>Ga0302320_10016653_pt1 | contig 14992 bp, 9 predicted proteins | sample Bog_T0_3_FD_202130 | JGI IMG/M metagenome (GOLD analysis project Ga0302320, IMG submission 202130) | Peat permafrost microbial communities from Stordalen Mire near Abisko, Sweden - Bog_T0_3 | ecosystem: Environmental > Terrestrial > Soil > Wetlands > Peat | place: Sweden: Abisko, Stordalen Mire... | reverse complement strand
TATCGCCTGCTGACTCCCAAGGGATATTTCCTGCAACCGAGTGCTGGTTTTCTGCGCGAACCGGTCTACATCTGGAGGAATCAAAAGCGTGTAGCCGAGCGACTGCTGCAGAGTTACGGCGCCGGAATCGAGATCGGTCGCACCATCGGCTACAGCACGCAGATCTCGGCGGAGTGGCGCGCCGAAGACGGGCACTGGTCCCTCACGACAGGCACGGGCGGCGGCCCTTACATTTCTGGTACGGCACAAACCAGCTTGCTGCACATCCATGTGGATCACGAGACTTCCGGTTCCGTCTCTCCGAGTGGATTTCGCCTCTCCGCTGCGGTGGGCGCCCTCTACCATGCGGCGGCTAGTGCGGACGCGCCGCTAGTTGAGCTTTCAGCCAACCACACCTGGCAGTGGAAGGGGAACAATGTCTTCGGACTTACGGGCGATCTTAACTCGTACATGCGCGCCAACGTTTCCCAGCCTTACCGCTTCACGCTGGGCGGCCCGCAGCGACTTTCTGCCTCTGCGTTTGACGAGTATCGCGGCACAGACACCTATCTCATCCGGGCAGGCTTTCTGCACCGCGTAGCCAGCTTGCCAACCGGTCTGGGACAAGGCCTCTATACGGTGCTGGGATACGAGGCTGGCGAGATCTGGTCACCGGAGTCCCGCGCCATTCTGCGTCAAGACGGCTCGCTGGGCCTGCTGGCCGCTACACCGATCGGCTCAATCACCGTGGGCGGCGCCGTAGGGGATGCGGGTCATCGCAAGATCTTCATTACAGTGGGACGGCTTTTCTAGAACGATCAGTTTGGGAGAGTGAGAATACAGGAAAGATTCCTTGAGGCAAGCCATGCGGGCAACGCGCTGGTCCATATCGACGAAAGTTTTATCCTCCCCAGATTTGTCAGGGGACTCTAAGAATCTTCTCGAGAAGGCGTTCCCTTGGGCGTCCACTTTTTTCGCGACGGCGCTTCGTTGGCATTCGCGGCATTCCCCTGGTCGAGGGAGACTTCCGTTGCGACGTCGCTGGGAGCGGTCGTTGCAGGTTCTTCGGATTGCGCAAGGCCATTTCCATTCGGTGGGCGCTTCGGTGTCCACTTCCGTCGCTCACTCACAGCTGAGTTCGCTTCCGTGGGCACGGCCGCAGGCGAGACAGATGAGCCTGACGCGGTGGCCTCAGCGGCTTGCAAATCGGTTCCCAGCGGCGCAGAATTGTTGACCTCGCTAATGACGCCTCCAAGTTTGTCCGGCGGGTTGGGGAGCGTAGTAACGGCAGGCTTGGCCAGTGCGGTTTGTCCGGACTTTTTGAGAACCCCTTCGAGAAGCAGCTCGGCGATGTCCTTGATCTCAATCGAAATCTTCTCGTCTTTGCACGAAGTGCTGCCCAACATGCTCTTGCAGAAAGGACAGCCTACGGCGAGAATCTTCGATTCGCTCCGCGCAGCAAGTTGCCGCTCGACCTCTCGATAGCGATTGTCCGTTATCCTTTCCGTCCCTGCTTCTTCTTCCTTCCAGAACTGCGCACCACCCGCGCCACAGCAAAAAGAATTCTCGTGGTGACGATCGAGTTCCACAAAGTCGTTGCTCAAAACACGAAGCACATTCCGTGGCGCATCGAAGACACCATTGTGCCGGCCAAGATAGCAAGGATCGTGATAAGTCACACTGGACGGCATCGACTCCGCCTCCAGCCTGCCTTCCGCCAAAAGGGACTCGAGATATTCGCTGTGATGCATCGCCTTGTAGTTGCCGCCAAGCTGTCGATACTCCTTGCCAATCGCGTTCATGCAGTGCGGGCACGTTGCCACGATCAGCTTGGGTCGAACAGCATTGAGGGTTGCGACATTCTGGCTGGCAAGTTGTTGATAGAGATATTCGTTGCCCGCTCTGCGCGCGCTGTCGCCGGTGCAGCATTCCTTTTTCCCCAACACGGCGAAATTCACTCCCGCATGGTTCAGCAGTTGCACAAATGCCCGGGCTGTTTTTTGCGCCTGGGGATCGTAGCTTGCGGCACAGCCTACCCAGTAGAGAACATCTGGATCGGGATTCTCGTCAATGGTCTTGACGTTGAGTCCATCCGCCCACGCGAAGCGCTGATCATGATTGATGCCCCAGGGGTTTTTGGATCGCTCCATGCCGCGAAATGCGCTCTGCAACTGCGCCGGGAAGTCGCCCTGTATCATGACCTGATAGCGGCGTATATCGATGATGTCGAGCATCTGCTCGTTCTGCACTGGACAAGCTTCCATGCAGGCGCCGCAGGTTGTGCAGGCCCAGAGGGCCTCGGGAGACAAAGCAAACTCCAGCAGTTGGCGCGGACTTGACGCACCTGCCTCGAAACCAGAATCATGCCTGGCCAGAGAATTCAGTTCCATGCGCTTGTTGATTTCAAGTGCTGCCGGACTCAATGCCTTGCCAGTGGCCGCTGCAGGACAAACGTCCTGACAGCGATTGCATTGAATGCAGGCATAGGCGTCGAGCAGCCTTGGCCAGCCAAGGTCTTCAAGCTTGTTCGCGCCGAGCTTTGGTTCCTCTTCAGCCGATGCTCCATCAAGATTCACATCCAAAGGCGGCAGAATGCCGGATCCAGAATTGCGCGCCACCAGAAACTTTGCCGGAGCCATGAACGTGTGGGTGTGCTTGGAATAGGGCAGGTACATGAGGAATGCCAGAACACTGCCCAATGCGCCCCAATAGCCGAAGATGCGCAAAGCCTCCGCATGAACGGGGGAAAATGCGTGAGCCAGCAACGTGGCAAAAGGTTGAAAGCGATCCGGCCCGTCCAGCACCAACTTCGCGCCCGCGCCGATGGCCCGGCTGCCGACGTGAAACAAAATAAAACAGGAAACAAGCAGCGAATCCAGGCCGATGAAGTTGCGCCGTACATCTTCGTGCAGCAGGGTGTTCTGGTTGAATCGAAAATCGCCCTTTGCTGGAAGAAAGAATCTGCGCGCCACCAGCGCGACGACACCAACAAGCACCAACAAGCTGAGCAGGTCGGCAAACAGGTTGTAGGCACTGCCAAGCCAGCTTGTAGAGCGAATGGAGAGAGGCACAAAACCCTCGGCACCATCAATGGCATTGACCAGCAGATAGAAAACAAAACCGTAAAAGATGAAGGCGTGAAAAGCACTGACCACGGGACGCTTGCGAAACGTCCGACTTTGCAGGAGTGTCGTCGTGAGCGCGTACCAGACTCTGGTCGGCAACTTGTTCCAGCGCGTGTCTGCATCTGCGCGACCAGCGCGGATGCGCCTGTACAAGCGATAGAAGCCGCGCAGGCCGATCAGGCCAGTGACTGCGGCGAACAGGACGAACGCTATCTGGTGCGCGATGGGAAGCATTTGAGGCTTACTCCAAACTCTTCACGCCTTGCACAAGCGGCTACTTGCGCAGTTCCTGAATGATGGCCGGAACGATCTCTTTCACGTCCCCCACGATGCCGTAGTCGGCGATCCTGAAAATGGGAGCCTCGGCATCCTTGTTGATGGCCACAATACACTTGCTTTTGTTCATGCCGGAAAGATGCTGCACGGCGCCAGAGATGCCGACAGCAAAGTAGGCCTTGGGCTGCACTGTTTTTCCCGTCTGTCCCACCTGTTCGGAGTAGGGCCGCCAACCCGCATCCACAATGGCGCGTGTGGCGCCGACAGCGGCTCCCATCTGGTCTGCCAGTCCGACAACCAGTTGCGTAAAGCCCTCCGGGCTGCCCACGCCGCGCCCACCTGAGACCACGACATCGGCATCGGTCAGAGAGACGCGTTCGCTTTTTTCGCGGGTTCTTGCTGTGATCGTGAGTCGGCGTGGAGGCAAGTCGAGATCCACATCGAACTGTTCGCATTCGTTCTGTGCGGGAGTGGCTGGCGCCCAGGATCCGGGCTTGATCGTCGCCACAATCACTGCGCCCTGTGCTTCAATGCGTTCCGTGACGCGGGTCAAAAACGTATACCGTTCTGCGATGAGCGCTCCGTCGACATCCTTCAAACCTATCACCTCTTCGAGCAAGGGAGCATCGAGCTTGACGGCAACTCGCGGGCTATACTCGCGGCCACTGCGGCTGCCGGCAATCAGGATTGTGTGCGCATCCCCTTCTCTGGCCACTTGCGCGACACCGGCGGCCCAAAGCTCCGCGTCATATTGCTCCAGTTGCGCGTTGTCCACGACCAGCACCTGATCCGCCAGGCGCGCCGCTTCGGCAGCAACCGACGCCACGCCACGGCCCAACACCAACGCCGTCAAAGGACCATCGCGGCGCAGCTCGCGCGCTGCTGTGATCAGTTCACAGGTGCTCTTGCTCACCTTGCCATCAGCGTGTTCCACAACGATCAGAATCATGCAATCACCCGGGCTTCAAATCGCAAGGATTGTACCAGCTGAGCAGCAGCTGCGTGCACATCTCGTCCATCAAGAATGCGCTTCAGCCGCTGCTTCTCCTGAATTTCAACGCCAAGGAGTTTTAGCTTCGGCGCGACAAGGAAGGCGGCGACGCTTTCCCTGCGGATCTCTTTCTTTTTCGACTTCATGATGTTGGGCAGGGTGGGATAACGCGGTTCATTCAGCCCCTGCTGCGTGGTGATGACTGCGGGAAGTTGTAGCTCGAACGACTCGCTTCCCTGATCGGCATCGTGCTCGCCGATCAGCGTGGTGCCCCGCAGCTTCAAGGCACGGGTCCATGTTGCCTGTGGCCAGTTCAGACGCTCGGCTGTGGCCGCGCCCAATGCCTGACTGTCCCAGTCTGCTTGTTGCCCACCGCACAAAATCAACGTTGCCTGCTCGGCCCGCGCAATCTGCGCAACAACGCTGCTCAAGGCAATGGCATCGAGCGCAACATCCGACTCAACATGAATGGCGCGGTCCGCACCCATGGCAAGCGCCGTGCGCAGTGCCTCCTCCACCCGATTGGGTCCCACTGCAAGGACAATGATCTCGGCGTCCGTTCCGCTCTCGCGCAGACGCAATGCTTCCTCCACGCCGTATTCGTCCATGGTGTCCATCACGAGCTTGCGGCCTTCAAGATCGACCGCGCCGCCGACAACGCGAACACTCTCCTGTGCATCCAGTACCTGTCGTACCAGCGTCAGAATCCGCATAACTCTCACCCCCGCTTACTGTGTGATGCGCATTTGCCTGATGCGGCACACCTATCTAAATTCCCGTTCTGCATTCCCGCTTTGTGATCCGTTAACAAGCGTAGCGCCCGGCCTCGACCATCGCTGCTGAGATGCTGCGACCCAACGCCACCGTGTTGGAGGGCTCGTGCTTTGCCAGTCTGCGAAAGATCGCCATCTGCGTGCGCAGCACATCGCCCTCGGCCACCGCACCAATCAAACGCGCCGCCGCTGTGACCACAACACTGAAGGAATGCGCCGCATAATGTCTGGCCAGTTGGACTGCGAGACGGTTCTTCCCGGCCATCTTTTGTGTGCGCAGGATCGTCGAGTCCAGCACCAGAACCTCTGCCAGAATGTCAGCGAGCATGCCCATGACCTCCTGCTGATCGGCTAGGTCGGTCCCGTATTTTTGCGAAGCGGCACCGGCGCAGAAGAGGCCCAGCTTCTTGGCATTGTCCAACAGCGCTCTCTCTGCGGCCAGGTCACCTTCATAGGCAGTGCGAGCGCCCGGTCCAGCCATGACTTCATCCATCACCTTCTGAATAGCTGGAAGCAGCGCCAGGCGTCCCTGCATGGCCCGCTTGATCATCCATCCGGTGGTGATGAGACGATTGATTTCGTTGGTCCCTTCGAATATCTTGTTGATGCGCGAATCGCGATAACTCCGTTCCGCTGGGAACTCTTCGACGTAGCCATAGCCGCCGTGCAACTGCAGCATATGATCGACGACGCGCTCGAGCATCTCCGATCCCCAGAACTTGAGGATGGAGCACTCCACCGCAAATTCTTCAATGGACTTCTGCACCTGATGCATATAACTCGGAGAAGACTTGTCCAACCCAGCCAACGCCGCATCGATGGCCCCGACAGTGCGGTAGACCACCGACTCCGCCGCATAGATGCCCGCGGCACAATGAGCGATCTTTTCCTGCACCAGTCCGAAAGCGGTGATCGACTTGCCGAATGCCTTGCGCTCTTTGGCATAGCGAATGCCATCGCGGAAGGCATTGCGCGCGCCTCCGACAGCGGCCGCAGCCAATTTGTAGCGGCCTACATTGAGCACATTGAAAGCGATTTGATGTCCTTTGCCAGCCTCGCCCAAAAGGTTCTCAACAGGAACGTGACAATCGTTAAGAATGACAGCACAAGTGGAAGAACCGCGGATTCCCAACTTGTGCTCTTCGGCGGCAACCGTCAACCCGGGGGTTCCTGCTTCGATGAGGAAGGCCGTGAACTGCTCCCCATCGATTTTGGCGAAGACGGTGAACAAACTCGCCATTCCGGCATTGGAGATCCACATCTTTTCGCCGTTGAGGATATAACTTTTTCCGTCGGTCGAGAGCGTTGCACGGGCGCGGATATTCATCGCGTCGGACCCAGCAGACGACTCGGAAAGCGCATAGGAGGCGATCCATTCTCCGCTGGCAAGTTTAGCGAGATATTTTTCTTTCTGCTGCGAAGTGCCATACCAGATGAGCGGCAACATGCCGATGCCCACATGCGCACTGAAGGTCACGGAGAAGCTGCCCGAGACGCTGATCTTGTCCGTGATCAACGCCGAAGTCACTTTATCCAGTTCCATGCCGCCATATTCCTCCGGCACATCGACGCTGAGGAATCCGAGATCGCCCGCCTTGCGCATGAGACCACGACTGACGTCGAAGTTTTTCGCTTCAATCTCGCGAATCGCGGGAAGAATCTCGTTATCGGCAAAGGCCGTGGTGGTGTCTGCAATCTGCTTCTGTTCGTCGGAGAAATCCTCCGGGGTGAAGATATCTTCGGGGCGCAGATCTTCAATGAGGAAGCTGCCACCGGAGGCGCGCTTTGCGAGGAAGGGGGAAACGGCTGTGCTCACAATGTTGTCCTTTCAGTTCTGCAGATTTTCGAAGATTCCTGCGGCTCCCATGCCGCCACCGACGCACATGGTCACCATTCCGAAGCGAGCGTTGGAGCGCTTGAACTCATGCAGCAACGTAGCGGTGAGTTTGGCGCCTGTGCAACCCAACGGGTGTCCGAGCGCAATCGCGCCCCCGTTGACGTTGACCCGCGCAGGATCGAGGCCCAGTGCGCGGATGACTGCGAGCGCCTGAGCAGCGAAGGCTTCATTCAATTCGATGAGGTCGATCTGGTCCAGCCGGAGGCCAGCCAGCTTGAGCGCTTTGGGAACGGCATGAATCGGCCCGAGTCCCATCTCTTCCGGCAGGCATCCAGCATAGGCATAGGAGACGAATCGCGCCAGCGGCTTTGCGCCTAACTCGCAGGCACGATCCAGCGACATGACGACCGCGGCCGCAGCGCCATCTGACATCTGCGAACTGTTGCCCGCGGTGACAATTCCGTTGGCGTGGAAGGCCGCACGCAGTCTGGCGAGAGCCTCCAGAGATGTGTCTGCACGCGGTCCCTCGTCTACCTTGAACTCCTTCTCCCTGCTCACTGGCTTTGCGCCGCCATTGGGCACGGTTGTGACCACCTGAACTGGTACGATCTCCTCGGAAAAGCGGCCCGCCTGAATCGCAGACAAGGCCTTCTGATGGCTCTGAACGGAGAACTGGTCGCACTCTTCGCGGGAGATTCCATAGCGCCGTGCCACGCGCTCGGCAGTGAGGCCCATGGAGAGATAAGAGTCAGGATAGTGATCAACCAGCCACGGATTCGGCGCAATCTTGTTGCCCCCCATCGGGACATAGGACATGGACTCCGCACCTCCCGCCACGATCACTTCCGCACCGCCGCCACGAATGCGCTCCGCAGCCAGCGCGATGGACTGCAGGCCCGAGGCGCAGAAGCGGTTGATGGTCATGGCAGCCAAATCCACGGGCAGGCCTGCGCGCAGAGAGATGATGCGCGCCAGGTTCATGCCTTGTTCCGCTTCCGGCATGGCGCAACCAATGATGACGTCGTCAATTTCTTTGCTATCGAGCGTGGGGACGCGCTCTAGGGCTCCTTTGATAGCAACCGCACCCAAGTCATCGGGACGCGTGGACTTCAGTGCGCCCTTGGGCGCCTTGCCGACGGCGGTGCGCACTGCACTTACCAGCACTGCATCTTTCATTCAGGACCTCCTTGCTTGCATCTGCGGGAGACAATTCTTCGATGCGGTTCTTCAGCCACTCGATCAGTTTCTGAGGGGCTTTCCAGTCTTGAGCGTGAAGCCAATACGCTCGACTGTTTTTGCCTCGCCGCAGAGAGAGAGGAAGGCCTCGCGTTCAAGGTCGAGCAGGTATTGCTCAGTGAGAGGAGTGCCCGCAGTAACGTTGCCGCCGGTGAGAACGCGGGCCACTTGCGTCGCAATTTTCACGTCATGGTCGCTGATGAACTCGCCCTGCCGCATCGTGTGGATGCCGAGCTTCAGCATGGCCAGCACGCTGGGTCCGGGCGCAGGGATGTCCCGTCGCGGAATAGGAGCCGTATAACCCGCCTGAACCATGCGCATTACCCTGGCTTTGGCGTCCGTCACGAGGCGCTCGCGGTTCATGGTGATGGCGTCAGACTTCTCAAGGAACCGTAGCCCGCGCGCATCGAATGCCGAGGTCGAGACCTTGGCCATGGCGATGGTCTCAAAGACATTCCGAATGGTCTCGTAGGTGTCGACGGACTCACCCCGGCTATCCACGCGTACTGCGTTGGCCGTCGAAGTTGCGCGCAGCACCATCTCCTTGCAGCCACCGCCCGCGGGTAGAATGCCAACGCCGGTTTCCACCAGTCCCTCGTAAAGTTCGACATGCGGCTGGCGCACTGCGGCATGCATGGGGACTTCTGCTCCTCCGCCCAGGCAAAGGCCGAAAGGAGCTGCAACCACGGGCCGCGGACAAAACTTGATGGCCTGCGTCATCTGCTGAAAATCGCGGACGACGCCCTCAATCTCGTCCCACTCCTCGTCCTGCACGGCCAGCAGCATCTGCAGGAGGTTGGCGCCCACGGAGAAATTCGGGCCATCGCCCGCGATGATAAAGCCGTCGAAGTTCCGCACCGCATCGCTCTCCGGCTGCAGCTTCTCACGGACAAAGCGCACAATGTCCTGGCCCAGGCTGTTCATTTTCGAATGGAACTCGAAGCAGCCAATCCCGTCCCCCAGATCAACCAGAGATATCCCCGAGTTTCCCGCGAAGATGCCCTTTGTCCGCTTGAAAACGGCGACCGATGCCTGAGCCGGATTGCGATTTACAGGAAGGTAGGCGCGAGTTCGCGGATCGAAATATTCTTCGCCCCCATACGCTGCGTTCCCCGACCGATACCACGAGGAACCACCCGCAGCGAGAAGCGCCTCTGCCGCAGCAGGGACCGCCAGTCCGCTAGCGCGCATCGCAGCCACCACTTCCGCAACTCCGACCGCATCCCACATTTCAAAGGGGCCGAGTTCCCAGTTGAATCCCGCCTTCATGGCGCGGTCGATTTCAACGATAGATTGCGCGATCTCGCCAATTCGATTGGCGGCATACGCCCACAGTTCCGGCAGCAGTTTCCAATAGAATTTGGCGGCTCGGTCCTTCTGCGGGTTACCACCGAGCAGAGCGCGAATCCGCGCAGGGACTGAGTCGTTGTTCTTGGCCATCTCAATCTCGGCGAAGGTGGCACGCACCGAGGGTTTGTAGCTGAAGGTGTCGAGATCCAGAACCAAACGCACTTCCTTGCCGTCGGCGCCACGTTCTTTTTTGTAGAAGCCCTGCCTCGTCTTGTCGCCCAGCCATTTGCGCTCGATCAGCTGCTCAAAAGCCGCGGGTAACTTGACGTCGGCCCGCTCATCGCTGGCGTGGGCGGCAAAGTTCCGGGCTACGCTTCCCAGGACGTCCATTCCAACCATGTCCGCCAACCGAAAGGTCCCGGTCTTTGGCCATCCGATCACGGCCCCAGTGAGCACGTCCACCTCTTCGATGCTGAGACCCTGCTCCTGCTTGATGCGGAAGGTGTTCAGCAGGACAAAGGTCCCAATGCGGTTGGCGATGAAGTTGGGCACATCGTTCGCATCCACGACAGATTTGCCGAGGATGCGGTCAGCGAAATCGGCCACCGCTTCGAGCGCTTCCGGGTCCGTCTCCGCTGTGGCGATCCTCTCGAACAGACGCATGTAGCGCGGGGGATTGAAGAAGTGCGTGCCGAACCAGCGACGCCGGATACCGGCGGGAAACTGCTCGGCGATGCGCGCTACCGGCAGGCCGCTGGTGTTGGTCGTCAGAATAGCGGACGAATGCAGATGCGGGATCACTTTATTGAGAAGCGCCCGCTTGATCTCCAGATTCTCCGCAACCGCCTCAATCACCCAGTCGCAATCCTTCAGCTTGGCCAGATCTTCCTCGAAGTTGCCGGTCCGAATGTTGGCCGCACAGGATAGGTCGACAAAAGCAGCGGGTTTGGTGGTCTTCAGAGCTTCGAGCGCACGGGAGGCAATGCCGCTTCGGTCTCCGTTATCGGAGACCATATCCAGCAGAAGAACCGGCAGTCCGGCGTTGGCGACGTGTGCTGCAATGCGGGCTCCCATGGTGCCGGCGCCCAGCACGCCGACGCGACGGATATCGTAGTGTCTGCCTTCCGCTTTGCCGGAAGGCAGAGGGGAAGCCTCCTTCATGAGCTGTTCGGTAGACAGCGATGCCATTCTTCGACTCCTTGATCGAGCAAGATGGGGTATCTGAATCTGTTTTCTGAGCCGGAATCTGTTCCTTCGGGGAAAGGAGCAATCCTGCTGAATGGATGGTCAAAATTATCCAATAAATCTTCAGCGAGAGAAGATTACTGAACGACGGGTAAAAAAGTCAACGAGAAAAATAGAGAAATTTGGCGGCCCTTGAAAAGACGGGGATGACAGAAATCCTGCGCGATCGCGGCATCGTTTCCAGCCTTCCTTGGCACCGATGCCACTATAGTCCATTGGCTATCTCTGCGAAAGCGGCCATCTGGCGGGGGAACAAAAAGAAGTGGCGCATGGCAGGGACCTTTTGAACCGGCAGCTAAAACATTTTGGCTTTTGCTATAAACCTCCGTGCCCCATCCTTTCCGCTTTTTTCTGCGGAAAGGGTGGGATTCCAAGCACAATGGCGGTCTACAACCTTTCCAAAAACGCTCCAAATGGCATGATCGCCTTCCCACCTTTACCGCAAAAAACGCGGTAAAGATGGGGCACGGAGGCCTGTGTCTATTCGCCGGATCAGGAGTGCAGACGGAGATCGAGCGCCGGAGCTGGGGTCTCGTGCAATTCGGGGGCGGTGCGATCACGGCGGTCTAGCCCGGAGATCAGGATGTTCATGAACTCGGAGACGATTTCATGGGCGCCGAGCGATCCGCCCGGCCGGTACCACGTGCCGATCCAGTTGATCGCCCCCGCCACCGCAAAGGAGGCCATCTTGGGGTTGCAGGGGGTGATCGACCCGTCGGCAATTCCCTCCTGGACATAGCCCTGAATGGCGGCATCGATGCGGCGCTTGAGGGTTCGCACCTGGCGGCGGGCCTGGTCCGACAACTCTGAGTCGTCGAGGGTGGCAACGCAGCGGCCGAAATCGACGGTGGCAATGGCCGTCGCGTAGGCCTGAATGTAGGCCTTGATCTTGCGCAGGCCGTCGCCTTGGCAGTCGAGCGCGCCTTGAAGGGCTCCCTCAATGGAGTCGATTCCGGCCCGATAGCATTCAATCAAAAGCTCTTCCTTGTTGCGGAAGTAGTAGTAGAGGGCGGGCTTGGTGATGTTCAGGCGTGCGGCCAGTTGGCTCATCGATGTCTTGCGGTAGCCGGTCTCAAGGAACAGTTGCGCGGCCGTTTGCAGCACCGCATCCCGCTTGATATCCGAGCGGCGTTGTTCGCGCACATGGAATGCCTTCCAGGGCTCACGGGGGCCGTCAGCTTTTTTCGGCTTCTCCATAGTCTTTGGCATTACCTCGAGATTGTTGATGGTTATCACCCTCCGCAGGCTTTGAAATCGCAATTGTACAAGGTAGTCGGCCAGCTTCGCATCCAGTTTTCGCCCGTCACGCTTCCAGGAACAGATCCCGCTGCAGAGGCATTCCCGGCCGGAATGCATAGGCCGAAAGATCGGTGATGTTCGCCAGGGCCAACACTCCTTCATCGAGGAAGAAATTGCCAGTGGTGGTCCGACTGTCCTGGGTGAGGATATACGCGGCGGCATCGGCGACAATCTGCGGCGTGCGGCCCGTGCCCGGGTCAGCCCCTGGAATTGCCTGCAGGGCGGCCGTCGCAATCAACGTGCGCGGCCAGAGCGCATTGACGGCAATCCCCAGGGGACGGAACTCTTCCGCCATTCCCAGCACGCACATGCTCATTCCATATTTCGCGATGGTATAAGCCACGTGCGGAGCAAACCATTTGGCCCGCATGTCGAGCGGCGGAGAGAGGGTGAGGATGTGCGGGTTCTCGGCCTTGGCCAGATAGGGGAGGCAGGCCTGAGAACAGACATACGTTCCGCGAAGGTTGACATCCATCATCAGATCGAAGCGCTTCATGGGCGTATCCGCCGTGCCGGTCAGGCTTATGGCGCTGGCGTTGTTCACCAAAATGTCGATTCCGCCAAAGCGCTCCACGCCCTTGCGGACAGCGTCCTGCACCTGCTCCTCGTAGCGGATATCCACCAGCAGAGGCAGCGTAGAGCCGCCTGCCGCCTCGATGGCCTCCGCAGCGGTGTAGATGGTTCCAGGCAGCTTGGGGTTCGGAGTGCCGGTTTTGGCAGCAATGACGATATTGGCGCCGTCGCGAGCAGCGCGGAGGGCAATGGCTAATCCGATTCCCCGGCTTGCACCGGAGATAAACAGGGTTTTGCCTTTCAGGTCAGGCATAGGGCAGATCCCTCCTGCTGAGATTCCCCTGGCCAGCGGCAGGGACGAAAGTCCCTCTGGGCGGCGTGGCGGGGTGACGCTTTTCATTTTATGACCCTGCGGTTAAAAAAATGCGTGACAATCTTCTACTTTTGGGATTATTTTACCCATCGTTAAGTAACGTCGGGTGGGAGGTCACCGGATGTCCATCCTGGAAAAGGAAAAATTAGAGTTCAAACCGCTGAGATGTACCACCTTACACGATTCAGAACTGCCACTGCAGCAAATCTACGCCGGAGAACAGTTCCGCGCAGCCCAGCTTCTCTTTTCGCAGCCAGTTCATGGCCGCGTGAAGGAGTGGACCTGGGGCAGCGCCATTCTGGAAGCGCGCCGGATGGCTGGCTGGCTCAAGGCGCAGGGCTGGCCTCCCGGATCGCGCGTCGTCATCCTGTCGAAAAACTGCGCGTGGTGGCTCATGGCCGACTTCGCCATCTGGATGGCGGGGCACGTGAGCGTCCCCTTCTTCCCTGCCGCGAGCAGCGCCACGCTCGAAACTCTGTTTCGGCACAGTCAGCCGGTGGCCTGCTTCCTTGGCCAGTTCGACCATCCGCTGCCCTTCGGGGAAGAGGTTTTCGGGCAGATGGCTTGCATCACTTTCCCGACGTTTTCCGGCCAGGCCATGGTGCGCAGCACCACCGCCTGGGAGCAGATTGTCGCGCACACCGAGCCGCTCGAAGGCCATCCCTGCCGCACGGGCGACGAGATCGCGACTATCATCTACACCTCCGGAACCACGGGCCTGCCCAAAGGCGCGATGCATTCCTTCCAATCCCTCAGCCTGATGGGAAAATCCATGGAGCCTGCTTTCGGGGGACTGGCGAGAGGGGGCGACCGGATTGTCTCTTACCTGCCGCTGGCCCACATTGCCGAGCGTGCCATTGTGGAGATGAACGCTCTCTTCATGCCCCTGCATATCTTCTTTGCCGAGAGTCAGGAGACGTTTCTTGTCGACCTGGAGCGTGCCCGTCCCACGCTGTTCTTTTCGGTTCCACGGCTCTACATCCGATTCCAGCAGAAGGTCTTCGATAAGGTTCCGGAGAGCCGGTTGAACCGTCTGCTGAAGATTCCCTTGCTGAGCGCCATCGTGCGCAAGGTGCTGCGTTCGCGCCTGGGTCTTGACTGCACACGGATCGTAGCCGGGGGCGGGGCTGCCACACCGGTCGAGACGATTCTCTGGTACCGCAAACTAGGGCTCAATTTCATCGAGGGTTATGGCATGACCGAGACGGGGATTACGCACGTCCCTTTGCCCGGCCGTGACCGCGTGGGCTATGTGGGCACCGCCAGCCAGTATGCGAAGACACGCATCTCTCCTGACGGCGAGGTGCAGATCAAAGGACCGATGAATATGACCGGCTACTATCGCAGCCCGGAACTTACGCGCGAGGCATTCACCGAAGACGGCTACTTCCACACCGGCGATCATGGCGCGATCGATGCGCAGGGCCGGCTGCGCCTGATCGGGCGGCTGAAGGAGGAGTTCAAAACGGCCAAGGGAAAGTTCGTGGTCCCCTCGCGCATTGAAGAGCTGCTGATGCTCTCTGCCTTCTTTGAGACTTCGGCAATCTTCGGTTCGGGGATGACCATGCCCTTTGCTATCGCGGTTCTGGTTCCCGAAAAGCGTCGTGAGCTTTCTGCGCAGGAAGATCGCGAAGAGGTCGAACGAGAACTCTTGCGGGTTCTCGACCACGTCAACGCGCACCTGGAACCGCACGAGCGACTGCGCTCCATCGTCGTCTGCATGGAGCCGTGGACGACCGCGAACGGCTTGATCACTCCGACGTTGAAGGTGCGCCGCTCCGCGATTGAACAGCAGTATGCCCCACACTTCAAGGAGTGGGAGAGATGCGATCGCAGAGTGATCTGGGTGGAGGGCCTATGAGCGGGCAAATGAGCATAAGCGCGGTCGAGGCCAATCGTATGCATCTGACGCTGGGTGGCAGGTGCGTCGAAGTCGCGCTGCATTCCCCGGCATCGGCAATCGAGACCATCCTGTTGCTGCATGAGGCGCTGGGTTCCGTCAGCTATTGGCGCGACTTTCCGCAGAAGCTTGCTCTGGCGACAGGGGCGCGGGTT
>Ga0302320_10016652_pt1 | contig 14992 bp, 10 predicted proteins | sample Bog_T0_3_FD_202130 | JGI IMG/M metagenome (GOLD analysis project Ga0302320, IMG submission 202130) | Peat permafrost microbial communities from Stordalen Mire near Abisko, Sweden - Bog_T0_3 | ecosystem: Environmental > Terrestrial > Soil > Wetlands > Peat | place: Sweden: Abisko, Stordalen Mire... | reverse complement strand
GTCGCGTCTTGGCCGAATCCCCCTGAGGGTGAGGCCGGACTTGCGACCGGATCGGGTTTGCGCAGCTCTTGCCGCGGAGGGGGCCTGCCCGATCAATTTGGGCCACTGCTAAATTTCAGCGCCCGGCTCAGCCCTTGAAGCTGGAGCTGACGGAAAATACCGCGCTCACGATCGCAAACGCGATGAAGCCGACGAAGATGAACACCCCCATCAGCACGGCGCTCGCCATCACGGTGGTGAAGGCATTGAGCTGGTTCGAGATGATCTTCCGGTAGGTGACCGAGATGGCCTTGAGGCTGGGCACCACATTGCCGGTGTTCTCGCCGACGCTCAGCCGGTCGAGCACCAGGTCCGGAAAGCAGCCGGTGCGCGTCAGCGCCAGGGACAGCGACTCGCCCTCGAGCACCCGGGCGGTGGCGACATTGAAGGCGTGCTGGTGGACGCGGTTGGAGATCTGCTTCTCGGTCATGCGCAGGGCCTCCGCCGCGGTGATGCCGTTTTCCAGCAGCACGCTCAGCGTCTGGCTGAAGGACATGACGGTCTGGGCCACCAGGAAGGGCCCGATCAGCGGCAGCTTGAGCAGCCACGCGTCCGTCGCGGCGCGGCCCGTCTCCGTCGCGCGCCACCGCCAGAACGACACGGCGGCAAAGACCGCGCCCACGACGATGACGAGCCCGTACCAGGACAGGGCAAAATTCGAGAGGTCGACGAGGAGCTGGGTCGAGAGCGGCAGGTCGCCGCCGAGCGAGCTCAACAGGGTCTGCAGGCGGGGGAGGAGGAAGAAGAGGAAGAACAGGATGACGCCGCCGGCGACGAACACCATGAAGATGGGATAGGAGAGCGAGGTAAGCAGCTGCCGCCGCAGCTCGCGCTGCTCCGTCAGGTGGGTGATGAGGCGGCCGACCGTGTCGTTGAGCGATCCGGTGGCCTCGCCGGCGTGGATCAGGTTGACCGTGCCGGTGTCGAAAACCGCGGGAAATTCCCCCATCGCGCGCGAGAGCGGCGCGCCCTCGCTGATCCGCTCCCACAGGCCGGTGCAGAGCGCCCGGAGCTTCGGCTCCTTGATGCGGACGGAGAGCAGCCGCACCGCCTCGCCCGCCGACAGCCCGCTGGTGGTGAGGTCCTGCAGGGCCTCGAGAAAGGGCAGCCGCTCCTGGCGGGTCGGCGCCTTGGCGCCCCCGCCGGCCAGCGCCTGCGAAAAACCGCGCATGACCGACCGGGCCGGCTTGCCGCCGGCGGCACCGGCCCCGGCCGCGGCGGCGGGGGCGCCGGGCCGGGCGGCGTGCTCCACCAGGCTCGTCACCTGCACCCCGCGGCTCGTCAGGACGCGCAGCGCGTCCCGGCGCGTGGGCGCCTCCAGGGTGGCCGACGCGGAATGGCCCGCGCGATCCCGGGTGGTATAGGCGAAACTCGGCATCGGCTCACTTCTCCGCCACCGTGATGACGCGCAGCACCTCGTCCAGGGTGGTGAAGCCCGACTTCACCTTTTCCCAGCCGCTTTGGCCGAGCGTGCGCATCCCGTTCTTCCGCGCGCATTCCGCGAGCGTGCGCGTGCTCTCGTGCTTGAGCACGAGCTCGTGCATCTCGTCGTTGAGGCGGAAGATCTCGAACAGCCCGATCCGGCCGCGGTAACCGGTGCCGCGGCAGCGGTCGCAGCCGACCGGCCCCTTGAGGGCGTCCACCGTCTCCGCCTCGGCCTGGTCGCAGCCGAGGATCGCGAGGGCCTCGCGCAGCTTGACCTTGTTGACCGGGACCGGCGTGGCGCACTCCATGCACAGCCGGCGCACCAGCCGCTGGGCGATGACCAGCTCGATCGCGGAGGCGACGAGGAAGGGCTCGATCCCCATGTCGACCAGGCGGGTGATCGCGCCGGGGGCGTCGTTGGTATGCAGCGTGGAAAAGACCAGGTGCCCGGTGAGCGAGGCGCGGATCGCGATCTCGGCGGTGTCCTTGTCGCGGATTTCGCCGACCATGATGACGTCGGGATCCTGGCGCAGCACGTGGCGGAGGGCGTCGGCGAAGGTGAGGCCGATCTCAGGCCGCACCTGCATCTGGTTCACGCCCGGCACCTCGTACTCGATCGGGTCCTCGATCGTGATGATGCGCAGGTCGGTGGAGTTGATCTTGCGCAGGAAGGCGTTGAGCGAGGTGCTCTTGCCCGAGCCGGTCGGGCCGGTGACCAGGATGATGCCGTGGGGATAGTCGAGGATCTTGACGATCTGCTCCTGCTCGCCCGCGCTCATGCCGAGCCGCTCCATCGAGTACGCCTCCTTCTTCTGGTTGAGCAGGCGGAGCGAGATCGACTCGGCGTAGATCGTCGGGATGGTCGAGACGCGGATGTCGAGCACGTTGGTCCCGCTCTTGAAGTTGATGCGCCCGTCCTGCGGCAGGCGGCGCTCGGAGATGTTGAGCCGCGCCATGATCTTCAGGCGCGAGATGATGGCGTCCTGGAAGCGCAGGAGATTTTCCGGCAGCGGCACGGGCACGAGCAGGCCGTCCACCCGGTAGCGGATGCGCAGCTGGCCCTCCTGCGGCTCGAAATGGATGTCGGTGGCCTGGTCCTCGATCGCCTGGCTGATCACGTCGCTGACGAAGCGCACCACGGCGGCGTCCTCGTCGACGACCTCCTCGGCCTGCTGCTGCGCCTCCGGGGCGACATAGCTTTCGTCGCTGTCCTCCAGCGAGCCGGAGCCGACGCCGAAATTCTCGATGATGAGCTGGTGGACGCGCTCCGGCACGGCGAGATGCCAGGCGATGGGCCGCGGGGTGAAGGTCCGGATCCAGTCGTCCATCGCCGAGTCCGGCAGCCAGGCCGAGGCGAGGTGCATCGGCGTGGTGGGCAGCGGGGCGTCGTCCGGCTTCGCGCTCTCGCCGACCTCCACGGGCTGGTCCCGGCGGATCGGGACGATCTGAAAGTCATGCACCAGCCGGGCGGGCAGCAGGCCGCGGGCATGGGGATCGGGCTCAAGGTTGAGCGCGACATCGAGGCCGGCGGCGGCCGCCAGCGCGGCGATCGCATCCCCCTCGCCCAGGTGCAGCGCGTTCGCCAGCGCCGCCAGGCGCTCCCCGCGGGGGGCATCGCCCACCGCCTGGCGCTGGTCGTCGGTCAGGCGCGCAGCCAGGGAGGCGGGCAGGGAGTCTTCAAGAAGCGCCGGCATGGCAGGGCACCCCCGGGTCAATCCCCCTTGAACCGGTCGAGGAAGTTCTGGGTCTTCGAGTTCGGCACATTGGCCGGATCCCGCAGGAACTGGTCGATCTGGCCCTTGTTCGACAGCTCCTTGATGTGCTTGATCGTGTCGTGGGTGCTCTCCTCGGGTGTAATCACATGCGGCCGGATGAAGAACAGCAGCTCGGTGCGCTGGAGTTCGTCGGTGTTGCCGCCGAGCAGCTGGCTGATCAGCGGGATTTCGTAAAGAAAGCCGATCTTGTCGTGCGTCTCGCTTTTCTGGGTGCGCTGCAGTCCGCCCAGCACGATCATCTCGCCATCCTTGCAGGTGACGAACGAGGTCGCTTCGCGATGGCCGATGATCGGCTGCTGGTTCTGGTCGATCGTGGTTTCGGAAATGATATCATCCACCTTTTGGTCGATCGTCATCTGCACGTCGCCGTTCTCGCCGATCAGCGGCGTGACCTTCAGGTCGATCGCAATGGGCTGGTAAGTGACGGTGGAGTTGGTCGCGAAGCCCGAGGACGTCGTGGTCCCTCCCGAAACGGGGGTCGACTGCGAGCCGGTGATGATGGGCACATTTTCACCGACCACGACTTCCGCCTGCTTGTTGTGGGCCGTGACGATGACTGGGGCCGAGAGGATCTTGACCAGGCTCTTCGAGCCGGCCGACGTGGGATTGAACGCCGCGGCGAAGGAAAGCGGATTCACAATTCCGTTGGTGAAGTCCCAGCCCGCGATGCTGGTTCCGGGAGTGGTGCTGCCCGCCCCGGTGGTGCCGCCGCCCGCGAAGGTGGTGATGCCGGTGGCGGTGTTCGTCGCGCTCTTCGGGCCGACCGTCAGGCCGAGCGCGGTGATGCCGCTCTGGTCGGTGTCGTCGAGCGTGACCTCGGCGATGATCACCTGGATGCGCACCTGGGGCAGCACGGCGTCGATCTTGTCGACCAGCTCCCGCATCAGGCGGATGTCGTCCAGCGTGCCGGACACGACGATGGAATTGCTGCGCTCGTCGGGAAACACCGTGACCAGGCTGCTGAATTCATTGCTGCCGCCGCCCCCGCCCTGCGTCGCCGCGTTGGCCCCGCTGTTGGCCGGGGTGGCCGCGGTGCCGATGTCGCCGGGCCGGACGGACTGCGATGCCGTCTTCTGCGCGGCGGAGTTCTGGCCGGAGACGACCTGGGTGAGGAGGGTGGCGACGTCCTTGGCATCGGCGTGCTGGAGGAAGATGACGTCGTTGCGGGTGTTGGGGTCGGCCTTGCCGTCGAGCTTGGTGATCAGGTCCTCGAAGAACGCCTGCTCGCGGTCGTCGGCCAGGACCACCACCTGGTTGGTCCGGTCATCCGCGTTGAAGGTGGTGGCGCTGCCGAGCTGCGCCTGGATCGGCCCGGCCAGGATGGCGTGCAGCTTGGTCACCAGGTCGCTCGCCTTGGCGGAGGAGTGCAGCTGGTAGAACCGAGCGGTCAAGCCGCCGGTCGTGGGTTTGTCCACCGTGTTGATCAGGGTCTCGATCCGCTGCAGGTTGCTGATGGTATCGGTGACGAGCGCGGCGTTGGCCTTGTCCAGCACCACGACGCCTCCGCCCACCCCGGGCGAGAAGATCCCGGTCAGCCCGGAATTGAAGAATTCGGTGGCCCGCAGGAAATCGAGCTGGAAAAGCTTGGTGGCGATCCGGCCGCTGGGCGGCAGGTCCAGCGTGGATCCCGCGATGAATTCGGGCGCCTCGGCCTTGGCGGTGGAAAGGGGCACGACCTTGAGGAAGCGGTCGCCGAGCGGGATGACGCCGATCTGGTTGAGCGAGAGCTCCGTCTCCAGGGCGAGGATGAGCTCGGACTTCGGGATCGGGCGGTTGATGACGAGCGAGTAGGTGGCGGCCGGCAGCGAGCCGGGCCGCAGGACGGTGCGCCCGGTGTAGATTTCCAGCGCGCCGAGGATGCTGTCGATGTCGCCCTCGGGCAGCTTGAAAAAGGGCACCAGCTGGTCCGCGCCGCGGCCGGGCGCAGGCATGACCGGCGGCGGTCCTGCCGGGCGGGCCAGGGTCACTTGGGCGCGGAGACCCGGCGCTGAGGCGAAGAGGCTCGCGGCGAGGCACAACAGGGCGAAGCGGGGTTTCATGCGGAACCCAGGACAAAAGACGAATTCACAGGGATTGTAAACGGTCTTGTGCAAGACGGGTGCGCGCCAGGGAAGTTCCTACTTTCCGCTTTCCGCTTTCCGCTTTCCACCTTAGTCTGCTCCCGTGCCCAACGCCTTCGGCAAACTCTTCACCATTTCCACCTGGGGCGAAAGCCACGGCCCGGCCGTGGGCGTGGTGGTGGACGGATGTCCGCCGCGCCTGCCGATCACGGCCGAGGAGATCCAGCTCGAGCTCGACCGCCGCCGGCCGGGCCAGAGCGACATTTCGACCACGCGCCAGGAGGCGGATGCGGTGGAAATTCTTGCCGGCCTGTTCGAGGGCCGGACCACCGGGGCCCCGGTCTCCCTCCTGGTCCGCAACCACGATGCGCGGCCCGGCGCCTACGATGAGATGCGGGAGAAGTTCCGGCCGTCGCACGCGGATTATGTCTATCAGGAAAAGTACGGCATCCGCGACCATCGCGGCGGCGGCCGCAGCTCCGCGCGCGAGACGATCGGCCGCGTCGCGGCCGGCGCGATCGCCAAGAAGATCCTCACCCTGGCGGGCGGCGTGGAAATCCGCGCCTTCCTCACCCAGGTCCACGATATCACGGTGCCGGACGGGTCGCTGGAGAAGTTCCCGACCCTGGCCGAGGTCGAGGCGACGGCGGTGCGCTGCCCGCACCTTCCGACCGCGGTGCGGATGATCGAGCGGATCAAGGAGGCGCGCAGCGCCGGCGATTCCGTGGGGGGCATCATCCAGTGCCGCATCCGGGAAGTCCCGACCGGGCTGGGCGAGCCGGTATTCGACCGCCTTGAGGCCGATCTGGCGAAGGCGATGTTGTCGCTGCCCGCGACCAAGGGCTTTGAGATCGGCAGCGGCTTCGCCGGCGTCCGGCTCTTCGGCTCGGCCCACAACGACGCCTTCGTGATGAAGGACGGGCTCGTGCGCACCGCCACGAACCGCTCCGGCGGGGTGCAGGGCGGCATCAGCAACGGCGAGGAGATTGTCTTCAACGTGGCCTTCAAGCCGACGGCCACCATCCTGCAGGCGCAGCGGACCGTGGACGTGCATGGCCGGGACGCCGAGCTGACCGCGCGCGGCCGCCACGACCCGTGCGTGGTCCCGCGCGCCGTCCCGATCGTGGAAGCCATGGCGGCCCTGGTCCTGGTCGACCACTGGATGCGCAACGCGGCGCAGAACGACACTTTCAAGAACAAATTTTGAACAGGATTGTCCGAGGAAAGGTGCGCGGGCGTCCCGCCTGCATTTTCAACGACGGCAGGCGGGACGCCTGCGCTACTCCAAATGGAACCGGAAAAACCATTGATCTATCTGATTCTCGGTGCCGCCGGTTCGGGCCGCCGGGAGGTGCTGGCCGACATCATCGACGGGGGCCTCGCCGCGACCGACCGGCCGGTCGTGCTGATGTCCGGGGGGGAGTCCGCCAACCCGGTCTATAAGAAACTGGGGCAGATCGAGCCATGGCTCTGGGTGGCGCCCCCGGCTCCGGGGAGGCGGATCATCGACCGGGGAGACTCCCTGCTCCACCCGCTGCCCACGATCGAGGCCGAGCTGCCGCCGGGCGCGACGCACATTTTCTTCGTGACCGACGGCCGGCTCAATCCCGTCGACCAGATCGAGGCCTTCAAGGTCTGGCTGACCGGCCTGGATGCTGAGCTGGCGCACGTCATCTGTGTCGTGAATTGCCGCCTCGCCGAGCAGAACCCGCGGCTGATCGCCTGGTACGACGCCTGCATCCATTTCAGCGACATCGTGCTGCTGCAGCGCCGCGAAGGCGTGGCGAACAAATGGCTGAGCGACTTCCAGGCGCGCTACCAGGACCAGTTTTATCCGTGCATTTTCGAGCTGGTCAAGGCCGGCCGGGTGCGCAATCCGGCGCTGATCCTCGAGCCCCAGGCGCTGCGCATCTCGCACGTCTTTGACGAGGAAACCGACTATATTTTGACGGACTCCGACGGCGAGGTGGTGGACGAGGAGGACGAGGATGAGATCGACGAGGACGAGGAAATCACCGCCACCCCGGTCGAGGACATCTATTTCGCCCGCCGCGCCGGCGGCCGCCGCGAAAAGGAAATCCCCGACATCGCAAAATTTCCAAACGGCGCGGCGTAAACGCGACCAAAACTCGGTAACAGTACTGTTTGATTTTCCGGGGGTCCCCCAATCATTTTCTCACGCAAAGGCGCGAAGGCGCGAAGAAATCCCTCGTGGGTTCAGTCTTCAGTCCAAGTCACAAAACATCGAAAGTCCGATCCCGCAACGCGGGATCGGACTTTCGATGTTTTGTGGGTTTGATGATCGGAGGGATCGACCTTTGCGCCTCTGCGCCTTTGCGTGAGAACGGATCGATCCGTATCCTCTGTTCTATTTGACCGCGGCCACGGCGGCGACGAATGCCCGGGCCCGGGTCGTGATCAATCCCCAGTTTTTCTCCTTGAGCGACTTGGCGTCCACCAGCGAGCCGCCGGCGGCGGTGGCCATGGCCCCGGCCTTGAGGAATTCGCCGACATTTTCCGGGTTCACCCCTCCGGTCGGGACCAGCGGAATGTGCGGCAGCGGCCCCTTGATCGACTTGATGTAGGCGGGCCCGAAGAATTCCGCCGGGAAGACCTTCACCGCGTCTGAACCGGCCTCCCAGGCCAGGAGAATCTCCGTCGGGGTGAGCGCGCCGCAGAACACCGGGATCTGGGCGCTGCGCGCCGCCGCCACCACCTCGGGCCGGTAGGCGGGCGTGACGATGAAACTCGCCCCCGCCGCGATTCCGGCCCGCGCGGTCGCCGCGTCCAGCACGGTCCCGAGTCCGAAGACGAACTCCGGCAGTTCGACCGCGACCTTCTTGAGCATGCCGATCGCCCCCGGGGTGGTCATCGTCAGTTCGATGCTCGTGAGCCCCCCCGCGGCCAGGGCCTTCGCGCAGTCGAGCAGCCCGTCCGGGCTGTCCGCGCGAATCAGCGCAATCACCTTCTCCGCCTTGATCTTGGCCAGCACGGCATCTTTGTTCATCGGGGTGAAGTGTGGAGAGTAATTGACCGCGAAAAAGCACAAAAGATAGTCTCGGGCATGAACTCCAACAGCGTGGCCCTGGTCACCGGCGCCTCCCGCGGGCTCGGCCGCGCGATCGCCCTGTCGCTCGCCCGGCGCGGGCATCGCGTCGTCGTCAATTACGCCCATTCCACCACCGACGCCGCCGTCACGGTCGAGCAGTGTCGCGCCGCCGGGGCCGAGGTGCTCGAGGTCCTGGCCGATGTCTGCGATCCCGCGGCGGTCCGGACGATGATCGCGCAGGTGGAAAGCCATTTCGGACCGGTGGAGGTGCTGGTGAACAATGCGACCGGGCCGCAGCCGATGCTGCCGCTCGAGGATTACACCTGGGCGGATTTCCAGAACCAGCTGGATTTCTTCGTCAAGGCGCCGGTGCTGCTGATGCAGTCCACTCTCGCGAAGATGAAGCGGGCGCGGGCCGGCCGGGTGATCATGATCGGCAGCGAGGTCGTCGACCTGGGCAACGCCAATTTTTCCGCCTATGTGGCGGCGAAGGGGGCGATGATCGGCCTCACCCGCGCCTGGGCGACGGAGTTCGGTCCCTGGAACATCACCGTCAACCTCGTGGCTCCGGGCTGGATCCCGGTCGAGCGCCACGCCGGGACCAATCCGAATGTCCTGGCGGCCTACGCCCGCGCGTTGCCGCTCGGGCATCTGGGCGCACCCGTCGACGTGGGCGAGACGGTCGCCTTTCTCGCGGGTTCCAGTGCACAATTCATCACCGGGCAGTGCCTGAACGTGAACGGCGGCAATACGTTTTGATCCATTATAACAATCGTTCGGAGTCGGGATTTTTGCTTGCCGCACCGAACTTCCGGAGCGTAATACCTTGCCTTCTCACGGTTGGAACACGCCCGGGTGGTGGAATTGGTAGACACGCAGGTCTCAGAAATCCAACTAACTCATTTTCAGTAGTTTGCCAAATTTATCCCAAGTACTCTAAAGTGTACTAGAGAACGGGATACGCCCCAAACGGAATTTCCCACCTTCCTTAAAATACGCGCAATTTTCGAGGAAAGTGTAGAAGAGCCGGTGTAGAAAAGTCACGTGTCGCCCAACCTCGTCCAGCCTTGCAGCTGGGGGCATCGTGCTTGACGGCCAGACGCATCAAACGCCATTCGTAGGTTTCGATGTCTGAATCGGCTGAGCCACGTGCGCCGAAAGCGCCTGATTTGCAGCTTTCTCTCAAGGGGATGCTGACGCCCCGGACTCTTGGTCTCGATTTAAGCCTGACCTTCGACCAGATGAAGGGCTTCGCCGAATTTGTTTGGATCTCTCCTCCTGGCAATAAAGTGGCGGCGACCGGCCGGGTGCGATGCGTCGGTTTCGAGGCCTTGAGCTGGGTGCTGGAAGTTGACGGCGACATAAAGCGCGCGATTTCGTCACATCGGCGCGAGTCCATCCGGGCTTTGATGAAACGGTGGCTTGATCAATATCCTGCAAACCTCGACACCTTTTCCGCGTTCTGGGTGCGGCCGCAGCCCGGTGGACCCGGCGAGGAGCGTCTCATGGAGGAGCCGTTTGAGCCCGGACAATCGCCGTATCCGTGGATCGAGGATAACCTCGTGGCGATGGCTGAGGCGTTGCGCGGTCAGTTTAAGCTGCATGGGCAGGCGACGCCGCACATTTACGACAACGTGCGCCTGGAGATGGAGGCCTATGAGCGCAAGCTGCGACGCAAGGAACTCAAGCGTGAGGAGGCGGAGACCAAGCGGAGGGAGGCGATGGCGAGGCTCGCGGAGGAGCGCCGCATCCGCTACGAGAGAGAATCATCCTCCAGGATACCTTCCGAAGCCCGCCGGGAAATGGAGGCGGCCAAACCAAAGCCGCCACGCGAACGTGGTCCACAGCCAGCGGTGCCTATATGCATCGAGGCGCCGGTGCTTGAGTTTCAGGATACCGCGTTTCCGACCGCGGATCTTCGAGGTTTTTCGCTTCGGGAGCGGGCGGCTCTCTGGTGGGTCTCGAACCAATCGGACGACCTGCTTTGCCTGCCGAGCTGTCGGATCGAGCGGCTGGATTTCCAGATCCGAACGGCTCTGCGTGTCCTTGGCTCGCTGCGAGGCCGGGCGCTTTTGTCAGACGAGGTCGGTTTGGGAAAGACGATCGAGGCCGGGCTCATTCTAAAGGAGCTGCTCACGCGCGGAATGGCCAAGCGGTTCCTGGTGCTGACAACCCCGTCGCTCGTCGATCAATGGCAGGAGGAACTGAGTGAGAAGTTCGGCTTGGCGACCGGCACGACCAATCAGCCGGAGGCCCGCGACCCGTTCGGATTTTGGGGAAGTGCATCCGGCATAGTCGCAAGTCTCCACACCCTGAAGCAACCGGCCCACCTGGAGATCGCCCGGCAGATTCGTTGGGATGTCCTCATCGTGGACGAGGCGCACCATTTGCGAAATCGGACTTCCCTCGCCTGGCAGGCTGTCAATGCATTGCCCCGGCAGTTCCTGCTCCTCCTCACGGCGACGCCTGTGCAGAATTCCGTCGAGGAACTCTACAATCTGGTGACCTTGCTGAAACCCGGAGGCCTGCCTTCGCCGAGGGAATTCCGCATGCGTTTCATCGACCCCAAGCGTCCGCGACATCCTCGCGAGCCGGAGGAGCTGCGTCGCCTCCTGAGTCAGGTCATGATTCGCAACACGCGCTCCACGGCTGGCATCGATCTTCCACCCCGGCGCGCCGAGACGGTCCTATTCGAGCCCGATGCCGTGGAGCGAGCGTTCTGGGAGCGATGGGAGGGGGAGCTTCGCGCGTGTCTCTCCGCGTTGACCGCCAGTCAGGCGAGTCTTTGGGGTCGGCTTCTTTTGCAGGCGGCGGGCAGCAGCCCTGCCGCCTGGCGAACGGCATTGGCGAAGTTCCCCGACAAGGAGCGTGCCCGGACGTGGCGGGAGGCGGCACCCCTCGAAGCGAGCTGGCGGCGGAAATGCGAATTGGTCCGACCGCTGGCCCGCCTCGATGGGGGTGTCGTTGTTTTTACCCAGTTTCTCGAGACGCAGGCGGCGCTCGGCGAATTCTTGCGGGCGGCGCAGATCGATGTTTTTGTGGTCAATGGCGCGACGCCGGCGGCCGAGCGCCAGGGAATCTCCGAGGAGTTTCGCCGAAAAGGAGGCGCCCTTCTCCTCACTCAAAGTGGTACCGAAGGGCGCAATCTGCAGTTCTGCCATCGTCTGGCGAACTTCGACTTGCCGTGGAACCCGATGGTCATCGAGCAGCGGATCGGGCGGCTCCACCGGCTCGGACAGCGCCATCCCGTTGAAATCTATAATTTCGTGCAGGCGGGCACGCTTCAGGAGCACTTGCTGCGGCTTCTCCAGGAGAAGCTCAACCTGTTTGAACTGGTGGTGGGCGAGACCGGCCTGGTCTTGGGCGAAAGGTATGGCAGCGATGAGTTTGCCGATGAAATCCTGCGCCGTTGGCGGGAGAGCGAAGGGCGTTTGGCCGAGTCGATCGCGGGCCTCGGGGACGAGCTTGCCGCCGCGCGCGGAAGCTACAGTGAGGTCAAGCGGCTGGACGAAACCCTCTTCGCCAGGGATTACGAGCTATGAAACTTGCGCGTCTCCCCTATGAACCGGGCATTCTTCTCGATTTTTACGAGGAGGCGTTGGCGGCTCTGGGAGCCTTGTGCGAGCGCCCGTGGCATGATCGCCTGCAAGTCGTGGCGGAGGGCGCGGTAGCCGCTCTTTGGAACGCGAGGGGAACTCTTCATTCCGGCGAGCTTCGGTTCTCCCCTGCGGACAGCGGAACTGCGGGCGCCGCGGATTTCGAAGTATTTCCCGGATGCCCGCTCACCTTTCGCATTGCGGAAGCTCTGCGGCCCGCGCCGCTGGTCCTTGAGCGGGCGGTACTGGCCGGTGACTCCGATCGACCGTCGCCGGACCCATCGGTGGCGGAACGGCTTTGGCGAAACCAATTTGACGACACCAGACAATGGCGGATGGAGTCGGCCTTCGCGCGTGCTTTTCATTTTTCGCTGGTTGCGGTGACACGCTCGGAAATTCAAGCGATCGACCAGCATTGGTCGCTCCATCGCATCGCTCTGTCACTTCCGGACGGCACGCGCGATGAAGGCCTATCCCGCGAAATCGATTCTGCGCGGCTAGACCCGCGGCCGGCTTCAGAGATTTTATGGCCGTCACCGGATGTCGCCGTGTGGGGCCGGTTCCTCATCAGCGCTCTGGAAGCGGAACTTGCCGAGGAAATCGGCGGCATCCGCTCCCGCCAGGTTAATAGCCTCGCACGCGAACTAAGCCGGATTGACGACTACTTCGACAATTACGCCCGGGAGTTGGAGACCAGAGCAAACGCCCGAACAAGCGAGGATGTGAAGGCGAAGGTCGCGGAACGCCTTGCCGCTGCCAAGGCAGAGCAGGCGCGTCATCGAGCCGACCAAATTGCGCGCCACGAAATCCGCGTTAGGCCCCACTTCGATGCGTTGGTATTGGTCGCCGAGCCGGCTTGGCGTGCAAGTCTGAAATTCGAACGCGCACACCGCCATCAATCCACTTCCGCCATCTTTGTGCCGAGATCGAGGAAATGGGTTCATCCGGGCGCCCTATAACCAGCTTGCCTGGGCTTGTAAGAGCCGAGGTCTTGAGAACTTGCGGCTCATCTCGACTGAATAGGGGAAATGGATTTGCTCCAGGGGGTTGTGATAGCTAAAACCTCATGCCGGATGCGTGACCATACCGTTTCAAATCTTTTGAAGTTTTTCGTTTCGGTCGATTCTTTCGGCAGATCCGCCTGGTGCTTGACAGTTCAAGCGCTTGCGCATTTGTTTGGGGCAGTAAACCTGCCGGGCTTCTCCCTTTCTTCGGAAAGGTGTAGCTTACTTCGGTGGGTGTTTTTTTGTCCGGATTCAGCGGAGGAGGCATTGCCCCATGCGGTATGATAAGCCCGCCAAGACGTTTGATGAGCAGGCCGATCTGCTGATTGGCCGGGGCCTGATTGCGGAAAGGGACCAGCTTGTCCGTCGGCTTCGTGCCACGAGCTACTTTCGATTGACGGGCTATCTCTACCCCTTCCGGGCTCCCGGGGGCGACCGCTATCAGGAGGGCACAACGCTCGAAATGGTTTGGCGGCTCTATACATTCGATCAGCGCCTTCGCACCATCCTCTTGGACGCAATCGAGGCTATCGAGGTTTACGTTCGCACGCAGCTGGCCTACCACTTTGCTCATAACCACGGACCCTTTGCTTACACTGATCCGCGTCATTTTCCGAACCTGGACCGGGAAGCATTTACGACCTGGCAAAGGAAGCTGGACGATCAGGTCCAGCGTAGTCAGCGGAGCCGGGAGGAATTTGTGGTCCACTTCTTCGACAAATACGGGAATGAGCATTCGCGGTTGCCGATTTGGATGCTGGTCGAACTGATGGATTTTGGCGCGACCCTCACTTTCTTTCGTGGAATCGGTGATGATATCAAAAAACGCTTGGCCTCTGAGGTCGGCCAGCCGGATCGGGTGGTCCAATCTTGGATGCTCGCATTGAATACCATCCGCAACCGCTGCGCCCATCATGCCCGTCTTTGGAATTGGGAACTCGGGACACCAATCCTGATTCCGCAAGAACGAAAATTTCCGGACTGGCACGCACCGAGATTGCCGAACAATCGGATCGGCGTCATCCTGACAGTCTGTCGCTATTGGTTAAATCAAATTTCGCCGACCAACGGATGGAGCCGACGGGTGTTTGAGCTGTTTGATGAATTTCCAGGTCAGCCACTTTCGCTCATGGGACTACCCTCCGCATGGCGATCCCATCCCCTGTGGTTAGATCCCCCATCGGCCGCGGTTTCTGAATAGCCGGACGCTGCCGAAATGTTCCGGCGTGATCAGGCCGATACGACAACGCTGTGTAAGAGCCGAGGTCAACAGAACCTACGACTCACCTTGGCTGAGCCCGGATTTTTGCTTGCTGCACGGGATTTCTGAACGTGGAAGAGGCGGAGGAACTGGTGGCTGCGTTTCAACAGGCGATCAACCGTGCTTTGCCTAAGAATCAGGGCCCCTTAGCCCATCCCAGGCGGGTGAAAGAATGACTGATAGACCCTTGAGGGGGCGTAGTCGTGTTCAACGACAAGCGAGTCTCATTTATCCTACGAACACAGATGAGAGCCGGGGTCTAGAGAGCCTACGGTTCATGCCGACTGAGCGCGGATTTTTGCTTGCTGCACGGGAACTCTAGAGCGTAATAGCTCACTTTCTGACGGTTGCGTCGTTGTTTTGATCGCCGGTTCTTTGTCCTCTTTTTCGAACTTTGTTTCGAGAAAGTGTAGAAAAACGGTGTAGAAAAATTAACTGACGAAACCGTTGGTTTCGTAAGATATTATTGTTTAGCTTGTTAGTTTACGCCCGGGTGGTGGAATTGGTAGACACGCAGGTCTCAGAAGCCTGTGCCTTAACAGCATGCGAGTTCGAGTCTCGCCTCGGGCAAAATTCCCTCGCGCGGAGCGGGGCGAAGACGGGCTTCCGCGAGTAACAACCGCGAAGGCCTGCGCTTGTTATCATCAAGGCATGAAAACCATCAGCCTCGAGATCCTCGAAAAAACCCAGTTGCCAGCAAATCAAGCTCGTGCGATCCTTCGGGACATGGAGCTTGAGATTAATGCTCGGGTGGAGGCCTTCGCCACGAAGGGCGACCTTAAG
>Ga0302320_10016649_pt1 | contig 14993 bp, 16 predicted proteins | sample Bog_T0_3_FD_202130 | JGI IMG/M metagenome (GOLD analysis project Ga0302320, IMG submission 202130) | Peat permafrost microbial communities from Stordalen Mire near Abisko, Sweden - Bog_T0_3 | ecosystem: Environmental > Terrestrial > Soil > Wetlands > Peat | place: Sweden: Abisko, Stordalen Mire... | reverse complement strand
CAGAACGCCGCCGGTCTCGAGGGCGGAATTCCAGGTCAAGCCGAAATCCTTGCGGTTGATTTTGGTGGAGGCAGAAAGGCCGATGCGGTGATTTCCCCAGGGATCCTTGGATGGCTCGCTGACATCTTCGACGGCAAGGGTCACAGGTTTGGTGACGCCGTGGATGGTGAGGTCGCCGGTAACCGCGTAATTGGCGCCGCCCTTGGAGTCGATGTTGGTGGATTTGAAGATGATGGCCGGATACTTCTCGGCATCGAGGAAGTCGGCGCTCTTGAGGTGTCCGTCGCGCTGAGGATCGCCGGTGGACAAGGTGGCGACCGGGATGTCGACCTCGACTTTCGAACGGGTGTAATCGGTCTCGTCGAGCGAGAGTGGGCCGGTAAGGCCGCTGAAACTTCCCTTCACATTCGAGATCATCATGTGCTTGACCTTGAACTCGGCGTGGGAGTGGGCGGGGTCGATTTTCCAGGTGGTGACGGTGCCGGGGGCGGCGGAGGCAGGGGTGGCTGACGTGGCGCTCATGGGTGTTGCTCCTTTCAGCGTCTTGGATGCACGGAATTGATATTCGTTGCAACAAGTATTGTCTTTCAAAGATTGCGAACGATGACTTCCGCCCTTTAGCCGCAAAACCGAGAGGTCACTCGTCCGATCTGGGAAAGATCGAACCCGTTAGTAGAGCCGAAAGGTCACTATTCTCCCTTAAATCGTGACCGGCAACGAATACATAGGCCGTGAAGCTAGAATTACACTCGACAACTACGTCCTTGTCCCCTATGGTAAAGCTCACCCAAGTGCCCCCGTGGCCCGTGACTGTGCCGCCCCGATCCAGAACGACGTCGGTCGCCTTGCTCTTGCACAGCCCAATGGGGAGTTTGTCCGTACGATTGGCCCCCTGCCAAGTCATCAGGGGGACCGTGGCTTTATTTTTTAGGCCGTCGTTTTCTGCTTTTAGCGCCATGTTTTCGGTCTTTACTTTGGCAAGTTCGCTCGCAAGACAGGCCAGTTTTGCTTTAACTGAGCCAATGGTATCGCTTGATTTGATGGTCGTATCTCCACATTGGCAGAGACTCGGCATGGCAGTTGAAAGGAGTAGCACTGAAGCCACCAGAATCTTCAATTATCACCTCGATCGAGACACGATATCGGCCGCTGATCGACCGGAAGATCTTTGCATGGGTCAGACTTCTTGGGGGGCGGATCCGGGGCTTGGGTTGTTCCATCACGAGGCGGGTTGGTTGTTCCGGACCTAGAGTGCGTTGCGAGCGCAATATAGAGAGCTGTAATGGCGCCAATAAGGGTGGCCAATGCCGTCAAAATACCTGGAATCGTCGCAATCCAACTCTTCGGTTCTCTTCCATTGGCAGCCATTGCGACCTCTCCTTGGGGTTATCCGTAAAGTCGTGCATCGAGGCACCGGTAGGAATCTGTTACCCAATTTTCGCGACGACTCAACGGGTTTCCTACAAGGCAGACTGCACCATATTAGCTTGAATCCAATGGTTGTCAAAGCCGAATCACTGGGCTGCGATACGTTTTGGTGCCTGCCACCTCGCGAGGCTATTCTAGACTTGGTGTTTCGTGTCCGATTTTGCTCAAACCGTGAAGCAGCAGGCCGACATCGTCAAGGTGATCGAGGGGTATATTCGGCTGCGCAAGGCTGGGGCGCAGAACTACTCCGGGCTGTGCCCCTTCCACAAGGAGAAGTCGCCGTCGTTCTCGGTGCATGCGGTGAGGCAGTTCTACCACTGCTTTGGCTGCCAGGCTTCAGGGGATGTATTCAGCTTTGTGGGCAAGATCGAGAACGTGCCGTTTCCTGAGTCGGTGCGGATTGTGGCGCAGAAGTGCGGGATTCCGCTGCCGAAGCGAGAGTTCTCCTCGCCTGAGCAGGCGGCAGAGTCACGCCAACGCACCAAGCTGTTGGAACTACATGAGGCGGCCACAGCGTTTTTCGAGGAGCAATTGCGCGGGCCGGAGGGGGCCGTGGCCCGAGAATATCTGGCCGGGCGAGGACTGACGCCGGAGGGGATCAAGACGTTCCGGATCGGGTGGGCGCCGGACAGCTTCAACGGCCTGCGCGACCGGCTGAGCGGGATGGCGGAAGATGAGACGCTCCGGGCTTCGGGCCTTTTCAGTTCGAAGGAGCAGGGGGATGGGACCCTGGGACACATCTACGACCGGTTCCGCAAGCGGGTGATGTTTCCCATCGCCAACGAGGGCGGGCGGGTGATTGCGTTCACCGGCCGCACCCTCGAAACGGGCGAAAAAGCCGGCCCGAAGTACTTCAACTCGCCGGAGACGCCGCTTTATTCGAAAAGCCTGATCCTGTTCAACCTGGACAAGGCGCGGACTGCGATCAGGCAGGCGGAGTTTGCCCTGCTGGTGGAGGGGCAGATGGACTGCATCTCCGTCTACCTGCGCGGGATACAGAACGTGATCGCCACCAGCGGCACGGCCTTTACCGAGCCGCAAGTGGCGCTGCTGCGGCGGCATACGGGCAACGTGGTAGTGAACTTCGATCCGGATGCGGCGGGCGGAAATGCGGCGGAGAAATCGATTGCACTGCTGACGGAGGAGGGGTTCACGATCAAGATTGTGACGCTCGACGGGGGGCTTGATCCGGACCGGTTTATAAGGGAGCGTGGGGTTGATGCTTACGTCGCGGCGATACGCGGCGCGCGCAGCCAGGCCGACTACCTGATCGAGCGGGCGCGGGCGGCGTTTCCGGGGGCAAGCCCGGAGCAGAAGCTGAAGGCGATGAACTACCTCCTGCCGCATATTCGGCGGATGCCGGAAAAACTGGCACGCGACCAGTTTGCGGGGGATGCGGCGCAGAAGCTTGGGATTGACTCGGCCGTGCTCCGCGAGGAGTTGCGCCAGGCAGCGCTGAAGCGGCGGGACCGGATTGAGATGCGTGCCTCGGCGCTCACCGAAGTGGAAAGAGTGCTGCTGCGGGCGCTGGCAATTACCGACCCGGAAGGCGAATCGTCGCGGAGGCTGGCGATGCAGGCGGTTCTAACGCAAACAGCTTGGTTTGAGCATCTTGGGACGTTTACCGCGCTGCAGGCGCTGGCCGGGCGGCAGGCCAACGACCCCATGGACGTGGTGGACGAACCTACGCAGCGAGCGCTGGTTGCGGAGGTTCTGCTGGCCGAGACCAAACCGCCCGAGGAGAATGAGGTTGCGAGCGCGATTCAGGAACTGGAAGAGCGGACGATTGTCGTTCGGCTGCGGGATTTACGGGTGTTGATCGCGGAGGCGGAGCGGCGGGGAGATTATGCGGAACTGGCGGTGCTCACGCAACAGAAGCTCGAACTGGACCGGGCGCTGCGGGAGCTGCATAACCGCAAGCCGTCCGATCAATGAGGATCGGCCTTTCGGCCTCACCGCAATTGGGAGCATAATGGGGGTCGTGGGCAGTTTTCTGCAGCGGACAAGTTAGGCTGAGGGGAGAGTAATCGATGGCTAGCACAATTACCGATCTTCCGGAATTGCTGAAAGGGATCCCTCCGGGGGCCTGGGTTGCAATCTCTGAAAGCCAGAACAGGGCCCTGGCCTTCGGGGTCGACGCCCAGACCGTGCATGACGAGGCGCGGCAGATGGGTGAGGATCAGCCGCTGATGGTGCGTGTGCCCGATCAGATGCTGGCCATGTTCCTCTAAGAAGAACGCCAATCGCCACATTCCCTTACGTTTCGCTTCCACTGCCTGCCAACGAGGCTCATCCGCAAGGTTCAATTGCGCATCGCCCTTTGGCTTTCGCGACGATCAGGTCATCATCAAGCGGCGCATCTACCCGCTGCATCGTAATGCTCGATTCCGGGGCTGATGCGTGCCTGTTCCCGCTGAGCATGGCCAGGTTATTGAAGCTCGACATTTTCAGCTTGCCGAGGGGGCTTACGGGTGGATTGGGAAGCGGAGCAAACCTGACCTATTGGGACACGATCACCGTTGATATGGGCCACGGCATCGTTTTTTCGGCCTATACGGGCTTCACTGAGGGAATGGATCCAATGGGCCTAAGGATTGCTCGGCCAAGACGGGTTCTTTGAGCGCTATCGGGTTGAATTCCTGCTTAGTAAGAAGTACTTCACGATCGAATCCATTTGATCGGGCGTTCGAAGCCGGTCCCGGGCCGGTAGATCTCCTGGCATCCCGTCCGCACCCTATCCGCCGTGTCCCGTGCATCGAACCGGTGCCAAGGCGCGTCTAATCTGAAAGGAGCGGGTGCGGAGAGGTGGAAAGACCGCCCGGCCCGATGACAAAGCGGCCTGCAAGCGTAAAACTGGCAAGAATTTTTGCCTGGCGCAAGCGGGAGCGGCTGTGGTAGCCTATTGATCTCTGTGAGGATGCGCGCCCCTCTGCCCCAACTATGAGCCTCGGCTCGCGGGCGAACCAGGTGAATCCTGAAGCGCTTGTCATCCTTTTCCGAGCAATTCCCTGAAACCGCTTCTTTTTTGCGGGTGACCGCAGGTCTATCTCTGCACGCGCCGGGATTTCCACGATATGCACATTTTGGAAATCTTTTTTCGTGCGTTCGGAAAGTGGACCACGTACCGGTGCGCAATACGGTGCTTAATCCAAGATTGCGCAGGAGAGCAGGATTATTTTGGCGATTGATGACAAATTTGAAGGCGATCTGGACAGCCTGATTGAGGTTGGCAAGGAAAAGGGCTACCTCACCTACGGCGATGTGAACGACATTCTGCCGGATGAGCTGGGCTCGGCCGACGATCTGGATGACCTGATTACAACCATCGGGACGCAGGGCATTGACCTGCTGGACAGCCCCAAATTCGGCGCCGACAAGGACTTTGAGCTCGAAGAGGGCGAAGACGTTGAACTCGACCTGACGCCGGGAACACTGGAAAAGACCAACGACCCGGTGCGCATGTACCTGCGCGAAATGGGCACGGTTCCGCTGCTCACGCGCGAGGGCGAAGTGGAGATTGCCAAGCGCATCGAGCGCGGGCAATTGCGCGTGCTCAAGGCCATTTCGCGTTCGCCGATTGTAATTCGCGAGATTGTGGCGCTGGGCGAAGACCTGAAGCGCGGCGTGCGCAACGTGAAAGAAGTGGTGATCTTCGACGAAGAAGAACTCACCGAAGAAGTGGTGCAGGCACGCGTCAAGGCGACGGTGGCGCGGATCGATGCGCTGGTGAAGCACCAGAAGAAGATCCAGTTGCTGGAAGAGAAGCAGGCTGCGAACACCGCGGCCAAGGCCAAGGTCTCCCTGGCGCGGCACACCCGATGGCTGATTGCGCGCGAGAAGGTGCTCATTTCGCGGATTGTGCGCGAGTTGAAGTACACAGCTCTCGAACGCAAGCGCCTGCTGGACAAGGTCAACAAGACCGTGGACACGATGCGTACGCTGGAGCGGCAAATCCGCTCGCTCGACCAGAAGTTCGATGCATCGAAAAGCGAGGAACTGAAGAAGGAGTATCGCCGCCAGCAGAAAAACTGCAAAGTCGATCTCGAAAAGATCGAGAGCGACGCGGGCGTGTCGATTCTTGAACTGAAGCGCACCCAGCGCGAGATGATTCAGGGCGACATGGATGCCGAGCAGGCGAAGCGGGAGCTGATTGAAGCCAACCTTCGCCTGGTGGTTTCGATCGCCAAGAAGTATACGAATCGCGGATTGCAGTTCCTCGACCTGATTCAGGAAGGCAACATCGGCCTGATGAAGGCGGTGGACAAGTTCGAGTATCGGCGCGGGTACAAGTTCTCGACGTATGCGACGTGGTGGATTCGCCAGGCGATTACGCGCGCCATTGCCGACCAGGCAAGGACGATCCGCATTCCCGTACACATGATCGAAACCATCAACAAGCTGATCCGGACCAGCCGCCAGCTGGTGCAGGAGCTAGGCCGTGAGCCATCGAGCGAAGAGATTGCGCGGCGCATGGATATTCCCGTGGCCAAGGTGCGCAAGGTGCTCAAGATCGCGCAGGAGCCTATTTCTCTGGAAACGCCCATCGGCGAGGAGGAAGATTCGCACCTGGGCGACTTCATCGAAGACCGCCAGGCGGTGTCGCCGTCGGAAGCGGTGATCAGCGTGAACCTGAAGGAATACACCTCGCAGGTTCTCCGCACTCTCACCCCGCGTGAAGAGCGTGTCATCAAGATGCGGTTTGGTCTGGAAGACGGCTCGGAGCATACGCTGGAAGAAGTGGGTCAGAGCTTCCAGGTCACGCGCGAGCGCATCCGGCAAATCGAAGCCAAGGCGCTGCGCAAGCTGCGGCATCCTTCGCGCAGCCGCAAGCTGAAGGCGTTTGTGGAAGGCGTGAAGGAGATGTAGTTTTTCCTAAGTAGGGTTCGGCTGAACGTTAGCCGCTAAGAGCCGCAGCCTTGGAAGGGGCCGCGGCTCTTTTGTCTGCGGTTGAAAACTTCCGCCTTGGGTAATTATCCCTCAAAACAATTCAGCTCCTACCGGTCAGCTATTTCTTACCACGCGGTGCGCGCTCCAGATTTCCGAGAACCTTCATAAGCTCGATCAGGGAAATGAACTTGACCTGGAAATGGATGCAAAGGTCTGGAATCTTGGGAGCATGACACTCTGGCTGCGATACCTCGCGAGTAACTACGGTCCCACCCTCGACTGCGGCTTGTGCAATCAACCATGCGTCTGCGCCCCGCGAGAATCGCGCTCTGTGCCGCTCATAGAATTTTGGATTCGAGTAGACGTAATCGCCTATTTTTGCCGCGAAAGCCTGTACCTCTTTGGACGGCGGAACTCCAATCCTTACCCCCTTGAGGGGTTTCAGCCACTTCGCCAAGTCGTCTTCGGTGTCCCGTCCCTCTGTGATCTCTTGGAAATTGCGTTTAGTGATCCTGATAATTCCCGATTCCATATTCTGTTCGATTAGTCCCCAGAACCCGGCAAATTCCCGATAGCCAATCGGCGCTATTGTATCTTTGGCAAACACGAGAACATCGGAATCGAGCCAATAACTCACGCGGTCCTCTCCTGCCGCAAGAACCGCTCGACCGTGGAGATTGACACCCCGAGGAGACTGGACGCCTCTGTGTACGTGGTCTTGGCATTACGAACGCTGGCGGTAACAGAATCGGAAAGCAAGACGCTGTTTCGAAGCTTGAAAGTGGCCCAGAACTGTCCCTGTGACTTCTTGTTCTGTTCCGCTTTTTTTCGCTTTTCCTCATTTGCTCGGTAGCGGGCGTACTCCTCGTCTGACGCCAGCTTGAAGTGTTCATAATCGATTTTTTGAAGATCGTATGCGCGCCTGAGGGCCACGAGAGAGCTGACCCAGAAGTGCTGGCCGACGCGCTGCAAGTTCTCCTTGATTGTTCTGGACTTCTGCCATGAAACATTGAAGGATTTCTCGGGGACAAGGAATTCGGCTGCCACCTGATTGCAGAAACGCTCAACCTGATCCAATTCGGTAAGTGTTTTTCCGACGAGGGCCACATCCGATATGCCGGTTTCGCCTATCCAGATGTGGGCAAGTTCGTGTGCAAGCGTGAAAATTTGCGCGGCCCGGAAATCCCCGTCGTTGATGAATACAACTGGTGCATACGGATCGCTGAGCGCAAAGCCTTGAAATTCGTTAACGTTCAGCCTTTGACGTGTTGAATGCCCCGCTACACCGCTTCGCATTACGAGTATGCCGACACTCTCCACTCGCGTGATCAATCGCCGAAGAAACTGCTCCCAATTGCGTGAGGCCTGCCGAAATTCCTGATTGATCCGCAGCACAGATCGCATATGCGCTGCCACGCCTACGATGGGGTCAGTGCGCTTGAAGCGACCGACGAAATTTAGCTTCTGGCGCCCGCCTTGTAGCGCCTGTTCGCGATACCAATCCTGGCGTGACAGCGCGTCGTTGATGACTGCAACGAACTCACGCGAGGGCTTAGCGAGGCTTTTTCCGCTACGTGTACGGAGATCGGGAATAGGCACCTTCTCGGCTGGAGGAGGTTCACTAAGAAAAAGTACAAGGTATGGGATCTGAAGCCTGTGGGCAAGCATCTCGGCCTGATTCTCAGTGGGGCAGCTCTCGCCGCGTTCCCAGGCCCTTATGCTGTCAGCGGGCATAAGCGTCGTTGCGATCTGGTCCGGCTCGACACCTAGGCGGTTCAGCGCCCAAGTAATGATGTGATGATTTATGAAGGCTATGTTCATGTCTTCCGTGGGGCAACCTCTTGCAGCAAAAGCCGCAGAGGTTCCCCCTCCCAGTTGGAATATGGCATTGGAGGTAGTTATATGTCATCGCCGTCAGGGTCGTCTAAGAAAATCTCTGGGCTGGCACCCAGGGAGTTCACTCGAAACGACCTCTTCCGGATTGATGACAAGGGGTAATTGTCAGAGGGAATAGAGATGCGTGGACTCGTCCGAGAGTCCGTCAAGCCGAATCAGCGCACTACCGTTGTGGGGTGTGACCGGAAACCGAGAACGTAACCCCGGTGTTGACCTCAGGAAAAAATAAGATTCCACGGATTCTCGTCGACCGGGAACCGCGGGCCTCGTTTGGCTTTACCAGTAATCAGCGGGCCGGTCACACGCTCGCCCTTCTTTACGGCCTCGGTGGCAGGGTACGTGTCCTCGATGGCCCGCAAAATGAGCGAACGCATCGTCGTCCCGGAGCTTTTCCCGCGTTGACGCAGCCGATCGTGAAGGGTCTGCGGAATCTCGATAGTGACCCTGACGGCCATGAGTTGATTCTTTCACAAGAACACTCTGGCCGCGCTCGACTTTCGGCTAGCCTATCCCGACGCAGCGGCTTCGACCTGCACCCACTCTTCCGCGCTCAGCTTCAACGTAGCTGCGGCGACGTTTTCTTCCAAATGCGCCACGCTGGACGTGCCTGGAATGGGCAGCATCATAGGCGAGCGCTGCAGCAGCCAGGCGATGGAAAGCTGCGCCACCGTTGCCTCGTGGTTAGCGGCGATCTGAGTGAGCCAGTTGGCGGCGGGATGGTCGGGGCGCAGCAGTTTGCCGGCGGCCAGCGGATACCAGGGGAGAAAGCCGATGCGTTGGCGCTCGCAGAATTGGAGCGTCTCCTCGTGGCGGCGGTCGGCCAGACTGTATCGATTCTGGACAGTAACGACGTCGATGATGTTCTGCGCCTGACCGATCTGGTGCGGGGCAACTTCGCTGAGGCCGATGTGGCGGATCTTGCCTTGCTCCTGCGCACGCTTGAGTGCGCCGAGCGATTCTTCAAGCGGGGTGCGGGGGTCGATGCGGTGAAGCTGGTAGAGGTCAATGCAGTCGAGCTTCAATCGGCGCAGGCTCATTTCGATGCATTGAAGAAGATAGCCGGCGCGGCCCACATATTCAGTCTTGGCTGGGCCCTGGCGGGTGATGCCGCCCTTGGTAGCGATGATCAGGCCGGGCGGGTAAGGATGGAGCGCTTCGGCTATGAGGCGCTCGGCAATCTCCGGGCCGTAGGCGTCGGCAGTGTCAATCAGATTGACGCCGAGCTCGACGGCGCGGCGCAGAACGCGGTGCGCCTCGGCCGGGTCGGCGGGCTCGCCCCAGGTACCCTCGCCCACCAGGCGCATGGTGCCGTAGCCCAGCCGGTAAACCGCGAGGTCGCTGCCGAGGAGAAACGTGCCGCTGGCGGCCGCATGGGGTAGTTGTTCGTTCATGCTCGTCCGATACAATCCGGATGAAGTAAGCTTCACCCATGCAAAGTGTACGACAAGGATCGATACATCTGTTTCGCCTGGCCGGCGTTGAGGTGTCTCTGCATTGGTCGTGGTTCCTGGTTGCGGCTTACCAGATTCAGGGTCGAAGAGCGGGATACACGTCCGTGGTTTGGAAGATATTCGAGTACCTGGCATTGTTTTTGATTGTGCTGATGCATGAGTTCGGCCATGCCATGGCGTGCCGACAGGTGGGGGGAACGGCAAACCATATTCTGCTTTGGCCGTTTGGCGGGGTGGCGTACGTGAATCCGCCGCAACGGCCGGGAGCGACGCTGTGGAGCATCGCGGCCGGGCCGCTGGTGAACGTGGTGCTGGCGCCGATTCTATACGCGGCAGCCATGGCGGGCCATTCGTTGGGATGGGCGGACACGATGCCCAATGCGGCCCATTTTCTTTGGGCAGTATTCGTAATCGATGTCGCTTTGCTGGTGTTCAACATTCTGCCCATCTATCCGCTGGACGGTGGACAGATACTTCGCTCGCTGCTTTGGTTTGTGGTGGGCAAGGGGCGCAGCCTGTTGATCGCCACGGTTCTCGGATTCGTGGGAATCGTGGGGTTCATCGGATTTGCGATTTGGAGCCGTCAGCTCTGGCTGGGCGCCATTTCCATTTTTCTGCTCATGAATTGCTGGGGCGGATTGCAGCATGCACGTCATTTGCTGCGCGTGGCCAAGCTGCCGCGGAGGCAGGGATATGTTTGCCCAAGCTGCCGGACGGCGCCGCCGCTTGGTGAGTACTGGCAATGCGGCGCTTGCGGCCAGGGGTTTGACACGTTCGCGACGGAGGCCGTTTGTCCGCATTGCGCCGCGACGTTCAGCACTACGCGATGCCTGGATTGCAACGAGCAATTTCCGATGAACGAGTGGGTTGTGCGCGACTTTGCTGGTGTGGGCACAGTGAGCGGTTATCCGCCGCCCTATCCTCCGCGTTGATGCCCTGCGGAACCCGGCTGGTGAAGGTTGCGTATCTTTAAATGCACGAGCAAGGCCGGAACGAGCGAGGAGCAGACTCCATGAGCAGCATTCCCTATCCCAATCCGCAAGCAATTTTCTATCAGCAGTACGAATCTGTGCGCCGCGACGAAGTGGTCGGGGTGCTGCTGGCTTTGTTTCTGGGAACGTTTGGGATTCACCACTTCTATTTGCGGCGGACGGGGCTGGGGATTCTCTACCTTTGCTTTTGCTGGACGGGAATTACCACGATGTTAGGCGTGATCGAGTGCTTCTTCATGCCGGGGCGGGTGCGCGAGTTCAATGCGATTCAGGCGGCGGGGATTGCGGCGGCGCTGGGGATTCCGATGCCGGGTTGGGGTCAGCCGGTCCAAGTGACCGTCAATATGCCGCAAGGGGTCAATGCGCCCACATCGCAGCCGGGCACACTGCTGGCTTGCGGGCGGTGCCAGCAAACCAATCCGGCGGGGGCGCGGTTCTGTGCGGGGTGCGGCGGGACGTTGTAACGACGAAACGCTTCTTGATTGGATAATCATCCTACTCCTCACTAGCGGAGGAGGTTTTGCAGGTTCCGCAGTTGGCTGTAGTGGAGAAGTCGGACCCCGTTTGTATGGGCAAGATGCCTTGCTGCCAGGGTGTAGCTGCTGTTAGTCACTACAATGCCATGGCTTGCTTGCTCGTGAGCCTTAGCGGCCGCAACTTCTTGGACAGCTTTGTTGCCCACAGGCCGAGCGTAAAGTTTACATTGAATCACAACTTTCACGTCATCCTTTTCGGCCACGACGTCTACGCCTTGGTCGCGACTTCGCATCGTGACCCGCGCGGCCCATCCGGCTCGCCGTAGTCCTTCTGCGCAGAAGTTTTCAAATTCCGCCGGAGTCATGGCGTCGGAGAATGCCCGAAAGACCGCCTGGTCTTGTGTTCCCGCATCGACACGATTCTCAATCAGGCTGACAATCAACGCAACCTCCCGTGCGATCAACCAACGTTCCATTGGGGTGAGCAATGGTTTAATGTGCTGCGCTATGAATCGATCCTTCTCTTTTGACCACTTCTCCACTTGGAGCTTTCCGTATTCGTCCTGCCAAACAAGTTGCGCTCTTTTTATAACCAAGGGGCTTAATTGCTCGTCGACTATTGCTTGTGCTTTCTCAAGAAGGGTGCGCCGCGCATGGACGCGCCGAAGATGGCGAATGACTGGGTAGGCCAACGCCGCGGCGCCACCTAGAAGAACTGCAAGAACTATGCCGCCACCAATTTGCTCCAAGAGCAGCACAATTAGCCAGATAGCGCCGATGGCCATCAAAAGGCCGAGGGCCGCCTTTGGATCGATTAGGTGCATTCGCCTGCGGCGCGCCATTCGGAATCCCTTTCCCTGGCACTGATTCGCTCGAAATTGCACGGTTCCTGGCAGGTGTTACGAGGCAAAAGTCGAGTCGGAGAAAGACATCCCGCAGGGGCTGAAGCCCGCACTCGCTTTGCGGCCCCTCGGCACAGCTGAAGCCGTGCCCTTTCAAAGCCTCAGTTCAGTCGATCACTGGAAATGCGTTTGCACATTGCTCGTTGCAACTCTACATATTCGCGTGGCCGCTCCGCATAGACTCGTTGAATTGCGGCTTGGTGAAGTTGAGCGCTTCTTCGAGCTTGGCCTGGTACTCGGGCGCGCGGGCCAGCAGAGCGGGCGTGGCGGCGGCAAACTCGCCGTCGAGAACCATCAGGCCCTCGCCGGCTTCGTGGCTTGCCATGCGCAGCAGATCCTGCTCGGTCGTATTCAAGTATTGCGCGTCGCGCGGGTCGGCAATCCACACGGGCTTGCTTTCCCCCAGCACGCCGGAGAGCCAATAGACCTTGCGCAGCAGGTAGTCGAGGCGCTCGGCGTCAGTGGTCTCGGTGAACAGAAAGCGCTTCTGCCAGCGGCTGTAGTAGCGGGTGGTCACGGGCACGGGCTGGCGGTTGCCGGATTTGACGAACTCAAGCTGACCATAGTCAACGGTCTTGCGTACAGCGTTGTAGACAAACGACTCGGCGAAGGGCTGCTCCATGGCGGGCACAATCTCCGCAAAGGTGAGGGTGACAGAAGCGGCCAGCTTGGCGTGGAGGTTGTGCGTGCCGCCGTCGGCCAGGTGCATTTCGCCGTGGACGATGTAGGTATCGGCCCCGGATGTGGAGCGGTGGAACGGCCACTGAAACTTGCCGAAGGCGATGGGCAGGCCGGCCAGGGTGACGTAGCACTCGGGGCGGGGATTGCGCAGGCGCTTCGCTTCGCCGGCCAGATGGGCGGTCATGGTGGAAAGCAGGTCCGGCTTGTTGAATTCGAAGGAATCGGTGAGCTCGAGGCGGAGGGTTCGGGAGGCTGCGTCGGCGCCGGCAAGGCCAAGCTCAAAGACGGCGGTGGGCTGGCCGTGGAAGTCGCTGCCCTGGCTGGCGGAGACGAGAACCAGGCCGGCCTGGCTGGCAGCTGCCTGAACGGACGGTACAAGGTTGGATTTCAATTCGACAGTCATTCGGGGCTTCCTGCGTCAAGAATCGGTACAAGACCATTCTAAGGGAGTGGCGGGCAGCAGGTACGGATATTCGGGCTTGCGACAGGCAGTTGAGGGAACACTCTTTAGTTTCCCGCGAGATGCGCGAGGTAATCGGCCGGCGAAAGCACGATAACTCCGCTTCGCACAGGTTCTGGGAAGTGCTTCAGATTGCCGGTCACAAGCCATGCTCCGGCAGCATGAGCAAGGGGGAGAAAAGGCAAATCGCTTGGATCTGGACCTTTCCTTGCCCAGGATTCGAGATCCGTAATCCAAAGGCTTTCGCCAATCAGAATATCGAGCCAAAGCGGTGGAAATCCATAACGGCGGAATTTCGGACGGAGGACAACTTCGCGATATTCTTCGACGACGGCAGGGCTTGTCGCTACCTGAATTTGTCTGCTCAATACCCAATCGAGGATCAGCGTTGCCGGTGCTCCGTATGGCGTGACTCCGGCGGATACGATCACGTTGGTGTCTAACACAGCCAATCTCATCCCGCATTCCTGAGGCGTCGAGCGTTTCGAACCGTATCAATTTCCGCGTCAATCTCCTCATCGCTGATTTCGCCCGCTTTCTCGGCAAGACGCCATCCCTCACGCAGACTGGCCAACGCCATCGCCCGCCGTAGTTCCCGATCCTGGTCGATCACATCGCCAAAGACAGGAACCAGGAAAAAGGCTGGGCCGTTCTGACCCACCAGAAGTGTTGTTTCTCCCCTGGGGACATCCGCAAGAGCTTTAACCCCGCGAGTTCTGAATTCACGCAGCGAAACTTGGCGCATCGACCACCTCTACAAAGAGTGTAGCCGAAACGGCTACACTCGACAATGAAGCTCTGAATCTGGATGGCAGCGTTTGTCTCCAAACGCCTAGTCGGGAGCGGCACGCCAGGGAAATACCCAAATCGCGAACTTGCCAAGCGCGGCATTTACAATGAACAGGTGCCGTCCGAAGCAACTTCGCCCATCATTCTTGCCGAAAAACTGACCAAGGTTTATGCCGCGGGCCACCTGCAGGTCACCGCGGTGCGCGGGGTCTCGCTGGCCGTGCAGCCAGGAGAGTTTGTGGCCATCGTGGGGCCATCGGGTTCCGGCAAGTCCACGCTGTTTTACCTGCTGGGCGGGCTGACCAAAGCGACTGCGGGGCGGGTGGTGATTGACGGGGTCGATTTTGCATCGCTCAACGACGCGGAGCGCACCCGGCTGCGCAAGCACCGAATCGGGTTTGTGTTTCAGAAGTTCAACCTGCTGCCGACGCTCTCGGCGATGGGCAATATCGAGATCGCTTACACCGTGAGTGGCCGCAAAGAACCGATGGATCTCAAGTATCTCGATCACTTGAGCGAGCTGCTGTCGATCAAGGGGCGGCTGGATCATCGGCCGTCGGAACTGAGCGGCGGCGAGCAGCAGCGGGTGGCGATTGCGCGGGCGCTGATTACGCGGCCGGCGATTGTGCTGGCGGACGAGCCCACCGGCAACCTGGACACCAGGAACTCCGACGCGGTGCTCGAGATGCTGCTCAAGTCGAACCAGGAACTGGGTCAGACGACGCTGATGATTACCCACAATCCTGAGGCGGCGGCGGTTGCCGGCCGCATCCTCTACATGCGGGATGGCGAGATTGTGCGGGAAGCGGAAGGAAATGGGCGCGTCGGCAGTTTGTCAGGGGCTTTGCCGTGTACCAGGACGGCGCCGGCGGGCGGATAGGCGGACTCGGCCGCGGTTTGACCGGCTTTCGGGCGCCCGGTATACTCAATACTGCAACAAGCGGGAGTAGCTCAGTGGTAGAGCATCGCCTTGCCAAGGCGAGGGTCGCGAGTTCAAATCTCGTCTCCCGCTCCATTCCGCCCTCCGGCGC
>Ga0302320_10016648_pt1 | contig 14994 bp, 11 predicted proteins | sample Bog_T0_3_FD_202130 | JGI IMG/M metagenome (GOLD analysis project Ga0302320, IMG submission 202130) | Peat permafrost microbial communities from Stordalen Mire near Abisko, Sweden - Bog_T0_3 | ecosystem: Environmental > Terrestrial > Soil > Wetlands > Peat | place: Sweden: Abisko, Stordalen Mire... | reverse complement strand
GTTGCCGAAACGTGCTTAACGGCGGCGTCGCGATCCGGCCTTCGGGGTCGTCGTCGATGCCGACTATCCGCATTTCCTCCGGGATCCGGATCCCGAGGGCGTGGCATTGCTCGACGGCGGCCAGCGCCGCGCGGTCGTCCACGCCGATCACGCCATCGATTCCCTTTTCCTTGAGCAGGCTGCGAAGGCTTGCGCTGTCAATGGGCCAGCCGGGCAAAAAGTGTACGTGCGTGCCGAAATATATTGGGGCCAGTTCATGGAAGGCGGTATGGCGCTCCTCGTGATCCGGCTCATCCGGGCGGCTTCCAAGGAACAGAACGTTCCGTGAGCCGGAGTCCCGCAGGCGCTCCAGCGATTCCTTGATCCAGCTCTGCTGGTTGAGCCGGACGCACTTCCATTCCGGGCAGTCCGCCACTCGGCCCATCAGGCAAATAATCGGCTTTCGGGAGCTTTGCAGGGGCCGGATCAATTCGTCGTGCCGCCGCGGATAAAGGAGAATCCACGCGTCGCAGCGGGACCGGAGCAGAGTCCGGTGCGCGTGCGAAACGGTACCCTGGTTGGTGCGGTCGACCGGACAGATCAGCAGGTCGAGATCGTTTTTCACCAACTGCCGGGTGAGACTTGCAAGTGCGCGTTGCGCGAACAGGGCGTCGCTGCCTTCCACCTCCAGCGGCCAGACGAGGCCCAGTACGTCGTGCCGTCCCTGCACCAGGACGCGCCCGGTCGGATCGGGATAATATTGCAGCTCTCTTGCAAGGCTCAGAATCGCCTCCCGCGTTCTCGTGCTCACCTTGTGCGGCTCGTGAAAGGCGCGCGAAACCGTTGCCGTTGAAAATCCCGACTTCTTTGCGAATTCGACAATGTTCATTTCAGTACCGCGTGTTTCCGCTCGGGCATGAGTATCGGTGGGCCGGCCCGTTTGGGCAAGAACGCTGGTGCCTCACCAAGCGGCCCGCGCCCATGGCTAGGTTTGCGGCTTCTTCGCGGTGCTCTGGATGTAGAGTTCGCGGAGTTGCTTGAAATCGACCTCGACCGGCGAGTGCGTCATCAGGTCCACGCCGCGGTTGTTTTTCGGGAATGCGATCACCTCCCGGATGCTCTCCGCTCCGCAGATCAGCATGACCAGCCGGTCCAGCCCCAGCGCGATCCCCCCGTGTGGCGGCGCGCCGAACGAGAACGCGCGGAGCAAATGGCCGAACTTCACCTGCTGCTCCTCCGGCCCGATGCCCAGCACGTCGAACATCCGCGCCTGGAGCGCCGGCTCGTGAATCCGGATCGACCCCCCGCCCAGCTCCACGCCATTGAGTACCACGTCGTACGCCACCGCGCGCACCTTGCCGAAATCGCCCGCGTCCAGGAGCCCGAGATCCTCCGGGTGCGGCCGGGTAAAGGGATGGTGCACGGCGACCCAGCGGTTCTCCTCCGCCGCGAATTGTAGAAGCGGAAAATCCACGACCCACAGGAAATTCAGATCGCTGCGGCCCTCGGTGAGCTGGAGCAGCTCGGCGACCCGCAAACGCACGCGCCCTAGCGTCACGCACGCTGCCTCCCATTTATCCGCGCCGAAGAACAGCACGTCGCCTTCCTGGAAATCCATCCGCTTCGCGAGGTCCGCCTTCTCCTGCTCGCCGAAGAATTTGACGATCGGCGATTCCCATTCGCCATCCTTGAGCCGGATGTACGCGAGCCCTTTGGCCCCCAGTTCCGTCTTCACCCATTCCTCCCATTTCTTGAGCTGCTCCTTGCTGAGCACGGTTGCCGCGCCCTTCGCATTGATCGCCTTGATCGTGCCGCCGCCATCCGCGATGGAGCGGAAGACCTTGAACTGCGACGCCTTGAAAATGTCCGTCAGCTCAATCAGTTCGACTCCGAACCGTGTATCCGGCTTGTCCGATCCGAACCGGTTCATCGCCTCGTCGAACGTCATCCGCGGAAACGGCGTCGGGATCTCGATCCCGCGCGCCTCGCGGAAGATCCGGGCGAGCATACCCTCGATCAGCGTTTGGATTTCCGGTGCGGTGATGAACGACGCCTCGACGTCGATCTGCGTAAACTCCGGCTGCCGGTCCGCCCGCAAATCCTCGTCCCGGAAACAGCGCGCGATCTGGAAATACTTCTCGATCCCCGCCACCTGGAGCAATTGCTTGTATTGCTGCGGCGCCTGCGGCAGCGCGTAAAACGAGCCCGGGTTCAGCCGCGAAGGCACCAGGAAATCGCGCGCCCCTTCCGGCGTCGGGTTCGAAAGGATGGGCGTTTCGATTTCCAAAAAGCCCGCCTCGTCCAGGAAATCGCGCGCTGCCTTGGTCACCCGGTGCCGCGTCCTGAGGTTCTGCCCCATCTCCGCGCGGCGCAGGTCCAGGTAGCGGTACGTGAGTCGCAGGTCCTCGTTCGCCAGCTTCGAGTCGAGCGGGAATGGCGGCACGTCCGACTTGTTAAGGATCGTCAGTTCGTTCGCGACGACTTCAACATCACCCGTCGCCAGTTTCGGGTTCTCAGTCCCCGGCAGGCGCCCCGAGACAATGCCGGTCACCTGGATCACATCCTCGCCGCGCAGCCCGTGCGACGCCTCTGAAACCTGCGGATGCTCTTCCGGCCGAAAGACGACTTGCGTCAGCCCTTCGCGGTCGCGCAGGTCGATAAAGATCACTCCGCCGTGGTCGCGCCGGGAGTTTACCCAGCCGGTGAGGGTCACGGTCTGGCCGATGTGTTCTTTGCGAAGTTGATGACAGAGGTGGGTGCGGTACATGGGAAAAAATTACGATTTGAGAAGGGTTGGGACGCATTCGGGGATTTCCGCGGCCGGAACGAGTATCTCCTCCCGCGTCGCGAGCGTCTTGACCTTGATCTGCGGCCATTCGTCGCCGATCAGCAGCGCCAGCCGCGCGCCGGCCTGCTCCGCGGCCTGGAATTGTTTGCCGACCTTCGCCGGTGCGAGGGGGAAGTCGAGCCGAAAGCCCAGTTCGCGCAGCCGCTGCACGATTCCGAGCGCCTCCGGCCGGCGCTCTTCCTTCGCGATCACGACGTAAAGGTCCGCTGCCGCTTCGCGCGCCATCGCAGCCTGCATTTGCGCCGTCGCCGCCGGGCTCAGTTCGATCAATTGCGCCAGCGTCACATCCCCCATGCCGAACCCGAACGCCGGCAGGCTTAACTTTCCGTCGCTCATGACGCTCACCAGGTTGTCATACCGTCCGCCGCCGGCCACCGCGCGCAGCGTCCGCTTCCGGTCGAAGACCTCGAACACCACGCCAGTATAATATGCCAGCCCGCGAACGATCGTTGGGTCGAGTTGGTAAAATGCGCTCATCCCGCGCGCGTCCAGCTCCGCCGACAGCGCGTTGAATTTCTCAAAATGTCCCCCCGGATTCGCGATGAATTCGCGCACCTCCTCGATGGTAAGTCCGAACGCCTGCAGCTTCGCCGTCAGCGCCGCCGGATCCTCGCGCTCGATCTTGTCGATGATCGGCAGGAAATCGCCCGCCCGGCTCTCCTCGATGCCTTTTGCCAGCAGGAAGGCCAGCCACGCCTCCCGGTCGCTCACCCGCACCACAAAGTCCGCTTCCGTCAGCCCGAACGCGCGCAGGAGGTCGATCGTCAGCGCCAGCATCTCCGCGTCCGCCGCGATCGAGCCCTCGCCGATGATGTCGCAATTCAACTGGCAGAACTCCCGCAGCCGTCCCTTCTGCTGCTTCTCATAACGGAAAAACTGCGACGCGCTGAACCATCGCAGCGGCTTCTTGTAGTCCCGTTCGCGGGCAATGACCATCCGCGCCAGCGTCGGCGTCATCTCCGGCCGCACGGAAACATGCCGGCCTCCCTTGTCCGTGAAATCGAAGAGCTGCCCCAGCAATTCGCCTCCGCTCTTCTTCTTGTAAAGCTCCACCGGCTCCAGCAACGGCCCGTCATATTCCACGAAACCATACCGCCGCGCGACCTCGCGCCACGTCGCAATGATGTAATTGCGCCGCGCGCAGTCGTCCGGATAAAAGTCGCGAAAGCCGGGCAGGAGTTGCATGGGGAGGTTGAAGCTAAGAGCAAACCGCCCCTCAGGGGAAATCCGAAATTCGAATTCCTGCCCGCCCCCGTTGGCAGGAGTGGATTTTCGTGACCGCCGCCGATTTCGTATTCAGGACTTGCCGTCGACGGTTTCCTTATGCTGGGACCGTTTCAGGGCCTGCTGAAAGCGACGGTGGACGGCCTCCCGGTCGAAGTATGCCAGGATTTGATCGCGGGTCATGCCTTGGGTCTCATGAGCTGTGGACTCCTTCCATCTGCGGGACTCGGCCACGGCGTCAAAGGTCTTGATCTTCGTTTCCATAAACAAGTTCGGAGGGACTGACGATCCGAACGATGGGACAACCATACACGGAATTGACCCGGTTAAAACCCCATTCCCGCTGCAAATTTGCGAGGTGTTTGAAATTCCAACTGACAATGACCCCAACACCGTGCGTGGTGGCAATCGCTACATGGCGCGCATCGTCGACGAATTTTGCGCTGACGATTCCAGCCGTGACGTAAGCCTGCGCCAGTTCTTCAGCGCGGTCCGTCAGCGGCAATAGGAGTGAATCATCTGGAAATGTTCGCGCAAATAGTTGCACGACATCCGGCGGAGCGAGCGCCGCTTCCTGCTGAGTCACCACGGAAACAACGAAACGGAATTGCTCGGCCTCCGCCAGCATCCACAGTCGGCGAGTGGCATCTTCAAACTCTGGATCGAAGTAGCCGCCTATCACGGAATTATCCAAGTACAGGGTCAAGGCCGGCATGGACTTGAGTATGTGCGGGATCAGAAATGCAAGGCCAGCGCATTTATCCGCGCATTCCTTCAGCCGCTAGCCGCTTTTCTCAAAATTTAGGGCCGGAAGCCGATGACCGAAGCTTGTTAGCTACATCCTCCTCAGACATCTCCGTTTCTCTCGGGTTCGTCGCTAACTTTTATTTCTTCGCGTTGCCTTCCGCAGCCGTCAACTGTGAAGTGAGACGGCTCGCGCCCCACCGGAGGAACCATCTCAGCGGCTGGGAACAAGATACTTCCCGGGCAAGATGGAACCTCGGTTTAAGATTTTAAGGTCTGTGGAGCATTCCCCCGTTTTGAGGTCGTATATGCAACGCCAATCGTAGATCCAAATTGGCTCGCCTGTTTGGCCCTTGCTGATGCGAAGCAGCAAAGAGCTCGAGTCATCAGACCATAGCGTGGATTCCACAAAGCAATCACTCTCCCCGATCAAGTGTTTACGAATGCTCTCAGGGAATTTGTTGTAGCGAATAAAAAAGTCGATGGCTTTCTGCTGAATATTGGCCTCCCTGACCTCCGTAAATTTCAGTCCTGTCTGCTGTTTAAACAAACGAGGCTCGCATTGGCCACGATCCGGACGGTCGTTGATTACAAACCATTTGCCATCTGGCGAAAGATCGGCCTCGGCTGCTCGGTCATAGGCGAAAAGCAATTCTTTCCTTGAGGGTTTAGCGAGCGAACTTAAAACTATTTTGAATATGGGGCTACGTTCATCCGTTCTTCGATACACCTCCTTGACAATGTCGATATGCGGTCCGCCAAAAAACTCGAGATCCGGATCAGGTTTGGTTTGATCTACTAGTTTGTAATCAGGTCCGGGTTCGCCAGCGAAACAGAGAGTGGTGACGACCACGCATAGCAAAACAGCAAAGGGCCTAATCATGGCAGCCATTGCATCGAGTTGGGATTTATCATTTGCTTTCTTGTCTGCAAGCTCACTTGAGTCGATTATGCCATTTTACGGTTTCTGTTCCTTTGGAGGAGGCGCTGTCTTCCCGAGCGCCAGCCCGACGATCTCGAAATCAAGCGGGATCGGAGGGAGGAGTTTGCCAACTTTGCGTTTTCGATTCATAGGAGGACCATAATTCTCCAGTGCCGTCACTACTGTATACCGCCGGCCACCAAGTCCGGCCTTTGAGATTCCAATCTGGCATCTCAAAGCCTTGCGCTCATCCTTCATGAGCTGGAACATGAAATCGTCCGGGAAGCGGTCGAAGTGGCGTTGCACGGCACGATTGAACTGGCCAGTCTCGACGCCATAGAGGGTGGCGAGATCGGTATCGAGAATAACCCGCTGGCTCCGAATGGTGAGAATGAACGTCGCGGGATCGGGCAATGAGAGCAGGGCGGATTTGGGCATTGAAAAAATCTCAGCTTCTGGGGTGTAAGCCGATTCACCGGTTCACCTTACTACCAAGAGTATCAATTCCCGGAGCGTCGAAAATGTCAATCCGCCTCGTGGCGCTATACGAGGGGCTCTTTTCAGCCGCCCACCCCTACCCCGGCGGCAGCGCAAACGCCACCCACGCATCCCCCGCCGGCCCGCCCAGCTTCCCGCTTCCGGTGGCCGGCAGGATCACATACTCGCGGCCTTTCGCCTCGTAGACCGCCGGCGGCGCGGTCCCGTGCAGCGGCAGCGGCGCGGACCACAATTCCTTCCCGTTGTCGGCGTCGAACGCGCGGATTTTGTTATCCCGCGTCCCGCTCACAAACACCAGTCGCCCCGCCGTCACCGTTGCGCCGCCAAAATTCTCCGTCCCCGTCTTCGGGATGCCGCGCGCGGTCAGCTCCGGGTATTCGCCCAGCGGCACCTTCCACGCAATGTGGCCCGTATTGAGATCGATGCACGTCAGGGTTCCCCACGGTGGCGTACAGCCCGGATACTGATTGTCGTCCAGCACTCGCGTGAACCCCATATCCGCCCAGCGTGGCGGCCCGGAGTTCTTGACTACAGCGCCGTCGCTCTTCTCCGGCAGCAGGAACGCGACGAGGTTCGCAATGTTCTCCTGCGAAAGCTGCGGCCACGCCGGCATCCCGTTCCGGCCATGCGCGAGGATCTGGCGAAAGGTCTGCTCGTTGAGCCGCATTTCGAGTCCGCGGAGCGACGGCACCATGCCCTTGCCTTCCAGATGGGGTCCGTGGCACGTGGCGCACGTCAGCAGAAACGTATCCCTGCCCTTTGCGGCTTGCGGCGTGAGCACCGTATCCGCGCCGGATACCCGGTTGACCCCCTCCAGCCATGGCAGCTCCGAGGCGCTCACATACAGCCGCCCTTGCGGGTCCACCGCCGCGCCCGTCCATTCCGCGCCGCCGTGAATCCCGAAGTACACGCTTGGCTTGTTTTCCTCAAACGGCACAAACCAGCCGAGGTTCGCCTTCGACACAAAATTCTTCATCACGCTCTCGTGCGCTGCCGGCGAGATATTGGTCACGTCCTTCAGCGCGAATTCCTGTCGCGCGAACGGTTCCGGCATCTGCACGTCCGGTTGGTACGGAGCCCCGACGTCGCCCGGCAGCTTGAACGCTGGCGCACGCCGCAGCCGAAAAGGAAAAAGCGGCTTTCCCGTCACCCGGTCCAGCAGCAGCGTATTGCCGATTTTCGTCACTTGCGCCACGGCATCCACTTTTTTGCCATCGTGCATCACGGTCACGAGGTTCGGCGGCGCCGGAATATCGAGGTCCCAGACGTCGTGCCGGATTTCCTGGAAATGCCACAGGTACTTCCCCGTAGTGGCATCCAGAGCGACCAGGCAATTTCCGAACAGATCGTCCCCCGTATGCTGGTAGCCGATGAAATTCGGCTTCGGCGAGCCCGTCGAAAAATACGCGATTCCCCGCGATTCATCCAGCGCCATGCCGCCCCAGCAATTCGCGCCATTTCGCTCCGGCCCCGTCCACGATTCCGCGCCTGGCTCATCCCCGGTCGGGAGCGTGTTGAAGCACCACAGCGGCGCGCCCGTCCGCACGTCGTATCCATAGCAATTGCTGGCGAAGCCGGGGAAGATCAGCACGTTATTGTAAACCGCGCCGACCACGGACGAGCCGCCCGGTGGCAGTCGCGACCTCCCTCTTTCGCCGAAGGACTCGAGCGGCTTTCCCGAGCTCGGATCCAGCGCGTAAATATAAGTGCCCATCGTGAAGATGATCCGCGGCGGGTTATGCGCATCGCCCGGCCAGTACAGGAGCCCGCGCCGCGCCGGCACATCCTCCAGCCCCTTGCCCTCCCGCTCCGGCGTGAAGCGCCACAGCTCGTGCCCATCCGCGCCGTCGACCGCCGCCAGGTTTAATCCCGCCGTCGGCAGGAAGACCGTGCCGTTCACGATAATCGGGTTGCATTGGATATTCGCCGCTCCGTCCTTCGAGTGGTAGACCCAAGCCTGTTCCAGTCGCCCGACGTTCGTCTTGTTGATCTCCTCCAGCGCAGAGTACCGGTCGCTCGTCGGCCCCCCCTGCGAGCGCGTCCAGTCGAAATAACTCCACGGTGTAGGCCACCCGTTTGCCGGCGTCAGTTCACTCGGCGCCGCGGCGGGAATCGTTACATACTCGGGAAGCGCCTCCGGCGGCAACTTGCTGAAAGATGGCGTCGGTGCCGGCACAGCCGCCGGCGGAGCAGGCATGAAAACAGGCTCCCTGACGTGAAGAAAACCTTCGTGGCCCGTCGGCGGTCCCGATTGATTCAGCGCCCAGAGGTCGATCGTCTTGTCGTCGCGGGTGAGGGGACCCGTTGGCACATTGTCGAGCGCCCGCGTCCCTTCGGAAATGCGGACATCCTCGATCACCCCGTTGCATCCGATGCCTCCCTCGACCAGCCGCCCGATCGCAAAGTTATCCGGTACCGGCGCCAGCGGCGCGAGGTCCGTCTGTTTCACCAACTTGCCATCGACGTAAAGGGAGACCCGCTTCTCCTCGAGCACCATTGCCACGTAATGCCAAGTGTCGTCGCAGATGTTCACGCCGCTGCCCAGTGCCACATTGCGCCCCGGCAAAAAAACACTCAGCACGCCAGACCCGCTGATCGTATACATTTCCCAGTGCAGGTTCGACGCCTTCGGGTCGCTCGCCATGATGATGTTGTAATTGGACGCGTCGTGGAGCTTCACCCAGGCCTCGGCGGTGATCGGTGTCCCGTGATATTCCTCCCGCCCAGGCAGCAGGATGCCGTCCATGGACACGTCCGCCGCCTTGCCGAATTTGCCATCCACCAATACCAGCGGTCCGGTACTCGCGCTCTGGCCTGAGGAGGACGTGACAGGCGCCGGGCTCTCTTCATGGAAAGTGCCAAACGGCCGCGGCCCGCCCGAGCCGGGCTGCTTCAGCTCCGCCGCGAGCCAGTCGATGCCCTTGATGTAATTTGACAGCGTGACCTCCGCGTCGCCCCCTTTCTCCCCGATGATGCCCACCGGCCCGCGCCAGCCGCTTTCCTGGATCACTCGCATCATCTCCAGTTCTTGGTTTCCCTCGCTAGGGTAAATAATCCCCCTCTTCGGCCCCATCCCGGTGATGTTCACCGCGACGACGTGCGGCTGCATCCTCTTCCAGAGTGCCGGAAAGCCGGCCGTGTCGTCGTGATCTTCGTCGAGCGCGTGGCTGAAGTTATAGACCATCCCAACGTCCGCCACGCCCATCTCCTTGAGTCGTGCCAGCACCGCCAGCTCGTTGTCCTCGTTGCCGCCCCATGCGTTATGATTGTAAATCTCCACCGCGCACCCGTACGGCTTCGCCAGGTCGTCCACCGCCTTGAAGGCGCCCGCCATCTCCTCGATCCGCTGCTTTTGCTCGTCCGGCGTGTGTGCGAAAGCTCCTCCCCACATGACCCAGAGCTGCGGATGCTCGTTGTGGCGCTTGCACGCCTCCAGGATCTGTCGTGCCGCGGGATCGTTCGGGTTGCTCGGGAACCACCACGCCAGCAGCTTGACGTGATGCTTCTCCAACGCCTCGATCTCCGCGTCGAAAGTCGGGATATTCTTCGGGCGCCAGTCGTACGCGAACATCGTGATCCCCAGCCGGTTGAACATCTCCGCCCGCTCCTCGGGCCCGCGTTCCTTCGCGTCGAACGGCACCACGCACCACGCCGCGAGATTGTCGTGTGCCCAGAGGCTGCCGCTGGCTTCCGCGCCATGCGCCGGCGCAAGTGCGAGTTGACAACAGGCGAGCGAGAGGCCGAGGAGGGGGAATAACTTCATGGGCGCAATTTGTTCTTCGAAAGTGTCTGAATCATCGAACCCTTTCGCCTGGCCGTTTGTTCCAGACTAATTTCCAGGGCTTCCGCATTTCTGCGGCTCGCCAAGTTCCTTTTTTCCTATTTCAATTTCGAGCTTCGATTTTCGAGCGGAGCGAAGCGACACAGATCGCCCATTTCCTTCCTCAACGAATACGATCAATTTCGAATTTTTCTCCCGTGCTCACCGATCTCTCCCTGCGCCATTTCCGGTGCTTTGAAACGCTGGACTGCCAGTTCGCGCCGGAGTTGAACGCAGTGCGGTGATGGGCCAATCCAGAATCTGGCCCTCGGCGAGGAGGTGTTGACGGAGCCTGGCATAGGGGAGCTTCTGGACAGGTACGCCGGCGTCAATGGCGAGGGCGGCGGCGGCACCGGCCGATTCGCCCAGGATCATAAAGACCGGCTCCATTCGGATGCTCCCATAGGCCACGTGCGTCGCTGAAAGGCAGACTGGCACCAGCAGGTTGTCGCATTCCCGTTGCGTCGGAATAATGGAGCGATAGCTGATCGGGTACGGCCGCATTCGACCCGCAAGAAGCTCAAAGTCTCCCTCGGCTTTCACGGTGCCCTTGACGACCACCCGGGAGGTGTGGTGTGAGTCCATGTTGTAGCTGCCCAAGCCGACGCTGTCGGGCGCAACAACCTTGCCGGCGCAGTTTTGCTCAGTCATTACGTAATCGGAAATCATCCGGCGGCCCTCGCGCACGTACAGCTCGTGCGGCCATCCGCCAGTCTCGGTGAATTCGTCCTTCGGCAGCCCGAAGTGTCGCACCCGCTCGCGCAGGTTCTCAGGTACCTCCGGGTCGTTGGCCAGTAGCCACATGAGTCCCTGCTGGTATCTGACATGCGCTTGGAAAATGCGCTCGCGGGTCGCGTAGTCGGCGTTGGGCCAGTCGTAGCTGCCGCCGACTAAATCGGTGGAGAACGGACCGGCATTATTGCAGTCGCCGAGGTTAAGCTTCAGCGGGCCGGTGCCGTAGTTCAGATCCCATTTGAAGCCCGGCTTGGTCGTCAGGTACCGGAGCAGCAGCGCGTAGTCATCGCGGTTGTACCCCTCGGGTTTCGGGAACGGCAGGCCATCGGAGGCTTTGACCGCCCACATGCGAAAGTTGTACGCCTGCACATAATGGTCGCCGGTGCCCCGTTTGCGCGGGGCCTCTGGCGAAATGCCGGGAAGCAGGCCGCTCGCAGCGTCGCCAGGCGTTCGATACGGATCAACGGGAAAGCAAAACTGGTGAGTGAATGAGATTTGAAAACCATTGACCGTTTCGCCGTACTTTGAGTTGTCTTCGCGACCGACGAAGTTCGACACCCCGGCACGCCCGAGCAGGTCTCCTTCGTACGTGGCGTCAATGAACATTTTCGCCTCGATGCGGTCTCCATTTTCGAAAGTCAGGACGCGGATATTTGTGCCCTGCTTCACCACGCCTTCCAGCCGGTGCTCGTAATAGACCGTCACTCCGGCCTTCTCGAGCATTGCAAGATATGCCTCCTCCGCCTGCGATGGACGAAACCCAAGCTCGACGCTACGGGACAACGTGTTTTTGAAGACCGGCGATATCGCGTGGTAATAGGCGCGCGTCATCCCGCCGATGGAGGCCGGGATCCCAAGGTCGACAGCCGTGAGACCGCCCGACGTCATCCCGCCCACGTGCCTGCGAAAAACCGCCAGCGCGACCTTCTTCCCCATTCGCCCCGCCTGCACGGCTGAGCTTACGCCCCCGGGCGTTCCTCCATACACGCACACATCCACTTTGATCGTCTGCCCCGGCCCGGACGGCGGCAGTTCATAATAATAACGAAGTCCCGGATTCGGCGTCGTCGGTCCTGAGGTCGCGCACTCCGCGCGTGCCATCAAAAGAAAAACCAACCCTGGGAAAAAACATTTTAACGTATTCATGTGTGCATCCTCGAGCGCCCAGACTCTCTTCGATGATTAAATGCCGGGAATTTACTTTCCGCCCCCCATGCACCCGCGTGGTCGCCGAGCCGGCGTCGGTGGGAGGGGATCGATCATTGGGTTTGGAAGCAGAACAGTCCTTGCGCTCACGCCAGCCATGCGCGTTTGCGGTCGAGATTTCGCGAAAGAACGTCGCGCGCGATGGCCACGTTCTCGGACACCTGAAAGTCGAACATCCCGACCACGCAGAAGTCGGCTCCGTTTTCGAATGCATGCTTAAACCCTTCTTCCGGATGGATCGCGCCGGCGGCAAGAACCTTATAGGCCAGCCACGGACGCTTCACGGTCGCCATGAAATCCCTCGTCGCATCGGAATCCATGCACCAATAATTATCCTCGGCATAGTTGTCGATGACCTCGCGATTTTGGTCGGGGCGACGTTTGGACCAATAATTCGTGCTGTGGAATGTCTTCATGTAGAAGTCAGGCTTGATTCCCGCTTTTTCGACCGACATCGGCGTGCGCAGTTCGTGGCCAGCCACGCCCGCGACGATGCTGCTCATCTGGACTGTCTCGACAAATTTCCCGATGAGGTCGACTTTGCCTTCGCGCGACCACGCGTCGCCAAGATTGCCGACGAGCACCATGGCGTCCACGCCGGTATCAACGATTTCCCTGATGAACGGCTCCATGTTGTCTTTCGGCGCATCGACCTGTGCCACGCACTGCATCTTGCCGCCTTGTCGGCGGTAATCGGTAAACACCTCCAGCGCATGCTTGTCCCCTGGATTGAAAATCATCGTGTTAATCCCCTGCTGCTCGCACAGCGACCAGGTCTCCATGATTTTTGCGTCGGTGAAATAGGCCTTCAGCAGGCGCGAAACATAAATGAGGTCGCGGCTGTGTGCGTAGCCGCTGATCAGATTCCCGCCGCAAATCAAACGGCTGATCTCGATGGAACCGATCTTGCCTCGCGGCATTCCCGCCGGATTTGCGGCATTCACCGCATTCGCGCCTGGCGCGGGTGCCTGCGCGAGGAGGTTTCGTTCCTCAAAACTCAACATCGGCACCGCGGCGGCGGCCAGCGATTTCTTCAGGAATTCGCGGCGTGACACGCGGCTGGTGGAATCACTTCGTCTTTTCCCATAGAACTCTCGATCATTGGCTTTGATTGAATGATTCATAAAAATGCCGGGAATTTGTCTTTCACCCCTGCTCCCACCCGAACAGTCACCAGACCGGGGTGGGTGGTGGCATTGGGGGAGGCAGAAGCTTTAACTGGGATTTCCCGTTTGAATTGTGGCGCACGGGCATCGTGGGTTATTTTTCGGGATATACTGTTCGTTCCTTGGCTTTTCAATTTCGAATTTTCCTCCCGTGCTCACCGATCTCTCCCTGCGCCATTTCCGGTGCTTTGAAACGCTGGACTGCCGGTTCGCGCCGGGGATGAACGTTTTCGTCGGCGCGAACGCCCAGGGCAAGACATCGCTCCTGGAGGCCGCGTGCGTCCTCGCCCGCTTGCAATCGCCGCGCACCACCCGCCTCGGCGAGGCCCTCCTCCACGGACGCCGCGGTTTCGTGGTCGATGGCCACATCGATGGCCGTCACTTGCAGTTCTATTACGCGCCGGAGCGCAAGAAGCTCGCGCTCGACTCGGTCGTCCAGACCGGCACGGCCGACTATCTCGAGGTCGCCCGCGTCGTCTGGTTCGGCAATGCGGATATCGACCTCGTCCGCGGTGGCGCGGAGCTGCGCCGCCGGTTCCTCGATTTCCTTGGCGCGCAAATGAACGCCGGCTATCGTCAGACGCTCCGCGCGTACGAACGCGCCCTGCGTTCCCGCAATCATTTGCTCAAGGCCCCGCGCCAGGACTGGCGCGAGATCGGCGCCTTCGATCCGCAGCTCATCGAGCATGGCTCCTCTCTCACTGCCGCGCGCGCCCGCCTCCTGCGCGATCTCGAGCCGCACGCCGCCGCCGGTCTGCACGGCATGAGCGGCGCCGCCGAGGCACTCCGGCTGAATTACGTGAAGGGAAGCGGCGACGACTTCGTCGCTACTCTCGCCGCTGCGCGCGAGACGGACGCGCGGCTCCGCCAGACAGGTGCCGGTCCGCACAGGGATGACGTCGAGCTGCTTCTCGACGGTCGGCGCTCGCAATTCGCGAGCGAAGGCCAGCAGCGTTCCATGGCGATTGCCCTCAAGCTCGGCCAGGCGCGTCTCCTCGAAGCGCTCTCAGGCCGTCCGCCGCTGCTGTTGATGGACGATATTTTCGGCGAGTTGGACCTCGCACGGCGCAACGCTCTGCTCGGGCAGCTTCCCGAGCAGGCGCAGCAACTGATCACCACCACCCACCTCGATTGGATGTCAGGCATTACGCCCGGCCGGGTCCATCGTGTGGACCACGGCCGGGTGAGCCTTTTGGACGGGGCAGGCGGTGCAGGATGGGCGGTTACTTGATGTGCTGAGAGACCAGCTTGGTCATCTCGAACATCGTAACCTGCTTCTTGCCGCCGAAGACCGCCAACAGCGCGTCATCCGCATTGATGTTGGTCTTCTTCTTTTCGTCCTGAAGCTTGTGTTTCTTGATATAATCCCAAAGCTTTTTAGTGACCTCGCTCCGCGGAATCGGAGTGGAGCCGACGACGACGGCGAGCGTCGCATCGGGCTGCACCGGCTTCAGAAGGGCGGGGTTTGCTTTGCGTTTAGGAGTCTCGGAGGATTTGGCCATGGGCGCTTCTAACGGCATAGATGCCTTTTTCGCAATGCCAAAGGTGGAAGGAGGTCCGGAAAAATTTCGATTTTCGAAACCGAAAATCCTCAAGAAAAGCGCGCTTCTAGCCCGCCAAATGCTTCGATTTTCGAATTTCGAGCTTCAAATTTCCCTTTCTCGTGCCGGCCAATGCTTGCGTTCCCACGCAATGCCGGGGAAGGATTACCCCCCTGTGACTGTTGTCCAAATCCTCGAACTGGCCGCTGCCGCAATGGTGGCAGGCTCCATGAATGCAGTCGCCGGCGGTGGCACGCTGGTGACTTTTCCGACGTTGATCCTCCTGGGCACGGGCTCGGAGATGGCAAACG
>Ga0302320_10016646_pt1 | contig 14994 bp, 14 predicted proteins | sample Bog_T0_3_FD_202130 | JGI IMG/M metagenome (GOLD analysis project Ga0302320, IMG submission 202130) | Peat permafrost microbial communities from Stordalen Mire near Abisko, Sweden - Bog_T0_3 | ecosystem: Environmental > Terrestrial > Soil > Wetlands > Peat | place: Sweden: Abisko, Stordalen Mire... | reverse complement strand
TACGATACCGCCGGCAATATTCCAGAGTTCGGAAAGCACGGTATAATCAGGACGATCTGAGGGAGATTTTTCGGACATATTCAGATTTAACTTATGGTATCTTTGCGGTAAATATTAATGAGGTCTAAAAAAAGGTCAGGGTTAAAAAGCCCCAAATATTCCCTGGCACCCGCCTGCTCGGTAGCGATCTTCATATATTCTACGGCGATCATATGCGCCCGGATGGCAAAATGGTCACAGGCCTTGGGATCAGGGACATAATATGTCAGGATCTCCGCTTTGTTCAAAACAGGGACACGCTTGATCTCCTTGATCATTTCATCAGCAGGGATCCGGGGCATCAGAAGATCGATAAAAATAACATCCGGAACAAATTGCACGGCATCTTGTAAGAGCAGCTCACTATCGGAAGAATAATAGCCGTACCATTGAGGCATTTTGCTAAGAAGGTCCTGGCAGTATGATACGATCTGGGTGGTGCCGCTAATAAGGATTTTGGTTCTTAGATCCGGCATCCGCTCCCTCTTTGCAGGTGATGAAAGTACGGGTCGATCGTGATCGAACCTTACACTATAAGTATACCCTATGCCGGCCGGTTAAACAACAATTTGATGAAATTCTTGGGGCGTATTGACATTATCCAGCCAATGCGGGTCGGTTTGTTTAATTAAAAAAGGGTGACTGTTGATCAGGATCTTTCGGGGGCAATAAATACCTTCATGAAAATATTTAAGAATGGTATGGTAGGCCTGCCCTTCCCAAATAGCACATAACGGCTCCGGCAAAGCATCCTTGGTGCTCAAAAAAGCCGTAGCCGTCTTTTTAGGATCACGGTTCTTCAAGAGCGTGAAAATAGTTTGGTCAGTGATCAAAGGCAGATCGCAAGCGACCACCAGCCAGCTTGCGAGGGGATATTTTTTCATGGCTGATAAAATGCCTGCTATCGGCCCGTGATGAGAGAATTCCGGATGATCATGGATAACAGCCATACGCTTGTATGCTTTCTGTTCTTTTCTTTGGGATAAAAAGACCTTAGGACAGTGTTGAGTAAGCAGATCACAGACGTACTCTATTTGAGGCATTCCATGAAAATCAAGCAGGGCTTTGTCAGTCCCCATGCGCCGGCTATACCCGCCAGCTAAAATAAGGCCAAAGAGTCTGGTTTTTGTGGCTTTCATACTCTATAAATCCCTCAGCTTGAGCCAGGGCCGCAAAGTCGCCGGAGCCGCCCATTGGGACCAGGTGCCCGCCGCAAACAGGTAAAAATTGGGTCAGATCTGATTGAATGTTGATCTTATCCGTTATAGAAATATATTCCTGTTGAACTTCCAAGCCGCTGGCTTTCTTTAAATAAGGAATGACATAACGATAAGCACAGATCTGAGTCGATACCGGGTTACCGGGTAAAGCAAAAACCGGTTTAGCTTTCTTGGCCATACCGAACCAGAAGGGATTTCCGGGTTTCTGGGAAACTTTATGAAAAATTTGTTTGATGCCTAATTGCCCAAGGATCCCGGGAACATAATCAAATTCCCCCGTAGATACGCCGCCGCTTAATATAAGAATATCAAATTTGTCTAAAATGTTTTTAATGGCTTGATGCATCAATTTGGGATCATCGCGCAAATGAAAAATGTGGACCTCACCTAACTGGGCCTGCGTCAATAAGCCTTGAAGTGCATAAGCATTAGACATGCGGGTCTGAAATTGTTTAACGGGCCTATGAATATCGACTAACTCATCCCCGGTCGCGACCACAGCGATCTTAGGGACGGAACTTACTTTTATCTTGGTCTTGCCCACCCCGGCAGCAACTCCGATATGCGGCGCCCAAAGACGAAGTCCTGGTGTAAGTAACACCTCTCCTTTTTTACCGTCAGCTCCCTGAAAGCGGATATACTGGTTCTTTTTGATCATTGTCCAATCTTTGATCTGAGCCGTATCCCCTTCCAAATGTATCTGTTCAACAGGGATCACACAATCACACCCTTTTGGGATCACAGCACCGGTCATGATACGCACCGCAGCGGATATGTCTTTTAATGCTTTAGGAGCTATGCCCGGCGGGACTATCGCCTCAATGTGGAATGTGCGAGCACCTTTTTGCCAGGCTTCAAAAACAATGGCAATGCCATCCATCAGGCATTTATTAAATGGAGGTTGGTCGCGGTCGCTTCGAATATCTTCTCGCAATACACGACCGATCGCCTTTTCAAGAGGAATGCTTTCCAGAGGAAAAAGTTTAGCCTGATGCAGAATAAGCCTGTACGCTTCTAAAGGGGAAACCACATTTGTATTATCTCACAAATTAGACAGATAGCAAGTATCGCGGGAAATGCGGGGAAATGCAAAAAAAATGGAAATTCTTTGTAGGGGCGCAAAATTTTGCGCCCCTACTTGGCATATTTTATCAAAACCGATCTTAAATTATTCACATCTACCGGCTTGGGAAGAAAATCATTCATGCCGGCTTCATAGCTGCGGTCGATGTCTTCCTGCATAACAGCGGCGGTTAAAGCAATGATCGGCATTTTTTTATTGATGTGATCTCTGATGAACTTGGATGCTTGAAAACCGTCTAACACCGGCATCTGCAGGTCCATCAAACATATGTCGTAATGGGTCGTCTTGATCCGATCAATCGCCTCCTGACCGTTACCAGCAAAATCACTGAGACAACCCCACATATCTAAAAAAACCTTCATCAATTGTTGATTAGATCGGGTATCATCAACGACCAGTACCCGAACGCCCGTCAGATTTACCTCACCGGTAACTTCAGATACCGTGATCGTAGAAATAGTACTAGGCTGATTGAAAAAAACAGAATAGATGATCTTGGATAATTGATCCCGATAAATAGGTTTGGGCAAAAAAGCGTTAAATCCTTTCTCCTTGGCTAATGCCCGCGTCCCTAATCGTACGTCGGAAGTTATGGCAATGATCTTGGTGCGATCCAAGGCATGATTGGCGCGGATCCGCTCTGCCAGAAGATACCCGTCGATCTGCGGCATCATAATATCGCTGATGATCAGGTCAGGTAATTTGCCTTCGAGCATACCGACATCTAGTTTTTGCAAAGCTTCCTGGCCGCTGGCGGCAGCGATCACCTCTAAACCTAGCTCCTGGCAGTAGCGTGACAGGATCTCTAAAGAAGATTGATGGTCATCGACACATAAAACACTTTTGCCTATTAATTTATCATTGGATACGGGCTGTGGCTGATGTTGCGTCGACGTTGATCCGACGCCAAGTTCGACCGTAAAGAAAAACTGGCTCCCCTTGCCTTCCTGGGACTCAAACCATATTCTCCCCCCCATGGCATTGACTAATCGCTTGGCAATGGCCAACCCTAATCCCATTCCGCCGTATTTACGCGTATGTGAAGAGTCTGCTTGAGTAAAAGACTGGAACAATTCTTCCATTTTGTCTTTCGGGATGCCTATACCGGTATCTTTAACACAAAATCTTACCAAAACCCAGTCTGTTGATGTCTTCTCCCAGCCCACGGTCAGTCCAATTTCACCTTTATGGGTAAACTTGACCGCATTATTCAGCAGGTTCAATAAAACCTGACGCAGGCGGGTGGGATCCCCGTTGACCCATGAAGGCAGCGAGGAATCCCAGTCAACGTAAGAGTTGATCTTGTGATCCTTGAATTGAACCTTGGCTATTTTAAAAGAGTCATTGACCAGATCTTCCAGATCAAAATTCACCTTTTCTAATTGGATCTTCTCTGTTTCCAGTTTGGTAAAGTCTAAAATATCATTAATGACCGCCAGCAATATCCCGCCGCTGGATATGACCGTGTCCAGATACTCTTTTTGGGTGTCTTCCAGGTCGGTTGAGCGCAAAATATCACTAAATCCTAGAATAGCATTCAACGGCGTTCGTAATTCATGGGACATGTTAGCCAAAAATTCACTTTTAGCCTTACTGGCCGATTCCGCCGCATTCTTAGACCGGATCAGTTCCTGCTCGATCTTTTTGCGTTCGGTAAAATCCCGCATAAAGAACAACGCAAACACTGCATGCTTGATCTGCATAGTGGCGACATTAACTTCAGCAGGAAAGAACACCCCGCTCTTACGTCGGCAAGCTATCTCGAAAACGACCGGCGGTTTCCCTTCCCAGGTCTGAAATATTAACGGATATTGTTCTTTGTCTAACTGCGGAACAATGTCCCAAACATTCAGATGAAGTAATTCGTGCTTTGTAAAACCTAATTGACGGCAGGTAATATTATTAACATCTGTGATGCGACCATGTTCATCGATCAACACAAAAGCATCGCCGGCTTGATCAATGACTGAGCGAAATTTGAACTCGCTGTCCATAAGCTTATTTTCGATCAATTTGCGTTCAGATACTTCTTTATTAAGGATCTCTATCGAAGTTGTCGAAGCCTTAAGCTTTGCCGTCATCAGGTCAAATGACTCTGATAGTTCACTGATCTCATCATGGCCCAAAATACCGATCTTATGGTCCATATCTCCGCCGGCAACAATATCCATCCCTTTGCGTAATCTTTCCAGAGGATGAATAAAAAGACGGATGAAAAAAATAAAAATAAGCCCTGCAACAAGCAGGATGATCAGTCCTTGCATCAGAAAGTTCTGTATCAAGCTCTGGATCATCTGATCAATACTTGACTGGTAGATAAAGGTAGTGCTTAATGCAGCGACGGTTTGTCCCTCTTTGAACTTCGAATGACAGGTCAAACAGGATTTTTCCGCAACGATCGGCATAACGGTACGAATGGCCTTCTTAGATTCGACAATTGTTTTCTCAACGATCTTTTGTCCGGAACTCAGGACTTGTCGGGCAATATCATCTTGCTGCAACGGCGTGTTTTTGACGCCTATCTCCCGATCGAGAACAGATGAACGTATCACCCGGACCTCATTGACAGATCCGGACCTTCTCACAGCATCCAAATATTCATAAAGGCTGTCTTGCTGGCCGGTCTTCATTAACACATAAACAGCTTCATGGATCGCGGAGGCAAAATTATTATTGCATATGATCGCCTGACGTTTGGTATTTTGGATGGAATAATGAAAGAGCAAGCTTAAACTAAGCGCCAGCCCCAGAGAGAGAATGACGAAGATCGTTACTAAGAACTTGGTTCTTGCTTTCATTGCGTAGATTTTTTCACTTTCGTGAGTTTTTGTCAATTGATAAAGAAGAATTCAGTTGAGCATATTCTTTGTTCATACGGGCTATATAAGTGATGCTGATCTGTTTGGGACAGGCGACGGCACAGGCATAGGCGTTGGAACAACTACCAAAAAGCTCCCTGTCCATTTGACTGACCAGGTTACGCGCCCGGATCCTTTTTTCAGGCGCTCCTTGAGGAAGACTGTTGAGATGGGCAAGCTTGGCCGCGACAAATAACATGGCGGCACCGTTTGGACAGGCTGCCACACAAGCCCCGCAGCCTATACATTGAGCCGCATCCATCGATCTTTCCGATGTTTCTTTGTCAATAAGGATCGCATGAGCATCCGGTGCTTGGCCGGTTTTAACAGAAATAAAACCGCCGGCGGCAATGATACGGTCAAAGGACGAACGGTCGACTGAAAGGTCTTTATTAACGCTAAAAGCTTTAGCCTTCAAAGGTTCAATGATCAGGATCTGCCCTTCTTTGAAATGGCGCATCTGCAGCTGACAAAGGGTGGTGGCACGTTGAGGGCCATGCGGCTGGCCGTTGATGACTGCCCCGCAAGTGCCGCAAATGCCTTCGCGGCAATCATGGTCAAAAGCAATGGGGTCCTTGCCTTCTTGGGTCAGTCTTTCATTGACTACATCCAGCATTTCAAGAAATGACATAGCGGTGTCAATGTCCCGGGCTTTGATAGTTTCAAAAGAACCGGAGGCCTTACGGTTCCTCTGTCGCCATACTTTTAATGTTAAGTTAATCTTTTTAGACATTATTTATAAACCCTCTGAGCTAAAGGCTGTTCTTCAAATTTTAAATCCTCTTTATGCAAAGTGGGAGCCTTATCTTTACCGTTGAATTGCCATGCCGCAACATATGAAAAAAGATCGTCCCGGCGTTGGGCTTCGCCTTCGGCAGTCTGGTACTCTTCGCGGAAATGACTGCCGCAGGATTCTTTGCGCTCCAAGGCATCCCAACACATCAATTCACTGAACTCTAAAAAGTCTGCAACCCTGCCCGCGCGTTCCAAGGCCTGGTTTAATTCAATACCGCCGCCTAATACCCGGACATCCTTCCAAAAGCGTTCGCGGATTTCGGGGATCTTCGCTAACGCCTGTTTTAAGCCGGTTTCATTGCGGACCATGCCGCATTTATCCCATAGCAATGCTCCTAATTCGCGATGGAACCGATCGACCGGGGTCTTGCCGTTGATGGATAATAATTTCTTGATCTTTTCGTTAATTTGAATTTCAGACTGTTGAAATTCACGGCGGTAGATGATCTTTTCAGCGTTGGGCGTCACTCGGGCCAAATAATCAGCAATAGTGGTTGGCAAAATGAAATAACCATCGGCGAGGCCCTGCATCAAAGCAGAAGCGCCAAGACGATTGGCCCCATGGTCGGCAAAATTCGCTTCCCCGATAACAAAAAGACCCGGCAGGTTGCTCATCAGATCATAATCGACCCACAAACCACCCATGGTGTAATGAGCCGCGGGATAGATCATCATCGGCGTTTGATACGGATCATCACCAGTGATCTTGGCGTACATTTCAAGCAAATTACCGTAACGTTCTTTGATCACATCCCTTCCTAAGCGGACGATCGACTCTTTGAGATCCAAATAGACAGCCTGACCGGTATCTCCGACCCCATGGCCCGCATCACATTGTTCTTTAACATTGCGGGAGGCAATGTCCCGGGGGACCAGATTGCCGAAAGCCGGATATTTCCGCTCTAAAAAATAATCCCGCCCTTCTTGATGAGGCACCCACACCCGACCATCGTTACGTAAAGACTCGCTCATTAAGGTCAACTTGGACTGATAATCCCCATGAACGGGAATACAGGTCGGATGGATCTGGGTGTAACAGGGATTGGCAAAAAAAGCCCCTTTTTTATATGCGCGCCAGGCCGCCGTTACGTTACAGCCTTTGGCATTAGTAGACAAATAAAATACATTTGAATATCCACCCGTGGCCAAAACTACCGCATCAGCCGCGTGAGAAAACACTTCTCCGGTGATCAGATCGCGCGTCACTATCCCTCGGGCCACGCCGTCAATGACGACCAGATCGAGCATTTCACAACGGGGATGTAAAACAACGTTTTTTTCGACGACCTCTTTCATCAAGGCCTGATAAGCGCCTAATAAAAGTTGTTGTCCGGTTTGGCCTCGGGCATAGAAGGTTCTCGACACCTGAGCTCCGCCAAAAGAACGGTTGTCCAGATAACCGCCGTAATCACGGGCAAATGGCACGCCCTGTGCGACACATTGATCAATGATAATATTGCTCAGTTGGGCTAATCGATAAACATTGGCTTCGCGGGAACGAAAATCCCCGCCTTTGACAGTGTCTGTGAACAGACGCCGAACGCTATCCCCGTCATTAGGATAATTCTTGGCGGCATTGATCCCGCCCTGGGCGGCGATCGAATGTGCCCGGCGGGATGAATCCTGGAAACAAAAAGATTCAACCTGATAACCTAACTCACCCAAAGTCGCCGCAGCCGAAGCTCCGGCCAAACCGGTCCCCACCACGATGATCTTATATTGACGGCGATTGACGGGACTGATCAATTTTGCCGAATACTGACGTAAAGTCCATTTGTCGGGCAAAGCACCGTTGGGGATCTTGGGATCTAGCATTATGCGTGACTCAATAAATATACATAAACAGGTATAGAACTAAAAACAATGATCAGCAGTAAAGCCGCATAATCACCGCAGGATCGTATTAACGCTACCCATTTAGGGCGAAAACCAAAGGTCTGGCTCATGCTTTGCAGCCCATGGCATAAATGCAACCCTAAAAAACAAAGAAAGAAAATATAAAGCAGATCATGGACCGGATCTCTAAACGCATTAAATACGATGCCGTAAATACCATAACTGTGACCGTTGATCAAACTGCGAGGTCCCAGCGTATTGGCAAAAGCAAAGTCCCGGATATGGTAGATCACAAATATAAGGATATACAAGCCGCTGTAAGGCATGATCTTTTCGGATAAAGAACGTTCATCGGTCGAACTTTCAACGGCGTAGCGCTTATGCCCGCCCCTGGCTTTAATATTGTCGATAACTAAAATTGACGTCAACGTGATATGGATCAAAAAAAGCGCCAGCAGTCCCAAACGCGCCGTCCACAATAGAGGCCCCAGGCTATGCAAATGATGCGCATAACCATTAAAAACCGCCGGACCGGCAAAAAAAAGTAAATTGCCGCCCAGGTGAGCCATCACAAATAAGACTAACAGTAATCCTGTTAAGGCAACTGCTTGCTTTCTGGCAATAGAAGAATTCAGGAACATAAGGTCACTACGGGTTTGATCTTCGATAAATACCGACTAACTGAGTTTGAGCTAAAATGTGCCCACGTATCGCTTTTTCAACTTCACCTAGCGTGGGGCCTTCATTAATGATGAGATAAAAATCCAATGCATAAAGGGTAAATATGTAATGATGCGGTCTTTCATCCGGAGGGCATGGCCCGCCATAAACATATTTCCCAAAATCATTAAGACCTTCTGTACCGGGGTTGGTGTTTTTAATGATCTGGGTCGTGTTAGGCGCAATATTATAAACCACCCAATGCGACCAGTTGCCTTCAGGTGCATCGGGATCAGAAACTGTTAAGATCAGGCTCTGGGCCGAATGAGGAACATTTTTTACTGTCAAAGGCGGGTTAATATCGCCGCCTTCACAGGTGTATTTGGAAGGGATATTGCCGTTACTCTTAAAGGATACCGAGGTCAATTGAAGATCATTCCTGCCCCAGGACGTTGAAAACACCGGCGGAACACAGAGGAGTCCGGTAAGAATAAAAATGCGGATATTCATACTATTTTTTAATATGCGCAATGATCTCTCTGAATTTTGGATGGTCTGTTGTTTTAAACAATTCACAGATGGCCATTTCCATCGAGTTGATGATGATCCCTTCCTGACGCATACGCTCAACGGCTATCTGATGATCAAAAACCTGACGCGAGGAGACAGCGTCAGCGATCAAATGGACCTCATAACCGTGATGGTAAAGGTCCCGTGCCGTTTGATAGACACACACATGCGTTTCAATACCTATCAATAAGATTTGAAGCTTTTGCAAACCCCGGATCTTATCGACAAATTCTGCCGCGCCATAGCAGCTGCACGTCTTTTTACAAATAGGATCGAGGGTGTCCGGCAGCAGTTCTCTAACTGCATCGACAGTCCTCCCTATTTTCTCAGGGACCTGTTCCGTTAACACCACCGGAAGCCCAAAAAGACCAGCCGCACGGATAAAACGCCGGATATTTTCTAAAACCCGAACATGGTCATGCACCAGACCGGCAATCTTTCCCTGCACGTCAATGACTACTAACGCTGTTTGGTTGATCTCTAACATAATTCGATGCCTACCGGACAATGGTCTGAACCCATCACATCTTTTAATATAAAGGCATTTTTGAGTTTGGGCAATAAGTTTTCCGTAACAAAGAAATAGTCCAGGCGCCAGCCGACATCCCGGGACCGGGCAGCGGTAAAGTAATCCCACCAGGTATAGTGTCCGCCCTCTTTGGTGAAATGGCGAAAAGTGTCGATATACCCGCATTGAATGAATTGAGTGACCCAAGCTCTTTCTTGAGGAAGGAACCCGGTGTTTTTTACGTTTTCTTTAGGACGGGCCAGATCGATCTCGGTATGGGCCGTGTTCAGATCCCCGGTAATAACGATCTTTTTACCTTGTTGCCGCAGCTTTTCGGCCTTTTCCAGGAACGCATCATAAAATTTCATTTTAAAAGGCACACGTTTATTACCTGCCCCTCCGTTGGGATAATAAATATTGAACAACATAAAATCCCCATAATCCGCGACCAGCGTGCGGCCTTCCGAATCAAATTCTTTAGCCCCAAGTCCGACCGTAACAATTTTGGGCTTGATCTTAGTATAAATGCACACCCCGCTATACCCTTTTTTTTCAGCCGAGTCCCAATAGGAATGGTACCCAGGAGGAGAAATAAATTTTTCGGTTAATTGTTCGGGATGAGCCTTGGTCTCCTGCAGACAAAGGATGTCTGGGGATTCCTTAAGCAACCAGTCAAAGAAACCTTTTTTTTCAATAGCGCGTATACCGTTGACATTCCAGGACAATATTTTCACGTCTCAAAAACCCCCGCAATAGGAAACCCGCAAGAACCACAGGCATTACCTTTCAGATTATATTCTTTTAAAACAAACCAATCACGAGCTATTAATAATTTCTTGCAAGCCGGACAATAGGTGCCTGAATTCTTAGCGTCATGGACATTGCCGGTATAAACAAAATTAAGCCCTTTGGCACAAGCAATATCTCTGGCCTGTTGGAGGGTTTCTAACGGTGTTGCAGGATGATCAGACATTTTGTAACCGGGATGAAATGCTGAAAAATGCACCGGCACATCATTTCCTAAATGGTCAACGATCCACTGACACATATCCGCGATCTCGGTTTCTTTGTCATTAAGCCCCGGGATGATCAGATTGGTGATCTCCAACCACACCTTCGTCTCTTTTTTTAAATAGACCAGGGTGTCCAAAACCGGCTGTAAATGACCTAACGTGATCTTATGATAAAAATCTTCGGAAAAACTTTTCAAATCCACATTCGCGGCATCCATATGCTCAAAAAATGCGCCCCTGGCCTGCGGGGTTATGTAGCCCGCAGTTACGGCAATGGTCTTTACCCCGAGTTTATGACACTCGATCGCCGTGTCGATCGCATATTCGGCAAAAATGACAGGATCATTATATGTAAAAGCAACACTTTGGGCATTTAACCGACGGGCATTCAACGCAATGTCCTTTGGGCTTGCTTCTTCGCTTAAGTGGTCAAATTCTTTAGATTTGCTGATGTTCCAATTTTGACAAAATTGACATCCCAAATTGCAGCCGAGCGTACCAAAAGATAATGTCGATGTTCCAGGCAGAAAATGATAAAGTGGTTTTTTTTCAACAGGATCAAGGGCAAATCCGCTGGTACGGCCATACGTGGTCAGAACTATTTTATGATCGATATTTTGACGCACAAAACAAAATCCCCGCTGACCTTCATCCAGCAGACATTGACGCGGACATTGTTGGCATTGCAAAGGAATCATCATAAAAATTTACTTTGTCTTGTGAGTGAAGCGCTTGAAAGGATAAACGTTATTATTCGCGACACGGAAATTTTTTGCCGTCTGCTACGGTTTACAATGAATCTGTTTTATAGCAGCACTTGTATATGAACAGATTCATTGTAAAGCCTTGCAGACTCTTGCCAAAAAATTTCTGAATGTGTCGCGAATAACAACATTTACCCTTTCAAGCAAAGCATATTGAACGAAAAGAAATCAAGGAGCTTTTTTTATCTCTGTAGGAGAAATGATGGCAGCCGAAACTATCATCTTGAGAGCTTCTTCCACCGTCCATCCGCAATCCAAGGTCTGGGAAGGTTTGACAATAAAAATAATGCCGGTCAACGGATGAGGGACAGCGGGCACGAACACTTTGAGCAGATCTTCCCCGTTTTGGTCTTTAATGGTTCCGGTAACAAAACCAAGCATCCATCCTTTGCCGTTAAATGAGTCTATCAGGATCGCTTTTTGAAAAGCCTGTTTTTGCGGGTCCGTAATGGACAAGGTTTCAGAAAGCTGCTTGCCGATGCCGTAGATGGCTTTGATAATAGGGATACGGTCACCAATGTGGTCAATAAACCTGAAAATTTGACGGCCCATCACATTGCTAAATATTAAACCAATAAAATATAAAGAGAATAAAAGCAATAAAATACCCAAACCTGGAATTTGACGTATATCAATAAATTGCGCCAAGAATTTCATCACCTGCTTGTCAATCAAGACATACAAAAGCCGTATGGCGACAAAACACAAAAGCAGCGGAATAATTGCCAAAAGACCGCGAAAAATGTAGCTGCGAACATGAATTAAAAAGTTTTTCATATGAGAATTTATAATAACATAAAATCAGTCTTCACGCCATAGGAAGCATAACGGTGAAGGTGCTCCCCCGCCCCAATTCAGACTGGACCTTGATCTCGCCTTTGTGTTTCATGATGATCTCATAACTGACGCTTAATCCCAATCCCGTGCCCTGGCCAACCGGTTTGGTGGTAAAGAACGGGTCGAATACCTTCTTGATATTTTCCGGGCTGATGCCTTTGCCCGTGTCAGAGACATCTACATAAACATATCCGTTTTGACTATACGTCTTGATCTCAATGACCCCTTTTTCTTCGATAGCCTGCGCAGAATTGACCAGGAAATTGATGAACACCTGGCCTAATCGCTGCGGACTGCATTTGATCATGGGCGTATCCCCATAATTCTTTCTTAATTCCGCCTTATATTTAAGCTCACTTTGGACAATGCCTAAAATACTGTCAATGATCTCTTCAATCTTGGTCTCTTCCATCCTCTCGGAACCTTCACGGGCAAACGCACGCAGGTCCAGAACGATCTTACGCACCCGTTCTAGACCTCGTTGAGTGTGGCGTAAAAGATTCCCCACATCATTGACAACATAAGGCAGATTGATCTCCTGGCTGAAGCGTTCAAACTCCGTTATGGTGGACCTGGCTTTTTCTATATTCTGTTCATTAATGCTCTTTTGTAAATCTTCCATCAGACGGATAATCTTGAGATAATGGTCGACGTATTGCTGCAATATTTCCATATTGTTGCTGATAAAACCCAGAGGGTTATTGATCTCATGAGCGACCCCTGCCGCCAACTGACCGATGGACGCCATTTTCTCAGATTGGATCAGCTGGCTTTGCATGGCGGTCAGATCATCATATGTTCTCTTTAATTCCTCCTGGGCCTTGTTGCGCTCAATAATTTCTTTGTTCATATTATCGACGGAAGTGGTAGTCTTATCCAGGTCCTGGATCATTTGGTTAAAAGATTTTGCAAGATCTTCGATCTCATCTCTGGTTTTGACTGTCAGCCTGAAATTCAGGTCCCCTGAGGCGATCTTCCGGGTGGCTTCCATCAAATCTTTGAGAGGGGCCAGCAAAATGCGCCCTAAAAATATCATGACCGTGATCGTGATAAAAAGCATCAGCATGACGATAGTCAGGATGGTGTGCTTGACCTTACTGACTAGAATAGCGATGCGGTCACAGGAAATCCCAACCTGGATAAGACCGATAGCTGTCTCACGACCCGCGGATTGCTCCTGGAAAAAAACATCTTCATGAGCGGTAGTATCTTTGACCTTGCTCATGACCGGGACGTTGATCTCATAATAATCCCGTCGGCTTCCCCGCGCAAATATCTGCAGTGAACGGATGTTCGTTTTGAGCGGTTTGGATATTTCTTTTTCGATACCTTGGGGAAGGACAGCTGAGGAGGCTAAGATATTCCCGTCTGGGCTTCTGATGATGCAATAGGCCACATCGGGCTGCTTGATTAAACCTGTAATAAGCCGGGATAATTCTACCACGTTGGCGGTCAATACCCCGTATTCGCTGTTGTAGGCCAAATTATTCGCCAAATCCAAACCCCGTTCCTGCAGGTCCGTACGAATAACCGATTTTTCGTGGTTGATCAGAAAAAAACTTAATACCGAAACTGAACAAATCATCAGGATCGTTATCGTAATGATCAATTTGGCCAGCAACCCGAATTTTCTCATTCAGGATTACTTTTTGTCGGATTCCAAAGCTTCTTTTAATTCTTGGATAGCATGGTTGATCGCTTCAATGGCCTTTACGCGATGTCCGCCGTAATCATGTTCGGCTTTTTCAAGATCCTCTTTAGCCGCTTTTAATTTACGCATAGCCTTATGGATCTCAGGATGATGTTCATGGTGGACCGCAACCGCAGGTTTAGCTGATGCGGCAACCGGAGCAGGGACTGTGGTTTGCGCAAAACAGAGCCCTGTAAGGATAAAAGCTGCAAATATAAACATCACCAATATCTTTTTCATAGATTCCTCCCCTTCTTAGACCGATCCGCTTGTCAATGATGACAGGAAAGATCTTGTTAAATATATGATAAATATTTTACATTTATTTAAATCAATATAAAAGACAAATCATAAAAATTTAACGGAACGATCACCCATTCTGTGATGACGAAAGCATCGTGCCCAGCGTCTGTGCCTGAGAAGCCAATTGTTCTGCAGCCGCTGAGATCTCCTGGGCTCCTGTTTTATTGGCAATGGACAAATCATCGAGCTGGCTGGACAACCCCAGCTGATCCACTATAGCTGTGCCGATATCCTGTAGTTTCTTGGCAGCAAAATTAATCGTCTCAACGGATTTTGCCAGGTTTATACCCGTGCTTTCCACAATCCGTGCTCCGTTTTCAGTCGCTACTGAATTCGACTTAACGATATTAAGGATCTCCTTGGCAGACCCGGCACTCTTTTCTGCCAGTTTCCTGACCTCATCGGCAACAACCGCAAATCCTTTTCCGTGTTCTCCTGCCCGGGCAGCCTCAATGGCCGCGTTAAGGGCTAAAAGATTGGTCTGATCCGCGATATCACTGATGATATTGATGGTATTGCTGATCTGCTGGGAATTCTTTTCCACTTCCTTCATAGCCTCAACAGCATGATTCATAGCGTCGCTGACTTCCTGAATATCGTTAACGATCTTTCGAATAGCCCCGTTGCCTTCACCGGCTGTCTGAGCCACACTTTCCACAGAGCCTAACATAATCCTGGCTGTCTGTGTTTGCTGATCCGCCCTTTGGGCAAGAGCTTGGGCCGTTCCGGATAACTCTTCGGCAGTCGCTGCTATCTGAGAATTACTATCTTCGAATTTCTTCCAGACCTGTTCTAATTTAGTAACCGCCTCATTGTA
>Ga0302320_10016645_pt1 | contig 14994 bp, 16 predicted proteins | sample Bog_T0_3_FD_202130 | JGI IMG/M metagenome (GOLD analysis project Ga0302320, IMG submission 202130) | Peat permafrost microbial communities from Stordalen Mire near Abisko, Sweden - Bog_T0_3 | ecosystem: Environmental > Terrestrial > Soil > Wetlands > Peat | place: Sweden: Abisko, Stordalen Mire... | reverse complement strand
TGCTCTTCTGGGTGCACTACGAGATTCTGCAGTCACCGCCGACCACATCTTGTTTACCATGCCCGATGCCGACGAAGCCTGGTTCCGCGAGAACATGCGCGTAGCGCAAGCCACGCGCGCACGGGTCACCGTCTACACTGATCCGAACGCCAACGAACTCGGCGTTGCTCGATCACCACGCTCCAGCGCCGCGAGGTCCACTCGCCCCATTCCCGGCGCAGATTTGATTGTCACGAACGGCGTTGCCTTATTCGACATCGCGCAACTCCTCAAATTCAACGCACCACCTGAGATGCGCTCGGGGCTAAGGGCCGTGCGCTCTGAATCGGGAATTCGTTGGGAACTCTCAGATTTTTCATATTCGCAGGGCGAGCCACAGCTAGAATCCCCCTCAGCAACCGTCTTTATTGCGTCGACGACCGCAGACCTCGCCGAGCATCGAGAAATTGCCGTCGAGGCGGTGCAAGCGGCAGGCTGCACAGCCATAACATACGAACCGTGGAGCGACGGCCCGACACTCACCACATCTTTCGCCAGACTCGAACAGGCTGACGCAGTCATCGTCATAGTTGGCAACCGCATTGGCCGGATCCCGGAAGACCAGCCCTCAGGAGAGCAGAAGAGCCTCACTTGGTTGGAATGCGAAGAAGCTGCGCGACTCGGAAAGAGAGTATTCACCTTTATCGGCGATGAAGCTCGGCTAGAGAGTACCGAAGGGGGCAGCGGATTTCTATCTTGGCTTCGCAATCACGTAATCTTCTCCACCTTCGCCGGGCCGGAAGACTTACGCGACAAGCTGAACAAGGCCCTTTGGGGCTGGCATAGAAGCGAGAAGCAATCGCGCTACCAAGAGGAAATTGGCGCCCCGGGAGCGACTCGCCCTAGCCAGCAGATCGTCGGAACCGCAACCGCAGCTCCCTCGCGATTCATTCTCCTGGCCGGCTCACGTCGTTCTTCGCCCCTTGCGCGGGTTCGCCGACAGACGGAGTGGGCTGCCGAGGCTGTCGCCAAAGAGATCGCACGGGCAGGCTTCGGCTTGGTCTGCGGCACGCAGCGGGGCTCCGATCAGATCGCGATCGCCGCCTTCACTGCCGAAATGACAGCGCGTCAACTCGACACTGCAGATGCGTTACGGATTGTAACTTTCACCGATGATCTTAATGGCGCAACCCTACCTGAAGGGACAGCCATTCAATACTCGAATGATCAGGTCACCGATTCTTTGGCCCATGCAGATGCAGTTGTCCTACTCGGCGGAAATCAGTGGGTTCGTCAAGTCGCAGTCTCCGCCTCGCGTGTGGGGAAGCGTGTGTTTCCGATTCCTGGAACAGGTGAAGCTGCCGCGGAGCTCTTTAAGGAACAAGTGAGTAATGGTATAGCACATCGCGACTTGCCATGGTCCCGAAAGATCGAGCGAAAGGAGGACGCCGAAGCGGTTGCTACGGCGTTACTCAAAGAGTTAACAAGCTCTCGAGGAAACTCGGACGAGGAATGGATCACAAACGCGATCCAGATGGGGGAAGAGGCTTTGGAACAGGAGAATCCGAAGCTCGCTATAGACATACTTCGTGAGCGGCCGGATCTCTGGGGCACTAATCGGCTGTCGCTGATCATAAGAGCCGCAGTAAGTGCTGCGTTTCGCGAAGCAGTGAAGGCTTCATTCCACGAGTATGCGCAGCAATACGAGGAAATCCGCAGAACGCAGCAAGGGGGGGCCTCCAGAACCGCGCGAATGAATGCTTTGATTACAGAATCGATCAATGCGGCGCGGTCCGTGTCCTTCGTTCGAGAGTTCGCCCAGCAACTGGTCGAGGAAAACCATGAGGGCACCAGAATAATTGGAATCGCTGTAGCCCGAGCCAGACCATATCCAGAGCACGTCGAGCTGGCCACGAAGATCATATACAGTTCTCTCAGTCCATTCGAACAGTTCCACGCGCTCCTGCTGGCGCGTGCCGTGGTTGATCGCGCCAGTCCGAAGCAGCACGAGGCGCTCCGCAGCGCCTTGCTGAAACAAGCAGGGACACCGATCCATCAATCAGATCGATCTCGCGCCGACATTCAAGAGGAATTATTGAATAAAATCGATAAAGAAAAGCCCGCTCCTCGCGGTGTGCCAGCATTGAGCGACTATCCACTTGTGACAATCGCGCCACCTATGATGGTGTCTTACAACGACGACCTGCATGAACATCATGGTGAGTTTGTGATTACCCGGGGCCAACATCAATTGAAACTGCCGGCGGAGTTCCGCATTGGGCGCTATCCGGTTACCAATCAACTGTTCTCACGTTTCGTGAACGACCACGGTTATGAAAACGACCGATACTGGCGTGAGAATTCGAGGCAGAATTTGAGGAGAGACTTACTCACTAAAGACGGACGAACCCTCGGTCCCGCCACATGGGAATCGAGCGGCGCGTATGCCGCCGGCTGCCGGAACCATCCTGTCTCGGGTATAAACTACCTCGAAGCCGAAGCGTTTGTACGGTGGCTGCAAATTAGGTATCCCGAGTCTGGATGGGACTGGTGCATTCCCTCTGAGGACATGTGGGAGCTGACGGCCAGATCGCCTGAAGGATATCGCTACCCATGGGGCCACGAGTTTCAGACTGGCTTCTGCAATTCCGCCGAGGCCGGTATTGGCAGACCAGGTGATGTCACACAGTTCCCTCGAGGGGAGAGCGCGTATGGCTGTTCAGACATGGCAGGGAACGTGTGGGAATACGTCGAATCTGCGGAGAGGTCGCCCCGGACGTGTGTCCTTCGCGGGGGGGCTTATCTGAACAACCAATATGAGATTGCGAGTTGCTTCCGGCTAGTGCGAGTTCCTATCGAACATCGTGCGTCGGACTTCGGACTGCGGTGCGCCCAGGTGAGGAACGCAGATCAGAAATCCAAGTCCCAAGCGGGACGCCATTCCAAGGAGATGAGTAAGTAGGATCGGTCAATGGTAGGGGGCACAGGTCAAGGGCTATCGAGCCGCACGGCTGCGAAGCACATTGCTTAAACGTCCGTAACAAATTCCCAAGCGAAAATGACAACAAACTGGGGTATATGCGGTCCGGCTTGGTGCTGTTCACACGTTCGGAGCCCAAGTGTAGTCAATGCAGAATCGGACGTGCCTACCATGTGAAATATCGACATCAGCGTGTCAATCTCCGAAACCGGGTGGCTGGATTCCGATGTGATCGTCGCGCCGGATTTTGGCCCCGACAGACATTGCGGAAAGTGGCGCTCGATAACACTGGAGGGACGGCGGGAAGTCCTAAATTTTCGGCCCCAATTGGCGGCCACAGCTAATTCACGCATTGAGCATCGAAAACGTTTCAACCTTTGCTGCCCGCGTTCGGACCGATTCCGACATTTACGGGGAATATTTAGGGGGCTTATGTGTCAAAAGGTATAGGTTTTGGAACAGCTCTTTTAGTCCAAAGTCGCCTTTTGTTTTCAGTGAGATAGAAGGCACGGAAATGGCAGCTATTCCAGGGTCTAAGCCGTTACAAAAGGCTGTGGGGACCGATCGATTTTCAACACCCCTTTTGTAACATGACATCCGAGGATGCTGCCAGAGTTTGAATTCCGGGAGTATCACCGGCGCCGCGCCAGTCCTCGACCCGACCGGCCAGTGTTTACGAATCCTATCCACCTGGCCGTAAACCGGCTGCTCGGACAAGTGGCTCCGCCTGATTCTCTCGGATTCCGACGAGCGCCTTGGCTTCGAGCAGAATGCGGCCTCGCGGCTCGGCATCTGATGCCGATTCTCTCGCGACTGGCGAGGGTTCAAATCAGATTGCGCTACGCCCGGTGCAACGCAATCTGGGTTGAACCGCCAGACTCATGTGCAAAATCAAGCCTGACGAAGTCTCAAGTTGATAGCGCCGGCTAGTTAGAATTGAGGTGTCGAATGTCACATTTGCAAGGCAACGCAGCTGAGGAACCGATGCTCGAAGAAGCAAAGAGTTTTATCCGAGCATCTGGTCAGTTCCGGACGGTTCCTGATCTTGCTGAGCTCCTCCGAGTTGAAATCCACGACCTCGATCAACAACTCAATGAATGGAAGGATCGTAGGGAGATTTTCTCGATTCAGGATGGAACCGAGGGCGAATTGTTTCCCGTCTTCGCATTCGATCGTAATCGTGGTTCGCATGTGTCCGAGGCAATTCCTAGGGTCCTAGAGATTTTCGGAGATCGGCTGTCTGATTGGGGGATCGCTGCATAGTTCATCGCTGGTAACAGCTATTTGGATGGTGAGTCCCCTAAAAATCTGGTCGAGAAAAGCCCGAATCCGGTAATGCGCGGCGGCCCTGGACGAAATGAATGAGGTCTCGCACGGCTGATCCATCGCGACTGTGTCAATCCTTCAAATTAGCTGGCCGGCGGAATTCCCTCGTCAGCGCCAGCCTCATCAAGCCGGTCATGAACCGCACCGGACCGGTGATAAACAGCCTCAGGCCGGTGAGCGAGCTCATCACGCAGGTAAAGGGTAGGGTTGGGGACCCAAAGAGGCAGGCGGTCGATTCCTAGTCCGGATCCATCCCGATGAATACGGATATGGCCGGACGTCTCCATTGGAATTGGTTACAGGTTTAGCTATATTAAGGGCGGAGCCTCGGCCTTTGTCAGGAACTCAGCAGTTCTGCATGCCGTCTGCGACTCGAGCGCTGTAGTTCCATATCTTCAGGATTTTTCCCACAGCCTATCAACAAGCAGCCTACTCCGCAACGCAGTGGGCGAGAATGGATCGACGACTGCCATCACTTGACCATAGGTGAGCTCGCCATGTTCCAAAAGTGCGTCAGCCACTGTGCGAATTACGCTCCGGTTCAGTCTCACCAAATGAGTAGCAGTTGCGATCGCCCGCCTTTCGTCAATACTGAACTGAGCACACACTTTCGACGCACCATCGCAATCGCTCGCGCACGTACTGAGCGACAAAAATGTATATGTAAGGGTCGGATCCACGAGCCTCTCCGTAGCCATTGAGGCGAAAGATGCGACGCAAGATCCGGCTGCCTCCTTGATATTGAACATCATGCTCTCGTGCACCTGGACAACGCGTCCGGGCATTCCATGCTTCCTTCGTTCCTTCGGGGTTCGCTGGATGAACACAGTGGAAAGCCGCAGCTGGCAAACTGCGAGAACGACCGCATGAGCCGCCTCGTGAAATGCAGTTCGTCGCAACTTAGCATCTGCGATCTGGCCCTTGGTTCTCGAGTTCATATTTCTGCGTAACGACCGACCGGCGAGCTTCTCGTTGTTCAGAAATCAGCCACCGCTACCAATATGCTGGACGCTCTGTCCTCGTGTTTGTGACGCGAAACACTGGAGGGTGCAGAAATATTCGGGTCACCATGGTCCAGTGGACGGGCTTGCGGCGAAGATGCCCCACCCCGCAATGCACCCGGATGGTCCGAAAATCTCAGAAGCGCCGGTCCCCAGTGTCCGTGTATGCCCCATCTATATATATGGGTGCTGCGAAAAACAGCGCCTGAGATCCGGAACTTAAAAGGCACGACTAGGGAACGCGCGTCCATGCGCGCGAGTTCCTGCTTCGGTACGAGGGCAGACACCCGGCCTAAAAAGCAGCGCCAATTATGGCGGGAACCCTGATAATCGTGACGCCGGTGGCGACTACGTCCAAAGCGACAATCGGGTTCAAACCAGTCAAGTAGGCGGTCAGGGTCGCAGGTTTGCACTGGCTGGAGCGGGCAGGCGCCCTAACAGGAACGTCTTGGTTAACCTCAACCTCATGGTTAGGATTGATGCACTCCGAAGAAGTCACCATTGTCTCGAACTACGCGATTGCAGTTCCTCGCCATGCCAGCGGAATACATATGTCTTGATTTAGGGTCTCCGTCTCAATACTCCATAAACTCCGAGGCGGAATTCTTCCCAGCGCAACTTCTCCGCGTCGAACTGTTTTTCACCTTCACTCGATAGTTGCCACAGCGAAGCATCTTGCCCGTTCTTGCGCACGGTAGTGCACAGAACCCACCCGGCCTTATGCATACGGTCGAGGGCTGGATAGAGGGAACTATCCTTTACCGGCAACTTCCCTTTTGAGGTCATTTCTATCGCCTGCTGGATGGCGTACCCACTCAAACGTTTACGCCGCGAAAGAACTCCTAACACGAGGAGATTGAGCGTCCCTCGCAATGATTGATTGTCCGCCATTTAGCCCAACCTCATCACATAAGTAGGTTACAACAATACCCCGATATCGGGATAGTGAGTGACTCTTCTTGCGACAATGATGGCTAAATATATTCGTGCAATTTGACCGCATTTCTGCATATTCAACAGGATTGTATCTGGGGAAAGTAGATTGACAACTACCCCGATGTCGGGGGTGGGTAAAACTCTCGCCAACGCTTTTTCAGTGACTCGAGATCGGAAGTGGGGTAGCTTCAGAAGCGTGGACTCAAGCTAGTGAGCGCGAGCTTTGGCGCCCAGGCTTAGGTCGAGGATCTGATCGCGGCGGAGTGCAGCCGCTAAGAGAAGACTGGGACACTTCGGCGGTCAGCAGAAACAGAGCGACATCACAAAACCAAGCAACGAACAGTCGACGCGCGGCCGATGTGAGGAGACCTTTGTCTGCGCAACCTGACGTAACCCAGATCCTGGCGAAGTTTGAAAGGGAAGAAGTGATGGGCGTACCGGACTCGGACAACATTAGATGGCGCGCTGTGGACACTCAATCACGAATCATATCGTCACCCTCTGCTCAGTGTGCCTTCTCGATCCTCGGCGCCGGCGATTCAAAGCGACCACCACAATCCAATTTACGTGCGCCAGACCAGTACGGACACTCTCGCAACATGAACGGGCAGTCAGAGCCGAAAGAAATGGAAATCAAATCGGCGGCTTGTTATCAGCTGGTTCTGGATCGGCGACTTGGGGAGTACGTGTTCCCCGATGGGTGGGCGATTCTCGGTGCCGGCAACCCGGCCAGCAAGTGCTCAGCGTGCGGCGGGGGATCGCCGCCAGCGAGGCGGGTTGCAAAGCGAACGGGATTGGAGCCCGGGCGGCACGGCCGAGTTGAAAGGGGAAACACAAAGTAGGCAACGGCCTTAGGGTCTGTTTGGAGCACACCGTAAAGCTGCCTAGCAGTCGCACAGATCGGAGTTAGCGACAATGACGGCAACACTCATCAAGTTTCCTGAACCGATTCGACAGGTATCCGACCTGGCGGCCTTGCTTCGCTCAATCGAAGAACCGTGGATCGGCTACATGCATGTACCGGCGTTGGGGCGCCATGTATCTACGGTGCGCTTAGCAGTCGGCACGCTGAGTGATTTGCTTGGGGTGTCCCCTAACAAGGTATCCACGGACTGGCTGCTCACTAGGTCCTCGAACGATCTTCAGGCTCTCGCTCGGAAGGTTGCGCCAATGTTCCGACGCCAGTTCGTAAGGGGACTACAGCTCCTGATTGAGCACATTGGCTTCGGCGTTGATCGCCGATGCGATTGCCTTGGCGAACGGAAAGGATCAGTAGTCTCCATGGTCCCCGGCGCGTTTAGAGGAAAGGCTTAAACGAATATGGGAAGCAAATTCTATCCAGCGGGTTCTCTGCGTTGCGAAAAGTGCGGTTCCGCGCTCCCCGAGACCGTGTGCTGGCACGGGAAGAAGCACTTCATCTGCGATGGCCCCGGATGTGCTACACCCGGGATGCGGCCTCTGATTCGCATCGAGTCCCGTCCGTGCAGCAATCCCGGGTGCCCGGGGACTGTGCCAGAAAGGCTATGTTCAAGCAGCTCGACACTGCAATTCTGTACCTCGCTTTGCGAATCACGATACTGGTATTCACATTCCAAGTCAGTGACGGTGCACTGCGCGTACTGCGGCGAACCATTGCGCCGAAGCCCCTCTGAGGCTGAGGGCCTCTGCTTCTGCGCTGGGCACGACAAAGCCTATAAGAGCAACTTGCGAAACGAGTCTGAGTGCGGGATTTTTCGGGATCTCTTCCGAACATATCTTGAACAGGGCTGCATCGGGCATTACGAGAACCTGTATCCGGTGCGCTCAGAAATCCGGCAGTTTCTCGCATTCGTGGACGCTCAGGGCATCGCCGATATTCAGACCGTTACGCCCGCGACAATCAGAGACTTCCTCGCTCAACGCAGTGGACATGCTCGACGGGCCGATTACGTCAAGACTATGTTTCGCTGGTTGATCAAGACAGGCAGGTACCAGCGGGAAAACCCGGTGAAGTCTCGCGTCCTCTATGAGCGGCGCCACCGTGTCGAGGCGCGGCCGTATGAGGGGCAGGATATGGCCGAGATCTGGACGCTCCTCCAAGAACGAGGGACGACACAGGCCAAGCTCATCATCTCGGCTGGCGAGGACTTTGGACCTCGTCGCATAGACATTTGCAATATTCAACTGAATGACATCTACTTCGGACAAAAGCTGATCTGGCTTGTCAACAGCAAAAGCAAGCAGGCCAGCTATGTCCCATTCGGACCGAAGACTGAGTATTGGCTCAGGGTCTGGCTCAAGGAGCGACCGCAGAGCTGCAAACACAACTTTCTTTTTGTCAACGCTCGTGGCGGCCGTTTGCGTTGGTTCAGTCTTACCTATCTTTTGAAAGGCGTTCTCCTGAAGAAGTGGGGCAACAAAGTCCGTGAACGTGGTCTCGACCAATTCTGCTTTCACCGTCTCCGGCACACGAATGCCACGAAGATGCAGGCAAAAGGTATTGACCCGAAGACGAATATGAAGGTTCACGGCTGGGCGCATGAGCACATGGTGTACCGCTACACCAAGCCTACCGAAGAAGAAATATTGAGGGAGGTGGCCGACGCCCTATCGCCGGCGCAGGCCTCAGCCGCCCGCGGGAGCCGGGTGCGCCTCATCGACTTCGTGAACGGGGAACGCTCCGCCAACAGAGAGGAGGAGAATTCGGCCGCCTAGTAGTCAAGAATCGGGCAGGCGTCAAGCGGGCAAGTCGGCATGGCGAATTTCGTCAGATCAGGCAGGGCGCTGGCCCTTAATAGCGGCGCCCATGCGGTCCTCGTCTGCCACGAACGAAGCAGTTTGCAGTTGCTTAGGAAGGGAAAGTAATGAACGAGAAGGAGCTTATTACCTATGCTCCAGGCGAAAAGAGGTGCGAGTCCTGTGGGGTGCCGCTAGGGGAGATAACGTGCACTAAGTTCCAATCACGCTTCTTCTGCTCGAAGCCGGAATGTCGGTATCCGCGAGGCATGATGGTGCCAATTCAATTCATCGCGCCCGACAAACAGTGTGACGCATACCTCTGTGAGAATCTGGTTGAAAAGAGAGCGTACCCGGCATCGCAGAAATTCTTCTTCTGCAGCGATCTTTGTCGAACTAGATTCATGAGCACCCACAGCGGCGTGCAAGCAAAGTGCGCGCACTGCGGCAAAGATCTTGGCAAACGCAAACCGTCGGATAACGGTCTCCATTTTTGTCGCGGGCATAATGCCAAGTACTTTGCTCGGCTCGAGGAAGTCGCGGCACTCGGTTGCTACCTCCCGATATACGAGCGGTACAAGAATGAGTTCGCGAACGATCACTATCGCGACACCAAACATCCTCTTGATGTGGTCCGCAGGTTTCTCGCTCTTCAAGTGTCGGAAGGGATACTTGATATACAGTCGATAGGTATCGATCAGATAGACAAATTCAAGGCAAAGCACCCTGGTCAGAATGGGCGCGCCGACTTGCTGAAGGTGTTTTTCGACTATTTGATCTTGGAGGGGATCTACACGCGCAACAACCCGGTCGACCCAGCACTCCACTATGACAAAGAGTTCCGCGAGGCACCGCGTCCTTACGACGAAGAGACCGTTGCGAACCTATGGAAGTGGGCGAACCAGCGCGGAGACACGCGAGCGAATCTGATTCTCGCCTTTGGCTTGGAATTCGGGCCGAAGGAGTTTGAAGTCCTAAATATCCGGACGCAGGACATCGATCGCGCCAAGCAAGTGATCTGGCTGCGCTGGTCAAATCCCGAGCAGGAGAAAGATCAGTATTCGCACTTTGCTCCTTATTCGGCGAAAACCAAGTACTGGCTCGATATTTGGCTCGCTGAGCGGCCGAAGAATTGTGGCCACGAATTCTTGCTAACCAATGAGCAGGGCCGCCCACTAGGCAAGGACAGCTTCCTCCGACTCTTGAATGATGCCCTCATGAAGAACACAAAGTTCCGGCAGTACGACGAGGGCCTGGACGTTCTTAGCTTCAGGAGAATTCGTGCGACCAATATTGCGTTCTTACGATCAAGGCACGTCAAGGACAACGTGAATATGGCTGTCCATGGCATTTTGGCGGTCCGTTCCATCAAGCGATTTGACTTGCTACCAACAGCAAGTGAAATCAGCAATATTCGAAACGCATTGGACTAGATCCTGCCCCCTCTCGGGGACATCAGCCCGCGGACTACTCGGGAGGGTCAGGCGAGCGACGAAAGGGGAAATTTCTGTGCGCTGGAAATGGCGTAGAAGAGAATGTGCCGAGGATCTCGAACGGAGGCCGCTCTGTAATTGCCAATTAGCGGCACGTGACTCCAGTCTACATTCAACCCCTCGTGACGGCCTTTGTTCCCTCAACTGTCCGTGCGAGGCTCACCACGATTTTCTGACGGCTACCCGAGCTGCCAGTGCATTCTGCTTTGCGCTTGCCAAATTAACCAATCACCCCACCCAGATCACGACCAGCAATCTTCCAATGATTGGCGACATTCACTGAGGAAAGCTCCGCCGTGTTTGATCAGTTCCTTGAGGAGGAAGCATGGAAATAGAACGGTTCCTGCGGGAGTACAAAAAGATCCAAAGTGAATTGACGCGCAAAGAATACCGGGGCCATTTGCGTCGATTCGAGGAATGCATGGATGAAATGCACGTTACCGAGGAAGAGGTTTGCCCGTCGCATATCAGGACGTTTGCGGGGATAGTCAAAGGTCAGTTCAATTTCAAAACCGGCGAGAACGGCATGACTGAAAGCACCGTACGATCTCATCTTGCCGCCGTGAGTTCCTATTACAAATGGCGAAAACTTCGCAACCCCGCGCTGCTCAATCCTGTGAAATCGTTCAAGTACTATCGCACAGAACGGACCAGAAAGGTCGTCCCAATCGATTCTGCAGCGGCCACTGCGATGTACGAGCGCGCAGAATCAGCGACAGACAAGGCGGTCATTAAGACGCTTTGCGGCAGTGGAACCCGACTGGGTGAGTTCATCCAAATGGACAAAACATCAATAACCCTCGACGTCGCTTGGGAGGGATCACAGCAGAAACTGTGTGGGATCGTAGAGGTGATTGGCAAGGGGCGGAAAGTGCGAACAGTTCTGATTAGCCACAGCGCATCAATTGCACTGGTGAATTACCTCGAGGTAAGGGGGGACGACCACAACCCTGCATTGGTTCTTTCGAGCCGCGGCAAACGCATCAGCAGACGAACGGTTCAAAGAATTGTTCATCGGGCTGCAGTCAAGGCAGGAATTGGGCATGCGCATCCACATCAATTGAGACATTTTTTCGGAACCCAAGCGGTCACTCGTGGTGTACCGGACGAGGAGGTGCAGAAGCTCATGGGGCATGTGGATCTGCAAACTACCTACCGGTATGTGCGGCTCACAGAAGAGTACATTCTCGAGCAGTATCGCAGTGTAACCGATGAATGGCCGATGGCAAGCTAGGGCGGACCTGCGTTAGGGTTCGACTGCTGGGGGGAAGCGAAGCGCGTCGGGAATGGGCCCGCAGCGCCTCTGTGGCTGTCGACTTTGTCACCTCGCTTCTTTTGACGCGCGTGGCCGGCAGTTCGAAGTCTCGAAGAGACCAATAGGTATCGACCCACCAATGTCTGGTCTGCCGACTATAGCTGTCTCCGGCGGCCACTTCAAATAAGAAAGGAAGGGAGAATTGCCTTTTACTAAGGCAACCAGGATGATTCGATTCTCACCGGGATATGACCAACGGTGTCAGCTCTTTCCAGAGCGCCCATTGATTCCCACAGTCATTAACAACCGCCTTGGCTTGTCGCGCCGCCGGACAATTCACTCGCGATGCGGATGGAAAGGAGGATAACCTCAATCTCCGCAGTCGATTGAATAACCGCGCACGGTGCAAACTTTAGGCATCGAGCCTCGACATTAAACCCCAACCAAATCAGCCGGGGAATCGCCCTCAACGGGCGGCTCCTCGGCTGATTGTTTTTTGGAGAAAGAATATGAGCAAATCTCAGTCCCAACGATGCATTGGCATCGCAACTGACGCGTCAAACGTCGTGACCGTAGACCAAATCACCCTCTCGAAACTGCCCAAGCCTCTTGCGCGGGCAATTCTGGAAGGCTGGCTGATCGCGCCTGTCGCGGCACATAGCAAGCACGCTTCGCTGATTCGTTCGTGCCTCCTCGAACCGTCAAACATGGCCGCGCAAATCGCCTACTGGGGAACCAACTATCCGAACGCGAATTACTGCGTCGTCACCGGCCATGAGTCGCGACTCGCCATCCTCGAAGTAAATCACGCGAGCCAGGACTTGCTTTGCGACCTTTGCAACGACACCTGGGAAGGCTGGTTGGAAACTCTAAAATTCAGTGACGGTCTCTCGACTTTCTTCATGTTCCGATACGGGGGGCAACGCGTCCGTTTTCTTCCTTCGCGTGTCAAAGGCATCAAGATCCATGCTGGCACGCGCGTATTTCTGCCGCCGTCGTGGTTTGTTGTCGGACCGGGCCTGAAGTACACCGACATAACAGCCGATCTGCTTGACTGCCCTGCGTTCTTGCTCGATGCCAGCGAGACGCCGCGCGAGTCTGGGAGGGTGATTCCATTCCCGAAGAATCCATGTCGTCTCAGCGCCTAGGTAGTCAGCTGCTTCACCGGCGATGACGAGGACCAGCATTTGGTTTCGTTTAGTCGCCATGCATGCGTAACCGACGCTGCGGAAGATGCCGGAATGGCACCCTTCCGCAGCGGCCTCATTGTCGATTCATAACAGACACTGAACCCCCGTCAGTCTCCCGGTCCCTGATTCACCCATAAAAACCGACCCTCAGCAGCGACCACGTGTGCCTCACGTGTGCCACTTTTTCCGTTTTAGACGGCAAAATGGCGCGTGCGACTGGCCAGATTACTCGCCGCGGATCCATCACATGGCTGGTCCGTATCTACCCCGGCCGCGATCCGGACACGCGGGAACGTAAATACATCGGCAAGTTCATCCATGGCGGGCCGCGCGTCGCGCAGCGGGCACCAGAGTGCCGCCCGCATAGTAATCTTCTTCGATTGCGTCTTTCCTGCCGAAACGATCGAAGCCGCATTGAGCCGCATAATACGATATAATCGCGCAACAGGCCGCAAAACATGGAAAGTCGATGGATGTCTGTTGATGAGATCGCGACGTATCTCGGCGTGAGCCGAGACACCGTTTATAGGTGGATAGATGGCCGGGGCTTTCCTGCCCACAAGGTGGGGAGATCCTGGAAGTCCAAGGTGGCCGAGATCGACGAGTGGGTAAAGTCCGGCCGGGGTGCCGAGAAAGAACCTAGCGAACCCGAGAGGAGCCGAGAATAGGATGGGAATTCTTGGCGGAACAACGTCCGACTTTGGAGCGGGCCTCCTGGTGCCCGCGTTGGATCCCCGCACTCCATATTCGTCGCGGCTCTCTGCCCGGTCCGCCCTCTTCACCGATCTTCAGCTGCTGTTGGACGATCGCTCCGAGCCACTCCTTCCAGAGGAGTATAGGAGACTCATCGTAGAAGAGAACTGCCTGACACGCTCGTCGACTGCTGCACGTAAAAAGCTGTGGGCGGAGCTCCGGAAACGCTACCTGCTGGATCGGCGCCACCCTCTGTACGAAGCGTTTTGGAACGAGTGGCGCAGGTCCAAGTCTGATCCAGAGCGGGGGCTGACGGCCTATACCTTGCTCGCTCTCAACGATAGGCTAGTGGCTGATTTGGGCACGCAATGGCTCTTTGCATACCTCCGCCGAGCACCCAAAGAAATTCGAGTACAAGAAGTCCGCGCCTTCATTCGGCGGGCTGGAGAAGCGGGACACCCTGAGGTGAGGGACTGGACCGAGGACACGCAACTCCACGTCGCCCAGCATTACATGGCCAGTATTCGTGACTTCGGGTTGGCGAGCGGCAAGAGCAAGAAAATCAGCCTGCGCCCAGCGCTATACGCTGCACCCGTAAGGCTTCTCGTGCTGGCCCTGCGTTTGGCACGCGTCAGTGATCTTCAAATCGTGGTTTCCCCTGTTTTTCGGCTTCTGGCCCTTGAAGGCTCGGAAGTGATTGATGCGTTGGCGGACCTGAATAGGCAAGGCGAGATTCGTTTCCGGATGCAAGCTGATGTGGTTGAGCTGGTAATCGGAGGTGCGAAGTAATGCAGGCCTTCTTCTCAGCGCTGTTGGAACTCATCAAGGAACCGCTCAGTCCGAATGGCGGCGTGAAAACCGACAGCTCAATCCTCCTAATCTATCCTCCCGAGATGGAACTGGATTTCCGCGAGTACCTTATAGACACCTTTGTTCCGCAATTGAAGGCCGAGGGCATTCCTTTCCGATTGCTGGACTTAGAAGGCTTTATATTTGAAGGGCTCAGTGACGAGGCTCTCAGGGATATTCAGGAAGACGAATTCGACGACTACCGGTGGATGAAACAGGGCTTGTCGACAAGAGTGGAGAGCGCCTTGCGTGGGCGCATTTCCCAACTTGCGGAGGAATCGCCCGGTTGTGGCGTCTTCGTATACGCCACAGTCGCCTTACACCCACTAGTGCGCTTCGGCGAAGTCCTGCGCGAGCTTCGAGACGTACAGTGCCGAACTGTGTTGGCGTTTCCCGGTGAGGAACGCGGCGGGAAACTGCATTTCATGAACCAGCCGGATGGCGGCAACTACCTCGCAGTGAAGTTGTTCTGGAAGTAACGGGAAGGGCTCAAAATGACGATTCGCGAGATTATCAAGAGAGACATAGGCGTGAAGATCGAAGGCGTGGTGAAAGTTTACGACCGCGCTGCGCTCGC
>Ga0302320_10016644_pt1 | contig 14995 bp, 13 predicted proteins | sample Bog_T0_3_FD_202130 | JGI IMG/M metagenome (GOLD analysis project Ga0302320, IMG submission 202130) | Peat permafrost microbial communities from Stordalen Mire near Abisko, Sweden - Bog_T0_3 | ecosystem: Environmental > Terrestrial > Soil > Wetlands > Peat | place: Sweden: Abisko, Stordalen Mire... | reverse complement strand
GGCCGTATGCGACCCAGCGCATTGCGGACGAAAGACTGCTTGGCGGCCTGATCCTCCGGTCCATAATGGCAAGCCGTCTCCGCGTATCGACTCCAGCGCGAAGTACGCTCGCGAGGAACCAGGGAGTGGAGCAAGGTGCGCGCCGAGCGAAACAAACGACGCAAGGCAAAAGAAGATAGCCCCTCTGAAGTCGTTCGCGGGTGCGTGAAAACGCTCTGCTTCTTTTCCAAGAGCAAAGGGATTGTCACAAGCGAGCGGAGTGGACGGCGCCAGCGCCGGAGAAATGGTAAATAAGGAGCCAAGTCCGCAGGCTCGTATCCGTCTCGCCTTTGCTGTGTTGCTGACAGCGGCCAGCCACAATACGCATAAGCGCAGAGCGGCAACAGGAATGTGCGAACAAATTGAGCGTAGGCGATCCACAGAGGGCTTCGCGGATCTCGAGGCTCAAACGACAACACATCCACGAAGACACCCCGCGATCCGTGGAAGAGAATGTTAAGCGGCGTCGCGTCCTTGAGAATCAATCCTTCTTCCAGTGCCTCTTCGCACAGATCAAGAGTGAGCGAACCCGCGGCGATCCATTGGCTCGGCGACCACTCCCATGGATAGGTTGGAAAGAACAGGCGCTCATGCTCAAGTAAAGCGGGCTGCGCTGGGCCGGACGAGAGAATCTCGGTTGACACCATGCGGCCTTGCTGCATCCAGCGCCGAGCGAGCGGAGACTGGAGCCACGCCACCACAGGCGCTGCATGCCGCGGGTAAATCTCGCGCAGCATACGATCTCCTTCCCGGTAAAGCGTTCCCGCCGGGTCCCGGAAAGTTCCGTTTGCGATCGATAAATGCGAGGCCACTATTTTGCAGCCTTCTCAGGCCTTGACCCGGCGCGCAGTGTCATGTTCTGGAGGAATATCCGCAAACGCCTGCGGACAATGAAAATCATGCCAGCGAAGGTGGAACTGATGATTTGAAACGCAAAAAGTCCCACTCCAGGATCGACATATGCGTGTGCGGGCTGAACGAAAGCACAAAAAACCGCTAGTAGCTCAACCACAGTGAGACAACGAATGAAGATGGCAAGCACACATCTCATGGGCGCTTCTCCCCATACCTGATTTATCCGACTTCCTGATGGTAGGCTGCCTGATTCCCGGCCGAGCAAAATGCGCCCCAAATTCGTTTGAGGCATTTCTGGAATGGGAATATCTTCAGAATGGGTACTTATTTAATTTCATTCCGGTATTGATTGCGCGGGGAATGTGCTCAACCAAACCCCGGAGATGAGAGCATGGAACGACGCACTGTGGTGCATTGTCGTAGCTGCCTTTCAAAATGTAAGCGGCTGTTCCTGAATTGCGACGGTCCTTCTGGGAGCAACTCTGTTTCGGCCGGATCGAGGCGTGTGTCGCACACTCGCAACGACGGCCCGAGGATCGGTGCGCTGCAAAGTGGGTCTTCAACCAAGAAAAGGCCACAATCGTTGGCATTGCTCCATGAATCGCCGGTGCGAAACCCGAAGTGCAGGTCGATGCCGTTAACGGCCAGATCCATTTCCCGCCTTCTGAATTCAGATTTCGAGTCTCGAGCGGCAAATTCTGCGTGTTAATGGAGCAGGAATGTTCGGCTACGATTCCGACGACCCCGACTTGAAGGCGATCCGCGCAAGAACTGTTAATGTTGAAGACGGCATCCAGGTCCCTTCCTGGCCCCAATCGGAGTCCGGAAGAATCTATAATTTTTGGAATCGGGCAACTCACGGCCGTATGGCCAACTTTTGGTTGTTTTTGCATCTGATCGTACGACAAGAAGGCATCATGCGCATCGGGATCACGTGTTATCCCACCTACGGAGGCTCGGGCGTTGTCGCCACCGAGTTGGGTATCGAGTTGGCCGCGCTCGGCCATGAGATTCACTTCATCTCCTATTCGCAGCCCTTTCGGCTGAATGGCCGCGACGACGGCATCTTTTATCACGAGGTTCCGGTCTCCAGTTATCCGCTCTTCGAGTTTCCGCCGTACGACCTGGCGTTGGCATCGCGCATGTCCGAAGTCGCTGAGTACTACTCGCTCGATCTGCTGCACGTGCATTACGCGATTCCTCACTCGGTTTCCGCGCTGCTGGCGCGCCAGATACTCGCAGCGCGCGGCCGCCATCTGCCCTTTGTCACCACCCTGCACGGGACCGACATCACGCTCGTGGGACTCGACCGCAGCTATCTGCCGATCACCCAGTACGCGATCCAGGAGAGCGACGGCGTGACGGCCATCTCCAATTACCTGCGCGAAAAGACTCTCACCGACTTCAACATCACGCGGCCCATTGAAACCATCACGAATTTTGTGAATTGCGATGTGTACACACCTATCAAGGACGAGGCGCAAAAGGAGAAGGAGTGCGCAAGGCATCACTTCGCGACGGCTGACGAACCCATCCTGATGCATCTTTCGAACTTCCGTCCGGTGAAACGCGTGACCGACGTGGTGAAGGTGTTTGCGCGCGTAGCCCGAGAGCGCCCGGCGCAACTGGTGCTGGTTGGCGACGGGCCGGACCGCTCGTCCGCGGAATGGCTGGCTCACGACCTTGGCATTCAGGGCCGCGTGCATTTCCTGGGCAAGCAGGAGCGCGTGAGCGAATTGCTGGCGCTGGCCGATCTGTTTCTGATGCCGAGCGAGATGGAGTCCTTCGGACTGGCCGCGCTCGAAGCCATGGCCTGCAAGGTGCCCACCATTGCCACGCGCGTCGGCGGTGTTCCGGAGCTCATCGACGACGGCGTCACAGGCCTGCTCTTCCCGGTCGGGGACGTGGAGGCCATGGCCGCCGGAACACTGAATCTGCTTGGCGATCGTGAGCGTCTGCATGCCATGCGAGAAGCTGCCCGCAAAAACGCGCAAAAGCGCTTCTGCGCGAATCTCGTGGTCCCGCAATATGTGCGCTACTACGAGAAGGTGCTGGGCGGACAAGGAAACACGAAGAACGCCTAGACGCGCTGGTTCGAGAACTCCACGAAAAATCCCTTGTCAACCACAGTGCCGCTCGGCATATCCTGCTTGCACAGGAGGCCGATTCGATGATCTCGTTCCGCCGATTTTTCCCCGTGCTCGGCGCAGTAGCCGTCGTAGCCGCATCAACCGCAGTTTTCGCACAGCAGGAGTTTGCCCCGCCGCAGGGCAAGGGCCCCGTAGTGGTGGTGGTCAGCGGCCTCTCGGGTATGCCACCTTACGTCAAAGTGACACGCGACATCGCGGCGCTCGGCTATGACGTGGTGCTTTTTGACGGCGAGTCCATGGAACGCACGCAGGGCCAGGCCGTGCATGCGGCCATTCTGCAGGCGCAACAGATGCCGCACGCGCTGCCCGGCAAGGTGGTGCTCGTGGGCTTCTCGGCCGGCGGCGGCGAAGGAATGTACTACGCGTCCCAATGGCCGGATCTGGTAGCGGGCATCATTGTGTGGTTTCCGGCCAATTCGTTCATCAAGAATGTACCTGGTTTTGCCGCCCGGCTGCAGGTGCCGGTGCTCATGTTTGCGGGAGAAAAGGACCATTATCGCGACAACTGCTGCACGGCGAACGGTGCGCGTGCTCTCCACGATGCTGCCGTAGCCGCAGGCAAGTCCTTCGAACTCTACACCTACGACAAGGCCGAACACGACTTTGTGCGGGATGGTGCGCACTATAACGCAGAGGCTGACACAGACGCCTTCCAGAAGACGGCGGAGAAGCTGAAGCAGTGGTTGCCCCCGGCGCAGTGAGAAAGACAGGGGACAGATCTCAGTTCACAGCTCGCAGATCACAGTAGCCAGTGTGTATCGATGCTTCCTGTTCTCGGTATTCGGACACCTGTTCCCTGCTCTTACAGCGTGCGCTTGAAGAGCGGCGTCGCAATCAGCAGCGTACCGATTCCGAAGACCACGAGAAACAGAAGGTCGTGCCCGATGGCCACCCAGCCGCCGTCTTTGAGCAGGACCTCCTTGAAGCCGTGGATCACGTAGGTAAAAGGATCGACCACGCCGAGGGCCTGCATCCACTTGGGGAATGACGCCGTGGGATACATGGCGCCCGAGGGATACAACAGCAGGACGTTGAGTATGCCAAACATGGCACGCGGCACCAGCGGGTCGTCGACGCGCACCATGAGTAGGAACATCATGCCGTTGAAGGCAATGGAGCCGGCGATGATAAGGCACAGCATCTGCAACATGATCATGGGATGAAAGATAATGCCCAGCCCGGCGATGAGTGACCCGATGACCCCGATCGATATTCCGCTCAGTGTCGCTTTTATCGCTCCGGCAATATTTAGCCCAAAGACCAGCTCCACTTTCGTAATCGGTGTCACCAGGTAACCTTCGTGTACTCCGCGCGCCTTGTCGTCGATGTAGAGCATGCCGCCGCCGATCATCACCGAGATATACATCGCCAGCGCCACCGTCATCGGCAGCAAATACTTCAGATAATTCACGTAAGGATAAAGCTCGACGACTTCGAGGGCGATGGTCTTTGCCAGCCGGTCCTGAACCTGCGGTGCGTTCATGGCGTCGACCAGCGATTGCAATTCGCCTTCGAGGGTCGCTGAAGTGAACAGATCGGAGTTGTCGACAACGAAACCGAGCTTGGGCGCATCCTCGGCGTAAACACGCCGCGAATACTGCGCGGGAATGATGATGGCCGCGTCGATTTTGCCGGTGCGCACGTCTTCGCGCGCCTGCACTTCGCTCTGGTACTCGATCGTGGAGAAGGTTTTGATGTTGGCGGCGACGGCGTCGAAGGCTTCACGCAACTTCACGGCTTGCGGCCCGTGGTCGTAGTCCACCACGGCCACGTGCGTGCCCACGATCTTGCCCCCAAAGGCGTTTCCAATGATGATCAGCTGCAGAATGGGCATCATCAGCGACATGATCATGAGCGTGGGCGAGCGGAAGAACTTGCGCATCTCGCGCTCGATGATGGCGAACATTCTGTTCATGGCTGCATCCCCGGCCGCGGCGGCATGCTGAATACTGCCTTCACCTGCTCGTCGCGCAGTTGACGCCCGGTGTAGTGGATAAATACGTCATCGAGCGTTGTGTTCTGCACGCTCAACGAAGTGAGCGTCTCACCCAGGCTGGACGCTAGCTCCACGATCTGCATGGTGGTCTTCGATCCCGACTTGGTAATCACGCGGTAGAATCCCGAGCCCTCAGGTTGCACGCTGGAGACGCCTTCCATCTTCTCCAGGCGTCCTTTCCACTCCTCGTCCTCGCGGTCAAAGTGCACTTCCACCACGTTCGCGCCGGCCACACTGTTCTTCAGCTCCACTGGCGTGCCCATCGCCACCAGCGTGCCGTGATCCACGATGGCAATGCGATCGCAGAGCTTGTCGGCCTCGTCCATGTAATGCGTAGTAATGAGCATGGTGAGGTTGCGGGTGGCCTTGAGCTTGTTCAGCATCTCCCACACCGCGATGCGCGAGACGGGATCGAGGCCGGTAGTGGGCTCATCGAGAAAGAAGATGCGCGGATTGTGCACCAGCCCGCGCGCAATCTCCAGCCGGCGCCGCATGCCGCCGGAGAGAGTCTTGGTCTGCGCATCGCGCCACTTGGTCAAATCGACGGCCTCGAGCACCTCGGCGATGCTCTTCTCGCGAACTCCGTGCGGCACGCCGTAAAGCTTGGCATAGATCGACAGGTTTTCATAGACCGTCAGATCCAGGTCGCTGGTCATCGCTTGCGGAATGACGCCAATGGCGCGGCGCACGTCGTCCGGGTCTTTGCTTACGTCGTGTCCGGCCACAATGGCCTTGCCCGCGGTAACAGGGATGAGCGTAGTCATCATGCGAATGAGCGTGCTCTTACCGGCGCCGTTCGGACCCAGCAGGCCGAAGATCTCGCCCTCCGACACGCTGAAGTTCACATCCTTGACGGCTTCAAAGTCGCCGTAGCGCTTCCAGATGTGCTCCACCGCAATGGCGATCGGGCGCGGCGCGCCGTCGTCCTTTGCGGGCAGGTGATTGCCTGGGGTCGCGCTCACTTCTGCACCTTCAGCTTAGCCTGCGGTATGTAGACCTCGGCCGTCATGCCGGGAATGAACTTCTCACCCGGATTGGGGATGAGCAGCTTCAACTGCATGGTCTTGATGTCGCGCTTCATGCTGTTCACGTCGCGTTGCGTGGCAAAGTCGCCTTCGGCGGACTTCGCAATCACGTAGCCCCAAACGGTGTCGCCGCTCGGCATCACGACGCGCAAGCTGTCGTGCAATTGCACGGCGTCGGCCTGCGTTTCGGGCAACGGCGCATAGACCCACGTTTGTGTCAGGTCCATGATAGTGACAATGGGCGCGCCCGCCGCCACCACTTCGCCCTGCCGCGCCGCCCACACATCCACCTTGCCGTTGATGGGCGAGACAATTTGCGAATAGCCTTCTTCGACCCGTGCCTGCTCCGCGAGAGCGCGGGCATTTGCCTCATCGGCGCGGGTCTGGTCCACGGTGCGCGCCGAGACGTCGGTTAACAACTCATGCGCACGGGCCTGCTGAAAGTTGGCCTGGGCAGCGGCGAGATTCTGGCGCGCCGCATCCACAGCGTCTTTCGCCGCGGCAAGCGCCGTCACCATCTCATCGCGCGTTTGTTGGCTGTCAATTCCCTGCTGTGCCAGAGCCACGGCGCGGTTGGTATCTGCCTGTTGGTGCTCGTACTGCGCCTGGGCCTGCGCCAAAGCGGCCTGGGCCGACTTCACCTGCGCTTCTGCGCTGACCACCGCGCTTGAAGTTTCGCCGCGGTTCTGCCGCTCAGTGTCCTCGGTGCCGTTCACCTTGTAGCGCTGGCTTTCCTCGGTAGCCTCGGCGGCCTTCAGCGACGCCTGCAGATCCTGGCTCTCAATCACTGCGATCAACTCGCCCCGCGTCACATCCTGGCCCTCTTCCACGGTCAGCGTTTGGATGCGCCCCGGAATTCTGGAGCTGACGATCACTTGATTCGCATCCACGGTCCCAATCAGTTGCAGGTCGCTGGTGTGCCGCGTGGTGCTGAAATACCAAACCAGAGAACCCACCAACAGCAGTCCCAGAATCATGAAAACTCGATTTCGCGCGTTCACTCGCCCATCACCTCAAACTATTGATCTCTGCTTGAATTCGCTTGTCTCCGGCATAGGCGTATCGGCCAGCACCTTGGCTGCCAGTTTCGCTCCGTGCTTCCGATCCTGAAAGATCGCCTGGCCGAGAAACTCCACCGTCGATACCCTGCGCGCTCGCAGCACCTCTGGATCGAAGGGCTCGAAGGGCATGATCAGCCGCCATATCGGCGCGCTGAGGAAATAGAACACGTTACCGCCCAGCGCGGACAGAACGATCTGCAGCCATTCCACCTCGATCAACTCGCCCAAAGCGATGCCTTCGCGCACCATCGACTGGAACATGGTATGCAGCGGCGCAAAGATGCGCTTGGCCAGAATCGGCAACTCTCCCTCTTCGCCCTTATGCAGCCGGATCATCTCCTGCTGCATCAGGCTTTGAAACTCGCGTTGCGTCAGGATGCGGTCAAAGTGGTTCAAGGCCGCGCGCAACAGCCGTTCACCGGGACTGCCCTCACGGAGAAATACCTCCATGGAACGGTCGCGCACCCGAGCCGACACCATTTCAAGCGTCGCGGCGTACAGCTTCTCTTTGCTCTCGAAGTAGTAATAGAGCAGCGCCTTGTTCACTCCGGCAGCCGCGGCAATCGGTTCCGTGCGCGCGCCGGCAAGGCCGTGTGCGGCAAATTCGGTCAACGCAGCCTCAAGAATCCGGCTGCGCGTTTCCGCCGAACGGTCGGCCTGTGTCTCGGTTTGGTTTGCTTGAGTCATTTATTTAACTAACTAGTTAGTAAGTTAACCCAGACAATAGCCTCTTGGCAAGGACCTCGCCGTGGGATGATCTTCATTCAGCACTAACTCTACGAAAACGCGATGGTTATCACGAACGGCTAGCAACTCCGACACTTAATCGAAGACGACCGTCTTGTTGCCGTAGCAGAGGATCCTCCGGTCCAGATGCCATCGCACGGCCCGCGAGAGCACCATGCGCTCCAGGTCCCTGCCCCGCGCAACCAGGTCGTCCACTTGGTCCCTGTGCGAAATGCGCGCCACGTCCTGCTCAATAATCGGCCCGTCGTCGAGAACCTCCGTGACGTAATGGCTGGTGGCTCCGATGAGCTTGACACCGCGCGTATGGGCCGCGTGATACGGCCGCGCTCCAGTAAACGCCGGCAAGAAAGAGTGGTGCACATTGATGATCGAAGCCGGATAGCGCCCAACAAACGCCGGCGAGAGAATCTGCATATACCGCGCCAGAATGATGAGCTCGATCTCGCTCTTCTCGAGCAACTCGATCTGCCGCGCCTCCGCTGCGGCGCGAGTTTCCGCAGTGACCGCCACGTGCTCAAACGGCACACCATAAAACGCCGCCAGGTTCGAAACTTCGCGGTGATTCGAGATGATGAGGGGAATCTCGCAGGCCAGCTCTCCGCTGCGCCAGCGGTGCAGCAGATCGGCCATGCAGTGCAGATATTGCGAGCAGAAAAGCGCAACGCGAGGCTTGCGCGCGCTCGATGTGAGCTTCCACGTCATGCCAAGCTCGGAGGCCAGCGCGGCGAACGCGGCGCGGAAGCCCTCCAGATCGAAGCCTTCCAGTTCGAACTCCACGCGCATAAAAAAGAGGCCCAGGCCGTGGTCAATGTGCTGATCGGCGTGCAAAATATTCGCGCCACGCTCGTAGAGCAATCCCGACACGCGCGCCACAAGTCCCTTGCGATCGGGGCAATCGATCAACAGAACGGCGGAATCTTTCATTCTTCTCTCAGATTACGACAACAGCCGCGCAAAATGCCGCAGGGATGCCCTCTTGTATCTCTAAATAAGCGGCATTTTGCACCGCGCAGCACAATCAGCAGCGGCTGGTAAACCTCCCAAAGTGGTCCGCAGCGCGCTGGCCCACGAACTCCTGGTAGGGCGCAATGCAAAGGCTCGGAAAGTCCGGCAGCAGATGGCGTCACCTGGGCTTGGCCCTGCGGCTCTCCAGCCCGCCAAGGAATAGCCGGTTGCGACGCCTCCGGACCGATGAGCAACGGGGAGCCGGCCTTCCGCCCGCTCCCCCCCATCCCATCGGGCGGAAAAATCGTTATGCCTGAAAAACTCAGGGTTGCTTCGGTCGACTGCCCGCTAGTCTTCATGACATAACAGAGTGTCGCTCGTCCGCCGCGGCGGCTCGCCGTGGCGAGGCGGAGGGATCTGGGAAAATTGACCTTCGACTCCGGGGAGCCTTGCGAACAAGGACTCCGCAGTGCCGCTTCACCCCTAAACACGTCAAAACAAGACGAGTCAGCAAGCAGAACCCGGTACAAGGCTCCCCCAAACCGTCTCAAGATGTTTTAATACCAATGGGGGGAGCTAACCGCCGTTTGGTTACGCTCTCGCACTCCCATGGAGGAATCCCGATACCGATGCAATCTTTTCGTCGTCTCGCTCTATTGCTGGCGTTCGCATTGCCGGCCATGCCAGCCGCATTCGCACAGAATTCATCCAGCGCCACGCCGGATCCGAACCAATCCAGTTCTCAGACCAGCCCTGGCCAGCCGACCGCCGGGGAAACCCAGGGGCAGTTGACCGTCCAGGCACGCATCCGCCAGCGCCGCGAACAGCGCCGTGCCACGGCCATTCACGACGCCTACGATCATCGCTGGGAGTCGTACATGGACATGGGCTACCTGCGCTTCAAGCCCGGTCCGTCGCTGCAGCGCCTCACCTATTACGCATTCGAGACGGGCCTCACCCGTTTCTCCAACGAGCGCCTCGGCTACACGCTCGACGGCCGCGGCTACTACGGCACCGCCTTTGTAGGCCTCAACTTCTCCAACATCACACGCCCGGCCATCAGCCAATACGATCTGATGTTCGGACCCATCTACCGCTTCTATCTGCAGCCCAAGTACTCCGTCTCCGGACGCGTCCTGGGCGGCGCAGCCTACGGCAACTTCACCGGCGACACCAACGGCTTCGGCCGGATTTGCGCCACGGCCAGCAGTTGCCTTCTCTATCCCACCGGCTACACCTTTTCCGCCAGCGCCAGCGTCATTGGCGAATACAACCTGACGCCCAATGTCGCCTTCAAACTGGCGCCGGAATATTTCTTCAACGGTTTTGGCTCGTCCATTCAAAGCAGCCGCGGCTTCACCGCCGGCGCGGTCTACCGCTTCGGAAAGCAGTAAGCGAACAGTGCAGCAAATCTGTGCCGCAGCTCTCCAGCCTGGGTCCCCAGGAAGCGGTCTTTGTATCTTGAGGGCGGAGATCGGCCGTAGCGGCGATCTCCAGACTCCCGCGGTGCGCGTAACGCGAGTATCCCGTCGCCCACCGGCCCGATGTCTCACAGCCCTGCCACCATGCCATCCCCTATAATGGCTCCCGCCATGAAAAACACTTTTTCTCGCCGCAATTTCCTCCAATCGTCTGCACTCGCAGCCGCCACTGCCGCGGTTCCCGTCCTCATCGAGCCATCGCTCGCACTTGCTCAAGCCCTCCCTGCATCGGGCAAGCCGTCTCCCATCAAGCTCGGTCTCGCCAGCTACACCTTTCGCAACTGCACACGCGCGCAGATGATCGGCTTCATGAAGCAGCTCAACGTGCTCGACCTGAACTGCAAGGATGTGAAAGACCATTTGCCCATGGACCCCGCGCTCGAGGCCGCTGCGCTAGCCGACTACGCCGCTGCCGGCATCAAGCTGCACGCCGCCGGCGCCATCTATTTTCCCAAGGACGACGAAGCCGACATCCGCTCCAAGTTCGAGTACTGCAAGCGCGCGGGCATCAACGTCATCGTGGCTGGCGATCCCACTCCCGAATCGCTCAAGTGGATCGAGCGCTTTGTCAAGGAGTACGACATCCGCATCGCCATTCACAACCACGGGCCCGAGGACAAGTTCTTCCCGTCTCCCTTCGATGTGCTCAAGGTTGTCAAGGATATGGATCAGCGCATCGGCCTGTGCATCGACGTGGGCCACGCGGCGCGCGCCAACGCCAATCTCGTCGAGGCCATTGACGCCACCGGCTCGCGCCTCTACGACATGCACGTCAAGGATCTGACCAGTTTCAAGGATAAGGAGAGCCAAGTCGCTGTCGGCCGCGGCATCCTGCCCTTCCGCGAAATCTTCGCGGCGCTCATCAAGATCGACTACCAGGGCTTCGTCGATCTCGAATACGAAATCCACGCTGATGATCCCATGCCCGGCGTCATCGAGAGCTTCGCCTTCATGCGCGGCGTCCTTGACGGCATGGGCTACCTGACCAAGACAGCAAGTTAACAAGTCAGCGGGTAATCGCGGCGCCGGCCTCTAGACCGGCGCCCCCAGCGAGCGATCTTTGCTCGCAAGGGTTGGAAGACCGGCTGTAGTGCGGCGTCCACGCCCCCACTCTTTTAGCTGTCTCATCGTGCCAGTGGTTTCCTTATGATGCACTTTGCCGCCAAGTCAAAACATGGGCATCGCCGGTACTTGTTGTAAACCATCATGCACGGACAATTGAATTTCAGCCCGTAAATGAACATCGCCAGAATTGCGTAGAGCAAATAATAAATGGGATGCCATATCAGGCTCAGCGCCCACACCACAATCATCATTCCGGATTTGGAGCGATAGGAGAAGGCAACCTTTTCCGGCGTCAGGCTGTATCCCAGGTACAAATGAATGGCAAAAAGAAGAATCACACGGGGTAAAGTCACGCCCTGCCAAATGAAATAGCCAAGAAGGCACATCGCCATGATCTTGACGGCAACGGCGTAGAAACCGCCTATGGTCGGCGCTAACATACGCACGTTTTCTTGATAGGAGAGGTAACCCGGCAGCACCTTGCTGAGCTCTCTTTCTTCCGCACGCGCTCGGGCAATCATCAGCGGCAGAATCGCGAGAGTCGTAATCGCCATGGTGAGCCAGTTGAACATGATGAAGCTGGCGCTCCAGCACCACAGCAGCAGGGTTGCGTACATGGGGTGTCTCGCCAGCGCATAGGCTCCCGTCGAGATCAGCCTGTGGTCCTGCTTGATTTCGATTCCATCGGACCACATAGCACGAATGTTGAATTTGGCCCAGATATGCCAGGCTACCGCCGAAAGAATCAAAACCAGGCCAACTCCAAAATAAACGGATTGAAGCCCGGCATTCATTTTGATTTGCCCGATGCTGTGTAGCCAGAAGGGAAAAAGCACCGCAATGCAGAAGATCATCTCCCGGGTTGAAAACGGGTGAGCGATTTTTCGCGCGATCTTGGGCGAGGTGCGAGCGTGCTCCAGAAACTTGAACGCGGCCGCAATCAATAGGATCAAGCTTGTGAAATAGATGACGCTCATTCCGGCGATAAATAGAAATGGATTGCTGGACTGGTTCGCAATGCGTTGGATTAGATCGTGCATGACAGCTCGTCCTTTTCTTCCATACCCTGTTGGCTTTCGAGGCCGCGCAGGCTGGCCAGCCGCGTCTGTTCCAGATCTCCTCGATAGAACATATTGAACGTGTCGAAGGGAATCAGCCTCTTCCCGTCCGGATGCGCAATATGAATGCAGCTCTTCTTCACGCTGCGCACATCGAAGGCCTCGGCATCGATGAATTGCACAATCAGCACGCGAAAGAGATTCTTGTATCCCAGATCCTTGGGCAGCGCCGTCTTGGGCAGGCAGCAGATCAACTCGCGGGGAAGGCTGAGAAGCAGCTCGCGCAACGTGGAAGCCTGCGCAATCGGCGAATGGTTGGTTGCAAAGAGCTTGAAGAGATGGTCGCGCAAGCCCTCCTCCTGCTCATAAACAATGGTGTTCTTCGCCCCGTTGATCAGCACCTCCGGCGGCAGCATCCCCGTCAGCGGAATTGTCTTGCTGCCCGTCTTGACCGCGTAGGCCATGGCCAGCGCATCCGGATGGCAGGGAACCGGAATCAGATCCTCCGGATTGAAGACGTCCGTCTGCTCCAGGATGCGCCGCCGCACCTCGGTCAGCGTCAGACGGTGCCGCGCGCTCTCGAATCCGAGCACTCGTCCCGCCTGTTGCACGGGCTGAAACGTAACTCCTCGCACCGCCGGCTGGGTCAGTGCGAAGTCCACAATTGCGCCTAACTCGCCGTCGTTCACTCCGCGCTGTACGGTAACTACCAGCGTCGTCGAAATCCCCAGTCTGTTGAGCCGCTCAAGCGCTTTCTCGCGAATCCCTCGCAAATCAGCGCCGCGCAACTGCATCAGTGGTTCACGCTCAAGCGAGTCGAACTGCAGATACAACTCGAATTCCGGCATGAACCCCGCGAGGCGCCTGGCAAACTCCTCGTCCTGCGCGATTCTGATCCCGTTGGTATTCACCATCAGGTGGCGGATGGGCCGCTCCTTGCACATCTCCAGCACGCGGAAGAAATCCGGATGCAGCGTCGGCTCCCCGCCGGAGATTTGCACCACGTCCGGCCGTTTTTCGTTGCGCACGATGCAATCGAGCATGGCTTCAATTTGCGGGAGCGTGCGGTACTCGCTGCGGTGCAGCCCGCTGCCGGCATAGCAAATAGGGCAGGTCAGATTGCAGGCGTCACAGATTTCAATGAGCGCTACGCAGCTATGCTGTTCGTGATCGGGGCAGATGCCGCAGTCGTACGGACACCCATATTTCACGGGTGTGTTATAGACCATGGGTTGCTCGGGGGTTTTGATAAAGACTTCGCGCGATCGCCGGTAGTAATCCACATCGTCGGCCACCAGCACGCGCTCGTGCCCGTGCTCTGGGCACCGTTTCAGCATCCAGACCTTGCTGTCTTCAAATACGATCTTGGCATCCAGGCGCCTGTAGCAGGTCGAGCAGATCGAGATCGCCACGTCATAAAACAGATAAGGCCGAAGTTTCTCAGTCATGTTCATTCCTGAAAGCTATTGCGAACGTGTGTAAAAGAGCATTTCACCCGCTGTCATTGCCAATGAATAAGAAGCTTGCTGCTGGAACGGGCTTGCATTCAAGTTGTCGGGCAACGAATCGCCCTTGAACCAGACTCCGAACTTAGAGCTTTTTCGCGGACTGCTTTGTAACGTCGTGCCGTCGGCGGCCCTTACGGTGAAAGAGGCAACCATTTCGAATGAGCAGAATTGTTTGCCATTGCCCTCGGGGTTGCATGACGCCGTCTTGCTAAGCACTGTGATTCTCAGATCTGCGTCACTTGCCCCTGCTCCGTTGAAGGCCTCAGCCCGGACGGGAAATTCCGACCAAAGGTTGTTGAAATTGCCTGCGGCGGCCTTGCTCATCATGATCGGATCGAAGAGATGGTTCGCCGTTCCGTCTTCCACATCAATGGCAATGCTGTGCACTGAACTCAAACCCGGCGGCAATGCGGCATGATGCTGCGGCAACGGCGGCATAAAGCAAGCCCCGCAAGCCAGAATCGCCAGCACACCCGCTAACGTCAGCAGTTGCTTCTTCAACATACATTTGCTCCTTCCCCGGCGTGCTCTACGGGTGCCAGGAACACTATTCGTTCTTATCGCTCCTTGTATCATCCCCTTCTTTAGGAAAATTCTCCGATTGTGACACTTTTTCTCCAAAGGCTCCAAAAATCCAAAGTGTCACAACGACCACTAGCGTCAACACCAGACCGGCCAGCGACACTCCCATAACAATCAGTTCCAGAACTCCGAGACCGACCCCGAAGGTGTTGCCGTCCGTCGAAACAATAGCCGTAACTCCGCACAGCCCCAGCGAAATCCCAAATACAATCGCCAGCACCGTAACGATCATTTTGAATGGAATTTGATCAGCCCATCGCTTGCTCATAGCTCGCCTTTCGTCTAAAAACAAAATCCAAAACCAGACAAAGAATCCCCGCCACGCAACTCCACTGAATCACATTCATTCCACCGATCAGCGGCTGCGGCTTCCAAAAGTCGATGAGGATTCTCCACGCAAGATAACTCGCCATAAAGATTCGGAATCGCGCGCCATCCGGGAGCTTCGCTCTTCGCGTCAAAACAATTCCCAGGAAAATTACA
>Ga0302320_10016641_pt1 | contig 14997 bp, 13 predicted proteins | sample Bog_T0_3_FD_202130 | JGI IMG/M metagenome (GOLD analysis project Ga0302320, IMG submission 202130) | Peat permafrost microbial communities from Stordalen Mire near Abisko, Sweden - Bog_T0_3 | ecosystem: Environmental > Terrestrial > Soil > Wetlands > Peat | place: Sweden: Abisko, Stordalen Mire... | reverse complement strand
CCGGTTGGACTGCCCTTCCGCTCACCCGAACCCGCGAAATCCACCCACACACCTTCAAAATGGCCCACTTTGCCGACCTCAGCAGTATCAGTTTCTGGAGAGCCGCGTTCCCAAGCCATATCCTGACAAGACGCGGCTGATAGCAGCATATCCGGTCGACGGCAAAGAAACTACCCTCGCAGGTATTTATTGAACCAGGCGACCGAACGCTGCCAGGCCAGCTTAGCCGCGGCCTCGTCGTAACGCGGCGTGGTGTCGTTATGGAAGCCGTGGTTCGCGCCCTCGTACACATAGCCCTCATGCGTTACGTTGTTCGCCTTAAGAGCAGCGTCCCAGGCCGGCCATCCGCCCGTCAACCGCGCATCGAGCGAAGCGTAATGCAGCAGCAGAGGGGCCTTCACTTTGGCGGCGTCGGCTGCCGGGGGCTGCGCGCCATAGAACGCCACGCCGGCCGCCAGATCCGGACCCAGCCGCACCGCCAGCGTGTTGACAATGCCGCCGCCGAAACAGAAGCCGATGGCGCCGATCTTGCCCGTGCAATCGGGCCGAGCCTTCAGCCACTCCGCGGCGGCGATAAAATCTTCCGTCATCTTCGGTTTATCGACCTTGTTAAACGCCGCGGCGCCCTTCTCCTCGTCGCCTGGATAGCCGCCCACCGACGTGAGCCCATCCGGCGCGAAGGCCAGAAAATTCTCCGTACCCAGACGCCGCGCCACGTCCTCGATATACGGATTCAGGCCGCGATTCTCATGTACCACCAGCACCCCGGGCAGCTTGCCAGTGGCTTTGGCGGGACGCACGAAGTAGCCTTTGATATTGTCGTTGCCCTTCGGCGAAGGCACCGTCACGTACTCGGTCTTCAGCCGCGCATCGTCTTTCGGCACCTGCTGCGCCCAGGCGTAATTAGGATACAGACTCTCCCATAGTGCCGCCACGGTAACACCGCCGGTCGCAAAGCGCGCGGCTCCATCGAAAAAGGCGCGCCGGTCGATATCGCCATGGATATAGCGGTCGAAAAGATTGAGAAGTTCCTGGGGGAAATCGGAAGCTTTTTTTCGTTCCATCAAATTTGGCCCTTTGACGGGAAAGGTTATCACATCCGCCCAATCTGCGCTGCCGGAGCGATGCTACATTCAGGTGAGTCTCATGGAAAAAATTCTGCTGGCTCTGTGCATCTGTGCCTCGCTTGGAGGCTTCTGGATGCGGTTCCGGTATGTCATCGAGATTGTCGGGGCCGCCAAACGGGACGCCGATTTCTCGCTCGGTTCCTTCGCGCGGCGTTGCCGAAGATTCGTTGCCGAAGTTCTGTTTCAAAGCAAGGTGATCGAACAAAGACCCATCGCCGGCGCGGCGCACGCTTTCGTCTTCTGGGGGTTTTGCGCTTTCATCCTGGTCTCGATCAACCATATCGCCATCGGTTTCGGCGTGCCGATTTTTTCCCGCGAGAGCGCATTCGGCCGCATTTACTATGCTTTCGTCGCACTGTTTGCAGTCATGGTGGCCATATCGATCGTCTGGCTCACCGTGCGCCGATTCATTGTGCGGCCCATCTGGCTGGGTAAAGTCAACCCGGAATCGGGAATCATCGCGGGGCTGATTTTCATCCTGATGATCACGTACCTCGCGGCGCTGAACCGTCCGGAGCACACGCCGGCGGGCCATGCGCTCTGGTGGATCCATACGCTCGCGTTGCTGGCATTTCTGCCGATCATTCCCCATACCAAGCACCTGCATCTGCTGCTCAGCCCTGCCACCGTTTTTCTGAAACGCGAAGGCTTCAGCGATATTCCGAAGCTCAGCGGGGATGAAGACTTCGGCCTCGTCACGGGCAAGGACGTAACGAAGATCGACGCGCTGCAGGCACTCTCCTGCGTGGAGTGCGGGCGCTGTACCGAACATTGTCCGGCCTTCAACACGGGAAAATCGCTCAACCCGAAACAAGTGATTCTCGGCCTGCGCGCCTATCTGACGGACGAGGGTCCAACCTCCGAAAAGCCGCTGCTGGGCGCGCATATTTCCGAAGAGGCCATCTTTCAATGCACCACCTGCGGCGGGTGCGAGTTCCAGTGCCCGGTCGGCATCCAGCATCTGCCGCTGATTATCGGCATGCGCCGCGGCGCCGTGAATACGGGTACATGGGAGGATTCCTTCGGCACCAAACTCTTCCTCACCATGGAGCGCAACGGGAATACGCTGGGGATCGCGGCCGGCGAGCGCCAGAAATTTATCGATAAAAACGCGCTGCCGATTTACAACGGAACGCAGGAATATTGCCTCTGGCTGGGATGCATGGGCGCATACGATCCGCAGGGGCGCGAGACGGTGCTGGCGCTGGTGCGCATCCTGCATCACCTGGGGATCACGTTCGGCGTTCTCAAAAAGGAGAAATGCAATGGCGATCCCGCCCGGCGTCTGGGCAACGATCTGTTGTTCACCACGCTGGCGGAGGAGAACATGGGCACCATCGAGGCCGGTAAGGTGAAGAAATTCCTCAGCATTTGCCCGCATTGCGTCCGCACCATGGGGACGGACTGGCGCGAAGCTGGGCACACGGTTGAGATTGAGCATCATACGGAATTGCTGGCGCGGCACAAGATGCGCCTTCCGGTGCTGGCCGACGAGGGCAGGGAAAAGGTGGTGTATCACGATCCCTGTTATCTGGGGCGCTATCGCGGAGTGTACGACGAACCGCGTGAAGTTCTCCGCCGCGCAGCGGATCTGACGGAAGCGCCGCGTAATCGCGAGCGGTCGTTCTGTTGCGGAGCCGGCGGAGGGCAGATGTTCCTCGGCGAGGAAAAGGGCAAGCGTGTCAACGTCGCGCGCGCCGAAGAACTGGTGGCGACGGGCGCGGCTACGGTTGCTACCGGGTGCCCGTTCTGCGCTTCGATGTTCCGGGATGCGTTGAAGACTGTGGCGAGTGAGCCACCGAAATTACTGGATATCGCGCAGATCGTCGCGCGGGGGTTGGGGCCGGAGCAGCGATTTACTTCTCGAGCTTCGTGAGGCGGATGTCCATCTGATGGGTGTCGCCCTGAATCAGTTCCAGGCGGCGTTCGATAGACTCGAATTTCCGGTCGACCGAATCGAAGCGTGTGTTCATAGTGGAGCTCAGGTGAATGTAGAGGCCGATGTTGGTGCCGATACTAAGCACCACCGGGGCGAGCGCGACGATTTCGTTAAGGGTCATTCTGTCCCTCGGCCTGATACCACTATAGCCCGTGGGGCAGCGTCAAGGTAACGCTTGCGCAGGGCGTTCGCGAAGATGTTCTGGCTGCGATACAAAGCCGAAAACTGCGCGGGTGAACGGCTACGTTCTCAGCGTCGATGCCGAATTCGACCTGGACGATATCTGGGAGTACATCGCGGCGGACAATATCGCCGCCGCCGACCGATGGATCGAGAAACTGTTTGACACTTTGGTAGTGGGTCAGTTTCAGGCGGTGCCTCTTGACACCGTTTCGGCGTCCGCCCGCTCCAAAACGACCCTTTCCGCATCCGCTCAAGCATGTGCGATATCCTTTGGTGGTTCGACCGAAGGAGAAACCCGACATGACGATTGCTGCTGGCTTCAAGTGTATGGATGGAGTCTTACTGTGTGCCGATAGTCAGTTCACGATTGCCGATAAGTCATTTCGGGAAAAAATTATAACAAGGGCTATCGGCCCAGCAAAGTTTGCATTTGCGCTGTGCGGGGATGAGGACTATGCGCTGAGTGCTATTGAGGATTGCTGCTATGCACTCGATGCCTTGGAGGCTACCAAGTACAACGTCAAATCATTTCGAGAAACTATTAGCAGTTGTATCTCTAGCGCGTCAAAATCGTATGATCGCCATAAGGGTCCGTCTGATCAAAAGCCAGAATTCTTAGTAGCAATATCAATGCCAGAGCAGAACGTACAGTTATTTTCGGCCCGTGAGTCTGCGATGCCGCCTGTTTCAATGTGCAAGGTGATCGGGACGGGAGGATACATTGCTCGCTACATAGACCGCGCGTTCGGACTCATGTCTCGGCAGTCCATCAAGGACTCAATATTCATGGCTCTCTATTTTGTCGCTGCCGCCAAGCGTCATGACGCCTATTGCGGCGGGGGATCGCAGTTCTTTGTCATAAGGCCTGGATGGGCTGTTGGGCAATTTAATTACGACTGGAGTGCTGCCGACGACTGCCTTGTTGAATTAGATCGCACATGGGGGAATCTTCTTTCTGTTATGGGGGACCCATCAAGCGCCCACTTCGATATTAAGATGCGAAGTTTTCAATTCAACATGGAGCGGATCAGGGGAAAGTTTTTTGAGGAAAATGGTTCTTTTTGGTGTTTACTGCGTTCGATGGGAATCAACCCAGAATCTCCACCAAATCTTCGATAGACCACAAACGGCTTGTCACGCCAGCGGCCATCGCCGGAGTCACGCGGATTGTCTGGTGAATCCTGACGAAGTTATAGTGCGCGTAGTGGATCGCAAGCGATGCCAGGTGGTTCTCGATCTTTTTCGAGAACGCATTCGTCAGACGGGTAAAGCGGCGATTATGCATTCTCAGGGTAAGATTCTGGCGTTCGATATAGCTGGTGTTAATGTGCTTTGGATCGGGAGTGCCTGTAACTACATGACTCTCGCAGCCAATACAGGTAGCGGGGCTACAATGGCGCTGTCCTTCGGTATCAATCTCACCGTAAATCTTCACCAGCTGTGCGAAGTCGATATCATTTCCGAATGCGGCCTTGACTGCGGTGAGGTAGCACTTCAGGCCATCGCTCGTCAGTTGCACGCGATTCGCGAGACGGCCCGCAAGGTCTTCCATGAAGTCTCGCGCTGTTTCAGGATCGCGACGGCCAATCATGAAGCAAGGAATCAGTTTGGTGTCAGCGTCAATCGCGATCCACGTCCAAACATCGCCTGCGTGCTTTCCGTCTGCAAAGTGTTCGGGTTTGGTGTTCTTCTGTTTCGCGTAAACGAAGCTCCAGATTTCATCAACCTGAAGCCGCTTGCATGGCAGGTTTACCAGTGTCTTTTCCATGTAGTTAGAGCAAGCTGTCCCGAGTTCTACCAAAAGCTTCGCAATGGTGTTCTTGGATGCACCGGTCATGCGAACCGTAGCGCGGATCGAACAGCCCTCAACGAGAGCAGCGACGATCCGAGCGCGGGTTTTGGTGTCAAGCTTGTTCATGTCTCTATTCTAGACCACTCAAGCATGAAAGGTCAAGTAGAAAAAGAGACCAGCGCGGAGAAAATAAGGCGGGGAATCTACGGTTTTTGTGGTGGCTTACTCCAGCGCTTCGCAGCGGCCTTGGCTGCGATCTGCGAACGCTTGCGGGGGCTGAGTGCTGCCGCCCTAGCCGCTCCACCCTTTAACCCCCCGAGACGCCCCAACGCTACGGCGTGCGGGTTCTTTGCTGGGTCTGGCGGTTTTGCGGCCATCGGGTCAAGCTTTGGTTTCTCCCCGATGGATTCCAGGAATACCTGGTGTGCAAGTTGGTTCGGATCGCGTGGGCGCTTCGTTGAGCGGTCAGGCATGATTCAAGTATGGCAACTGGAGAACCAATGTCAATGAGCGAGAATTTCAAACTGACCCACTACCGACACTTTCGAGTCGCTGGGGCGGACTCCAGGCATGAGACATCGGCGGGAAGATCTGACTCCGTATCCCGTCTTGTTCTGGCCGGTGAGCGCGTACCTCGTGATTTACCGCGCGGAAAGTCTTCCCGTGGAGATCGTGGCCGTGACACAAGGCTCCCGCGACATCCCCGCATTCCTGAGCCGACGACTTCGCCGCTGAGCGCCGCGAATCGACGACGCATCGAAGCGCAGGTTCTAACCGATCGTCGATAGCGGCGGCAGTTTGACGGTATTCCCCGCACCTGGGTCAGGTTCGGCGACCACAATTGGGCTTGAGCCGGCACCAGGAGCGCGGACGACGCGGCTGCCGCCGTTATGCACGCCGTCAGCTACGACATACCAAAAGTCGGGAATGATCGAGCGAAGGTTTGTTGGATCGGGCCTGGTGGAGGTAAATCTGGCCGGAACGCAGATAATTTTATGACCCTCGCCTCGGTTGCGTCCATGCATATCAGCGCGCAAGCCCTGGCGTTATCGCAGGCGACAGGGTTGCATCGATCCGGGTTTCGAGTGCAGGGATCATAAAGCTTTGTCTGATCGTCCCCCACCTTATTGCACATGAGCCGCGACCCGCTTGCATCGACCCAGTACGCTGAGTTTCTTCGTCCGACGCGTCCGAGGCGGCCCCGATAGGGTTCGAGGATGCCTACAACGAAATTGATGCGCAGAGAGCCGGCCAGATCGCAGCGAAGGCGTTCAAGAATTTCCTGGGCGGGCAGAAGTCCGGCGTCTGACTTGTAACTGCCATAATTGAACGCCTCTGGCAGGACGATGAGGGAGTTGCCGATGTCGTTCCGATTTTCCTGTTCCTTCCCGATCGCCTTGGCGAGCGCCGAGACCGGATCTGAGTACCCATGTGTGAAATGAAAAAAACCGATCTTTTCAAGTTTTCCGCACATCGGGGAAGCAGCCATTCGCAAGCCTGCCAGGCGTTTTGACTACGACACCAAACCGGACCTGACTAACAGCGCATTCGGATCCGGATCGCGTCCCATAAATCGTTTATACAATTCCGCCGGATCTTCGCTGTCGCCCTTCGACAGAATATTCTCGCGGAAGGCCGCGCCCACTTCCGCGCTGAAGATCCCCTCGTCCCGAAAACGCGTGAACGCGTCCGCATCGAGCACTTCGGCCCACTTATACGAGTAGTACGCCGCGCCATAACCGACCGGGCTCGAGAACAGATGCGTAAAGCCGGCAATCATGGCATAATTCTCCGGCAACGGCGCGGGCGTGAACTGCTGCAGAATGGCGCGGGCATACTGCATGACGTCGCCATCGAGCGCGGGGTCGTACTCGCGATGCAGCTTCAGATCTGTCAGGCCGAAACCGAGCTGCCGCATTTGCACGTTGGCGCCGCGATACGTCCGGGCGCGCAACATCTTCTGAAACAACTCGTCGGGAATTGCCTCGCCGGTCTGATAATGCCGCGCGAACAGATCCAGCGCGTCGCGCTCCCAGCACCAGTTCTCCATGATCTGGCTGGGGAGTTCCACAAAATCCCAGGCCACGGCGGTGCCTGCCAGGCTTTTCACTTCCACGCGGCTCAGCACATGATGCAGCAGATGGCCAAACTCATGGAAGATGGTCTCCACTTCCCGGTGCGTGAGCAGCGCGGGCTTATCGCCGATGGGCGGCGTCAGATTTCCGCAAACGCAGCCCACGTGGGGCTCCAGCCCTCTCTGCGTCTCGACGCCCGTAATGAAGCCTTCCATCCAGGCGCCGTCACGCTTGGCTTCGCGCGGATACCAGTCGGCGTAAAAGGCGCCCAGCAGCGCGCCATCGCGGTCGTGCACTTCGTAATAGCGGACATCCGGATGCCATACCGGCACATTGCCGCGCACCTTGACCTGGATGCCGTAGAGCCGCTCGACGATGGAGAACATGCCGTAGACCACGCGCTCGGCGGGAAAGTATGGGCGCAGTTCCTCCTCTTCGAATTCGTATAGGGCGTGGCGCTGTTTTTCGGCGTAGTAGCTGATGTCCCAGGGTTCGATCCTGCGGCCCGCGAAGGCTTCGAGCGCGGCGTTCTCTTTGGCGAAGAACGGCTCGGTACGGACCTTGAGCTCTTCGAGAAAAGCCGTGGCGCGCTCGCCGCGATGCGCCATGCGGTCATGCAGCACGAAATCGGCGAAATCGGGAAAGCCCAGCAGGCGGGCCTTTTCGCGGCGCAGTTCTAATATGCGGACGATGATGGGGCGATTGTCGCGTTCGGGCTCGGTAGCGCGCGCCGAGAAAGCCCGGTAGACACGTTCGCGAATCTCGCGATCGTCGAGGTAGGTGACGATGGGAATGTAGCTCGGCCCCTGAAGGGTGAATCGCCAGCCTTCGACCCCTTTCGATTCGGCGTTCTGGCGCGCCGCGGCCATGGCGCTCGGAGGCAGTCCAGCCAATTGCGCCTTGTCGGTCACGACCATTTCGAAGGCATTGGTCGAATCGAGAACGTTTTCCGAAAATTTAGTGGTGATCTTCGTGAGCTCGATGTCGATCTCGGCCATGCGCTTCTTGCCCGCTGGGTCGAGTTCGGCGCCCTGACGGCGAAAAGAGTCGAGTGTTTTGGTCAGGAAACGGAGCCGCGTTCCCGTGAGCGCTTTCGCTTCGGCTGTCGCGGCGTAAGCCTGCAGCTGTTTCCACAGCCCTTCGTTCAGCGGAATCTGCGAATAGAAGGCACTGGCGTCCGGTTCCGCAATATTCCACGCGGCGCGCAACTCGGGCGTGGTCGCTACCGATTCGAGGTGCCGCACTACGCTCAGGGCGTAATCCAGATTTTCCGTGGCGCGCTCGAGCGCCAGCATGGTGTTGTCGAAGGTGCGCTGACTGGTATCGGCGACAATGTCGTCGATCCGTTGTTGGGCCTGATCGATCAGCGTTTTGAAGGCGGGTTCGACGTGCTCCGCGCGAATCCGGTCGAAAGGGACGTGAAAAGAGACGGACAGCAGGGGATTATCAGGCATTTCGGATTTGAGGAATCGAGACTGGGTACTACCAAGTAATATAACCGAAATGCCGTTACAGCCTCGCGGCAGCGGTGAGATCGACGTCCTCGTACAAGTCGGCGAGCGCTATGCGGCAACCGATCGATTGCAGATCGAGAACCTCTTCCATCTGGGTGGCGGCGCTCAACAGCCAGCGGCCGTCCGCCTGGCGAATGAACAACTCGGCGCTTACCCGTTCCGCTGAAATCAGAAGATATTCGCGGAGCGACTCGACTGTCCGATAGTGCCCGAACTTGCGTCCGCGGTCATAGGCTTCGGTGGAGGGCGAGAGAATTTCGACGATCAGATGGGGATTCAGCAGCGTGTCGCGGACGTCATCGAGAAATAGCGGTTCACCGCACAGGGCCGTGGCATCGGGATACGTATAGAGGCCCGATGCATTCACACGTACGCGCATGTCCGAGGTGTAAAAGCGACAAGCCCGCTGCCGCAATTGCCGGCGAAGCTCGACGTAAAGATTTCCCTGGATCAGATTATGCGCTTCTCGCGCTCCGGACATGGCGAACATCTCGCCTGCGTAGTACTCGCTCTTATACTCGGCCGCGCGCTCGATCGCAAGGTACTGCTCGGGCGTGAGGAATGTCCTGGGCTGGGATGCCATACGTCAAATATCGCACTCCGGCCGCTGCCTGCGCACCCATTTCACGAATTCGGGCGGCGCGGTCATAGTGGAGAGGCGGCTTTGCCGGACCAGCGCCCAATCGTCGAACTGGCCCGATTCCTTGATTTGCCGCAGGGTAACAGGCGGTTCGATTCGGCAGCGGAATCGGAAGTCGGCCACCGCCAGTTTGGCGTCTTTCGGGTCCGGTCGCCCATCGCCCACAATATCTGCAACACCCACGATGGCTGCATCACCCATGCTGTGGTAGATGAAAACGCGATCCCCGGCCCGCATATCCCGAATGGCGCGCAGCGCCTGGGGATTTCGTACGCCGTCCCACACGGTTTGCCCGTCGCGCTCAAGTTGTTCCAGGGCATACGTTTCGGGGTCGGTCTTGGCGAGAAAATAATGTTTTGAGGACAGTTCCGTATCTCCTGTTAACCGAAGTATATTCTTTAACCCGTCGCAGCTTGCTACGATTTAAGGAAGTGCGAATGAAGTTGCCGCTCAGGACCGTTTCCATGTTGATTTGCGCGGTGGCCTTGTGCCTGGGCCAGTCCGGGGCGAGTCCTGCCGCTTCGCAGGCCAGTTCGCCCCCGACCGAGGTTCCGGCCAGCCCGCAGCCGAAGGGCCAGGCGGAGCCCGACACGTCGGGCGCCGTCGCCGCTGCTCCCGATTCGCTCAAGGCCGCGGCTCCGCAACCAGCCGCCTCCAATCCACCCAAAGCCCCTGAGCCGGCGAAGTCCGATGGGGCGGGGGTGACGCCAGCCGCCAAACCGGGCTCCAAACCCTATATCATCGGTCCGCTCGATGTACTCGATGTCACTGTGTGGAACGACGCCCACCTCAGTCATATCTACGATGTCTCACCCGACGGGACAATCTCGATGCCGCTGATCGGTCTGGTGAAGGCGGACGGGCTGACACAGTCGGAACTGGCCGCTGCGATCAGCGAAAAACTTCTGGCAGTCCTGAACAGTCCGGAAGTGAATATACAGGTGCTGAAGGTTAACAGTAAGAAATACTATGTGTACGGAGCGGTTAACCGTTCCGGCGAATTCCCGCTCAATGGTGAGACTACTGTGCTCGACGCTTTTGCCAACGTTGCGGGGTTCCATGAGTTCGCCAACAGGAAGAAGATCCGGATTATCCGCGAGGGCGTAGCTAAGCCTTTCTTTTTCAATTACATGGATGTCAGTAAGGGCAAACACATGGAGCAGAACATCGTTCTGCAGAACGGAGACCGGATCTTTGTGGACGAATAACCGTTCGATGAACGGCGGGTCGACGAATAACCGGTTCCCGGGTTATGGAGAAATGATCGTATGACAGCCACACAGGGTTACGTAGCGGTATCCCGCCGCGCGCTCGACCTTGAAGATTACATCGACGTCGCGCGCAGGCACATTGCCTGGATCGTGGGTCCGCTCTTTTTGGGCATAGTCGTGTCAATTTGCGTCGCGTTCTTCCAGCAAAACAGCTACGAATCGATCGCCGTAATGCAGATCACTCCGGCCCAGATTTCCGACGAACTGGTAAAGAGCACGGTGAACGCCCGGCTGCTCGAGCGCATAACCGCGATGGAGGCCACCATCCTGAGCCGCACCAGCCTGTCCAATCTGATTCAGGATCCGCGGCTCGATCTCTACAAGGAAGACAGAGAGAAGAAGCCGATCGAAGACGTCATTGAGGAGATGCGCAAAGACATCCACATCACGATGTCGCAGGTTACCGTGGAGCGCAATGGCGGGTCGACTTTTTCGATCAGTTTTACTTACCCCTCGAGAATTAAGGCGCAGGCCACGGTACAAGCTCTGATCACTAAATTCTCGGATGAGAACACCACTTCACAGCGCTCCCAGCAGACCCTGCTCAAGGACTTCTTCGGGGACGAACTGACGCAGGCCAAGGCAACCCTCGAAAAACGCAGCGAAGATCTGTCGAAATTCCGGGCGGAAAACCAGGGTCGTCTGCCCGAACAGGCCGAGATGAACGTGCAGACTTTGAATTCACTCCAGACCGAGATTGGTGGTATTAACGATCAACTCAACCGGCTGGCCGCGGAGCGGGTCACCCTGACAACCCACCTGTCGAGCCTGAAGAGCCAGATGGACCTGACGGGTCTCATGGCGCAGGACGCGGCAAATGCAACTCCTTCACTCCTTAGTCCCGTGGTGAGACAGAATCAGGAGCTCGACAGTCTGAACAAGCAGATTGCAGCCGACGATCTGAACCTGCAGGAACTGCTGCAGCGTTACAGGGAAACGTACCCCGATATCCGGGATCTCAAGCAGCGGTTGAGTGTGCTGGAAAAAAAGCGCGATGCCATCATTGCGGACCAGGAGAAGCAGCGGCTGGAAGAAGCCGCCAGGCCCAAAGAAGCGCCGAAAAAGGCCAACAATTACCAGATGGCGCAAACCATCACCGCGCTTCAGGCCAGCATCGATCAGACCAATGCGCAGCTGGCCAACAACGAAAGCGATCGCAATACCAGGCTCAAGCAACAGGAAAAGCTGAATAAAGAGATCGAGGAGTACCGGGCCAGGCTGGCGGCCACTTCAAGCAATCTGGCGCAGTATCAGGATCTCGACCGGGAATACAAAAACGCCGCGCAGCAGTACGAAGAAACTCTTAAGAAGAAAGATCTGACCGCTCAATCGAGCGACCTGATTCAAAGAAAGGCTACCGAGACCCTGGACGTGCTCGACCCGCCTTCGCTGCCAACTAATCCGAGCAAGCCCAACCGCTGGTTGATTGTGGGGGCGGGGATTGGCATTTCGTTTATGCTGGGTATCGCTCTGGCCGGTGTCCAGGAGGCGCGCGATACATCGCTTAAGAATCTGAAAGACGTCCGTGCTTACACGAATCTGCCTGTGCTGAGCAGTATTCCTCTCCTCGAGAACACCTTGCTGGTGAAGCGTAAGCGACGCATCACTTACATGCTGTGGTCGGCGGCGGTGCTGATCGGCTTCATCGCGATCTCCGCCGCTCTCTTCTACTACTTCACAGTGACAAAAAACGCATCATGATACAGGAAAGCCGACAATGAGCCGGGTACACGACGCGCTGCGCAGGGCGGAGCAACTGTTGGACACGCCGGCAGGCGCCGGTCTTATCGACGATGGTCTGAACGGAGCCGGTCCTGAGGAAGCCTTCGATTCACAGGCTCTGCTGGTTCCCGAGGAAGTGGGCGGCGTCACCGAGACGCCCGCCAGTATCGATGTGGCAAGTCTCCGCGGAGGCTCGAACGGAATCGTTCAGATCGAGACCAAAGAACTGCAGGTCGACTGGCGAAATTTCCTGTCGCGCTGCAAGGTGGTTCCGTTTCACCCCGCTCCGGAAGCCCATCTGATCGATATGGACAGGCCGCATGAGGTTCCCGGAGAGGAATTTCGCAGCCTTCGCACGCGCCTCAACCATATGCAGAGCCAGCAGGATCTGCATACCATTGTCGTCACCAGCGCGTCTCCGGCCGAGGGAAAGACCTTCACTGCCATCAATCTGGCGCTGGCCCAGGCGCAACTCGAATCGCCCGTGCTGATCGCCGATCTGGATCTCCGCCGGCCGGTGATTCATAACATGTTCCAATGCGAGCGGTCGCCGGGATTTTCCGATTTTGTGCTGGCCGAGAAACCTCTCGAAGAGTGTATCCGCCGCATCGAGGGATCGAATCTCTATTTCCTGCCCGCCGGAACGCAGGTAAAGAATCCCCTCGAACTACTGAATATGCGGCAGGTGAAGTACACCATCGACGCGTTTCGCAAGGTTTTTAACTGGGTGATCCTCGATACTCCGCCTTTGCTGTTTTCCGCCGACGCCAACCTGCTGGCCACCATTACGGACGGCACGCTGATTGTGGTCCGCATCGGCTCTACCACCTACGACAACGTAATCCGGGCCATGCAATCGCTGTGCGAGAACAACGTGCTCGGCATTGTAGCGAACGGCGCGCGTGCGGGCGAACTCTATAGTAAATATACCTACTACTACACGAAAACGGAGACTCAGGAAGAAGAGTAAACGCCGGGTAAACGCCGGGAAAGCGCCAGCGCCTGTCCCACCTTATGGAAACAAGACCTTTGGGCCGCACCGGGCTCTCGGTGCCACGCGTTTGTTTCGGGACCATGACCTTCGGGTCGCAGGTGGATGCGGCCGAGGCGCAACGAATCGTCGACTACAGCCTGTCCCGTGGGGCAAATTTTTTCGACACCGCCAACGTGTACAACCAGGGTGCGGCGGAGCGCATTCTCGGGCGTACCATTGCCGGCAGGCGCGGCGAAGTCGTACTGGCCAGCAAGGTTCGGGGAAAAATGACGGCGGATGGCTATGAAGGGCTGTCCCGCGCGGCCATTTTTCGCGCCATCGACGCGTCGCTTGAGCGCCTCGGCACCGACTATCTCGATCTCTATTACCTCCATCATCCCGATTCCGGCGTTCCGATCGAGGAATCGCTCGAAGCGATGCAACGTCTGGTCGAGGCCGGCAAAATCCGCTTTCCGGCTCTTTCCAACTTTGCAGCCTGGCAGGTAACCGAAGCCCAGTGGATTGCCGCCGATAAAGGCTACACGCCGGCCACGGTGACGCAGCCGATGTACAACCTTCTGGCCCGGGGCATCGAACAGGAATATTTGCCAATGTGCCGGCGGATGGGAATCTTTACGTGTATTTACAATCCGCTGGCTGGCGGGTTGTTAACCGGAAAGCAACAAAAGGACCGCCCTCTGCCGGGAACCAGGTTCGATAACAATCAGGCTTACCTCGACCGCTACTGGCATCCTGGCTTTTTCGAAGCGGTGGACCAATTATCGTGCGCCGCCCGCAGCCACGGCCGCAGTCTGGTGAGCGTGGCGTTGAACTGGGTTTATCGCCATACGGAGGCCGACTGCATCATTCTGGGCGCTTCTCGCCTCGACCAATACCTTGAGAATCTGGACGCTCTGGAAGACGGTCCCCTGCCGCCCGAGCTGCTCGAAACGTGCGACGCGATTTGGGCGAAATTGCGAGGGGTGACCCCGAAGTACAATCGTTAGCACACGGTTTTTCGGGGATTCACCCCAAGTGGGAAGCCGGGGGTGGTCCGTGCCGGACGGGTCCTCCTGGAGGGGGCTGCGTGCGAAGCGCCGGTTCGCCGCATGAAGCCGCCGTTATAAAATTGGTCCGACATCCTCCGGGCCTGTTACCTGATGAGGCCGTGGACAGTCACTTACATTTATAACGTTCGAATGCGGTTTGAATGACGACGAATACTACCACCACCGACTTGAAAACTGCTCCTGGGATACACATCCCCGAGCCTGGCGCTCCCTTTCACCAAGGCGCGCCTCCCGGCGCCCAGAAACCGAAGAAGCGCGGCTTTGTCTGGATGCTGCTGCTGCTGATTGTTGTCGGAGTCGCAGGCTACGCGGTGTGGCGGGCCGGCCAGGGAAATCTGGTGCCGGTGAGCCCGAATGCGGGCGGGCGGCGAGCCGCAGCTCGGGGCGGCGGCGGCCTCGGACCGACACCGGTGGTGGTGGCGAAAGCCTCACGCACTAACGTCCCGGTTTACCTGACAGGCCTGGGCAACGTCTCGGCCTTCTACACAACTACGGTCAGAACGCTTGTGAATGGACAACTCATGTCCGTGGCGTTTCAGGAAGGGGACGACGTAAAGCAAGGTCAGGATCTGGCTCTTATCGATCCCCGGCCTTACCAGGTGATGCTCGAACAGGCGCAAGGGCAATTAGCTCACGATGAAGCGCTGCTGGCCGACGCTAAGCTGGATCTCGAGCGGTACACGACGTTGCT
>Ga0302320_10016640_pt1 | contig 14997 bp, 10 predicted proteins | sample Bog_T0_3_FD_202130 | JGI IMG/M metagenome (GOLD analysis project Ga0302320, IMG submission 202130) | Peat permafrost microbial communities from Stordalen Mire near Abisko, Sweden - Bog_T0_3 | ecosystem: Environmental > Terrestrial > Soil > Wetlands > Peat | place: Sweden: Abisko, Stordalen Mire... | reverse complement strand
CGAGGACCGCCAGGAGGTAGGGTGTTTTGCAGTCGTCTTTACCGGGTATTGAAGTAGTGGAACATAAAGCGCAGACGCACAATGGCTGTTTTACTCTTGTATCCCGTTTGTTTCTAGCGATTTATAGTGCCGCACACATGTACCTTTAAAAGGGCCATGTGCGGCACATTGCGGAGCGGCCTGTGAGGGCAAAAAAAGGCGCACAAAGACTCAGAAAGCCTCATTGCGGTTGTACGCTTGAGCGCGGCGCAGATGTGCCGGCCCGAACGCATAGAGAGCGGTCTGTGAGCGTCTGCAAGCCGTCCCTGCGCACACCTTGCCTACCTTGGAGACACGGCGCGTCGCTCTGAAGGTTTGCCTGCCGTACAGGCAGATGTGAGCGGCGTCCCTCTAGGTCTGGCCGCCGAGGCGCTGCCCGCGCCGAATGACGAACCCAAGGTTCAGGGGTTGCCAGCGGGGGCCACCGTCGAGCCTTTCACTGCCGACCTGAGTACCGAGAAGCCGATTCCTCCCCCGCCGCCGCGGTACACTTTCGTTACACGGTCAACAGGTAGCGTGCAAACTACACAGACGCCCAAGGACTATGCCTTGACGCATGAATGCACCTTCCACCGTCTAACCCAGCCTGGCCATGAGTTCGCATTGGCATGGTCATACTGGCGGCGAAGCTCTAGATAAGTTCGCCGATGCATCCCTTTGGGCCTGTGTGGGAACGTCTCATACATATTTGCAGTTCCACCCAGGCGCTCGCGGATTGCTTGGGCTTGTGTCAGAGCACGTTCCCAGGGCTGAACCCGTTGGCTGGCATATGCAATCTGGTGGCAGTGCCGGCACGCGAAGGTGCCCCGGAGATAGAGAATCGCAACTCGTCGCTCGCAACCCGGTGTCGGACAGCGGAACCATACGCGCCTCCCCCCGTAGTTGCAAGAAACCCTTTCGAGCATGACTGGATACCGCTCGCTCCGCCACTCCGCGCGGGCAATCAAACGCTGGTACGACAAAACGACCCGGTCCTCTGCGACTGTAACCATGATCGTTGCGACCAACTGGCCGTTCTGTCTCCAATTCTGCGGGAAGGATCGACCAGGTTGAAGTACCCCGTCTCGATGCAGTCGCCGCACGTCGAGTGAGGCGCAATGTTCTGCCTTTTTCTTCGTCTGGCAGCTCCAGCGGCGCCCGCTTCCGGATCCGCCCATCGGTCACCCCCATTTACCGAAATGATAAGGCAAAATTCACGATCTGCGCCGCTCTTGCGTGGCGTTGGAACCGTATCGGAGGTTATTCGTGCTCTCGCCTGGCCCACTTGGTGCCGCGGTGAAGCTGGCGCCAGAGCGTTCGCTCCAGCTTGGAGCCTGCTCGCGTCGTTCAGTTTGCGATGCCGCAGGCGGTTGAACAGCGTTGGAATCACATTGCGTGCAAAGTGCAGATTCGCCTGGCTGCGGTCCCGTCGTTTGCCTTGGGTCTGGGCAACAGTCCACTCTGCTTCCTCTATGGCACCACGCATTCCTTGATTCGTCTGCTCGGAAGGCGTAAAACGGTACTTCCAGCCAAGTATCTAAAAAGGAAGCGGGATTCGTGGGAACAACGACTGCACTTGGATTTGAGTCAAAGCTCTGGGCTACGGCCGATGCACTGCGCAACAACATGGATGCGGCGGAATACAAGCACGTCGTCCTGGGCCTGATCTTTCTGAAGTACATCTCCGACGCGTTTGAGGCCAAGCACGCCGAGTTGGAAACCCAGCGAGCCGACGGAGCCGACCCTGAGGACCCTGATGAGTACCGTGCCGCCAGCATCTTCTGGGTGCCGAAAGAGGCGCGGTGGGAGCTTCTGAAGGCCAGCGCCCCGCAACCAAAGATTGGCACCATCGTGGACGATGCCATGACCGCCATCGAACGCGACAACCCCTCGCTAAAAGGGGTACTCCCCAAGGACTACGCCCGCCCCGGTCTGGACAAGCAGCGTCTCGGGCAGCTCATCAATCTGGTTAGCGACATCGGCCTGGGCAGCCCCGCCGACCGCGCCAGGGACGTTCTGGGTCGGGTCTATGAGTACTTTCTCGCCATGTTCGCCAGTGCCGAAGGCAAGAAGGGCGGGCAGTTCTATACGCCGTCCTGGGTGGTCAGGGTACTCGTCGAGATGCTGGCGCCCTACAAGGGTCGCGTGTATGACCCCTGCTGCGGTTCCGGCGGCATGTTCGTGTCCAGCGAGAGGTTCATCGAGGCCCACAGCGGCAAGGTCGGCGACATCTCGATCTATGGACAGGAGTCGAACTACACCACCTGGCGGCTGGCCAAGATGAACCTCGCCATCCGCGGCATCGAGGCTCAAATCGCCCACGGCGACACCTTCCACAACGACCGACACCCCGACCTCAAGGCTGACTTCGTGCTCGCCAATCCGCCCTTCAACGACAGCGACTGGCGCGGTGAACTGCTCAAGGAAGACAAACGCTGGGTCTACGGTGTACCCCCAGCCGGCAACGCCAACTTCGCCTGGGTGCAGCACTTCATCTATCACCTGGCGCCCACGGGGCTGGCGGGATTCGTGCTGGCCAACGGCTCCATGTCATCCAGCCAATCCGGCGAGGGGGAGATTCGCCAGAAGATGATCGAAGACGACATTGTGGACTGCATGGTGGCCCTGCCCGGCCAGCTCTTCTACTCCACACAGATTCCCGTCTGCCTTTGGTTCCTCACCCGCAACAAGAAGAACGGGCGCTTCCGCGACCGGCGCGGGGAGACGCTCTTCATCGACGCCCGCAAGATGGGAACTCTCACGGATCGCGTCCACCGCGAACTGACGGACGAGGACATCGCTCGGATCGCTGGCACCTATCACGCCTGGCGCGGCGACAAGGGAGCTGGCGAGTACAACAACTTGCCCGGCTTCTGCAAAGCAGCAAAGCTGGATGAAATCCAGAAACACGGCTATGTGCTCACACCCGCCCGGTATGTTGGCGCCGAAGCTGTCGAGGACGACGGCGAACCCTTTGAGGAGAAGATGGCCCGGCTGACCCAAGCGCTGCGCGAGCAACAGACCGAAGCGGCCCGTTTGGATGCCGCCATCGCCGCTAACCTGAAGGAGCTTGGGTATGGCGAGTAGCGCTCTGCTCTCCGATCTATGCGAACAGATAGTTGACTGTCCTCACTCTACGCCGGAGTGGACCGACTCGGGGGTTGTTGTTCTCCGGAGCCAGAACATAAAGAATGGCAGGCTGGACTTGTCCGATCCGAGCTACACGGACGAGATACATTTTGAAGCCAGAACTCGTCGCGCAGTACCCAGTGCTGGAGATCTAGTAATCACTCGCGAAGCACCTATGGGCGAGGTTTGCATGATTCCCCGGGGGGTTAAGTGCTGCTTGGGCCAACGCATGGTCCTACTTAGGCCGGACCAAGGAAAGGCCGACAGCCGATTCCTCCTTTATGTCTTACAGTCGAGTTCTGTCCGGCACGAGATTTTCGTCAATGAAGGCACAGGTTCAACTGTGAGCAACCTCAGGATCCCACTCTTGGAAGCCCTCCCAATTCCGACTCCGCCACTGCCGGAGCAGCGGGCCATAGCTCACATTCTGGGCACGCTCGATGACAAGATCGAGCTAAACCGGAAGATGAATGAAACGCTGGAAGCGATGGCGCGGGCGCTCTTCAAATCGTGGTTTGTGGACTTCGATCCTGTCCGCGCCAAAGCCGAAGGCCGCGACCCCGGACTTCCCGCACCCATCGCCGCCCTCTTCCCCGACTCCTTCGAAGACTCCGAACTCGGCGAGATTCCGACGGGGTGGATGGTCAAGCAAATCGGAGACCTGGCGACCGTTCAAGGCGGGAGTACTCCCAGCACGAAGGAGCCTTCCTACTGGGAGGGCGGGACCCATTACTGGGTCACTCCCAAAGACCTCTCAGGACTGAGTAACACTGTCCTGCTAGGGTCTGAACGAAAGATCACAGACGCTGGTTTAACGCAAATCTCGTCTGGACTTCTCCCGGAAGGAACTGTGCTACTGTCCTCCCGTGCTCCCATTGGGTACCTGGCGGTTGCTGAAGTCCCGGTGGCTATCAATCAGGGATTCATTGCCATGCAACCGTTGGAAGGAGTTTCTAACCTCTTCTTGCTTCTTTGGGCTGAAGTCGCTCACGAAACCATCCTCAGCTGGGCAAACGGTTCGACCTTCCTTGAGATCAGCAAATCAAGTTTCCGTCCTATTCCTGTTGTGAATCCAACATCCGACGTGATGGGTGCTTTCGACCGTACCATCAGACCGCTGTATTCACACGTCGTTGTCAACGAAAGTGAATCGCGAACACTCTCTAAGGTACGCGATTCTCTGCTACCTAAGCTCATTTCCGGCGAAGTGCGTGTTCTGGGGTCTTCGAAATAGGCAAGGAGTGTAGTCATGTCCAAATTGCCGCCATGGACAGACGGACCGTTTGAACTACTCGTTCATGCAGAGATGCATCTGCGTGCCGGCGAGGATTTTGACCGCAGACTCGCCTTAATCAGCTTTGACAATGCCATCGAGGTCGCAATCACGACCTTCTTGACGCTGCACCCAATCCAGCGCAACGGCAAGACCTACAAGTGTGACGATGTGGAGAAGTGGTTGGCGAACTACCATAGCCGCCTTGATTTTCTGGAAACTGAACTCGCAGTTCAAGGGCAGGCTTGGATAGTCGAGAGAAGTCATATCGTGTGGGCGCACGCCCAAAGAAACGAGCAATACCACGCCGGGAACCAAGGCGTGCCCGACAAGAGGTGCCTCGGAATTGCCAAGCAGGCGGCTCTCTGGGTCTTTGGAATGCTTTTTGGTGTGCCCAACCCCGAAGCCGCGTTGAATGCGGTAGTTGCGCAGAAGCTCCCACCAGAGCCTCCCAAGCGCGATAGGGCTCTCGACCAGGCGATTGACGACGAGTTCGGGGCCATTGCGGTTGGCTATTGCTTATACTCAGCAAGCGATGTCATTTCCAATCTTGACTACGATGCATATCGAGAGATCGGAACGGAACTTTGCCAGCGCGTGATCGAGGACCGCAACCAGGAGAAAGACGATGAGCACCCTATGGTTCAGTGATCCAGTTGCCTTGGAGGTCGTTTTATGAGTAACACCCTGCAAACCATCGAGTCGAAAGATGTCAGTCTCGGTGAACTGTTCGCGCAGTACTTCGCAGTGCCGAATTTTCAACGCGAGTACGTTTGGGGCACCGACGAGGTTCGTCAGCTTCTGGAGGACGTTTATTCGGAGTTCTCAGACACCGCTCGCAACAAAGACTCCGAATACTTCATTGGCACAATCGTCACTTGCGTAGGGGACGATGAAGTCCAGCAATTAATCGACGGACAGCAGCGCATGACGACTTCTTATCTCGTTCTTTGTGCAATCCGCGATTATATGAAGCAGATTCATGGCGTCGAGATTCAGGCATTGACCCCTCAGATTTCGGCAGTTTCCGTGGACCAGAATGGCCGAGACGTGTTTCGATACAGAGTTGCGCTGCAATATGAAGATAGCTGCGGAGTGTTGGAATCCATAGCCAAGGGTGACCCGCCGCCAAATGGAAAGCATTCAACGACCTCAGTCCGCAATATCGTTAACGCCTACGAAATCATCAAGGGGTTCCTCGAAGAGCAATTCAAGAGTGAGGATTTGCTGCGCCGTTTTTACGCGTATTTCACTCAGAAGGTCAAGCTGATCCGGGTAAAGACTATCAGTATTACTCATGCGTTGAAGATCTTCGAGACGATCAATGACCGCGGAGTGGGTCTAGATTCCATGGACCTCCTCAAGAACCTGATCTTCATGAACGCCAGCATGAAAGACTTTGACAGGCTTAAGGTACAGTGGCGAAGGGTGGTTGACCCGCTAGATAAAGCGCGTGAAAAACCACTGCGTTTCCTGCGGTACTTCATTTTTTCGAACTATAAGGTGGACCGCCTCCGCGAAGAGGAGATCTACGACTGGCTGCGGAAGCACGAGAAGGAATGCGGGTACAAAGATGGCCCGTTCGAGTTCGTCAACGAACTAATCGAAGCCGCAGGAGCGTATACCAACTTCGCCAGAGGCTTGAATGTCGATAGTTCGGAGAATCGCTATCTCGTGAATATTCGCGCGATGAGTGGCGCGGCAAGGCAGCACCTAATCCTGTTGCTCGCGGGACGGCATCTGCCAGAAGAACAGTTTTCGACTCTCTGTTCCGAGATAGAGAATCTATTTTTCGCCTACGTCATCACTCGCGAAGCAACCCGTGAGTTTGAGCGGAAGTTCGCGGAATGGGCATCCCCTATGCGTGCTGTACGCAGCAAAACGCAGTTGCAGGAGTTCGTCCACAAATACTTCCGTCCAGAAAAGGAAAGGCTCGCTTTGCGATTCGAGCAAGCGATGCAGGATCTAACAGAATTCTCTCTGCAAAAGTATCGCCTACGTTACGTGCTTGCCAAACTCACACAGTACGTGAATGAGCGTGCGTTGGGGTCAGAAACTGAGGCAAATCTGCACCATTTTCTTGATAGTGCAAATCACGTTGAGCATATTTTGCCGCAGCACCCCAGCGCGGCGGCATTGAGGGAATTCGATCTGCCGGAGGAAGCGGCGGACTGGGCGGTCTGGCTTGGCAATCTAACATTGGCCGAGGAGCCAATCAATATATCTCTGGGAAATAAGCCCTTCTCATCCAAACAACCGGAGTATAGAAATTCGCAATTCTATTTGACGAAGCTCCTCTCCGGTGTCGTATCCGTCGGCAAGAACACAGCAATTAATCGCGCCGTAGAGGGTCTGCCAACGTTCAAAGAGTGGTCGTCGAAGTCTATTCAGAAACGACAGGAAGCCCTTGCTGAGCTAGCGCGGAAGGTTTGGGACATGCCGACCCCGAAAGTCAGGTAGTCAGAATGGTGTTTACCCGCAACTTCACAGAATCCGTTGTTGAAGACGCCACCCTCGAATGGCTTGAGGAACTGGGCTATGCGGTTCTCCACGGCCCGGAGATCGCCGCAGGCGAGCTGGCCGCAGAGCGTGACGACTCGGAGTACCACGATGTCATCCTGGAGCGGCGGCTGCGCCAGGCGCTGGAGCGGCTCAACCCCAAGCTGCCGCCGGAAGCCCTCGAAGACGCATACAAGAGGCTGACGGTTGCCGACGAGCCGTCAATGGTGACCTGTAACCACGCCCTCCACCAGCGGCTGGTGGAAGGCGTCACGGTGGAGTACACTCGCCCGGATGGCTCCATCGGCGGCGCTCTGGTCCATGTGATCGACTTCGACCATCCAGACAACAACGACTGGGTCGCGGTGAACCAGTTCACCGTGGTGGAAGGTCAGAACAACCGGCGACCCGATGTGCTGGTCTTCCTGAATGGCCTTCCCATTGTCCTGATGGAGTTGAAGAACCCGGCGGACGAAAAGGCCACCATCTGGAACGCTTTCGACCAGATCCAGACCTACAAGGCGCAGATTCCCTCGCTCTTCACTTATAACGAGCTGCTCATCATTTCCGACGGCCTGGAGGCCAGGGTAGGCTCGCTGACCGCGACGACCGAGCGTTTTATGCCGTGGCGCACCATCGAGGGTGAGGCGCTGGCGCCCGCTACACTGCCGCAGCTTCAGGTTGTTCTCCAGGGGCTGTTAGACAAACGTCGGCTGCTGGACTTCATCCGCTACTTTGTCGTCTTCGAGGACGAGGGCGGCGGCATCCTGACGAAGAAGATCGCCGGGTATCACCAATTCCACGCCGTAAATCGAGCGCTGGCCGAGACGCTGAAGGCCACCTACGATACCGGCGACCGGCGCGTGGGGGTAGTGTGGCACACGCAGGGCAGCGGCAAGAGCCTGACAATGGCCTTCTATGCCGGGCGGCTGGTTCTCGAACAGGGCTTGCAGAACCCCACCATCGTCATGCTCACCGACCGCAACGACCTCGACGACCAGCTTTATGGGACATTCTCCAGGTGCCACGAACTGCTGCGGCAAGACCCTGTTCAGGCGGTAGACCGCGAGCATCTGCGGTCGCTGTTGCAGGTCTCCTCTGGCGGCGTGGTCTTTACCACCATCCAGAAGTTCATGCCGGCGGAGGGCGAGCGGTACCCCGAGCTATCCGACCGGCGCAACATCATCGTGATGGCCGACGAGGCACACCGCAGCCAGTACGACTTTATCGACGGCTTCGCACGGCACATGAGGGACGCCCTGCCTAAGGCGTCATTCATCGGCTTTACCGGCACCCCCATCGAGAAGGCGGACGCCAATACCCGTGCGGTCTTCGGCGACTACATTAGCGTCTACGACATTCAGCGTGCCGTCGAGGACAAGGCGACAGTTCCGATCTACTACGAAAGCCGCCTGGCCAAACTGCAACTGCCAGAGGCCGAGAAGCCCAAGATCGATAAGGACTTCGAGGAGGTGACAGAGGGCGAGGAGACTGAGCGTCGTGAGAGGCTGCGCACCAAATGGGCAGCGCTGGAGGCCGTGGTCGGGACAGAGAAGCGCCTGAAAACGGTTGCGGATGACCTGGTTCGGCACTTTGAGGCGCGGCTGGACGCGATGGACGGCAAAGCCATGATTGTGTGCATGAGCCGTCGCATCTGCGTAGAACTTTACCAGCAGCTTGTGAAGCTGCGGCCGGACTGGCACAACGAAGCCGACGATGCCGGGGTGCTGAAGGTTGTGATGACCGGCTCTGCGGCCGACGGTCCCGAGTGGCAGCAGCACATCCGCGACAAGCGCCGCAGGGAGGCGCTGGGTAAGCGATTCAAGAAAGCCAGCGACCCGTTCAAGGTTGTGATCGTGCGCGACATGTGGCTCACCGGGTTTGACGTACCCCCTCTCCATACTATGTACGTAGACAAGCCGATGCGCGGGCACGGGCTCATGCAGGCTATCGCCAGGGTGAACCGTGTCTTCAAGGACAAGCCCGGCGGCCTGGTGGTGGACTACCTGGGCATTGCGCAGGAATTGAAACAGGCTCTGAGCATCTATACCGAGAGCGGCGGGGCCGGCCGCACGGATATTCCGCAGGAAGAGGCTGTCGCAGCCATGCTGGAGAAGTACGAGGTGTGCTGTGGGCTCTTCCATGGGTTCGACTGGTCAGCATGGGTGGGTGATTCGCCAGCGGCAAGGCTGGCGCTGCTTCCCAATGCGCAGGAGCACATCCTCAGCCGAGAGGATGGTAAGAACCGGTTTGTCAAGGCGGTTACCGAACTCTCGACGGCATTCGCTCTTTCAGTACCGCACGAAGAGGCGATCAAGATTCGCGACGATGTGGGCTTCTTCCAATCAGTGCGGGCCGTATTAACGAAGGCAGCAAGCCAGCAGGCCCGGCCGGAGCACGAACTGGATGCCGCCATTCGGCAGATCATCTCTAGGGCCGTCATTTCCGATCAGGTTGTGGACATTTTCGCCGCGGCGGGACTCAAAAAGCCAGACATCTCAATCTTGTCCGACGAGTTCCTTGCCGAGGTCAGCAATCTTCCGCAGAAGAACCTTGCCGTCGAGTTGCTGCGTAAGCTGCTGAACGATGAAATCAAGACCCGTTCCCGCCGGAACGTGGTGAAGTCGCGCCTGTTCTCTGAACTGTTGGATGGCACTATACGGAAGTACCAGAGCCGCGCTGTGCAGACCGCCCAGGTAATCGAGGAACTGATTGCCCTTGCCAAGCAGATGCGCGACGAGTCCGCAAAGGGCGCGGAACTTGGCCTCTCCGAGGATGAGGTTGCGTTCTACGATGCCCTGGAAGTAAGCGACAGTGCCGTCAAGGTGCTCGGCGACGCCACGCTGAAGGCCATCGCCCGTGAATTGGTTGATACAGTGCGGAGGAACACGACTATTGACTGGACCGTTCGTGAAAATGTCCGTGCGCACCTTCGAGTTCTGGTGAAGCGCATTCTTCGGAAATACGGTTATCCGCCTGACAAGCAGGAGAAGGCTACCATGACAGTGCTGGAGCAGGCGGAAGTTCTGTCGGCAAATTGGCCGAACGTCTGAAGCAGACCAACTTCAGGGATTCGGCGTGGCATTTGCTAGAGATCACTCAGTAACTCAGAAAGGGAAATCCCAAAGCTGACGGCCAGCATTTCGAGGATGCAAAGGCCGGCCTCCCGGCACCCTAAACACCTTCCATAAACTCCGAAATAGTCATTTTGAAGCAAGTCGCAAAGATTTCCAGGGATCTGAGCGACGGATTTTTGTGTCCGCGCTCAACGTTGCTTATGTACGTCCGACCCAAGCCAGTGTGCTGGGCGAGATCGTCTTGGTTCCAGCCCTTTCCCTTACGGAGGTCCCGGACGCGCTCTCCAACTCGCGCGCAAATGTCTGCACTTGCCACACCTTCAGCATGGATGTATCCTTCTGGCTATATTTCGCCAAGTGGCTACATTCGCACGTTTTGTTCTTTGGGTGGATAGGGAATCGGGAATTCTGGGCCGGTGTTTCTCTATCTTGCTTAGATTGTGTGCATTGCAGTATTGCTGATGCGTTGAACTACAAAGGGTTCGAGAAGCAGAGATTCGGATTCAACAAAGTTGAGGGCGCTTATGAATTGGTCCAGTGGATTCTCTTCCTGGTCTGGTGGTCTGTACCGGGTCCGTCTCGATCCGCCCCCGCCGACCCGTTTTGTATCAATCTTCCGCGAGGGAAATCCAGGAACCCGCTGACATGAGCGAACTCTACGAATTCGATGCCAAGGACGGTGAATTCCTCTCGGCCGCCGAGATCATGCTGAAAAAGGTGTCTGCAGCAGACACGACAAGACCGGCACAGCTGGTGACGGTCGCCAAGCTGCTGCATGTCCTCGCAGTGCTCCCCCGAGTCACGACCGGTGTGACGGCCTCTGTTTCCGTTAGTTGCCCAAGGCATCAATTCGACGACATTGAGACTTTCCATTGGTGGGATTTCGCGGTGGAGGAAAATCGTCTTTGCATTTCGAGCGGCGGCCACTTCTATCAGCCCAGCAGCGGGGGTGAAACTTTCACCACCATGGGCTGGAGCGCAATTCCGGAGGAGCCGGCCGAATTGAGAGACTATCGCGATGACCTGTGGATGGTGCCGGATGTTCGGTCGTTCCCCGAAGGAGTCGAGAGCATCGACCTCGCCGCAGGGGGCTACAACGTCGAGATTGTCGACGACGACAATCCTCTGCTTGCAGAGCAACAGGATGAGGATGTCGATGACGAGGATGCCGGCGTTGAGATCGATAAGGACGAGACAGAAAAATGGCTCAAGAAAGGCTTGGAACACCGTGATAGAGGCCAATATGAGGAAGCCTTTGTGTGTTTCAAAAGTGGAATTGACCTTAACCCAGTTCACCCTGAGTTACAGCTCCTCCTCGGCGCCTGCTATGACGGCGGCCAGGGCGTTCCACAAGACTATTCAGAGGCGGCCAGTTATTATCGCAAGGCCGCCGAACAGGGGCTGGCGGAGGCACGCCTCGGCCTTGCGTATTTGTACAACTTTGGGCAGGGCGTTCCGCAGGACTTCACAGAGGCCGCCAAGTGGTATTGCAAGGCCGCCGAGCAGGGATTTGCTATTGCGCAATTCAGTCTTGGATGTGCGTTCGCCCACGGCTGTGGGGTACCGCAAGACTATGCGCAGGGCGCCGCTTGGTATCGCAAGTCTGCCGAGCAGGGTTTTCGAGAAGCGCAGCGCCTCCTTGGAAACCTTTATCGGGACGGCAAAGGCGTACCGCAGGACAGCATGGAGGCGGCCATCTGGTGGCGCAAAGCGGCGGAGCAGGGCGACGAGGATGCGCAAGCCGCTCTAGCACCCATGCGGAAAACGGAACCCAAGCTTGTTTCCTTACCGACCCTTCCTATCTCTACTCCGACGCTCCAGGATGTGATCGCTTCTTCTTGGGTTTCTGCAGAGTTCAGGGGAAATGGCGGCAGCAGCGGAGATTCGGTAATGGCTCAGCTAGCGAAGAGCCCCGAAGCGGGCCCAGAGCCGCTGAAGACGCGTTTACTGGCTGGATCGATGCTGGTGAGCGACGATGCAAGCGTGCAGAACATGATGGTTGTCAGCGTGCGTGGCATCTTTCGTGGCGGGAATAAATACCAACCGGAGACCCAAATCGTTCTCACAGAGAGAGAAGCTGTCGTTTATGTATTGGCTGCATATTGCATGCAGTTTGAGAAGGAGAACCCCTCCTATGCCACCAGATTTGCCCTGGAGCCGCCAGATCCAACGTTGGCTTGCATTGCCGAACTAGGCGCGTCGCTAACGGTTCCCGCATTGCAAGCAGCCGTTTGGATGCTGACCGACGGCGTAACCTTTGACCGAATGAACCAGAAGTTTCGGATCACTCCGGAGGATTGGTCCGCGGGGGAGGCTGTCTTTCTGGAATGTCGAGGCTCGGCGGGAGCTATGGCGACGGTTGAGCCAACGAGAAGTGAGAACGAGGACGCGAAGGTTGCAGTGAAGCCGGAGGAGGACGCCCGGCTGCCGACACTGGAAGCCGAGATAGAGAGTCATTGGCTGCAGCATCGGAAGGCGTTCGTCAGGGAACTCCGGAAGGAAAACCGCCTAGAGAAAGCAATCAAGGCAACCGCATTGGATTGCGTAAAGCTCCTGCATCAGTACCAGGAGAAGGGGCACAACCCGGACCAGGCGCGGGAAGCAATGTGGGCCTACTTGATTCATCCCCGGTCGGACTGATCTTAGTCGACGCCGGTAGGCGGCTTGCGGTCGATACCTACAAGCCCGATGCGTAATAGCGATTTTAGCTGGAGGCGGTCAACTTCAACGATTCGGAAAGGCAAAGGAAAGCTGTATGCGCAAGAATCCTCTTGGTGCCATCTTGAAACGACTGCATGTAGCTGTCCTGTTCTTCTTTGTCCTCAGCGTTTCCGCTTTCGCCAAAAAGGACAATGGGGACTTCCCTTTGACTATCCACATCACCGCGGTCCATATGGAGCAAGGAGAAAATGGCGTAACCGGTAGGGGGAGCACAGATAGCCAGGGAAATTACTCCAGTTCTGTTGACGGTGGCGGGTCATACACCTGGAAGCTTTACACCGCTCAGATCGAAGGCGACCAGAAAATATACGAACTTAGCACTCCACGAAATCACCACGTCGGAGGTACGTGGATGGGCTTGAGCGCGCCTATTGTTAGACCGAATCATTGGCTGCATATTGGCGAGTATCACGGGCGCTGGAACGAAAACGGAACCCTGGAGATTCAATTCCATGCAGATGGGAAGCTGTTGCACCAGACCTTTCATATTCAGGCCGAGGGGATTCCACCGGCGCTGATGCCGACTCCGGCCCCTCCTGATCCAGTACCACCGCCCGCTTCGGTTCTTACCGCTGCCGGGATAATGGCAGAACTCAGCGTTGAGTCGAATGTCCAAGGCGCCGACATTGAAATTGACGGTGCCTTTGTCGGCAACACACCCTCCACGGTTTCAGTCGCTCCAGGCAGTCACGAGATTGCCGTCAAGAAGAAAGGCTTTACCGACTGGACCAGGACCCTCAAAGTCACCAGCGGATCGGTTCACCTGAATGCCGAACTTGAACAGGAACCGACAAAGCAATAACGTGCGATTGCTTTCTTGCGCGAACCGATGGAGGACGGACATGAAAACGGCACGATGGTACGGCATTCTTTCCCTGTCATTCTGTCTTTGTCTGCTGCTATTCCCGCCGTGGATGGAGTCGGGCAGGGCTTTCCTCTCCGACAAACTCGGCACACAAGTATCGACCGTCTCTCACAGTCTGGGGCATCACTGGTGGTTTGCCGTACCTCTCCATTGGCAATGGCGCGCAGACGTGCGGCAGAGCTTCTTGGTCCCGAACTTGGCAGCACAGATCGACTACCAGCAGATGCTATACGAGGCCGCTATCGGACTCGTTGTCTTTGCTCTGTTGTTTCTTCTTCTCCCAGCTTTGGAGATGCCAGCGCGCATTGGGAACTGGCGAAACCGGGAATTCAAAAGCACAATTACGGGGGTGAGAAAGTGAAACCTTCTTCCTCGGAGCCGCCTCTTCCGCCGAACCTGGCCCGCGCTCAAGCCGCGCTCATGGGCAAGCCACTTGGTAGGCCCGTGACCGCTCCAGAACAGGTTGCGTCGCCGCCGACCACTCCAGCCGCAGCACCGAAGCCGGATCTTCGCGACTCCAAGGCGGATCGCGAGTCCGCCAATCTCGCCGCAGACACAGCCGCGCTGACCGGCAAGTCCGTGGAGGAGATTGCCAAGGCGGATCAGCAAGAGCCATCTGAAGAAGTAACGCAATCAGCCGAATACCGGGAGGGGAATATGGGCAATGGGCTGAAGAGTGTGGGACGTTTCATCCCCTTGATTGTTCTTCTTGGGTGCGCCGCCGCGGGAATTGCTTTTTGGTTTTATCATGCCCACGAGGTTAAGCTGCGCGAGGCGGAAGCAGCAACGGCCAAAGAAGAATATGCCAAGTCCGTGGTGGCTGACATGGTGAATACCTTGCACGCCGACGATCACTGGGAAAAGTCGCTCTCCTCTCCAGGCGATAACAGCCGAACCCTTTACACCATCGAATTGGAAAAGGCCCTCATACAAGACCGTCCGCTCATAGTTTTTGGAAGCGTGGATGACCTGAGCAAAGCCGGACAATCGGAAAACTCGATCATATCGATCTGGACTGAGACAAGAGCCAATCTCTCGCCTGCTTTGCGGCTTTCGTTGTTGTCACCGCCCGAGATCACAAATGCGATTCTTGGTCAAAAAGACCGTGCTTCGGAGATGTTTGTGTTCGCGGTGAAGATCACCAGCGTTGAGAAGATTTCTATGCCCTCGAACAGTGAATTCGGCGACCATTTCCTCGCGCATGGCGTTCTCTACGCGGCAAAGCCAATCGACGTTTATGAACCGCCGGTTGAGTCTCGACAACCGAATCATTGAATTGTCGGCTGCATCTATCCGCCAGGATGCAAGAAGCGGGGCGGCCAGCGTCGACCTCGTGCTCGGCGAATCGAAATGAAGTGAGTGTTCCGCGGTTTTGGAGAATTCTCTAGCTTATTTTGCTGGTATATATCTACTTA
>Ga0302320_10016635_pt1 | contig 15001 bp, 11 predicted proteins | sample Bog_T0_3_FD_202130 | JGI IMG/M metagenome (GOLD analysis project Ga0302320, IMG submission 202130) | Peat permafrost microbial communities from Stordalen Mire near Abisko, Sweden - Bog_T0_3 | ecosystem: Environmental > Terrestrial > Soil > Wetlands > Peat | place: Sweden: Abisko, Stordalen Mire... | reverse complement strand
GATGAAATCTGGCCAATTCTCTCAATCTTTTACGCCTATATAAATATTGGAGAGTATCTTCCGGATAATCTCCGCTTATCGTGGGCGCAGGGTTTTGGTATTCTTGCCGCTTGGAAATTCCACTCCTCAGCTTGGGAGACTTTATGCGTCGAATTCTGCTGGCCAGCCTTTCCGTGCTCTTCGCTTCCATCCTCACTTTCGCCGCGGACTCCGCTCCGCTGCTTTTGCAGAGCCCCACGCTCAGCAAGACTCAGGTTGCCTTTGCCTTTGGCGGAGATATCTGGATTGTCAATCGCTCGGGCGGCGACGCCCAGCGCCTGGTGACAGGCAACGGAACGCTGAGCCGCCCAATCTTCTCCCCGGATGGAACCGAGATCGCCTATACGGGCAATTACGATGGGAATGATGACGTCTACGTGGTCACAGCCACGGGCGGTGAGCCGCACCGCATCACCTATCATCCCGCCGCTGATGTGGCAGTGGGTTGGACCAACGACGGCAGGAGCATCCTGTTCCGGACGCTTCGCGGCAGCTATTCGCGCTTTGAGAAGCTCTACACCGTGCCCGCCAGCGGCGGATTCCCCACGCCGCTTCCCCTGCCCATGGGGGTTGAGGGCTCCTACTCATCCGATGGAACACACCTTGCCTACGTGCCGGGTTGGAACCGGCGCCTGGGCGCGATTGATGCCTACGTTGCCATCAAGCACTATCGCGGCGGGCACACCGCCCGCGTCTGGATTGCCGACCTGGCGGATTCCAGCGTGACGCGAATTCCACGTGATGACTCCAACGACTTTGACCCGATGTGGATTGGCGATCGCATCTACTTCCTCTCCGATCGCGAAGGGCCGGTGACGCTCTTCTCCTATGACACCAAAACGCAGCAGGTGAAATCCCTTTTCAAGAATGAGGGATTTGATATCAAGGCCGCATCGGCCGGTCCTGGTGGGATTGTGTATGAGCAGTTCGGTTCGATTCACATCTTCGACCCGCATTCCGGCAAGTCGCATGAAGTCTCCATTCGCGTGGCGGGAGACATGCCGCAGGTTCGTCCCCGTTTTGAGAAGATTGACAACACCCAGTTGGTGCATGCCCGCATCTCGCCCACAGGCGCCCGGGCGGTGTTTGAGGCGCATGGCGAAATCGTGACCGTACCCGCGGAAAAAGGCGATGCGCGGAACCTCACCAACACGCCGGGAGTGGCGGAACGCGAACCCGCGTGGTCGCCTGACGGGAAATCCATCGCTTACTTCTCCGATGAGTCAGGCGAGTACGCGCTCCACGTCCGCGACCAGAGCGGAATGGGAGCCGTGAAAAAGATTGACCTAGGTAAGCCTCCGTCTTTCTTCTATTCGCCCGTCTGGTCACCGGACAGCAAGAAGATTGCCTACAATGACAAGCGCCTGAACCTCTGGTATGTGGACGTTGACCATCCCACTCCCGTCAAGGTGGCTACCGACCGCTTTGATTCACCCCTTCAGGAATTCGACGTGCAATGGTCGCCTGACAGCAAGTGGCTTACTTACACCTTGCAGCTTGAGAATCACATGCGGGGCGTCTATGTCTATTCGCTTGAAACACAGAAGGCCACGCAGATCACTGATGGCATGAGCGATGCCGTCTTTCCTGTCTTCGATAAGAATGGGAAATATCTCTACTTTACCGCCAGCACCAATATGGGGTTGACCACCGGCTGGCTCGATATGACCAGTGAGGATCATCCCGTCACTCGCAGCGTCTACGTGGCGGTGCTGCGCAAGGAGCTGCCTTCGCCGCTGGCTCCGGAAAGCGACGAGGAGAAGGCGGACGCCAAAAAGGACGATGACGCGGACAAGGCCGCCGCAGAGGGGGACAAGCCTAAGTCTGCCGCCGACAGCGACAAGGCGAAATCCAAGGAGGACGAAAAGAAGAAGGAACCGGTCAAGGTGCAGATCGATTTTGACGGCCTCAGCCAACGCATCCTGGCCTTGCCCATTCCTGCCCGGAATTACTACGGAATGTTTGCGGGAAAAGAAGGAGTTCTATACCTGGTGGAAGGCCCACTGGTGGAAGGTGAGGACGGCGCCGGGCACTTCGCCGTGCAGAGATTTGAACTGAAGACACGCAAGACGGAAAAGATTGTGGACAACGTCGAATGGGTCGATCTCTCCTTCAACGGGGAGAAGATTTTATATCGCCAGGGAAAAGACTGGTTCATCAACCCGGCGGCGAAGGCCCCTGAGGTTGGCAAAGGTCTGCTGAAAACCGGTGTTGAGGTTTACGTGGTTCCGCGCGAAGAGTGGAAGCAGATGTACCGCGAAGTTTGGCGCATTGAACGGGATTTCTTCTACGACCCGCACTTCCACGGGCTCGACATCCAGAAAGCCGAGCAAGCCTACGCGCCCTTCCTCGATGGCGTCAGCAGCCGCGCTGACTTCAATTATCTGTTGGGTGAAATGCTCGCCAACATCAACGTTCTCCACATGTACGTGTCAGGCGGCAAGCATCCTGATATCGCGACTGTGAATGTGGGCTTGCTTGGGGCGGATTACACAATTGATAGCGGGCGCTACCGTTTTGCCCGCGTCTTCAATGGCGAAAACTGGAATCCGCAGCTCCACGCACCGCTCACCGAGCCTGGCGTGAATGTGAAAGAGGGTGAATACCTGCTGGCCGTGAACGGGCGCGACCTCACTTCGAATGACGAGATCTACAGCTTCTTTCAGGAGACGGCAGGGAAGCAGACGGTGTTGAAGGTCGGGCCCCATGCGGATGGCTCAGGCTCGCGCGAAGTGACGGTAATTCCGGTTGAGAGCGAAGTTGCACTGCGCGGCCTCGACTGGATTGAGGGCAACCGTCGCAAGGTGGATGAAATGAGTGGCGGCAAACTGGCATACGTCTATCTGCCCAACACGGCGGGGGCGGGTTTTACCAATTTCAACCGCTACTACTTTGCCCAGGTCGGAAAGAAAGGCGCGATATTGGATGAGCGCTTCAACGGCGGCGGGCAGCTGGCGGATTACATCATCGATTATCTGCACCGCCCGGTGATGAGCCAGGTGTTGACGCGCGAGGGCGAGGCTTACGATGAACCGGAAGAGGGCATCTTCGGACCCAAGGCGATGATCATCAATGAATACGCGGGTTCCGGCGGCGATGCCATGCCGTGGTACTTCCGCAAAGCCGGCGTCGGCCCGCTGGTGGGCACGCGCACATGGGGAGGCCTGGTGGGAATCGGCAACTATCCTGCGCTGATTGATGGCGGCGCCATCACCTCGCCGCGCTGGGCGATCTATGGGCTCAAAGGTCAGTGGGAAGTGGAAAACCACGGCATCGCGCCCGACATTGAAGTGGAGCTTGATCCCAAACTGGTGCGCGAAGGGCATGACCCGCAACTGGAACGCGCGGTGGAAGTGGTTCTGGAGGAATTGAAGAAGAACCCGCTGCCATCGTATCCCAAGCCGCCCTATCCGAATTATCACGACACGCTGCCCGTGCCCCTGCGGTAATGGGGGAATGTGGGATGTAGGGGCGGTTCGCGAACCGCCCCTACGTTGACCTTGGGTCGGCCGGGCCGATAACCAACTGGTGAGGTTAAGCGTTCAGCTTACTGTTTAGTGGTGCCCGCCGCTCGGAGCACTGGCATGGCCAACGTTTCCACCGCCCATCGTGCCGACGTTGGTCGAGGCATTGCCCCTCCCAAAAGCACCGCCCGAAGTTGGCCCATTCCCGCCAAACTGCGGGGCATTGGAGGTCTGCTGTTGCCCGTGCGGCAGCAGGGTTGGTCCATTGGAAGCGCCGGGGCGCGAGAAATCGGGACCTTGAAGGCCACTCGCCATGCTGGGACCGCGAGCGGGGCCGAAAGCCTCGCCGTGAAACTCTCCAACCGTGCCGCCAACCTTGTATTGTCCGCCAAGGGTAGTTCCCAGGCGCGCTCGCAGTGGCTGGTTTGATGCGTGCCGGCCTTCTTGCAGAGAGGCTTCAGCAGCAGCGTCGCCGCCCATCAGGACGGTGGATGGTGCACTGGCGTGCGTTCCCTCGCCATGCGGGGTGAAGAGTGTTTCCGCCTCGGGGGAGAGTTGCGCGCCGGGAAGCATGGCCGTGGCGCCGGGTTCAAAGGGCAGGTGACTGATTGCGGTTCCTGCGGTGATGGGCGCATGGCTTACATTCTGCGAATTGATGAGCAGGCCATTCTGCACCACACCCAGCGGCGCTGTGGTCAGGACATTTTGTCCCGTCACGCCCAGCGCTCCTCGGGGTGCCCAGCCAATCCAGCCAGGTCCGGAGAACCACCCGACCTGTGCCGGTAAAAACGACATGGAGCCGCCCGGCATCCAGAACCAGCCGAAGCCATTCGAATAATTCCAGTTGCCGAAGTGGTAGGGCATCCAGCCCCAGGGCTCACCGGAGATCCACGTGTACCCCATGCCCTGGTACCAGCTCCACATGCCCATGCTGTAAGGCGACCATCCCATGGAGGCGAACGGCGACCAGCCATAACCAAAGCCGGGGAAGTAGCCCCATTCGCCATAGGCGTCAAGATCGCTCCAGCCGTACATTGAGCCACGGGCCGGGACAGCCTGATCCGCCAGCGCCAGTTGCGTTTGCGTATCGCGATTGGAGGTCCACTTGTCCCATGAATCCTTGACGATTCCCGTTGTCGCATTTGAAGCCAGCTCGGTGCCAGCGGGGTCGAAATCCAGAACTTTGTCCTTGCTCACCTTGACAGTCTTGGAAGTTGCCGCAACCTGCACGGAGCCGGAGAAGACTTCCACACGCACTTTGCCGTGCACAAGGTCGGTGCGGAATTCACTCTTGCCGTTCGGGGTCAGGGTGGATTCCTGAATCTTCACGCTGTAGGCATCGTGATGTTCAGGCAGAAAGTGAAAGGTGGCATAGCCCTGTTCAAAAGCGACGCGATTGAGTTTGTTGCCGTCCTCATCCATCGCCAGCTGGTCAAAGCTCAACTTTGAGAACTCACCGATCCGCGCCGTTGAGCCGTTTTCGAACTCTACCTCGGCATAGCTGTTGGCTGCGGTGGAAAGCTCAAACCCTTCCTGGATGGGAGTGTTCACCATGGCCTTCGCCCATTCGGTGGAAGCCGGACGCTTCAATCCCACCGTGCCGCTCACGTAGCTCAACCGCACGACGCGCACATGAGAAAGACTCTTTTGGGCGAATAGAACTGTGGGAAGGGTTAGGATCCCAACGAACAACAAAGGGAGCCCACGACGTAGGGTCTCGTACCTCATGGCCTGCCTCCTACCTGAATCTAGCCAGATTATAGGGCATTTCCGACGGGCAGGCCGGATTATTTTGGCCTTGGAATACTGGCGTGATTTGTATGGCGGAGGGAGAGGGATTCGAACCCCCGAGCCCCTTTCGGGGCTAACGGTTTTCAAGACCGCCGGTTTCAACCGCTCACCCATCCCTCCGGGTCCGTCTTTCAATAGATTACATCGGCAGATGCCACTTGTCACGGCCTACGGCAACATTCGGGCAACATTTGCGGCATCTTTCTTCAGCCTGCCAACCACAAGGGCACTTCGCTTGAAATTATCCTTTTTCATCCTGGTGACTTGCCTCGTAATGCGCCTGCAGCAGGTCCCCGCCAAAATCGCCCTCGAAGTCGCGCCAAACGGAATGGATGTGGTTGGCGTTATCCTGCGTTTCGTCGAATTCAATCAGAAATGAAGGCGTCTGCACACGGTAATAGTGCGGATCGCCCGGGTTGACGCCTCCGGCCCAGGCAAAGTAGACCTTGCGCCCGGCCTTGTTGATCTGCTCCATGCGCCGCCGTGCCAGGTCATCCGGCATATTGAAGGCGTACAGTTCCACCAGCGCGCGAAGCGCGTCAAACTGCCGGCTGTTCATCTTCGTTGCTGAAAGTCCGGAAGGTTGCCCCTCAAGCGCCGCCTTCCTGTTGGCTGCCGTCAGAATATCGCCATACGCCTTCGGAGCGACGATGGCAAGCTTCTGCTTCGGTTCATCCAGCGAGTGGATCACCTCAAAACCCAGGTCATCCTCGCCCGCCAGCGCCCGCAGGCCTTTGCGCGGTCCGAGTCGCACCTTAGCAGGATTGGAGCCGAAGAAGCTTGGCGCGTCCACCACCTGCCCGTTGACCACCGTATAGTTCTGGCTCAGGTGATGTCCCTCCACGCGCCAGCCCCAGGTTCCCGAATCGGACGGCGTGCCAAACACGCTGAAGTGATACTTTTCCGGATTGCGCCGTTCGCCGCTGTCGTGCTCCAGCAGCCTCAGGACGTCTTCCAGGCTCATAATGGTGACGGCCTTGATGTAACCGGTCTGGCTCAGCCCCGCTGCGAGCAGCGCACTTGCCAGGTGCTTCTGGTAGGGGCTCATTTCGCCCAGCGTCAGCCCTTTGCGCACCTTGGGAATGTAGTGCCAGTCCCTTCGCTCATCGTCGTTGAACGGGAATGTTGTCTTGGCCAGTTGCTCCGGGCCAAGCGCGGCGAGAAAATGGGTGGCGGTTTCCGTCATCAATGAGACCGTGCGGGGATGATGGTGCAAGCCGTCCGGTTTTCCCCGGCCTTCACCCGCAGAACCGTGGCCCGTTTTACTTGCCATCAGACCTCCTCCCAGGATCGTGGCGGACAACCCAAGAAACGATCGGCGTTTAACCTTGCACATAGGCTTCTCCCATCAATCTGTTTTTGACAGTTGGAACGTACCCCATTGGTTTCATCTTTGGCTGTACTTCCGTTTAGGCCCCTTGAGCCAAAGCAGTATACACTCCACTCCTGGTCACCGCATAGTTCTGCACGCCGGGCTTCGATCCTTCTTTGAATCATGTAACGCTACTGTTTTGGCCGTGGCCTCATCATGCGATATACTTCGCGTCATAACTTTGGCGGGAGGTTCATGATGCGGCGCTTCACCTTGCGTGTGATCGTGTGTTTGATGGCAGTTTTATGGATGGCTCATGCGGTTGATCGAATGCCGGCGGCGGCAGGCCAAGCTGGTGACGCTTCTGCCCCGCTCGATGGTTTTTCCCCGGACTCCGCGCGCGCCGAACGCGATTGGGAGGGCAAATTTCGAGCTCTTCCCAGCCCCGCCAATATGCGCAGTTACATGCAGCGAATCTCCGCCCGCCCCCACCACTTGGGAACGGAATATGACCATCAGAATGCCGAGTGGATTCTCTCACTCTTTCGCCAGTGGGGATGGGATGCGCAAATCGAGGACTTTGATGTTCTCTTTCCCACACCCAAAGAACGCGTTGTGGAGCTTGTCGCGCCCACGCACTTTAAGGCGACGTTGGAAGAGCCTGCCGTGGAGGGCGACGCCACGTCAGACCAGCATGCGGAGCAGTTGCCCTCATACAACGCCTATTCGATCGATGGTGATGTCACCGCGCCGCTGGTCTACGTCAACTATGGCATTCCGGAAGACTACGAACAGTTGGAGCGCCTGGGCGTTTCGGTGAAGGGGGCGATTGTGATTGCGCGCTATGGCCAGTCCTGGCGCGGGATCAAACCCAAAGTCGCGGCGGAGCACGGCGCCGTGGGCTGCATCATCTACTCCGACCCTCATGAGGACGGCTATTTTCAAGGCGACGTGTTTCCCGGCGGACCGTATCGTCCGCTCCAGGGCGTCCAGCGCGGCAGCGTGATGGACATGGTGCTCTATCCGGGCGACCCTCTTACACCCGGAGTCGGCGCAACCAAAGATGCCAGGCGCCTGCCGCTAGCTGAAGCCAGGACCATCACCAAAATTCCAGTTCTGCCCATCTCTTATGGCGATGCTCAACCGCTGTTGGCGGCCCTGCACGGACCCGTGGCGCCGGAAGCGTGGCGTGGTTCGCTCGCCATCACTTACCACGTCGGACCAGGCCCCGCCCAGGTGCACTTGAAGGTGAAATCCAACTGGGACACGAAAACTCTGCATGACGTCATCGCCCGCATTCCCGGCGCCGATTCCCCCGACCAGTGGATTCTGCGCGGCAATCACGAGGATGCGTGGGTGAACGGCGCGGAAGATCCCGTCTCCGGGGTGGTGGATGAGATGGAGGAAGCCCGCTCATTGGGCGAGCTTCTGAAACTGGGTTGGAAGCCGCACCGCACCATCATCTACTGCGTGTGGGACGGCGAAGAGGAGGGCTTGCTGGGTTCCACTGAATGGGGTGAGGCGCATGCGGATGAGCTTCGCCAGCATGCGGCGGTCTACATCAACTCGGATTCGAACGGGCGCGGCTACCTCTTTGCCGGCGGCTCGCACACGCTGGAGAAATTCATGAATGGCGTGGCGCGCGACATTGAAGATCCGGAGACGAAGCTGACCGTCTGGAAGCGCTACCAGCTTCGCTACATCGGCGGCGCCACGCCGGAGCAGCGTGTGGAGGCCCGTACGCGGCCTGACCTGCGGCTGAGTGCGCTCGGTTCAGGATCGGATTACACCGTCTTTGTCGATCATCTGGGCATCGCCTCGCTGAACCTTGGCTTCAGCGGTGAAAGCGGCGGGGGGATTTACCACTCTGTGTACGATGACTTTTATTGGTATGCCCATTTTGGTGATCCTGACTTTATCTATGGCCGGGCACTGGCTCAGACCGCTGGAACCGCCGTTCTGCGCCTCGCCGATGCGGACCTTCTGCCGTTTGACTTCACCGACTTTGCCGATACGATCCACACTTATGATGAGCAGTTAAAGAAGCTGCTCCACAAAAAGCAGGATGCCGTGCGTGAGACGAACCAGGAGATCGACGAAGGTGTATACGCTGCCGCCGCCGACCCCAAGGAACCTTCCGTTCCCCCCGATCGCGAAGATCCTCCGCCTTACCTTAATTTTGCCCCGCTGGATAATGCGGCTGATAAGCTCACCCGCAGCGCAGCGCACTACCAGAAGGCACTGGCGAAGGCGCAGGCCAGTGGAGCGGCGGGATTGGCCCATGCTTCCCTGCAGCAGGTGAATCAGACGTTGATTGAAAGTGAACGCCGCTTGACGCGCCCCGAAGGCTTGCCCGGCCGCCCGTGGTTCCAGCATCAGATCTATGCGCCCGGATTCTATACGGGCTACGACGTCAAGACCTTGCCCGCCGTCCGCGAGGCAATGGAACAGAAGAAGTGGCAGGACGCCGACGCGGCATTGGCGGAGATTGGCCAGGTGCTTGATGCTGAGTCAGCCTTGATTCAGCGCGCTACGGAGGAGTTGGAAAAAGCCACCAAGTGAGGTGGCGCTGTGTGGAGGGGTGGCGGTTTAGAATCCAATTTCAGCCCATGATTTTCAAATCAGGGCTGCGAGTCAGGGTGGGTTCCGTGGCGTTTTGAACTGTTTCAAATGTGGTGTCTGCGGCGATTTCTTTCAGCACGAGTCCCTCGGGGGCAACGTCAATCACCGCCAGTTCGGTGATGATCCTGTGTACCACGCTTTCGCCGGTCAATGGCAGCGTGCAGCGCTTCAAGATCTTGGGCCGGCCGTCCCGGGTGGTGTGCTCCATGGCAATCACCACGCGATTGGCGCTTGCCACCAGGTCCATCGCGCCACCCATGCCCTTCACCATTTTGCCGGGAATCATCCAGTTCGCCAGGTTGCCTTTCTCGTCCACCTCCATGGCGCCCAACACGGCCAGGTCAATGTGCCCGCCGCGAATCATGCCAAAGGAATCGGAACTGGAGAAGTAGGCGGTGCCCGGCGTTTCGGAAATCGTCTCCTTGCCGGCATTGATCAAATCCGGATCCTCTTCGCCCTCGAAAGGGTAGGGCCCGATGCCCAACATTCCATTCTCTGATTGCAGCACCACGTCCATTCCTGGAGGAACGCAATTCGCCACCAGCGTGGGCATGCCGATTCCCAGATTCACGTAGTAGCCATCGCGCAATTCCTGCGCCGCGCGCCGCACAATGATTTCGCGTTTATCCATCGCTGCGCCTCCTCACCGTGCGCCGTTCGATTCCCTTGGCGTAGGGGGTGCACTTGATGATCCGCTTCACATAGATGCCGGGCGTAATCACAGAATTGGGATCGAGCTCGCCGGGCTCCACCAGTTCCTCCACCTCTGCAATGGTGATCTTCGCCGCCGTGGCCATCATGGGATTGAAGTTTCGCGCGGTCTTCCGGTAGATCAGGTTCCCGGCGCGATCGCCTTTCCATGCCTTCACCAGGGCGAAGTCCGCCGTCAGACCGTGCTCCAGCAGGTACCTTTTCTGATTGAACTCGCGGCACTCCTTGCCCTCCGCCACGACGGTGCCGACTCCGGCGGGAGTGTAGAAAGCGGGAATGCCCGCGCCCCCAGCCCGAATGCGTTCCGCCAGCGTGCCCTGGGGAATCAGGTCCAAATCCAATTGCCCACTCAGCACCAGCGATTCAAACAAACGGTTTTCGCCAACATAGGAGCCCATCATTTTCTTGATCTGCCGGGTCTCAAGCAGCAGCCCCAGGCCGAAGCCGTCGGTTCCGGCGTTGTTGCTGATCACCGTAAGGCCCGTGATGCCCTTGCGCTTCAAGGCCTCTATCAGGTCCACCGGCACCCCGCACATGCCGAAGCCGCCCACCATCAGCGTGGAACCACTGGGGATATCGTGAATCGCCACATCGGCGTTGGAGAATACCTTGTTCATGAAATAACCTGTCGATGGCCGCGCCGCAGCAGCAGTTGCCGCCTTGATGATAACTGCTTGGCCGCTGCAACCTACTCGTGGTGGATAATCTCTTCGAGTTCCAGCATGCTCTGGTCGGGGCGCTTGCCATCGAGGGCTTCAAAGTAGGGCTTCATGAACTCCTGCCACTTCAGGCTGGCGGCATCCTTCGCCATGCCTTCAAGGCACGCCTCAAAACTCACCGGTGCCTCAAAGTATCCAAACAGCATGCCGTCCGGGCGCATGAACAGTGTGTAATTGTTCCACCCGTTCCTCTTCAGCGCTTCGTTCACCTCCGGCCAGACGTGCCGGTGGTGCTCCTTGTACTCTTCGATCAGGTCCTGCTTAACTTTCAGAATGAAGGCAACTCTTTTCATGGATCCCTCCTAAACGGAAATCAGATTCCTAGCGCGCACACATTCCCCGCGATTCATCTACATCGAAGTGAAGCCGCCATCCACCATCAGGTGAGTTCCCGTGATGTAGGACGACTCTTCGGTCACCAGGAAGAGGATGGGGTAGGCAACCTCGCGCGGATTTGCCACGCGGTTCAGAATGCACTTGGCGCCTTCCTGCTTGCTGAACGTCTCAAGCGTCAGGCCGACCTTCGTGATGTGCCGAAGCGACGACGGCGTGATGATGGTCCCGGGGCAGATGCAGTTGACGCGGATGTTAAACGGCGCCAGATCCAGCGCCATATTGCGGGTCATCTGCACCAGCGCCGCTTTGGTGGCGCTGTAGACAAAGAAATCCGGCTGGGCGATAAAGCTGGCAATGGAGCCCATGTGGACAACCGCGCCGCCACCCGTCTTTTTCATATATTCCGTGGCGTACTTGGTCACAAGGGTTGTGCCGATAACGTTCACCCCGAGTGAATGTTGGAATTCCTCCACCGTGACGCTGAACCCCTTCAGCACAAATGCCGCCGCATTGTTGACCAGCACATCGACGCGGCCATAGGTGTTGGCGGCTTCGTCCGCGATGCGGCGGGCATCTTCATCCTTGGAGATGTCAGCGAGGACGAAGAGGGCTTCTCCCCCATTTTTCTGAATCATGGCAACGGTGTTCTTGCCGCCCGCTTCATCGATATCCGCCACGACGACCTTCGCGCCTTCCTCAGCGAAGAGCACCGCCGTCGCCTCGCCAATTCCAGAACCAGCACCGGTCACAATCGCAACGCGATCTTTGAGTCTCATCATCATTTCCTCCGTCTAATTCGCTCTGATGGCAATCTGGAACATGCGTGGGCGCTGTTTGATGTGGTAGCGGCGGGTTTACCTCGCCATATGGCGGGATAAAACCACATTGTTTCCGCCGCGTGGCGGCTTAAAGCCGCCTCTCCACCAACCTTTGACGCTTCTCTTGAATTGTATTAATGAACCCCAAACGCGATAACGAAAATTGCAATCACAACAAGCGTCATACCTTTCAAAAAGTCCCGTACCACACTGGGACTCGCACCCTTCCACTCGCCGGCGCGCCAACCAAGGAAGTTTGCGAATAGGACCGTTCCGCTCACAAAAAGGCCGAAGCCGATGGACGGCCCCAGGCGTCCCATCTTGACGGCTGAGGCGCCATACATCAGAAGTCCAGCGAACCACATGACGGCCATGGAGAAGGCCAGGGCACTGTTGCGAATGAAGCTGCCGCTGGTGGCGAACCGGTCGAACGTGCCGTTCTGGCGCAATTTGTAGCCGCAATAGAGCAGATTGGCGAGAAAGCCCACACTGAACGTCACCGCCATGGGAACGCAGCCCACGAAAATCGGGCTTGCCCCCGCCGCCGCCGAGGCATTCACCAAGCCGTGGCTTGAGCCGATGCCGTAAATAAAGACGGTTCCCAGCGGGCCGGTGATCAGGCAGATCGTCAGCCCCGCCTTGAAGCTTCCCTTCGTTCGCGAGGTCGATGCTGCCTGCCCCGCGGTCTCTTTCTCTTTTCGCGTTCCGGCTTTGCTATAAGTGTAGATTCCGAAAACGATCAACCCGATGGCCGCAATCAGCACGAGGCTTGTGGTGGTCAGAAGTTTGTCCGGAGCGTACACAATCAGCGGGCCGAGCGTACCGGCAATCGTTGACATGCTTGCCACCACGGCGTTACCCACGGCAATGCCCACCATGTCGAGCCCGATTCCATACAGAACGAAGGACAGGCCCCAGAATAGGCCTGCGATGATGCCTGGCAAAAAGAATGTGAGAGGGGCTTCGTGAAGGAGGGCTGCTACGTGCGGGACAAAGAGGACCGCCGCCACCCAGGGCAGAAGAATGAGGGAGAAACCCGAGAAGACAAGCCAGGTGTTTTCCCACTCCCACCGTCGCGCATACCGCAATGGCAGGGCAAAAGCGCCATTGGCAAAACCGGCCAGAATTGCTACAGCCACGCCCCCAAGGAAAGCACTTGGCATCGGTCCTCGCTATTCAATTCGATTCCGTGTGGATCAGCCATTTACAACCCATTCAACTGCATCGCTTACTTGGGCGCTGGAGGCCCATCTTACAGGCGATAGATTCGCGTCGCGTTTCCTCCGAAGATCTTTTCCTGATCTGCCGCGGGCAAATGGGCAACGTACTGGTGGCACACATCCCACGCCACGTTGTATTCAGCCGTCAAGCGGGCAGGAGGCCAATCGCTGCCCCACAACATGCGGTCCGGGCCAAAGCACTTCAGAACATGCTCCGCATATGGCCGAATGCCCTCGACGGTCCAACCGGCCTTGGCCTGGTTCAGCAGTCCTGAGTATTTGCAGACGACGTTTGGATGCTCGGCCAGGCGTCCCATGTCCGCCGCCCAGCTCGCGAAGATGTTGTTGGCGATATCGGGTTTGCCGCAGTGGTCCAGAATGATGCTGAGCTTGGGGAAGCGCGCGGCCACGGAGGTGACGCAATCGAGTTCCGTGAAGTTCTGAATCAGCGCGTCGAAGGAGAGGCCAAGCTCAACCAGCGCGTTAAAGCCGGCGTCGTAGGCGGGGTCCTTCATCCACTGAATCGTCTTGTTGTCGTCATGACAAGGCCGCACACCCTTGTAGAGCGGATTCTGCTGCAGGGCATGAAGCGTGCTCTTAACGTCAGGCGATCCAAGGTTGACCCAGCCCACCACACCGGCGATGAAGGGATACTTTTCCGCCAGGCCCAGCACAAAATGAGTTTCGTCCACGGTCTCAGCCGCTTCCACCACGACGATTTTGTCGACCCCCGCCGCCTTAATCCATGGCTCAAGGTCGGCCGGAAGATGATCCTTCAGCAGGATCGTCATGTGCGGCTCAAGCGCGTCGTAATACCCGTTGGAAAGCCGCCAAAAATGGATGTGCGCGTCAACAACTGTGGCTGAACTCATTTTGACCCTTCCTTCCGGTTCATCAGGCAACAAACCGATTTCGGATGGTTCCGATCTTTTCGATTTCAAGCTCCACCACGGAGCCCATGGGAGGGAACCGGCCCTGTTCAAGCCCGCTGCCGGTGGCTGCCGTGCCCGAACCGATAATCTCGCCGGGGTAGATGGTCTGGTTCATGGAAAGGTGCGCGATGATGGCGTCGAAGCGATGATACATTCCGCCGGAATTGCCGCGGCTCCACTCCACGCCGTCCACGCGCGCCACCATGGTCAGGTTGTGCGGATCGCCAATTTCATCCAGCGTCACAATCCAGGGGCCCATCACATTTCCCGTGTCAAAGTCCTTGCCCTTGGCCGGACCGAGCTGGCCCACCTGTTCCTTCATCTGGAAATCGCGCGCTGACACATCGTTGAAAATCGTGAACCCGAAAATGTAGTCGTATGCCTTTTCGCGCGGAATATCCACGCCGCGTTTGCCCAGCACGCAGGCGAGTTCCAATTCGTAATCCAGCACCTTGGCGTAGCGCGGCCGCTGCACATCGTGGTCAGTCCCCACCACCGAATAGCGATTGCACTTGGTGTAGAGCGGAAACTCATACCAGACCGGCGGAATATCCGGCGTTGACCCAAAAAGTTTTGCCGCCATGGCGTTCACGTTCTTGAAATGCTGCTCGAAGGCGAAGAAATCGCGGATTTGATGCGGCACGGGAATCGGAGCAAGCAGGCGCACGCTCGAAAGCGGCAGGATTGCTTCAGCCGGCGCCGTGGAGGAAATTTTCGCCGCAAGTTCCGAAGCCGGCTTTTCTCCCTCAATCAGGGCCAGCATGTTGACGAAGAACGGGCTGTCCGCGCCCGTCAACTTGTGGTGCGCCAGTTGAAGGTCCGTCACGGTTCCTGCTGCCGTGTCAACGGTGCCAATGCGTTGAGCGCCGCCGTGCTCATAGGTTGCCAGTTTCATAAATCACCCCCGGGGTCTCTATTCATCTGTTGCGGCGGTCTCTGACCGCCGTCGTCGATCGGAGATCGACGCTACAATTTACGTCGATTGGAAATCGACGCTACAATTTACGTCGATTGGAAATCGACGCTACAATTTACGT
>Ga0302320_10016634_pt1 | contig 15003 bp, 13 predicted proteins | sample Bog_T0_3_FD_202130 | JGI IMG/M metagenome (GOLD analysis project Ga0302320, IMG submission 202130) | Peat permafrost microbial communities from Stordalen Mire near Abisko, Sweden - Bog_T0_3 | ecosystem: Environmental > Terrestrial > Soil > Wetlands > Peat | place: Sweden: Abisko, Stordalen Mire... | reverse complement strand
CGGTCGCCAATGCGCGGCCGGGCAGTTTCGCCGACCTGTTCTTTTTCAGCGTCGAGACGACGTCGACGGTCGGCTACGGCGACATGCACCCGCAGACCCTGTTCGGACACGTCGTCGCGACCGTCGAAAACTTCGTCGGCCTGGTGTCCATGGCGATGATGACGGGCGTGGTGTTCGCCCGCTTCTCGCGACCGAGGGCGCGCATTATGTTCGCGCGCAATCCGGTGATCTGCCTGCACGAGGGCCTGCCGACCCTGGCCATCCGCATCGCCAACGCACGCAACAGTTTCATCTCCGAGGCGACGGCGAAGATCTGGAGTATCGGGCCGACGGAAAGCGAGGAAGGGCGCCGGCGCGTGTCGTTCGATCCGATGAAATTGCGCAAGAGCGAAAACCCTACATTTACCCTGACGTGGACTTTATATCATCCGATCGATGTGGATAGCCGACTGCACGGATTGTCCGTCAACGACCTCGCCGCGAGCGAAATGAACTTCGTCCTCAGCATCAGCGGCCTCGACGAGACCTCGGCGCAGATGGTGCGCGCGCGCATCATCTACACCGCGCAGGATATACGCCCCAACCATGAATTCGTTGATGTTTTTAGTGTCGACGGCGAGGGCGTCCGTCACGTCGACTATGCGCGGCTGCACGATGTTCGCCCGACCCGCGAGCCCGCCATCGGCGCCTGACGTGACGGCGTCCGCAGCGGCGGCGAAAGCGCTCTATTGGCGCTTGGTTAACGTGGACTACTACAACTGACGCTACGGTATGAATGTTTGATTACGAATCTCTGCTACGTTTGTTACCGTAGAAGATTGCAAGTGGAATGCGGAGGCGCCCATGAGCAGTGTTGGTTGCTCGGCTTCGGGAGACGTGACGGTTCTCAGGTCGTCCGGGATCTGCGGTGGGGTGGTATGTCTCGGCGCGCCCTTCCGACGGCGGAGAACCGGCCAAACACATTTCAGCGCATACGCGGGTCAACCGCTCCATCCCCGCCAATCCGGTTCAACGGATTTCGCAGGAGGATAACTTTAGAGGGTGAGTTTTCATGGCTTTGCCGAGTTTTCAGCAGTTGATGTTGCCGGTTCTCGAGTCGGTTTGCGAACGGGAGGAAGAGACGCACATTGCTGCGCTGGAAGAAGACGTAGCTCGCCGCCTGAAGCTTCCGGCTGAAGATCTCGCCCGCATCCTGCCGAGCGGCCAGCAGACGGTGTTCGCCAATCGCCTGAATTGGGCGCGGTCCTATCTTTGCAAGGCGGGGCTGATCGAGACCAAACGGCGCGGATTCGTGTGCGCATGCGAGCGCGGACGGCAATTGCTGAGCGAGGGCGTCAAAGAGATCGACATCCACGTGCTCAATCGCTTCCCTCAATTCGTCAACTGGCGAGAGAGTTACGGCCGCGGCGAACCGGAGCCGCGCGCCGACGAACCCGAGAGTCCCGAGGACCAGATCGTCGCCAACTACCAGCGACTCAACTCGGAACTGGCGCGCGAGATCATCGACCGCGTCCACTCGTTCAAACCGGCGTTCTTCGAGCGCCTGATTGTCGATCTTCTGGTCAAGATGGGCTACGGCGGCGGTCGGCTGGAAATGGGGCGGGTGATCGGCAAGACCGGCGACGGCGGAGTCGACGGCGTCATCAAGGAAGACGAACTCGGACTCGACGTCGTCTACGTTCAAGCCAAGCGTTTCGCCGAGGAAAGAAGCGTGCCGTTGCGTGAAGTGCGCGATTTCGTCGGCGGTCTGGAAGGCCATCGCGCCAACAAGGGGGTCTTCGTCACCACCTCGTATTTCCCCTCGACGGCTTATGATTTCATCTCCCGCGTCTCCAAGCGCGTGGTGCTGATCGACGGGCCGGAACTCGCCAGTCTGATGATCCGCCATCGCGTCGGCGTTCGCGTCAAGGCGAGCTACGAAGTGAAGCGGATCGACGAGGACTATTTCGTCGAATAGCCGAAGAAATGGACCTTTGACCTTTGACGGGAAAGGGACGACGATAGTTGGGTGAGGTCGTGGGATTGGGGCAATGGAAACCAACGACGGTTCGACCGCGACGCCGCGCGTGTCCGAGAAGTCGGGCGCTGAATATCTGGAAAAGCGGCTGAAGCCGCAACTCGAATATTACGAGCGCGAGTCGGCGCACGCCAAGCGCATGAACCGCTACCTGTCCGCGGTGCAGTTGACCGCGACCGTCGGGATTCCCGTGGTCAATGTTTTTCTGCACTCGGTCTATGCGTCCTCGATCCTGGCAGGGGTCGCCGCGCTGGCGACCGGCTGGGCGCAGATAGAGCGCTATCAGGAACGCTGGCTCACCTACCGCCAGACCGCGAGTTCGCTCGACACGCTGCGGCTGCGCTACGAATTGTCGCTGCCGCCGCTCGACGGCGACGACCGCCACGACCGGTTGATCGCAGAAGGCGAGACGCTGCTCGGCCGAGAGTCGGCCCAGTGGGCGGAGATCGCCAAGCAGAAAGGCGCGCCGGGCGCGCCGACGATCCTGATGGGCGCCTGAAGCCCGCGGCTCTAACGCTGGAGCGGTTTTCGAAAATGAGAATCGCCAGGCGGACTCCCTCCCCCCTTGTGGGGGAGGGTTGGGGTGGGGGGTAACGCCCTGACGCCACGTGGTTTTCACCCCCACCCCAACCCCAGATGGAAACGCTGCGCGTTTCCATCGACCCCATCAAGGGGGAGGGAACTCCGAGCCCGACTCCCTGCGCCCGGATACAGCTCTAGAAGTCGTCAACATTGGGGATATCGGCGCAATGCGTGCATCCATTATCACCAAGACATTTTGGAACTTTCTCGCCGATAGTTCCGCCAATCTCACCACGCTGTTCGCGCTGAGCGCGCCGCTAGTGCTCCTCTCTATCGGGATTGCCGTCAACTATTCGCACGCGGTCACCGAGCGCCAGCGCATGCAGGTGGCGTTGGACTCGGCGGTCCTTGCCGGCGTCGAGGCGGCTTCGGCGAGCGGGCAGGCGACGGGGCTGACTGTCGCGAGCTATTATTTCGCCGCCAACATCGGCGCCTCCAGCCCGACGGCCACGTTCCAATTTAACAGTGACGGCAGCCTGAGCGGCGCGTCGTCGTACGCACTGCCCATGCTTTTCGATACCGGCGTCGGCTCGCTGACTGTCGACGTGACATCCACGGCCACCCCCGGCTCCAGCGGCGCCAGCTCCGGCAATTCTGTGTGCATCCTTCTTCTTTCGAAAACCGCCACGCCGGGCCTGCTCGCCAACAGCGGAACCAATGTCCACGCGGCGAATTGCGAGATCGACGTCGCCAGCACGGGCAATCCGGCGGCGACCTTCAACGCCGGCGGAACCATCACGAGCGAGAATATCTGCATCGCCGGAACCGCCATCATCAATAACGGCGGGAGCTACCAACCCTTCACCACTGGCTGCTCGGCGCCCGCCAATCCTTTCTTCGTCAATGGCGTCAGCCAACTGCCGGCGCCCGTCATCGGCTCCTGCGCAAACGGATCTCCCGCCGGAAACTACAACGGCGGAACCATCACGCTGGCTCCGGGAAACTACAACGGAGGCTTCAATTTCAACAATACCACGTCGGTCACCCTCGGCGCCGGAAACTACTGCGGTTCGTACAACTTCAGCGGTGGCGCCGTCACGATGAATCCCGGAACCTACAACGGGACCATCAATTTCAATAACAATCCAAACGTCACCTTCAATCCCGGCGTCTACGTCATCGAAGGCGGCGGCTGGAATGTCAATGGCGGCTCGTGGACCGGCTCAGGCGTCACCTTCTACTTTGCGGACAGCTCGAAGATCCAGTTCAACAGCGGCATGAGCATGACGCTTTCCGCCCCGACAACAGGCACTTACGCCGGGATCTTGTTCTACGAGCTCGACGGACTGTCCTTATCCCCGCTCGTCTTCGACGACAGCGTGAGCGAAAGCCTGTCCGGCCTCATCTATCTCCCGAGCCGAAACATCACCTTCAACTCGACATCGAACGTGTCGTCGCCAACGGTCACGGTCGTCGCCAACACCGCAATCTTCGACGCGGTGAACTGGAGCCTCTCGCCGTCTTCGACCTGGACGATCACGCGCTCGACGGGCTCCAGCTCCAGCTCTTCCCCGCCAAAGCTGACCAATTGAACGAAGCTCGGCCTATCGCGCCGGCGCCGCCACCGCGACGCCGTCCATGAGCCCCGTCTCGGCCAACCAGGTTTCGACGGCGCCGCGGCCGCCCTTGCGCAGCGATTCGAGGAAGCTCCAATCGAGGCGGGCTGCGCTTTCCCTGGCTAAGCCCGTCACTTCGTCGGCGGCGGAAATCCGCCCGACGCGCAGCCGGCGCAGCCTCGGGTCTCCGCCAAAAAGCTTCGCATTTTTAATCGCTTCCAACTCACAGTTGAGAGTTGAGTTGAAGCGGATTTCATCCAGGCGCTTGAGAATCTGGCTCGATGTCGCCAGCGGCCCGTCGTACGCGTTCGGCGTCAACTGAACGACGAGCAGCCGCTCCGCCTTCGATTCCAGCGCCAGCGGAATGAGCGGAGGATTGGCGACGTAGCCGCCGTCCCAATAGCCCTCGCCGTCGATCTCGACCGTATGGTGAAGCAGCGGCAGACAGGTCGACGCGAGGACAGCGTCGACGTTGAGGTCTTCGTTGCGAAAGATCCGCAGCCTGCCATCGCTGACCCGCGTCGCCCCCACCAGCAGACGCAGCGGCGAGGCGCGCAGGGCGTCGAAATCCACGAGTTCGACGAGCGCGTCGCGCAGCGGATTCAGGTTGAACGGATTGAACTGGTAGGGCGTGAGCGTGTGCACGAGAAGTTCGAGGCTCTTGCGCATCGGCGCGCCGCCGAAACGCGACGACGGCAGGAAGGCCGCCGACAGGCTCATGCGTTTCCAGAACGCTTCGAGTTTGGCCTTGGCGGCCGGCGCGCCGCCTTGCAGCAGCCCGGCCGCCAGCAGCACGGCGTTGACCGCCCCGGCGCTGGCCCCGCTGATCGCGTCGAATTCGACGCCGGGTTCGTCCAGCAATCGATCGACGACGCCCCAGGTGAAGGCGCCGAACGACCCGCCGCCCTGCAGCGCCAGGGAAAGCGGAAGCCGGGCCGCCTCGCCGGAACCACGAAATCGTGCGCCGAAGCGCGATAGGAAAGACATCTGGGCCTCCGTCTCGGCGCTGCGACCGCCGTGACGGATAGCCGGCGTTTCCGACTATTGTGCGACCGCGGCGGGCGCCCTTGTGCGCGCCGCGCGGCCTCCCATATCGCTGTCATGCTCGACACTCTCCTCCTCCTCGACGGCGACGGCGCCTCGGCGGGCGCCGGCGCCCCTGCCGCCCCTTCGGACGATTCCCTGCTCGACGCCTATTCCCGCGTGGTCGCCGCCGCGGTGGACCGCGTCGCCCCCAGCGTCGTGCGCATCGACGTGCGACGGGGACAACAAGGCGGCGGCGCCGGGTCGGGCGTCATCGTGTCCCCCGATGGCCTCGCGCTCACCAATTCCCATGTCGTGCAGGGGGCCAAGCGCGTCGAACTGATCACGCTCGACGGCCGCAGACTCTTTGCGCGCGTGCTCGGCGACGATCCCGACACCGATCTCGCACTGCTGCGCGTCGAGGAAGACGTCGTCCTGCCCGCCGCCACGCTCGGCGATTCCGCAAAGCTGCGGCGCGGGCAGATCGCGGTGGCCATCGGCAACCCCCTCGGCTTCGACGCGACCGTGACGGCGGGCGTCGTCTCCGCGCTCGGCCGCTCCCTGCCGTCGAGCACGGGCCGGCTGATCGAGGACGTGGTGCAAACCGACGCCGCGCTCAACCCCGGCAATTCCGGGGGACCGCTGGTGTCTTCGGCCGGCGAGGTGATCGGCGTCAACACCGCCATCATCAAGGGCGCGCAAGGCATCTGCTTCGCCGTCGCCTCCAACACCGCGCATTTCGTCGCCGGCGAGATCGCCCGTCACGGCCGCGTGCGCCGCGCCTCGATTGGAGTCGCCGCCGCGACGGCGACAATCCCTCGCCGCATCGCGCTGCGCCTCGGGCTCGATCAGGCGACGGGCGCCGGGCTCGCCGAAATCGACCAGAGCGGACCGGCGGCGCAAGCGGGTCTGCTCAGCGGCGACATCGTCATCGGCCTCGACGGCAAACCGGTGACCGACGTGAGCGACCTCGTGCGCGCGCTCGACGCCGACAAGATCAACCGCGCCGTGAGCGTGGATTTCCTGCGCCGCTCCGAGCGGGCGCGGCTATGGATCGGGCCGGTCGAGAGGGTGGTCGGCGGCGGCCGCTAGGCTGAGGAGCGGCGGTCTCCAGGCCGCCGTCGGCGCCGACGAAAGCGCGTGGGATTTCGGCGGCGAGGCCGTCGCCGCTCCGGACGCAAGAAATTCCGGAAAATGTTTCCTGTTGTTCCGAAACAGCGACATAATTGCGGTCGCTGTCTGACATCGTGAGCCCATCGAAGCGAAACCGCATCACCGCCGCTTCGGCGCGACCAGCGGGCCGGGGAACGCCGCCTCGGCCTCGGCGCGCAATTGCCGCTCGTGGTGATCGACGAACTTGTGTCCGACGACGGCGCCGATGACGGCGAGGATCAGCGCGGCGAGTCCTACGGGGCGCGCGTAGGTCTCGAAGGCGAGCCCGAGCCAATAGCCGCCGGTCCCGAAAAGGCTCGCCCAGACGATCCCGCCCAGCGCGTTGAACACCAGGAAGCGTGGCCAGGGCAAGTGATTGACCCCGGCGAGGAACGCCGCGAACGCGCGCAGCACGGCGACGAAGCGGCCGAAGAACACGATCTTGCCGCCGTGACGGCGAAACAGCAATTGTCCGACTTTCAACCGCCCCTCGTCGAGCCGGATCGCGGCGCCGTATTTGTAGACGAGCGGAAAGCCGAATTCGCGGCCGACCCAATAGCCGGCGTTGTCGCCGGCGATCGCCGCGACCGCCGCGCAAGTGATGACGAGGTAGATGTTGAGCGTTCCCTGACCCGCGAACACCGCCGCGGAAATCAGGATGGTCTCGCCGGGCAGCGGAATGCCCGCACTTTCCAGCGCAACGAAGATCAGCACGGCGAGATAGCCGTAATGGCTGACGAAGGGCTGCAAATGCTCGACGAGGGACATTTCGGCTCGCGAAAACGTGAACGACGGAGCTTTCGCCAAAAATCCGGGTTTTGTCCAGTCAAGGAGCGGCGGGGACGCCGCCGCCGATTTCTCACCCACGTTGCGTCGTTGCCCATCGGCGGCGGGGACGCCGCCGCTCCTTTACGCCTTCGCCTCGACCAGCGCACGTAACACGGCGCCCGGCCCCAGGTGCAGCGCTCCCTCGCTGAGATCGACCTCGGCCTCGGCCAGTTCCAGAATGTCCGCGCCGGCAAAATCGCCGCGCAAATATTCGAGCCGATAGAGCAGATCGACGTCGCGCGGGCCGCCGCGCGAGCCCGCCTTCTGGCGTTCGATCTGGTCGACGCTAAACGCCTCCAGCACGATCCGCCCGCCCGGCTTCAGCGCCGCCAGCGCCGCGGCGTGAACTTTTTCGCGCTCGGTGGGGATGAGATGCAGGAAGATGAGCGCGATGGCGTCGTAAGTCGCGCGCGGCCAATCCCAGGCGAGCGCGTCGGCCTGCCTCGCCTCGATCCGCACGCCCCGAACGGCGGCGAGACGACGCGCCTTGTCGATGCCCTTTTCCGAGAGATCGAGCGACTCGACTTGCAGGCCGCGCTCGGCGAGCCAGACGCCGTTGCGGCCCTCGCCGTCGCCGGGAACCAGCGCGCGCATCCCCGGCTTCAACCACGAAGCCTGGGTGGCGAGCCAGGCGTTAGGGGCCTGCCCGTAGGCATAACCGTCGGCGCCGTAGCGCTGGTCCCACATCGCGGCATGCGGCGAAATCATGTTGCGGCCCCTCGGTCGTCGTTTCCGTCCTAAGGCCGCGACCGAGCCGGGTAAAGCGATCACGTCTTGCGCCTGGGTCGCCCCACCCCTATTTCTGGAGCTGCGCACCGGGCGAAAAGCTCGGGCGCGCCTCTCGAGCCCGCGGAACCCGAATGTTCATCCAGACCGAACTGACCCCGAACCCCGCCACGCTGAAATTCCTGCCCGGCCGTGAAGTGTTGGAGGCGGGCACGTTCGAAGCGAAAACGCTCGATGAAGCCAAAACCTCGCCGCTCGCCGCCGCGCTGATGGAACTGCCCGGCGTCGGCGCGGTGTTTTTCGCGCCCGACTTTATCTCGGTCACCAAGACCGAGGGCGAGTGGCAGCATCTGCGCCCGGCCGTGCTCGGCGTCGTCACCGAATTCTTCCTGTCGGGCGCGCCGGTGCTGACCGGCTCGGCGAAGGTGTCCAGCGAATTCTTCGCCGCCGAGGACGCCGAGACGGTCGAGACGATCAAGGAACTCATCGAGACCCGCGTGCGCCCGGCCGTCGCCGGCGACGGCGGCGACATCGTGTTCAAGGGCTTTCGCGAAGGAATCGTCTATCTGACGATGAAAGGCGCCTGCCACGGCTGCCCCTCCTCCACCGCGACGCTCAAGAACGGCATCCAGAACCTGCTGAAACATTTCGTCCCGGAAGTCGTAGCGGTCGAACAGATTTGACCGCTCGAAACTCGAGCCGTCTCCGTTCGATAGGAGGTGGCGCTGGATATCCCCTCCCTCCTTGTGGGGGAGGGTTAGGGTGGGGGGTAGCGCCCTGATGCTACGTGGTTTTCACCCCTACCCCAACCCTCCCCCATCAAGGGGATTGGAGAGCGCGGCGCCGATGCAGCTCCATTGGACGCCACTCTGACAAGCGCCCGCCGCCCGCTGCAAAATTCGAAATTTCCACCCAACGCCGACGCAGCTCCTGCGCCGGCGTTTTTCGTTGTGTCCCACCCCCAGGAGTCCGAAAAAATGACTTTTCTCGCCCATCCCACGCATTACACCCGCGACGAATTCCGCGCCCTGATCGCCGGCGTCAAAATCGGCGCCTGGACGCCGGCGTTTCCGACCCTGCACAACACGGGAACCCCGAGCCTCGCCCAATGGAAGAGCTATGGCGCGACGCCGCAGGAACGCTGGGGCGCCAGCCTGAACCACTATTATCAGAACCAGCTCGGCTGGCACTCCGGCCCGCATTTCGTCTGCTGCCCCGATTATATCTGGCACCTGTGCGATCTCGCCGCCGACGGCGTCAGCGTGAGCTGCTGGAACCACCTCACATTGGGCGTCGAAATGGTCGGCAATTTCGAAGTCGGCGGCGACGACTTTTCCAGCGGCGACGGGGCAAAAGTGCGCGACAACGCCGCCTTCACGCTCGCCGTGCTGTGCGAGAAATTCGGCTGGGACCCCGAGCGCTACGAGACCGGCCATTCCGGCCTGCATTTCCACCACGAATGCGCCCGCGACGGCCACCCCTGCCCCGGCTCGAAAGTCGTCAAACCCGACATGATCGAACGCGTCAAAGCCGTGTTGGGCGCGCTGAAGGCCAACCCGCTCCCCGCGCCGCCGCCGCCAAAAATCCCCGCCGGCTACGCCATCCCCGGCGCCCATCAGTGCCGCGCCGAGGTCCTCAGCATCGAAGACATCCAAAGCGCCCTCGACCGCCTCGGCGCCGAGCCGGCGCTGGCCGTCAACGGGGTTTATGATGCGGCGACGCAGGCGGCGGTGAAACGCTTCCAGGCGACGCATAACTGCGACGCCGACGGCTGGGTCGGGCCGCAGACGACGGCGGCGTTGAAGGCGGCGCTGGGGGCGGGCAGCGATTGAACGCGCTTCAAATGCCTGAATTGAGCTTCGGCAAAGCCAAACTGCCTGCGCACCCTTTGCGCGTGGGCCGAGTGCGCCGCTATTGGGGAAAGAGTCGGGGCGCTCCTGCAGGCGAGGTCGCTGACCTCGCTTCCTCCGCTCGAAAGACTCGTGTAGAAATCGGCGCCTACACTCGGAACGGGGCCAACGACCCCGGTTACAGAGCCCCACCGCCCGTGCTTTTGCCTCTGTTACCGTGCGCCGGCCAAAGAACCGATTTGAGGCGGCGGGGACGGCCGGCGGCGAAAAAAATTTCGTCCAATTTCACTTCCCTGCGACAATGAGTCGCGCCTAACTCTTTGGCGTATCACCATAATTTCGCCATAATCGGGCGGCGCGCCTTGCTCCCTGCCTCGGTTGACATTTGCGTGAATAGCAGAAACATTAGTTACCGACACGTTAGTGCAGGGTGTTAGGAATATATTCTTAATTTCACAACCGTACAACCACGAGTTATTCGGTTGTCATCCTAGACCCTGAAGGTTACAATCGACGTGCAGTCGATCAGATATGTATTGCGAAGTTGTCATGGGAGGCGAACTTGGCAAAAAAACCTTTCAAATATATTGCGCGGCGTGGCGGCATTCGGCCTCGTTACAAGATTCACGCGGCCAAGGAAGCGCCGACTCCGTGGAAAATTGGCGATCTATGCTCCGCCTATAGTTGGCCACAGAAATTGTCTGGCCGTGGCGTCATCGCCATCGTCGAATTGGGTGGCGGATGGATACCGGTGGACATCGCCGCTTTCTGCGCGGCCAACAAAATTGACCCGCCCCATATCACCGACATTCCCGTCGACGACACAGAGAACAGCAAATGCAATCCGCCCAGCGGCGACGACGCCGAGGTTGCGCTCGATATCGAAATCGCCGCGGCCGCCTATTTCCTCGCCACCGGCCTGCCCGCGACGATCCGCGTCTACTGGTCGCAGGACATAACGAACGCCATAAACGCGGCCGCGGCCGATCATTGTGATGTGTGCTCGATCTCCTGGGGCTCCGACGAGGCGACCTGGGGAGCCAGCGACGGCTTGGCGCTCGAACAGGCCGCGCAAGCCGCGACAGCGGCCGGCATGGTGATTTTCGCCGCCTCCGGCGACAACGACTCCAGCGACGGCGGACCGACGCCCGCCAATGTCGACCTGCCGAGTTCGGCGCCGCATGTGATCGGTTGCGGCGGCACCAAGCGACTGGCCGACGGCACGGAAACCGTCTGGAACGACGACCCCGGAAAGACGAGTGGCGAGGGCACCGGCGGCGGCTACTCGACGCTGTTTCCCATGCCGTCCTGGCAAGCCGGCGCGCCAAACGGCCCGGGCCGCATGGTTCCCGACGTCGCTGCCAACGCCGACCCGGCGACCGGCTACCAGATCGTCGTCGGCGGGCAAACCGAAGTTGTCGGCGGCACGAGCGCCGTCGCCCCCCTCTACGCCGGTCTGTTCGCCGCGTTCGGCGAAAAACTCGGCTTCGTCACCCCCGAGCTTTACCTGAACCCGATGTGCTTCAACGACATCACGGTAGGGGATAACGGGGCGTTCCGGGCGAGGCAAGGGCCGGACCCGTGCACGGGGTTGGGGTCGCCGACCGCTACAAAGTTGCAAGCGGCTTTGATGCATCCGGGCGCCGCCTTCGCCCGAATGACCCGAACGAAATTCTATCGGACCCCTTTGGCCAACAACAGCCAGAATTTGAACTGCAACTGCCAAGGCAAACCTAGCGCAATCTTTCAATCAAAAGCCGTAAACGATCCCATAGGCTGTTGCTATGGCAAGAATAATGTCACCGGCGAAGACATCTATGACATGCGGAAAAAAAGCGAATGCGTAAGCGACGATATCGTTACACGGCACTGGATGGGTGGTCCTTGTCCAAATATCTCAAGATAGTTGTATTTAGATTCGCGAGCGTTAGGGGGAAATTATGATTAGTTGGTATCGCTCGGCGGGACTCTCGAAAATCGCGCTATTTGCCGTTGTCGGCTGCTTGCAAGCCTGCAATACGTCATCATTTGACGTCGATTACAATGATGAGGGCGAGCCGACTGCGTATAAAATCGTAAATAGAATAAATTGCGAATTGGCGGATCTCGTCCGGAAGAACGATGAAGGTAATTACATTCACGGTTACGCACCATACTTGATAAGTCAAGACTTTGACATTGAATTGATTCTATCTCTGGATATTAACAATACCGGAGGATTGACTCCAAGCTTGAAATACACCAACCCGTTTTCGTCCGCAACTTCGTTCGCATTTCCCGGAGCCGCTACTTTACAAGAAGGCAGAGAGGATAACTTCGCAAAGACCATTACGTTTCCGCTATCTAATATAATAACCAAATTGAAAGAGGACAACAAAGCTTTTACCTGCCCGGCGGAGGCAACAAATTTGGCAGGCAGCCAAGGCATCAACCGAATAGTTGAGTTAGGCTTGAGTATTCCTGATGACGCTCAAAGCGTTGTGGTCAGCACTCCAGGTAAATTCGATCAGAGATTTGGCGGTTCTATACAATATATCGTTACAACTAGCCTGTCTGGCGTTGGGCCGACTTGGACTTTGACAAACTTCACTGGACCAGGAGGCATGCTTGGACTTTCGAGAGTGAGCACCAACAAGCTGACAATTGGTTTCGGCAGCCCGGAATCCGGTGGTGCCGCCGCCCCGGCGGTTCCAGTTCCAAAACCACCGAAACCCGGAGCCAAGGCAACCCCTGCGGTCGTCAAAACCCTACCGCGCCCCAACCCCAAACTCGATCTGTTCATGAACACCCTGACCGGGAACCAGCTGAATTCACAGATTCAGCAGATATTGCAGAATACAAATCACTAATACTTGACTTTCTATACTGTAAATGTATTTCAAATACCTTAATGCTTAATCGAACTAAACTTATAGTCAGGCTATTGAATTGAGATAAACTGATTTACTATCGTCAAACTGCGTAGACTGAATGGGCGTTCCGATCTTAGGTTTGGTATATAGATCCTATACGGATGGGGAAAGCGATGTTATATTTTTGCGTTGTGCTGTTCTCTTTGTTTATGAGCGTGATGCCGGTTGCAATGGTTGTGCTGATTAGAAATGCTGTACTTCATCAGCGTCAGACCGTTATCAGAGACCTTGCGGGCGCCTTCAAATTTACTGATGAAACGCCAGAATCGCTAATACCGTCATTCGAATTTGTGAAATTTAAGTATTTGCTCGAAAAAAGAGATGGAGAGTTGGTAACAAGGAACGGAGATTATTCAGTATGGCATTGGATTCTTTCCGCTATTCCTTTGTCGATAATTTTTTTCCTTGTTGGATTCTATGTAAGCTGTGTTATTGCGAGGATTGCTTTCGTCTTTGGTTACGACGATCAGCTACAATGGATAGGTAATAATGATTTGTTGTATCCGTGGATAATAGTCTCTGCGTATTTTGGTTCTCACGTTCGTACTTTTCGAGATTTGTTTCGAGCTGTTAATAATTTTGATTTAAGTCCAGGCTCATTTATAGATTCTACGATCGATAATATACTATCGTTCATCGTAAGTTTATTGTTGTATTTTGGTGTTCACGCATTGAATATTATTGGTGTTCGCGCCTCAAGTGCAGGTGGGGCTGCCGGCGCCACAGACATTGCGTCATTCAGCGGTATAGTGGAAGCCGCGCGCGGCCACATTCCTGACACGGCATTCGCGATAATCCTCATAACCGCATTCGCTTTTTCGTACTATCCCAACATCGCTCGGCGAAACATCAATAAATCTAGCAAGATAAATGATTTCAAAACTGAAGATGATGACGTTTTTGCTGCGTTCAAGATTACTCCAATCGAGGTTATTGATGGTATCGACTCAGATATTCGTGATAAATTGTCAAACTATCATATAGATGGTGTTCAGAATCTAGCGGCAGCCAACCCGTTGATGCTTTATGTTGAGACTCCATATGGAGTTTATCAACTTATCGATTGGGTGTCGCAAGCCCAATTGTTCTCTGCAGTTGGTGCGAAAAAGGTAGTCAAGTTATGGTCACTCGGGGTGCGTACGATTTTTGACCTCGAACGGTTTGCTCTAGACAGGGCTTGTCAGGATCAAAGCGGCGTTTTGCTCAAAGCCATCGGCAAAATTTTGTTTGAGGGATCTCCGATCGAGGACAACAATCAGGAACTCGCCGCAGAAACAATTGTTGCCAACATAAATTCGATGCTCGAATCTTCGCACGTGCACCGTCTGCGCCAAATTGTCATGACGATTGGCGACCAGATAGGTGGTGACGCAAAGAGACTACGCCCAATCCCGTGCGCTAAGAAAGACGGCTGAACTGCATGACCTATTCCCGAAAAGGTCGCGGACTTCTTGGACAAGAATGTGCGCAAAGAACGAAGAACTGGAGCACGATACGAGGTCTGACGAGGCTCCAAGCTTTGTCACACCTCCACCACCCTCCCCTCCAAAATCGTCACTCTCCTATCCATCCGCCCCGCTAGTTCCAGGTTATGCGTCGCGATCAGCGCCGCCACCCGGCTCGCTTTCACCAGCGCGGCCAGCGTGTCGAACACATGCCCCGCCGTCTTCGGGTCCAAATTCCCCGTCGGTTCGTCCGCCAGCAGCACCCGCGGGGCGTTGGCGAGCGCCCTCGCTATGGCGACGCGTTGCTGTTCGCCGCCGGACAGCTCCGCGGGGCGGTGGGTCGCGCGCGCGGCGAGGCCGAGGTAGTCGAGCAACTCCGCCGCCCTCTTCGCCGCCTCCCCACGAGCCAGCCCGGCGATCATCTGCGGCAGGATGATGTTTTCCAGCGCGGTGAACTCGGGCAGCAGGTGGTGGAACTGGTAGACGAAGCCGATCTCGGAGCGGCGCAGCGACGTGCGCTCGCCGTCCGACATCGCGCGCGTCGGCTTACCCGCCACGAACACGTCCCCTGCGTCGGGCGTCTCCAGCAGTCCGGCAATATGCAGCAGCGTCGATTTGCCGGCGCCCGAGGGGGCGATCAGCGCGACCGACTGTCCCGGCGCCAGCTGCAAATCGACGCCGACGAGCACGTCGAGCCGGGTCTCGCCTAGGCCATAGCGGCGCTCGACGCCGCGCAGTTCCATCGCCAGTTCACTCATAGCGCAGCGCCTCGACGGGATCGAGCCGCGCGGCGCGCCAGGACGGGTAGACCGTCGCCGCCAGCGACAGGAACAGCGCCATCACCGCGACCGCGACGACGTCGTGGGTCTCGACGCGCGAGGGCAGTTCGGAGAGAAAATAGAACTGCGCCGG
>Ga0302320_10016632_pt1 | contig 15004 bp, 11 predicted proteins | sample Bog_T0_3_FD_202130 | JGI IMG/M metagenome (GOLD analysis project Ga0302320, IMG submission 202130) | Peat permafrost microbial communities from Stordalen Mire near Abisko, Sweden - Bog_T0_3 | ecosystem: Environmental > Terrestrial > Soil > Wetlands > Peat | place: Sweden: Abisko, Stordalen Mire... | reverse complement strand
AATCGGCTTGCCGGTAACGACTTCCATCAAGCCGTATGTTTTCTCCTTCGATGCAGCCGAAGTTTGCAAAGGCACTGTCTGCGCTCCGATAGTAACCAGAGAGTCAGTATTGGAATTCGGCTTCAACTTCCAGACTGGCCGCGAAAGCCCGCCATCCTTGCGAACCCGCCAGAAGTGAACAATCGTTAGCAAAATTAGCAGCGATGGCAGCACCGCGACATGCAGTACATAGAAGCGAATCAGCGCACCCTCGCCGACGCTGTGGCCGCCAAGCAATAATTCGCGCACCTGCCCGCCAACCAGCGGAGCATAACTGCCAATGTTAGTCCCGACAGTAATAGCCCAGTAAGCCAGTTGATCCCAGGGCAGCAGATAGCCCGTGAAAGACAGGCTCAGAGTCAGCAGAAGCAGCAGAACGCCAATCACCCAATTGAATTGGCGCGGCTTCTTGTATGAGCCCGTGTAGAAGACACGGCACATATGCAGAAAAACGCAGACCACCATGCCGTGCGCCGCCCAGCGATGCATGTTGCGCAGGAACGGTCCCATGAAGACGACAAATTGCAAGTCTTTCATGTCCTGGTATGCCTGGGGCGGATAAGGCCGGTAGTAAACCATCAGCGCTATCCCGGTAGTCAGCAAAATAAGAAAAAGAAAAAAGGTAATAAAGCCCAGGTAAAAAGTATGCCTGAACTTCATATTTTCTTTCTTTACCTTGGCGGGATGAATGTGCAGCCACACATTGAGAAAGACCAGCTCGGACTTTCCCTTGTCGGTGGAGAGCGGGTCCCGCCGTACGATCGATTGCCAGATTTCGCGAATCAAATTCATCGTTTACACCATCAACCGGTAAGTGGGCGGCACAACCTTGTCCTTGTCGACGCGTAGCTGCCCATCGCGAGCCTGCGTTACTTCATACCAATCCAACGCGCGCGGCGCGGGCCCGTGCTGTACCGAACCGTCGGCGGCAAAGACGCTGCCATGGCACGGGCAATGAAATTTCTGGTCGCTGGAGAAATGCGCAACCGTGCAGCCCAAATGGGTGCAGACCGCGCTCGCAACGGCGAATCCCTTGTCGCGATCGCGAAAAACAAAAATCTTTTCTTCGACAAGAAAAGTAGGAGGGCCGAAGGGAAAATCTCCCGCCTCGCCGATCTTGAAACTCTGTGGCGGCTCGTAAAACACGCTCGGCATCAGATAGCGAAGCACGGCTCCGAGACTGATCGCAACTGCCGAACAAAGCGCGGCAATCCCGATCGCCCCCCAACTGAATTTAAAAAACTCTCTTCGATCCATGCCTTCACTCCCTTATTCAAAAACTTCCCGCTCCTGCTGTTCCAAAGCTTCCATTGTGATGGCCCCGGTCGGGCATCGCGCCGCGCAAAGTCCGCAGCGAATGCACTTCTCTTCGTTCTTGATAATCGCGCCTGCCTGGCCCGCCTGCAACTCTGCGCCAGCCACGCCATATCGTCTTTGAATCAGAGCATCGTAGCGCGCATCGCCTCTCACCTGCACAAGATCCACAAGGCGCAAGCAATTCTCCGGACATACATCCACGCAACCGGCGCAGAGGATACACTTTGAGCCATCGAAGATCGTATTGACCTGGCAGTTAAGGCAGCGCAGCCCTTCGGCGCGGCCCTGCTGCTCATCAAATCCCAACTCGACTTCTGCAATTCCGATGCGGCGATTGGCGGCCAGCACCGGCATCTTCTGCCGCGGCGTTGAAAGAAATCCGCGCGGCATCTCCCAGTCAGGCAAAATACGGAAGCGGCTAAGAATTGTTTTCTTTGTTTTGCCGCTGAAAAAAACATGAATCGAGCGCGCAGCCTTATGTCCATTGGCGACAGCTTCCACCAGAATGCGCGGTCCAAAGGCCACATCGCCGCCGGCAAAAACGCCTGGCGCGGTGGTCATCAGGTCTTCATCGATCTTGAGAATGCCGCGCGGAGTTACCTGCACACCTTCTTTACCTGAGAGAAATGAAAGGTCGGCTTGCTGGCCAATCGCCAGGATCACGCTATCGCAGGGAATGATTTTTTCTTCTTCGCTGAAGGCGGGATTGAAGCGTCCATTCTCATCAAATACTGTCAGGCAGCGGCGCACTTTGAGGCCAGTTACTTTGCCATTCTCGCCAACGATTTCTTTTGGCCCCCAGCCGTTTTCAACCGCAATGCCCTCGTGCTCGGCCTCATCCACTTCGCCCTTCCATGCCGGCATCTGCGCGCGCGATTCCAGGCTTACCAACTCCACCTCTTCCGCCCCCGAGCGCAGCGCCATGCGCGCCGCATCGAAAGCCGGCTGCAGACCCTTTGCATCTTCATCCTCCGATTCCGCGAAGGCGACCGTCTCCTGAGCCATTTCCTGGACGAGTCGCACAGCGGCACGCGCCACGTCGATCGCCACGTTGCCGCCGCCCACAACCACCACGCGCTTGCCCAACTCGATCTCGAAGCCAAGATTGACGTTAATTAAAAAATCAATACCGTTATAGACCCCCGCCAGATGCGCGCCGGGAATATTCAACTCGCGGCCTTTATTCAGCCCCGTGGCCAGCAAGACCGCGTCGAACTTCGACCGCAGTTCTTCAAAGGAGATATCGCGTCCAATCGTCACGCGCGTGTGGAGCTTCACTCCCATCGCAAGTATGTTATCCACTTCCATCTTGATAATTTCCCTTGGAAGCCGGAATTGCGGAATGCCGAGATATAACATGCCGCCGGGAACCGGGGCCGACTCGAAGACTTCCACCGAGTAGCCGAGAAGTGTTAAATCGTGAGCGCATGTAAGTCCACAAACACCTGCCCCCACTACCGCAATGCTCTTGCCGCGCTTCACCGGCGGCGCCAGTTTCTTCCGCGCCGGGTCGTGACCGGTGCCAAGATTATGGCGATCGGTTGCGTAGCGCTTCAAAGCGCAAATAGCTATCGGTTCGTCAATCTTGCCGCGCCGGCAGTTATCCTCGCAGGGATGCGCGCAGATACGGCCCAACACATATGCAAATGGATTGGGCGCGCGGGCCAGAAGATATGCCTCTTCATCACAAGAAATTCCGATAGCCTGCACATAGCGCCCGCATTCGGTATGAATCGGACAGGCAGAGCGACAGGGAATATTCTTGTCGAAGTATTCCTGGTCCGGAACAGTGATGGAATAGCGCATCGATTCTCCGCAATGGCGATTACTCGAACAATTTGACTCAAAACTGCCAGGTTCCCAAGTCCCGCATTTGGAACCTGGGATACGAAGGCTCTCATCAAAACGCACAAAGCCGCGCGCACTACGACCTAGTGCTGCTGCGCCTTCAATTTTTCGATCTCTTCATCGCTTAGCGACTTGAAGAAAGCAGATGGATTCTTGTCTTTGCGAGTTTCCTGATCGTATGCGAGAAACTCGTAGATCGTTTTTCCTTGTGCGTCGCTGATGCCGGAGTTGGGCTTGTGCATCATGCGTTTTACATAGCGGCCCCATTCCTCCTTGGTCATAATGGTATTGATCGGCCGCGCAATGGTGTGGCACTTGGCGCACTTATCCGTAAAGATCTTGTATCCCTTCTGCTGCTCGGCGGGATAGCTGGAGACATTGACCTTGTCCGGCCCCTTGTCTTGCGGGAGCGTTACGTTGCCGCTTTGCGCCATTAAAAACAACGGCGCGCCTAAACAAACAATCGTCATACCGCGAATTGCTTTGTGCATTTCAATCTCCTTACCACATATACCGAATGTCGAGTCTGAATAGCTTGTCGGTAGTGCCGACCAGAGCCACAGGGTCGCCGTCGTGCTCCTGATTATAAGCCGCTCGCAGAACCACGTTTCCCAGAGGAGTCAGCGCGTGCTCGCCGCCAATACCCCACGCGCGCGTATGCATTGTCGGGTTGGATGCAATCGTCTCTGAAGCGCGATCAAACCTCAAATTGATCGCTGTCCCGGTCTTGAGGTAATAGTCCGCTTCACCGCGGTATGTATTCGCGATATAGTGCGACATAGGACCGCCATCGGGAGGCATCCAGTCATCCTGGCTGCGGATGTAGCCGCCAAGCACATCCAACTTGTCAAAGAACAGGTAGTTGCCGAAGACGCCCACCCGGTTGAGGTTCGCCCGATAAGAGAACGGAGGAGGTGGAGGGGTTCCGATGGTTGGAGTCTGTATCTGATCCTTCGACCCGCGGTACATCATCACCGTAACTCCGCCGTCGGGACCAAACCAGTAATCGGCGTCAGCCCAAACATCTTTGGAGTTCTTCGTCGAACCGGCCAGTATCTCGCTTCCGTCCGCATTCAATCCGTTAGTAACCTTCGCTGAGAGAGCAAAAACACGCTTGAAATACGGCGAGGCCCAGGTATAGCCCGCGTCAATGCCCACCGGATGCTGATCGAGCGCAAAGTTAATCGGGTCCACATTGGTGAGCGTGAAGGCGGGATCGGAGAAAAGGTTATAGAACATCGCCGCACGAGTTCCCTCGCCCTCTTGCATATGCATTTCGCCGGCCTTGAGAAAGTAACTGCTATTTGCCTTGCCGCCGGTATAAACGCCAAAGCCCTGCTCCAGGTCGTTACCGCCATCCTGATAAAGCTCATAGTGGCCAAAGTACGAGAAGCCGCTCTCCGGTATGGCTCCGGCCACAAACAGCGCCGCTTCATCCAGGTTGAAGCTTGAGCAGGATGAACTCGCCGCGGTAAGACTGCCGCATGAAGTAGAAGGCGACACCGAAGTCGTGTTGCCCTTGTCTGCGACTGTCTTATCCTCGGTAAAACTGGCCTGCAAGAGAAGCGCCATGGAGTTAGTGATGCTGAACTTGATGTCTTTGTCCAGCGCGGTTATCTTGGGCGCCGGCTTGGTTCCGTCCATCTCATCCGGCGGCATGCGATAACCAAGCCGCTTGAACATATAACCATTCTTGTTCAATGCCGGAGGAATGGTGTGGCAGGTATAACACTTCACGCCATACTTGCGTGCAAATGCCGGAATTGCTTTTCCTTGTTGAGGCGTCAACAGAATAAATCCGATGACAAGCAGGATTGCCTTTACGCTCAAGGTCCAGGGTTTCATGTGCGGGAACTCCTGGCTGTTTCTACTGCACGACAAGAGCCAAAGCTTCTTGGCTGTGCAATCAGCAACTTAACGCAACTCGACTCTAGAGCCTGGGGATTTCATTCCCCGATCTCCACCCGCCTCTGAGGAATCGATTCCCCAATCTCCTCCTTCTCGCGTTTAAGAAGCGCATAAAAGGTCTTTCTATCCACTCCGGCCTCGCGTGCCGCGGCGCTCACATTTCCCCCGCAGTGGGCCAGCACGGCCTGCGCGTAGGAGAGTTCAAAACTCGCCAGATACTGCTCCCGCGCATCCTTCCACGGCAGCGCTGCAAGACAGTTGCCAACCTCTACCCGCGGTGAATCCTCTTCGATATCTTCCGGCCCCAGCACACCGCCCGGATGCAGGGCCGTCAGCCTTTCCATCACGTTTTTCAACTGGCGAATATTGCCCGGCCAGCGCTCTCGCATCAGCGTTTCATAGAACTGCGGTGAACCCGACAGGCTCTTGCCGTAGCGCCGCGAAAATCGCTCCAGAAAAAAGCGAGCCAGATGAGGAATATCCTCAGCTCTCTCGCGCAGCGGAGGCAGCTTCACCGTTACCACGCTCAGCCTATAGAAAAGTTCCTCGCGAAAGCTGCCCGCTTTGATCTTGGCCATCAAGTCTTGATTGGTCGCGCAGAGTATACGGCACTCGACTCGCACCGGCGTCAGTCCGCCCAGCCGACGCAGCACCCGCTCCTCCACAAAACGAAAGAGCCGCGTCTGCAACTCCACACCCAGGTCGCCAATCTCATCCAGAAACAACGTCCCGCCATCGGCCGATTCGATCAGTCCCTTCTTTGTCCGTTCGGCCCCGGTAAATGCGCCGCGTTCATAACCGAACAGTTCGCTCTCGATCAGCGTTCCCGGCATTGCGCTGCATTCCACCGGCACATAGGCACCGTCTTTGCGCCGGCTCTGGTCGTGGATGAATCGTGCCATCACTTCCTTGCCGGTTCCGCTTTCACCCAGTATCATCACCGTCGCATCGGTGGCCGCGGCGCGACGGCACTTCTCCATCTGCTCCAGCATCGCCGCGCTGTGGCTCTGCGCCGCTTCGCCCTCGCCCAGAGATTCCAGGCGGCCCTTAAGCCTTTCCACTTCGCGCTCCAGCGTACGGTGAGAGAGAGCGCGCTTCACCACCAGCAACAGATCTTCACGCTTGAAAGGCTTCTGCAGGTAATCGAAGGCGCCGTTGCGCATCGCCAGCACCGCACTTTCTACCGATCCGAAAGCCGTGAGAAAGACGATCGGCAGCCCAGGATGCGCTTCATGCAGCCGCGCAAATACTTCCTCGCCTGACATGCCCGGCATCCGCATATCCAGCAGCACCAGGTCGGGCGGATTGGCCAGGCATTCGGCCAGACCCTTGGCCGGCTCCACGCACACTGAGACCGTTGTGCCGGGCTGCCGCAGCATCCGCTGAATGTTTTCGCCCAGCGCGGCTTCGTCGTCAATCACCAGAATGCGGCTCACTCTGCGGTTCCTCCGGCAAACCAGTGGTAGGGTTGGCCGCGTGTGAAGCGCGCCGGGGGCAGCTCGATCGCAAAGCTCGCTCCGCCGCCTTCTCGCGCTTCATAACGGATGCGGCCATCATACATATCCAGCAGGCTGGCTGCCAAAAACAGTCCCAGCCCCAGCCGCTCCCGCCCGCTGCTCTGTGAGACAAAAGGCTCAAAAAGATGTTCGCGAATCGTCTCCGGAACCCCCGGCCCGTTGTCTTCAATCCGCGCCACCACCTTTGCCCCCGCCGTCCGGTAAGGCTCAACGCGAACCCAGATTGCGCCCTCCTCGCGACCCTTCAACGCGTCCAGAGCATTGCATAGCAAGCAGCGCACCACTTCGCCCACCACATGCTCCGGCACATCCACGCGCGGCGCGTCGGCAATCTCCTCGATCACTCTCACTCCTTGATTCCTTGCCAAGGTCCGTTGCGCCGTAAGGGCCTCTTCCAGTGCCTTGCCGGGAGCCGAAGCCTCAAAAACCTCTCCGCCCCGCTCGCGCCGCAAGGCCTGCAAAAGCGTCGTCGCAATCCGGCTCATGTAGCGCGTTTCCTTGAGCATTTGCTCCAGATCCGCGCAAAGCGCCGCGTCCTCCATGCGCTCGTCCAGCAGCACTTCAAGCCGCCCCGCCACAATCGCCAGCGGGTTGTTGAACTCATGCATGAAACCCGCGGAAAACTGCCCCAGCAGTGTCAATTGATGAGAGAGCCGCGCCTGCCGGTCGGCGGCCTGTAACTCCTCGCGCAGCCGCGACGTGCGGTAGCGCACCGTATCCAATTGCAACTTGAGTTGCGCGGCGTTCTCCTCGGCCGCAGCCGCGCGCGCAGCCAAGCGGGCGCGCTGCCGATGTAAAGCTACCAGCGCAGCCAGCGGCGCAATTAAAACTGCCAGAACAACAGCAATAGCTTTAACGATCAAAGAGCCAGAAAATATCCAAAACCAGGCCCAAAGAAACGGCAGCACCCAAGCCCCGCTAACCAACAGCCAAGCCCCGCCCCGCTCCCTTGAGCGGTCAAGATCGGCGTCCTCTCTAAGCTTCCCTGACATATCCCATCAAGTGTAGTGCCTCAAGCACGCGTACCGCGCTGGGGAAACCCCAACCGGTGCTAATTTTGCATCAGTCATATACCGGCTTCGTAGACCCGAAAGATAAAACCGTAGCGCCAACAAGAAGTTGTAGCGTCGGCCTCCTGGCCGGATGTAGCGTGGACCTCCCGGTCCATGCTTGTTTCTTCCTAATCCTCCACTGGCTTCTCCGACCCGCAGCAGGTGCTTTGCAGATAATTAGCCCCAACACGCGCACAATCTAGGAAAAGCGGTCAAAAATCCCGCTTCGCCAGAGGCAAACATGAGCAACACCATCCAATCCGCCCCGTTGCCCGTCGCCAAAGCCGCCCAGGCCATGCTCCTCAACCAGCCCGCCGCGCCCGATTCCCCCTCCACCGCAAGCCAAGAAAACCCGAAGAAAAATGGCAATCAATTCGTCAAACCTTCGCTAAATCGCGAAATTTATTTATTCAACATGCTTATTATCAATAGTTTGAATAGGTAAAAAACGACAAAAACCCCTTTTTTTATTCTCTATTCCTTCGCTTCCATAAAACCATAGACGTTATAATTAATATTATCAATAAGATAGCAGAATAATATCTATAATATTTCTCTGAAAAATATTCTCTTTATCTTCGCTTTATGGCAATTTCCACCATTTTGTGCCATCAGAGAGCTGGGGCATCGAAATGGACTTTGAGCCAATCATCGGGAGCTTCTTTACCTGAGAATTGCTTGCGCTTCGGTGGGCAGACACCCGGTGGGGACCGGGAGATCCACGCAACAGCCGGTCCATCACCCCACGGACCGAAACCGGTCCGTGGGGATCCCGGCCAGGAGGTCCACGCTGCAATAATCATGCAGTGCGGGTCTACGAAAGCCAAAATGGATTTGATACAAAACCAGGAGTTGATCGAAGGCTTCTCAAGCAAGGATGCAGGCTACATTGTGAGCTTCTAGAAGGCGTTGAAACTCTGCTGGGAGTTGTTTGTCTGAGACGACCTGATGGATCTCATCGAGAGAGGCAACGCGGATCAACGCATCGCGTCCAAACTTGGTGCGATCCGCCACGATGACAACTTTGCGCACGGCTTTGATCATGGCGCGCAGGGATTCGACGATGAGGCTGTTGGAGTCGCTGATGCCGGCCTCAGTGATGCCGCGAATGCCCATGATGAGGAGGTCGGCCGAGACGCTGTGCAGCATTTTCTCGCAGATGGGGCCAAGTTGCACACCTAGCCGCGGGTAGAGATAGCCGCCGGTGAGGATGACCTCGGCGCGTTTGCTGTCCCAGAAGGTTTGAGCCACCGGGATGGAGTTGGTAACGATTTGGATGGGCCTTTCGCTGAGGCAGCGGGCGGCTTCGACAACCGTTGAGCCACCGCCGAGAATCACGGTCTGGCCGTCTTCAACCAACTCGGCGGCCGCTTTGCCGATGCGGGTCTTTTCCTCGTGGCAACTATCGGAGAGACTGCTGAAGTCCATGACCTCATCGCGCGTCTGCAAGGAGATAGCCCCGCCATGCACACGGCGCAGGATTGCTCTCCGCTCCAAGTCGATCAAGTCGCGGCGAATGCTGGACTTGGACGAGTGGAACCGGGCGCATAGTTCTTCAATGCTCAGGAACTCCTGCTTGGCGAAAAGATCCTGAACCTCGAGGATGCGTTGAGCTTGCTTCATGAAGGCGATGATACGACTTCATTCAAAAAGATTTCAACACCGGTACTTTTTGGAGCATTGTGAAGTATATTGAATTCATTGTGCCTAAATCTTCCTGTTGTTCTGTTGAAAGTCCGAGTCTGGCCCTGATTGAAACAATTGTGCGGCGAGCAGTTCTGGAGTGCGCTGGACAAAGCCAGCTTCCGCCGGCGACGAGTGGCGATCCGATGCAAATCTTCAACTCCCCCGTGGTGCTGGCGATCAAGAAAGAGATCGTACGCGCGGGCAAGAAGCTTTGGAAGCGGCATTATGTAGATGGTAACGGAGGAAATATCTCGGCGCGCGTCTCGGAAGAATTTGTGGTCTGCACACCGACACTTCTGAGCAAAGGCGACCTGCGGGTGGAGGATCTGGCGCTGGTGGACCTGGAGAACCGGCGAATCTGCGGTTATCGCGCCCATACCAGCGAACTTCTGCTGCATCTGGAGATCTATAAGACTGTGCCTGAGGCCAAGGCGGTCATTCACTGCCATCCGCCTTATGCCACGGCCCATGCGGTTGCCGGAGTGATTCCGCAGTCGAATCTGGTGCCCGAGCAGGAGGTTTTTATCGGTCTGGTGGCGCTTTCTCCGTATGAGACGCCGGGTACGCATGAGTTTGCACACACGGTTCGCACACTGGCCAAGGACCACAACACAATCCTGCTGGCGAATCACGGAATAGCCTGCTGGGCGGATACGGTGACCCACGCAGAGTGGTACGCCGAGATTGTGGAGACCTATTGCAAGACGGTGATGATTGCCAAGCAACTGCGGTCTGATCTGCCGGAGATTCCTGCGGGCAAGATGGCCGAATTGCTGGCGCTGAAGAAGAAGCTGGGAATGAGCTTGCCGGACCCGCGGAATGCACCCGATCCGGCGGAGGCGGCTGACCCGTTGGCTGGCGCGGCAATTCCGGCGCAATTGCCCGCGAGCGGCCCTCTGGATGCGACTGAAACCGATAAGCTGGTCGATCGCCTGACAGAAGAGATTTTCGATTTTCTCGAAAAGAACAGATGACGGAGATGGCCAATTTCGTTGCCGCCGATCTGGGGGCATCCAGCGGGCGGATCATGCTGGGCCAGTGGGATGGCCGGGCGTTTTCAGTGCGGGAGTTGCATCGATTTGCCAACGGCGGAGTGCACGCTGGCGACGGCTACTACTGGGACATTCTAAGTATCTGGTCGCAGATCAAGGCGGGGCTGACGAAGTACCATGCCGTGAGCGCGCAGCCGCCGCATGGCATAGCCGTGGACGCATGGGGCGTGGATTTTGGGTTGCTGGATGGCGCCGGACGGCTGATCGGGAATCCCAGGCATTATCGCGATCCGCGGACCGCCGGCATACCGCGGCGGGTATTCAAGACGGTTGCGGAGCGAGAGTGGTTCCGCGAGACCGGCGTGCAGACGATGGCGATCAATACGCTTTTTCAGCTTTGCAGCATGGTCCGCGCCCAGGATCCCGCGCTTGCGCAGGTGGAAACAATGCTGATGATTCCCGACTTGTGCGCGTATTTTCTGTGCGGCGAAAAAACGGTGGAATGGACCGAGGCAGCAACGACGCAGATGTACTCGCCGCATCGGAGGGACTGGGCGCGCGCGCTTTTACGCTCCTTGGATGTACCGGTTTTCATTCTGCCGCCGGTAACGCGGCCGGGGACCGTGCTTGCGATGGTGCGCACGGATGTGGTGGAGGAATGCGGCTTTACGCGCTCCTTTCCGGCGATTGCCGTGGGTTCGCACGATACGGCGAGCGCGGTTGCGGCGATCCCCAACATGGACGAGGAGAGCGTTTTTCTATCCAGCGGCACCTGGAGCCTGATGGGCGTGGAGGCGGTGAAGCCGGATACTTCAGAAGAGGCGCAGCGCCTGGGTTTCACCAATGAAGTCGGCGCGGACGGCGCGGTGCTGCTGCTGAAAAACATTACCGGGCTTTGGATTGTGCAGGAGTGCATGAGGCAGTGGGCGAGCGAAGGCCTCAATATCGGATGGGAAGATTTAGCGGCCGAGGCTGAGGCCGCAAGGGCCTTTCAAAGCTTCATCGATCCCGATGCGCCGGGCTTTCAAACGCAGTGCGATATGCCGCGCGCGATTCGCGAATACTGCAAGGCAAGCGGGCAAACTTCGCCAGAGACCGCGGGGGAGATGGCGCGGTGCGCCTATGAAAGCCTCAGTCTGAAATACCGTTCGGTGCTGGAATCGCTGCGCAAATTGACGAGGCGCGAATTGAAGAAAATCCGCGTGGTTGGTGGCGGTGGCTTGAACGCGGTATTGTGCCAGATGACGGCCGATGCCTGCGATTGCCAGGTTGTAAGCGGCCCGGCGGAGGCCTCGGCGCTGGGCAATGTGATGCTGCAAGCGGTCGCGACGGGGCATTTGGACGATGTGCGTTCGGGGCGGGCCGCGCTTGCTGAATCGGTGCAGTGCGTAGTGTTCGAACCCCATCGATCGGATCGATGGGATGAGGCGTATGCGCGCTTTCGATTGCTGGAAGCTGCGAAAATTGACAATGCCAAGGTGTAAAAAAAGTTTGCCGGCCGCGCGGAAGCCGGAGAGAGTTTGAAGGAGAGAGTCCATGGCAGTTTATGTCGTTCCTGAATTAGAAGAGCAGACTCCGGTGGCAGCCAAGGAAGTGCTGCTGATCGCGAGCGGCGATTTGCGCCTCTCAGCCAACCAGATGTGCTGGCCGGCGCAGGCGCGGATGGAAGCCATTTTAACTGAAGCTTTCAAGGCGGAGGGATTCACCCTGCGCCGTGCGCACACCTACGATGCGAAGACCAGGCACGGCTTCATCTCAAACCAGCGCATGGGCATGGATGTCTTTACGCACATTCATCCCGATGCGCCGATTGTGGTGGCCGAGGCAGTGTGGCAGTACAGCAATCATGTACTGGCTGGGCTGTTGAGCCATCGCGGACCGATCCTGACCGTTGCCAACTGGTCGGGCGAGTGGCCGGGATTGGTGGGCATGTTGAATCTGAACGGGAGCTTGTATAAAGCGGGCGCAAAGTTCAGCACACTGTGGAGCAAGGACTTCGACGACGAGTTCTTCCGCAAGGGCCTGCGGCAATGGCTGAAGGAGCACCGCGTGGATCACGACACAAGCCATGTTCGGGATTGTGTACTGGCTGCTCTGCCCAAGGCCGAGCGTGAGTTGGGGAGTTCACTGGCGCAGATTCTGCTGACACGCAAGGCAATCATGGGCATCTTCGACGAAGGCTGCATGGGCATGTATAACGCCATCATCGAAGACTATCTGCTGAATCCGCTGGGAGTGTACAAGGAGCGGCTGAGCCAATCGGCGCTGATTGCCGCCATGCGCGATGTCAGCGATGAGGAAGCGCAAAAAATTCGCACGTGGCTGGATGGGCGTAGGCTTACCTTCATGACCGGCCCCAATGATGAGACGGACCTGACCGACGCGCAGATTCTCTTGCAGTGCAAGATGTACATTGCGGCGATGCGTATCAGTGACAGCTTCGGCTGCGACGCCATTGGCATTCAGTATCAGCAGGGGTTGAAGGATATGGCGCCTGCCTCCGACCTGGTCGAGGGCTTGCTGAACAACGTCGAGCGCCCGCCCGTCTTTTCTCAGGACGGCCGCGAACTCTATGCCGGCCAGCCGCTGCCGCACTTCAATGAAGTGGATGAATGCGTCGGCCTGGATTCGATCATTACAAATCGCGTGTGGAATGCGATGCAGATCGATCCGGCGACGACGCTGCACGATGTTCGCTGGGGCGAGCACTACACGGGGCAGGGAATCGACGATTTTGTTTGGGTCTTTCAGATTTCAGGCGCGGTGCCGGCCTCGCACATACAGGGCGGATACGCCAAGGCCGTCAGTGAGCGCCAACCGCCGATGTATTTCCGGCTGGGCGGCGGTACGCTGAAGGGTGTCTGCAAACCTGGGCCGGTGGTCTGGAGCCGCATCTTTGTGGAAGGCGGCGCGGTGCATGTGGATATTGGCCGCGCCAGCGCAATCGAACTTCCGGTTGCGGAGACGGAGCGGCGCTGGCAGGCGACGACCCCGCAGTGGCCCATCATGCACGTTCTGCTCAAGGGCGTAACGCGGGATCAATTCATGGCCCGGCATCACGCCAATCACGTAAATGTGGCCTATGCGCCGACGGAGGAGATTGCCGACAAGGCGCTGGCAGCCAAGGCAGCGATGTTTGCCGAGCTGGGCGTCCAGGTGCATCTCTGCGGCATTTGAAACTGGCCGCGGACTAAGGAGGTTTTTATGAGCGCATCAACTCACACAGCCGCGTCGATCCGGCAATACCAGATGCTGATCGATGGTGAATTTGTTGGCAGCGAAACGATGCTTCCGGTGCTGAATCCGGCAACGGAAGAGTCGATCTCCGAGGTGCCAGCCGCGACGCCCGAACAGGTGGACCAAGCCGTGCTGGCGGCTGAGCGGGCGCAGCCGGAATGGGCGCGGCTGCCTGCCATCCGGCGCGCGGGCTACCTGCGCGAAATCGCCGCCGCTGTGCGCGCGAAAAAGGCGTATCTGGCGCGCACCATCGTCGAGGAGCAGGGTAAGATTTTGTCTCTCGCCGAGATCGAAGTCGACTTTTCCGCCGACTATCTGGACTACATGGCTGAGTTTGCCCGGCGCTACGAAGGCGAGATTATCCAGAGCGATCGTCCGGGCGAAAATATTCTGCTTTTCAAGGCTCCCATTGGCGTGATTGCCGGGATTTTGCCGTGGAACTTTCCGTTTTTCCTGATCGTGCGCAAGATGGCTCCGGCGCTGGTTACGGGCAATACCATCGTGATCAAACCAAGCGGCGAAACGCCCAACAACGCCTGCGAATTCGCCAAAATCGTAGCCGAATCGTCGCTGCCCAAGGGGGTCTTCAATCTGGTTACTGGCAAGGGCTCGGTGGTTGGGATGACTCTCGCCGGGCATCCGCGCGTAGGCATGGTAAGCCTGACGGGAAGCGTGGACGCGGGTTCTGCGGTGATGCGCGCGGCGGCGGTTAATATCACAAAAGTTTCTTTGGAACTGGGCGGCAAAGCGCCGGCAATCGTCATGAAAGACGCCGACCTGAGCTTGGCGGTCAAGGCGATTCGCGACTCGCGCATCATCAATACTGGCCAGGTGTGCAACTGTGCGGAGCGCGTCTATGTGCATGAGTCCATCGCAGATGAGTTTGCGGGGCTCATGACGGAGGCTGTGCGCAAGACGGTTTCAGGCAATCCCTTTGCGCCGGAAACGGAGATGGGGCCGCTGGTCAGCCAGGCGCAATTGAGCAGCGTCGAGGCCTCGGTGGAACAGGCCATCAAGGACGGCGCTCAAGTCACCGTAGGAGGCCGACGCGATGACCGCGGGCGCGGTTATTACTACCAGCCGACGGTGCTGACGCAATGCCGGCAAGAGACGGCAATCATGCGCCAGGAGATCTTCGGCCCGGTGCTGCCGATCGCTACATTCCGCGATCTCGACGAGGCTATCGCGATGGCCAACGATTGCGAGTACGGACTTACGTCGTCGATCTTTACTCGTAGTTTGGACGCGGCCATGCGCGCCGCCAATGAATTGAAATTCGGCGAGACCTACGTCAACCGTGAGCACTTCGAGGCCATGCAGGGCTTCCACGCTGGATGGCGCAAGTCAGGCATTGGCGGCGCGGACGGACGCCATGGGCTGGAAGAGTATTTGCAGACCCATGTGGTTT
>Ga0302320_10016631_pt1 | contig 15004 bp, 14 predicted proteins | sample Bog_T0_3_FD_202130 | JGI IMG/M metagenome (GOLD analysis project Ga0302320, IMG submission 202130) | Peat permafrost microbial communities from Stordalen Mire near Abisko, Sweden - Bog_T0_3 | ecosystem: Environmental > Terrestrial > Soil > Wetlands > Peat | place: Sweden: Abisko, Stordalen Mire... | reverse complement strand
GCGACCATGATCGAAGGGAATCTCGCCGTAGGGTACCTGCTCGGCTCGGGCCGCGAACGCGGACGTTCCGCCGGGGGCTGGCATGCTGCTGGCCGAGGCAGCCGTCAGCGCGGCGGTCAGATCCTTGACCGCTGCGGAGAGATCGGCCCGCCCGCGCTGCAATTCGGTATTCGCCGAGGTCAGCGCGGCGACCTCGGCCCGCGACTTGGCCAAGTCGTCGCGCGCCGCGAGCCAGGATGTCGCAAACGCAGCGGCGATGAGGCAGGCCGCGGCAAGCCCCACGGCCCACGGCCACAACGCGCGCTGCGCGCGCACCGGCGGCGGGAGTTCCACCGCGGCTTGGGCGGGCATGGCATTGCGCACATCGCTGACGATGCGCGACGCGAAACTATCGAGACTCGCGACGATGAAGCGGCGCACGTCAGCCGTCTGCTCCTTCACCGCCGACTCGAGCCGTCGCCCCCAATCCACGCCGGAGCCGGCCCTCGCGGCGGCCAGGGAAGCGGCCGGCGGTCTCTCGACCGGTACGTCGCCATCGAGTTCGACGGGCGCGAGAGCGGCTTCGGTCATGTCGCGCCGATCCGGCAACAAATGTAATTCGTACAATACTTTCGAGACATCGACCGGGCGGACTTGCTTCGGCAACACGCCCATGGCGCCCAGCGCACGCGCTTGGCCCACGTACAGTTCGCCCTCCTGCGACGTGTACATCATGATCGGGATCATGGCCGTCTGCGGGTTGCCTTTGATGGCTTGCACCGCCTGCAGGCCATCCATGCCGGGCATGAGATGGTCCATGAAAATCGCATCCGGGCGATTGTGTTTCAAGTACTCGATGGCTTGCTCGGCGGATTCCGCCATGTCGACTTCAATGTCGTACTTCTCGAGCATGCGGCTCAAGATGACGCGAGCCGACTTCGAGTCGTCGACGACTAGTGCGCGTTTGCGGGCCATATCAATAGTTTATCGCAATCTTTTCGGCGCCGGATGCGGCGCGAGGCCTTGTCGCACATTGCGGACATCGCGACGGCGCGTTCAGTACGCCGCCGCGAGTCCCCGGCCGAACGCCGCTGGAAATCAAGCCGTAGGCTCAGCACCCTGCGATTCTTTGTTCTGCGCAATCCAGGTCAGCGCGGATTCAACATCGGCGAGTTCGCTCGCGGTAAACCCTTCGATTCTGACCCCGGTCGCTTCGGCCTTCTTCTTGGCCAGTTCGGCGGCGGCCACCGTGTGGACCCACACCAGACCGCGGCGTACCTTAGCCGTGAACTTTTGCTGCTTTTCGTCGGTCATCACTCGTCTCCTTGAAATTGTCTGAACTTAAGCCATGGCACGATACACGACTAAGGCTTCTCAACGAAATCTCCCGCCGGCGGCTGGGGAACTGAAATGGCGCGATCCAACTGCGCACTGTAGGCGTTGAGCGCACGCGAGACCACCCCAATATATTGATTGGCCTCATCCCAATGGCGTTCCTCGATCGCCTCACGAATGCCCGGCAGGGTTTTCACGCCGTATCCGGTATAGATTCCGGGTGCATATAGCATATGCTGATACCACTCGCGCCCGGGCAGGCCGCGTGGGTCGGTCAGCGATTGCTCGAGATGCGTCAGCATCGCATTGAGACGCTCGCGAGCCGCGCGGGCACCCGCGTCATCCAGGGATTCGAGGCGCGCATACTCCTTGTCGAAGGCGTTCGCGCTCACCCTAAGTTTCGCGGTGGCATTGTCGAGCTCGGCGAAATTCAAATAGGGAACCTCGTCCGTCCGCGGCGGAGCCGCGCGCGGCCTCTCTGGGTCCGCGGCGAGCCCAAAGGCGCCGTCGTCCAGCAATTGGGATAATTCCTCGCTCTTCACGCGCATGCCGTCAGCGAGTCTGTGCAACTCATCGTCGTATCCCGCGACCGAGGCCGCGAAATCGCTTTCCCGCGACGGCAGCAACTGGGCCTGCGAAGCTCGCAATGTCAGTCGGCCGACGACCTTGGCCAACGCCACACCGTACTCGAACGTGGGATCGACGAAACGCCGGAAATGATCGAAGGAATCGTAGGCCGAATGATAAACGCCATAATCCGTTTCACCCGCGAACTCGACGTTCATCGAGTTCACGCCCAAGTGCTGAAGGAAAGGCGTGAAGTCCGACCCCGAGCCGAGCGCCTCGAGTTGAAGATCGCCGGCCGCATCGTCGTGTCCGTTCGAATGACCGTGACGTCCCGGATTCCCATGGTTTCCCGATTCATAATTCTCCACCCGGTCGTTCGCCAGGGCTCGAGCCAGGACGCTGGCGCCGGTTTCAGGATCCTTCACATCACGAGCGGCCTCGCTGGCGAAGCGTTGCAGGCCGGCGCTGCCGCCCACGCCAATGAAACCACGGCCGTTCATATCCGAATTGATGTATAGAGCGGCCTTGGCCTTCAGTTCGGCCGCGTGTTGCTCGACCCATTCAGTGGAACCTAATAGACCCGGCTCCTCGCCGTCCCAGCTCGCGTAAACCAGGGTGCGCCGCGGGCGCCAGCCCTCCTTGACCAATTTTCCGATGGATCTGGCTTCGGCCATCAGCGCTACTTGTCCGGCCAAGGGATCGGCCGCCCCGAATACCCAGCCATCGTGATGATTGCCGCGAACGATCCATCGATCCGGTTCCTCCGCGCCATGCATGACTGCAATGACGTCGTACAGGGTCTTTTGACTCCAGTCCGAGAGCACCTTGAGATGCACCTTCGCGGGACCGGGACCCATGTGATAAGTGAGCGGCAATCCGCCGCGCCAGCGCGCCGGCACCACCCGTCCGCCGATCGCCGCGAGCAATGGCTCGGCTGCAGCATAGGAAATGGGCAGTACGGGGATTTTCAGCAGCGTTTTGGCGTCTCGAATCGCCAGTCTCTTGGCACCCGGCGTGGCGCCGATACCGGGAGTCAGAGGATCGCCCGAGTACAGCACCAAGTCCTGCACCGAACCGCGCTGCACGCCGTCGCGCGGCCTATAGCCGCCTTTAGGATAGGTGTCGCCTTCGCCATAGCCATCGTCGCGAGGATCCGAATAAATCAGACAACCCACCGCACCGTGCTCATACGCGAGCTTCGGCTTGAGCCCGCGCCAGCCGCCGCCGTAGCGCGTCAGCACGATGCGGCCCTTGACGCTCACACCCTGCCGCTCGAGTTCCTTGTAGTCCTCGGGCATTCCCTGGTTCACGTAGACCAGTTCAGCCGTCACATCGCCATCGGCGCCGTAGACGTTATAGGCCGGCAATTCGTCCTTGGTCTTGAACGAGGTACGGTCGCCCGCGATTGGAGGCTCCGTCAAGCGCGCGACGAAATGGCTCGGCGCGACCAATTCCACGGATATCTCGCGCGGCGTGGGATACAGAACGGAAAACGTCTCGATGGACGCATCCCAACCCCACTCGCGGAATTTCTGCAGCTGGAATTCGGCGTTGGCCTTGTCGTGAGCGGAGCCGACATGGTTGGGCTCGGAGGACATCTGTTCCATCCATGAGCGCAGATCGGCGGCCGACAAATCAGAATCGAAGCGGCTTTCCAGCTTGGTTTCGGCCGCGGCGGCCGCGGCGCCAAAGCCCAGGATGTCGGCTACAGCCGCTGATTCCGCGCCTGCCGTCCTCAAGGGCATGGCCGCGGTGCAAGCAATCAATACGCCGATCGTGCCCGTGGCCAGTGCGCCGCCGCAACGCGCCGGCACGGTGAATACTTTTGTCATGCTCAACATGCGATCTTCATCTCCCCTTCGTTCATCTCCCCTTCGCCCATCTTCCCTAGTCTCGGATTCCCGTACCCCGATTCAACAAGGCGACAGCCAATCCGAACATGCCGACGGCCGATCCCAGCATGATCCCGTAGGCCACCCGCAGATCCACATCCGTGGTGCCGAGGAAGCCATAACGAAATGCGCTGACCATGTACAGGATGGGGTTGGCGTGCGAGGCGATTTGCGCCCAGTGGGGCAGCATGGCGATGGAATAGAACACGCCTCCCAGGTAGGTGAGCGGCGTGAGCACGAATGTCGGGAACCAGGAAATATGGTCGAAGTTCTTGGCGAACAAAGCGTTGACGAAGCCGCCCAGCGAAAACACGATACTGGTGAGCAACACGGCGGAGATGATGGCGAACACATGCGTGAGCGCGAGTCGCGTGAAGAACAGCGCCACGATGGTGACCACAGAGCCCACCAGCGCGCCGCGCAGCACGCCGCCGCCCACATAGCCGGCCACGATCAGCCAGTTGGGTAGCGGCGAAACCAGCATCTCCTCCAGATGCTTGCCGAACTTCGCGCCGAAGAACGATGCCACGACGTTGGCGTAGGAATTGGTGATCACATTCATCATGATGAGACCGGGTGCGATGAACTGCATGTAGTCGTAGCCGCCCATCTGACCGACGCGCCGGCCGATCAAGTTGCCGAAAATGATGAAATACAGAGTCGCGGTAACCGCCGGAGGCACGACGGTCTGACCCCAGATCCGCACGATTCGGCTGAACTCCCGAATGATGATGGTTTGGAACCCGATCCATTCGGCTTTGGCGCGAGTAGAAGAAGTCACGATCACCCCGAGACGGCGGCGGCGCGGTCCGCCAACGCGCGGCCCGCAGAGACGCTGCCGTCGACGAGACGGATGAACAGCTCCTCGAGCCGGTTGACCTTGTTGCGCATGCTATTCACTACGATTCCCTGGGCCGAGAGTTGCGCAAAAATGTCATTCAGACTCTGTGTCTTCGACATTTCTATTTCCAGCGTGTGCTCATCGGACAATACGGCGGCGAAGCCCGACAATCGCGGCGCCGCATCGCGAGGGTCACGCAAATTGAACACGAAAACCTCGGTCTGCAGTTTGCGCAGCACATTGACCATGCTGTCGCGCTCGATGATGTTGCCGCCCTCGATGATCGCGACATTGCGGCACAAAGTCTCGGCCTCTTCGAGATAGTGCGTGGTCAATATGATGGTGGTGCCGGCGTCGTTGATGTTGCGCAGGAACTCCCACATGGAGCGGCGGATTTCGATGTCGACGCCCGCGGTGGGTTCGTCCAGGATCAATAATCGGGGTTCGTGCATCAAGGCGCGCGCAATCATCAGACGGCGCTTCATGCCGCCGGAAAGCGAACGCGCGATCGAATTTCGCCGCTCCCACAACTGCAACTGTTTGAGATACTTCTCTGCGCGCTGCTTGGCCAGAGGCCGGGGTATCCCATAGTAGCCGGCTTGGTTGACTACGATGGTGAGACAAGTCTCGAACAGGTTGAAGTTGATTTCCTGCGGCACGATGCCGATGCAGGACTTGGCTGCTTCGAGTTCGCGATCGATATCGTGACCGAACACCTCGACCACCCCGCCGGTCTTGTTGACCAAGGAGGTGACGATGCCGATGGCCGTGGTCTTGCCGGCGCCGTTCGGGCCCAGCAAGGCGAAGAAATCACCCTCGTCAACCTCGAGATCGATGGCTTTGAGCGCCTTGATGCCGTTTTTGTAAGTCTTGGTGAGCTGACGAAGGACAAGAGCTTTCATAGGAGCCGCGTAGACTAAACCTCGCGAGGCCCCGCCTGCAACGCCAATCGCCCGTCCTCTTGTGCGCAACGTCAGCCGTCCCTGCTTAACTATTCGACAGCCGCGCCGCGGCGGCGAGCTGCAGTCCGTACAACTGCACGCGGCGCAACGCCGCGGGATCGGCGCGTGACGCGGCGGCCGTGAGCGCGCTCCAATACGCCGCGCAGTCGCTCCATCGTGCGGACAAGTGCGCGGATTCGGTGACCACCAGCGCGGGCAGTTGATTGACGGTGATGCGCCGGAAGGCGCTGGCGGTATTGCCGTTCATGCCCAGCAGAAGCTGCGCCTCGACGCCTGCGGTGGAAGCAAGGTGCCAGGCATAGAACAACGCCAGCCGCACGAACCTGACCGTGTCATCCTCGGGCATGGATTCGTCCGCGACGCGCCAGGCCCCGGCGCTCTGCAAGCGCGATCGCCAATAGCCGTCGTCTTGAAAGCGTAAGTCGAACAGCGCGTAGGGGCAGGCCGCCGCCGCGGCCCGCTGCGCCACGGACAGCGGCGCCACCTGCCCGGCCAGGTGAAGCGACGGCGAGGTTCCCCCGCAGGCCGCCCAATGGCCTGTCCGCGCCGCGGTCAAATCCAGGAATCGATGATTCAGGTCACGCAACGATCCGAGTATTCCGGCCGATAAATGCGATTCCTGCGCCCAGGTCCCGACGAATGCATCCTGCATGACCGCCTCCCGCCAAAGTCCGATTTTAGGGGTTTTCAGCGGCGCTTGCGCATTTCACCGCGAATGCAGCGGCAAATACCTGCAAGAACCACTTGGCAACCAAGCTAACTTTGTGATTAATTTCTGTCAAATTCTTTTTGAGGCCTGAACCGCACGAATTGCAAGAGGAAGACCGCCATGAGAGTGTCCGATGACCGTTACACGAGGGACCGCCAGCGCCTGGATCTCGCGCTGCGATTGATTCGCCATGAAGCACGCACGTTCACGATTCGCCAATGGACGGGCCTGAGCGACGATCGCATTCGCAAGCTGTACCGCAGCTATGTATTGGATCACGGCGAACGGCGCGTGCTCAGGCATCGCGGCAAATCGCCGCGTCAGGCCGCTTTTTTCTTCAGGAGCAACGAGCTCAATTTTCACGCGGCGCAATTGGCCAGTTTATTCGTCATGTACGGCCTGGTGTGCGGCACGAATTCAGGGTTGGAGCCGCGCTTTCGCCTCGGATCGCTGGAATCGGGCGCCCTGCTATGTCAGACCTATGAGGCGTACCTCGATCTGCACGCCCCCGCGAGCATTTCCTTCGAACACGCGTGGTTTCTCCTGACGGCTCTGGCCCGGCACGACGAGGTCGGCATTTCCCGGTGCAGCGTGTGCGGAGGCGTGCGGCTGCGTGACCTCCTTGCCAAACGCAGGCTGACCTGCGGTACCTGCGGTCCGGTTGCCGAGGCGATGTCCGTACCGGTTTCCCTGGCCGCACCCTCGTCCGTCATCGGCTGCGCGGCGCCCTGCTAGAATCGCAGGATGCAGCAAAGGAATATTTTCGCGGGTCCCTACTTGGACCGCGTCGCGCATTTGCGCCAGGACCCGGCGTGGTTTACGGCCGCGCTCGCCGACGAGCGTAGCCGCGCGATACCGGTGTGGAATTCGCGCACTCTCATTGCCGAGGGCGACCCCCCCCGCGCCGCGTACCTCGAACTATCCCAATTGCCGCCCGAGAGCCACAACGGCACGGACCTGATTCTCCTGGGGCAATTGGGCGGCACGCACTTTTTCGCGTACGAAATCCAATCCGTCGACCCGCCGGCGTTGCTGCCGGGGACCCGCTTCGAAGATCTGCGCCTGGTGGGCGCCGTGCTGCCCATCGACGAAGCAGGGTTGCTGGGTTACGCACGCGCCATGATTTCCTGGCGGCGCCGCAATCGGTTCTGCGGTACCTGCGGCGCCAGAACGCTGCCTGCCAAGAGCGGACATGTGCTCGTGTGCACGGACCCTGCCTGCCGTCATGAAATATTTCCGCGGATCGATCCGGCCATCATCGTGCTGATCAGCGACGGTGAGCGGGCTCTGCTGGGGCGCCAGGCCAGCTGGCCGGTCGGACGTTACTCGACCATCGCCGGCTTCGTCGAGCCGGGAGAATCTCTGGAAGACGCCGTGGCACGGGAAGTATTCGAGGAAACCGGGGTCATCGTTGAGCGTATTGAATATCATTCTTCCCAGCCCTGGCCGTTTCCGGCGTCGTTGATGCTCGGGTTCACCGCGCATGCGCTGACCTCGGAAGTGCACCTGCGAGACCAGGAACTGGAAGACGCCCGATGGTTTACACGCGCGCAGATTGCGTCAACCGGCGCACTCCTGCCGCCGCGGCAATCCATCTCGTTCCGCCTGATCGAGCACTGGTTCGATGCCGGCGGCCGCGAGCGTTTGCGCGACGTACGAGCTAACGCGCCTTAGGCCAAGCCCCGGTGGCACGCCCGGTCTAACCGCGTTCCCAGTGACCGGGTTTCATGCGCCAGCCATCGCCCTGCCGCACCCATTGATGGGCAACCCAATGGTGACCGGGACGTGGCGGAGCCCAGTGACCCGCGACCCATTCATGTCGATCGCCAACCCAGTTCCAGTAGCCGCCCAGCCACACATATCCGGGAGTCGGTGCAACGCCGACGAGTTCCACCCGCGGTGCCGGGGGGGCGATCATCACCACGCCATCGGCATAATGCCGCTGATCGGGAACGACCACGCACCCCGCGAGCGCCGTCGAAAGCACCAGTCCGGATGCCAAGCCGGCGATCAACCTCTGCCGTTGATTCATAACGAAGACCACATGTTGTTGAGAGTATCGAGTGACCTAACGTGCTGCGCCTGGCGCCGTTGACGCGAACGCCAGATCGCGCAGGATAGCGCTCTGCTCCGCGGATCACCACTCGCGACACAGGCCTGCAAAGGCGGCGGCGGCGTGGCCGCCCGGATCACTAACTGTGGGGGTTGGATCTGTCGCCGCGGCGTCGGGACGGCCGCAGGGCGGGTGCGCTACCCACGCTCGCCAGCGGACGCGAGAGTCGCGCCTTCAGGCGATACATGGCTTGGTCGGCCCGCTGCAACAGCGTATCGGCGCTTTGCCCATCGTGCGGATACAGGGACTCGCCGATCGCGGCAGTCAAGTGTTGCTCGCTTCCCTGAATCCAATAGGGCAATGCCACCCGCTCGCGAATGAGGTCGGCAACACGGGATACCGCCGCCGCGTCCGGCACACTAGGCAGCAAGACCACGAATTCATCGCCACCGTACCGGCAAACGATATCGCCCGTGCGTACTCTTGCACCGATGCGCAGCGCCACGGTGCTCAGAATCTTGTCGCCGGCCGCATGACCATATCCATCGTTGATGGCTTTGAATCCGTTCAGATCGATGAACAACAAGCCGACGCACTGCCATTGTTGCGCGGCTTCGGCAATTGCCGACTCCAATAGCTCGAACATGCGCCGCCGGTTATACAGGCCGGTAAGACCATCGCGGTCGGCGAGGCGTTGGGCCTGTGCCTCGCGCACCTTGAGCTGCGCCAATTCGTGCGTCAATTGGGCGTTGGTCGAACGCAGCGCCGCCAGTTCGTCGTGCGCATCGGCTTCGTCGTGCGAGTCGGCGTAGCTTCTTACCCCATCGCGCAACGGCGCAACACCCGAGGTCATCGCGCTACTGTTAAATAGCACTTTGTTCCGACCGTATGCCATGAATGCGCTCCTTCAGACCTATGCCATTCTGCTGAACCGGCCTACCGCCGGCGATCGGCTGCCCACGCATCAATATGTAAGATTTGGCCGACTCGATTTAGTTCGCAGAATCGCAACCGGATCCGCCGATTCGTCAACCGCCCAGCTCCTGTGGCGTTGACACATGATGCAAACCGAAATTGCCGTGCTACGTTTTGGATTGGGCGCCCGCCCGGGAGATCTTCCCGCCGCCGCGGACGATCCGCGAGCCTGGCTGACGGCTCAGCTCAAGGGCGCGGTGCAACTCGCCGGCAACACTGCGTTGGCCCCCTCCGAGCAGATTTTCACCGAGCTTTTGGCTGCGCGCGAACAACGCCTAAACATGCGGCGCGAGGCCGCAGCCCAATCCGCCGCCAACCCTACGGACAGGTTCAACCCGGTGCGCGCCGCCTATCTGCCCCACTACCGTGCGCAGGTATTGGCGCGAGCCCAAAGCGCGTCGCTCACGGCGCGGCCCTTCGCGGAACGCCTGGTGCATTTTTGGACCAATCACTTTGCCGTGTCGGCCGACAAAGGCGCAGACTTCGGCGTCGCCGGCACCCTCGAGAACGAGGCGATTCGACCGCATGTCAACGGCAGGTTCGTCGACCTGCTCACCGCGGTGGAACAACATCCCGCCATGATCGGCTTTCTCGACAATCAGTATTCAGTGGGCAAGGATTCCGAGTTGGCGCAGCTCGCTGCGCGGCGCGCGGCCCGGTCCAGAGGAGGTGCTCCGGGCAAGCCGCGGCGCGAATTCGGCATCAACGAAAATCTGGCGCGTGAAATTCTCGAGCTGCACACCTTGGGGGTGAACGGCGGCTACACCCAACGCGATGTGACCAGCTTCGCTCAAATCATCACGGGATGGTCGATCGGCGGCGGCAAGGCAAGGCTCGCGGGCGGCATTCCCGGTCGTTTTTATTTTCGCGACAATCTGCACGAGCCCGGTGCAAAAACCTTCCTGGGCAAGACCTACTACGAGGAGGGTCGGCGTCAGGGGGAAGCGGTGCTTGCCGATTTGTCGCGAAGCCCGGCCACGGCGCACTTCATCGCGACCAAGCTGGTTCGGCATTTCATCGCCGATGAGCCCCCGCCGGCCGCGGTTGAGCGGGTGGCGCGGGCCTTTCTCAAAACCGGCGGCGACTTGCCGCGCGTCTATGCGGCATTGATCGAGGCGCCCGAAGCCTGGGACACCGAGATGCGCAAGTTCAAGACTCCCGAGGATTTCGTGTTCTCGACATTGCGGGCGCTGAATGTATCTCCGCGCCAGCCGGAGGAGGTGCTGCATAGTTTCGATCTACTGGGACAGCGTCAATACACGCCGGGTTCGCCGGCGGGTTGGCCGGATACCGCCAAAGCCTGGGACGGATCGGATGCTCTCATGCACCGAGTGCTGTGGGCTTCGAGGGTTGCCGGCCGATACGAACAAGGGATCGATCCTGTGGATTTTGCGACCGCGAGTCTGGGCGCCTACGCGCGGCCTGAGACGGTGACTGCATTGAAGCGGGCGGCATCCGCAAGCCAGGCGCTGGCGCTGTTGTTGATGAGCCCGGAATTTCAGCGGAGATAAGCGATGAACCCATTTTACATGGCCCTTACTCGCCGCCGCTTCATTCGAAGCGCGGGGGCGTTGGCGGCGAGCGCGGCCCTCCCCCATGTCCTGTTCGCACGCACCGGGGGTTCCGCTCGCCTGGTAGTCGTGATCCTGCGCGGCGCATTGGACGGACTCGCGGCGGTGCCGCCTTACGCCGACCCTCACTACGCGGGCCTGCATCGTGAACTCGCGATATCTGCTCCAGGCGGAGTCGATGGCGCTCTGGCGCTGGACAATGTCTTTGGCCTGCACCCCTCCTTCGTCTTCCTGCACCAGCGCTACCTGGCGGGAGAACTGGTGGTATTCAACGCGGTGGCTTCACCCTACCGAGACCGTTCCCACTTCGACGGACAGAACGTGCTCGAGAATGGGCTGACGAAGCCCATCGGCACGGCCGACGGCTGGCTCAATCGCGCCCTGGGCGCATTGCCCCGGACACATGCCGGAAACGGGACCGAGCGTGCCGTGGCCATCAGCCAGAACGTGCCCTTGATCTTGCGCGGCGACGCGCCGGTGATGTCCAAGTCGCCACAGGCCAGTGCCGAGGTCGACCAGGATTTACTGGCGCGCCTGGCGGACTTGTATTCCAAGGATGAGTGGTTTTCGGCGCGTTTGAGCGAGGCCGTGCAGACTGACAAGCTTGCCGACAGCGGCGCCGATATGGCGGGTCAATCGGTGATGTCGGGTGGGCAGGCCAACCCATCGCCGCAGAACGGGGTCAAGCCGGCGGCGGTCGACCGGGTCAGCGGCATCGCCCGCATGGCGGCCACGCTCATGCGCAGCGACGACGGCCCGGAAGTCGCGGTCATCGAAGCCAGCGGCTGGGACACCCATGCCAATCAGGGCGGTGCCAGGGGTGCACTCGCACAGCGCCTCGCGGGTCTCGACACCGCATTACGCGTGCTGGCAGAGGAGTTGGGATCTCTGTGGCCGCAAACGGCGGTGCTGATCGTGACGGAATTCGGACGCACCGCTGCCATGAACGGCACCCGGGGTACCGATCACGGCACGGGCGGCTGCGCCTTTCTTGCCGGCGGAGCCGTGCGCGGTGGCCGCGTGATTGCCGACTGGCCGGGGCTCGCGCCCGCGGCGCTGCTGGACAATCGCGACCTGCGGCCGACTCTGGACCTGCGCAGCGTATTCAAAGCCGTGCTTGACGAGCACATGCACGTCGATGCAAAGACTCTGGCAACCCGAATATTCCCGGACAGCAGCGGCGCGCGCCCCCTCCAAGGGCTGATGCGCGCCTAATGACGATCGGCGATTCTTAGAACGCCATCGGCTCTGTGCCGGGACTCGGCGGCGACGTCGGTGTCTCCAGGACAGGCGGCGCTGCTGCCGGTGCCGAACTCGGCGCTGCGGCTGCTTGCTTGGGCCAGCTGGGCTTCGGTGCCGGCTTTTTGGGCGCTGACTTCTTGGCTGCGACCTTGCGCGAGGGCTTTGCTTTCTTAGGCGCAGCTTTCGCGACTTTCTTCGCCGCCTTGCGTGCCGTGCCGGACTTCTTGGCCTTGGCCTTTACCTGAGTCTTCGCTTTTACTTTGGCCTTCGAAGGCCGGGCTTTGTTTTTCGCGACGCTCTTCTTGGCGGCGGGGCGCTTGGCCTTTGCCACTGCACGCTTCTTCGACTTGCTCTTCTTTGCCATGGTCACTCTTCTCCTGGACATCGTACGAACTCATTGTGAGAGTAGCCCTGAAAAAGTCTGCTGTCATCTGTGTATGAGGCTGGAGTCGGTCACACGGATTGCGTAGGCTGCCGGAGTGTTACCTGCAGAACCCATTAGTCCGCTGAAAGATGTCTGGTTGCGACCTCGGCGCGTGTTTCGCGAACTGTCGAAACGGCCCGTGGGAATTACTGACTATTTGCTGGCGGCGGCCCAAGGCATCGGTAACTTCCTGGCCCTGTACCGTACCGAAGGCGCCGGAGCTCACAACAGCGTCGCGCAAATTCTTGCAAATTCCTTTGCCTACGGAGCCATCGCAGGCGTGGCGAGTTTGTTCCTGATGGCGGCGATTTATCGTCGCCTGGGTACCCGTGCCGGCGGCAAGTCGTCGGTAGGCCCGGTGATTCATGTTCTCGCCTATGGCGGCCTGCCCATGGTCTTCTCGCTCGCCCTCTGGGTGCTGACCGCCTTGCTCGCCGGGGAGTCCACTTTCGTCGAGACTCCCCGCGCCGACCTCGAGGGGTTCTTGGTGATGCTGCTGCACCTGCAGTTCATCAGCTACGTGGTCCTGTTGATTTGGAGCGTCATCTTGCAAGTGATGGGCTTCAGCGAAATTCAGGAGTTCTCTTTGCGCAAGGCATTCGCAGTGTGGGTACTGGGCCAGTTCATCGGATTCCTGGCGTCGCTGCTGCTGGCCATTTTAATCGATATGGTGTTTCCCGGAGTCCTGCTCCACTTCATTCCTCAACAATGATCTGAGATCTACTGTTCGGCGATCGCGGGAAGAACAGGCGCCGCGCTGTCCAGGCGATCGATCACGGATTGCGCGGCCTGCGCCGCCGAGCGCTCAGGGTTGGCGTCCGATCGCTGAAGCGCGCCAGGCCGTTTCCGATTGCTGAGTGTCTTGGCGGGGGCCTTGGCATCGGCCGCGGCCTGCGCGCCGCCCGGCGCTTTGGCATTACCCGCCGGCGGCTTCTTGTCGCCGAGCGCCGCCTTCACACCGGCCGCCGCCTTCTTGGGCGCTGGCGCCTTGCGAGTACTCGCGTGTAATTCGGCCAGAGCGGCTTTGGACTTTTTTCGCGCCTGTTTGGCGATCTTCTTGCTGGCCTTCGCCAATTTTCGAGTTCGCTTGAGCACGGCCTTGGCCGCCCGTACCGCTTGTTTGGCAGCGTCGGCTTGCGCGGCGGCCTTATCCGCTTCCAGGCCCAACCGTTGCGCCGCAGCAGCTCGGTTCGCTCTATGTTCCGTCGCAAGTGAACTAGCCATGATGCGAAGCCTCAACAAAATATTTCTGGCCAACGAGCTTAGTCCCCCGGGGCACCCCTGTCACCGTGCCCCGAACCTCCGCTCCCCCATGGTGTGCCCCAACGGCAGAACGCCCGCTCCTTACGGTAGTACGCGGAACAAGAACCGGCGAATATCGGCGATTTGCGCGGCGCAGACGGCGTGCGCCATCGGATATTCGTGCCACTCGACCGGATATCCCTGCGCCGTTAGAAAATTGCGCGACTCGACGCCCAGGCTTAACGAAAGCACCGGGTCCGCCTGGCCATGGGCCATGAATATCGGCGTGGCATCGTTGGCCGGCAGGCGCTCGGCGGCCAAGCTGCTCTCTGCCGGCAAGTAACAGGACAGTGCCATGACACCAGCCAACTTTTCCGGGAAGCGCGGTGCCGTATACAGCGATACCGCACCCCCCTGCGAAAATCCGGCCAGCACGATGCGATTGGCCGCGATACCCCGCTCCTGCTCTCTGGCGATGAGTTGCCGAAGCTGCGTATCCGTCTCGCGAAAGCCGGCGGTGTCTTCCGCAGACTTCCGGTCCAGCCCCTTCAGGTCGTACCAGGCGCGCATGGGCATGCCGCCGTTGAGGGTCACCGGCCGCACCGGAGCATTGGGAAAAACGAAGCGCCAGGCGCGTTCGTCTCCCCGAACGAGTTCGGGTACCACGGGCTCAAAATCGTGTCCGTCCGCGCCCAGTCCATGTAACCAGATCACGGCCGCATTCGGCCGTGGGGCGGTTTCTACTTCAATGGTTTGCAGCATCGTCATTAATGTACTAGGAAATGCGGCTCGATTCCCAATCCATCGGTTCCGGCGCAGGGAGTGCCGATTGGAATATCATTCGCGCATGCCGCTCACCCTGGATCATCTGCGCCGCTACGCCATCGCGCGTTCGCTGTTCAAACCCACCACGTTGAAGCGCGCCATCGACAAGCTCGGCTTCGTTCAGGCCGATCCGATCCGGGCACCGGCCCGCGCACAAGACCTGACTCTGCGTCATCGCGTCGCCGATTATCGTGCCGGCGATCTCGAACGGCGCTATCCGAAGCTGCCGCTGGAAGAGGATTTTTTCGTGAATTATGGGTATCTGCCGCGTGAGCATCTGCGCCTGATGCACCCGCGGACACCGCGAACCGTATGGACGGCGGCGCGCGCCGCACAGGCGGCCGCCGTGCTCGCCTTCGTCCGTGAGCGCGGCTGCGTGCACCCGCG
>Ga0302320_10016629_pt1 | contig 15006 bp, 11 predicted proteins | sample Bog_T0_3_FD_202130 | JGI IMG/M metagenome (GOLD analysis project Ga0302320, IMG submission 202130) | Peat permafrost microbial communities from Stordalen Mire near Abisko, Sweden - Bog_T0_3 | ecosystem: Environmental > Terrestrial > Soil > Wetlands > Peat | place: Sweden: Abisko, Stordalen Mire... | reverse complement strand
CATCCGTTGATGAGCAGTAAGACGACCCGCTGCTGGACCACCTTGGCTCACCTGGCGCAAGGTTGGGATCGACCCCCTACTCGCAGAATGATCTTCAGGAACAAAGAGGCTTAAATCATTGAGTGCATTGCGGCACTGTCCCCCAAAAGCACGAGCCCACTGGGTCGCTTCGATCTCTGAGGTCAGCGAGAGTTTACCTATGATCTCTTCGACATATTGGATCAAATGTTGCAGACATTGTTTTACCTCTACGATCGTGGCCGGCCTATGTTCACAGGCAATCTCCAGTTCTTGGTGCAGTTGATTACAACTAAGCAAATTAACATCTTCTGCCGATTCCACCAAAACCGTAAGCGTGTCTCTTAAGCCCTCAAAGGTCCGCATCCCCAAAATGTCATCATCAAGAAGGGACAATAATCCCTGCCGTAAAGTTAAAAGATGTCCGGATAAATTACCGCTATCTACCGTTGATATATAAGAAACCAACGGCTGTAATGACTGGGTATCATACCAATTATAAAAATGGCCCTGATGACGTTTTAAGGCTTCCATCGTCCGGAAGGTATTTTCGGTTCTTTCAATTAATGTTCCAGCTGTAATGTAACCAAAATCGTACGCTGACAGATTAGCCAGCAAGGCCAGGCCTATGTTAGTGGGAGAAGTGCGATGTGCGATCTTATGGGCACGATTTTCTTGGTAGTTATCCGGTGGCAACCAATTATCTTCAGGCCCCACAAAAGCGTCAAAAAATCCCCAAGTCTTTCGTGCCAGCTGTTGAAGAAAAATGACCTGATTCCCTCCTAGTTTGGCGTGAGCTCGCATCAGTGAACGGCCAATCCACCAGGCTATCGCCGGAGAAATCCACCATAATAATATTATTAACCCGGCGGCACTCAAATATGGCGGATCTGATCGGGTTAAATATATAAACATGATCGTCGCCATCAGAGGAGCGACCCACATCACACGATACACGCTCATCAAATCCGATTTGACATCATCCTTATTTGTCCAGCAAGTCCATTCCAAAAGCCGTCGATGGGTTATAAGCATCCTGACACCAGTCCGTCCAATCGCATCCAAACTAATAAATGCTTCATAAGGAAGGCATTGGAGTGTAAAAAGCCTTTGGGCCATACGCCAGGCCGTTCTTTGAGCCACCGTCTGTAAATGCTGCATCAATATGATTTCCCTGGGCTTGTGAATAGCGTCAAGAACAGAAATGGTCAACGAGGGAAGAAAAATAATTCCCATGACCATCCACGTCCAAAACCAAGGCGAAGCCAATACCGTCCATCCCATTAATAATATGAAAATTAATGCTACCGGCACCAGACTACGGCGTAGATTATCAAATAGTTTCCATTGAGATAATAGAGAGAGGGTATTTTTTACCTTGCGGTTATCAAAGGCCGGCACCTGTGCGCATAACCAGCCTATTAATTGCCAATCTCCGCGGATCCATCTATGTCGACGCTTAATATCTGCGGTGTAACTGGCAGGGTGATCTTCGTACAACTCTACATCGCTTAACAGCCCTGAACGGGCATAGCACCCTTCCCAAAGATCATGACTCAAAATTTTACCTTCAGGAAAACGTTTTTTAAGCGCTTGTTCAAATATATCCAAATCATAAATACCTTTACCGATAAATGAACCTTCCTCAAATACATCCTGATAAACATCAGAAACGGTGCGGGTGTAAGGATCTATCCCCGGTTCTCCTCCGTGTAATCGCGCATAATAAGAACGATTGGCTCCGGCCAAGCTCATGCTCACTCTCGGTTGAAGAATCCCATAGCCCTTGGTGACACATTGTTTGACCGGGTCATAGCAGGCCCGATTTAATGGATGAGCCATAGTTTCTATAAGTCCTCGGGCAGAGTTGCGGGGAAGCTGAGTATCGGCGTCCAGGGTAATGATATATTTTACATTTGTCAAAACCGCAATTTCACCTACGATGAGCGAAAAATTCTCTCTGGGGCCTCCGCGCAGAAGCGAGTTTAAATCTGCAAGTTTTCCTCGTTTACGCTCATACCCCATCCAAATTCTTTCTTGGGCGTTCCAACGTCTAGGACGATGAAAAAGGAAAAAAGTATCCTCATTTCCCTTTTTATATTTGACATTTAGTTCTTGAACTCTAATTTGAACGAGCTTGAGCAACGTTGGATCTTCAGGAAGTGTTTCCTGAGCGGCATCGCAAAAATCAGTCAATAACGCAAAATGTAAATGTTCCTCACGATTAGCCAGAAATCTAACTTCCAATGCCTCAATAAGGTTTTCTATATTCTTCACACTCGTGATCATGGTGGGAACCACTGTCAAGGTATGAAATTCTGAAGGGATCCCTTTAGAAAAATCCATCCGTGGAAGCGCATGAGGAACAACAATGGCCATCGCCAGGCCGTTGACAAGCTCTAAAGCTAACTGACTGATACCTATGATCAAACATCCACCAAACAAAATAGCTTCCCAATTTGGGACATTCCTGATGTTAAGACTAACTAACAAAACACCACTAAAAATATATGTGATCAGGGCCATGGAGCCCAAATACAGCAATAAAGGAAATCGTTTTGCAGTCTTATACAAAATCTCTGCGGAAGAAAAATCTACTGCTGCTGCCGCTTCAAGCTGTGACAATCCTCCGTCAACTAAATAAAAGCCGACATGGGCACTGCGATCCTTAAAGCCGTTCTTCAAAGCGCTACCCGCCGCCAATTGGATCGCTTGTTGCGCCACTTCACCTTCAAAGAACTTACTGCTTCTGGCAACTTTTTCAATAGCATGACGGTAACTATCCCTGGTGGCAAAGTCCATCTGACGATAAGATCCGCCTGGGTCTTCGCGCAGGATATGTTCGACCACACTCATGCTTTCCACGAACTCACGCCAATCCATGGCCCCGAGTAAACGAAGACTTGCAATGCTGTTACTGATAGAAACCTGATCTGCAGTCTGATCCTGATTGCCCAATTGGACCAATTGTTCGATCGTTAATCCTTCTTCAGAGAGCCACTGCTCAATCCAGGTCAGGGGAATGCCCAATGAAGGACTCTGACCCTGCAAGCGTCGTTTTAACTCAGCAACGAACGCACTAGACATAGGGGGCTTAGATCGGGCCATATCAGCGACAACTAAAATCAAACTTTTAGGGTCTTTTTTGATAATGAGAGCCATCTGATCTGCCCAAGAATCGGCTAAATCCTGGTCAGTCCTGACAATTGCAATACGACTGGCAACTCGTCTAAGATTTTCAATCAAGGCTAACCGCAACATGATCGGGATGGCCCACAATTCACCCAGATTTAAAGCCGTAACTTTCTGATACGCCACCATAAAACTGCTAAGGATCTCCGGATCAAGGCGACCATCACCATGGGCAATTATCTCTAACGCAATATCATAAACACGGGGAAAACCAGCCGATGGGCCGTTGGTCAAGAAAGGCAGCTGATGATGATAACTTTTCGGTAAATGCCTTTTTGCCGTATAAATCTGTTCTTCCATCATATAAAAATTATCAAGTAACCATTCCCCTGCCGGGGTAATCAAACGTTTGGCTTTTACAGCCGTGGTTAGTAATGTATGGGTTTCGAAAAGAACAATGGCATTCTGTGTCAGTCGCGTTAAAAGCAGTTGGGACGCACGTTTCTTTGTTAATTTATGCGATTCGGCCAAAATCTTTCCATGCTGTTTCATCTGCGCACAACTGAACAATTCTGCTCGCAAAGGAGACTCTTCAACCAAAGGTTTTGCGCATAAATGTTTGTCCCGAAGGTATGCATGCAAATACAAATATATAAAATTGATCTTTTTTAAGATCTTCTTCATATTAAAGTTTCTCATTTAAGCCATTGTCCGCCGAGGAGAGAAAATATCAATTGTACCAAGGTATAATAAGGAAAGATAAAGGAAGGGACGACGGACGATCAGTCTGCAATGGAAGTGATGCCTGTTTTCTGGGCAAAACGGATGAGTTCTGTTACAGTTTTAGCCTGCATCTTCTGCATGACCCTGCTGCGGTGAACTTTAATTGTCTGAAGGGCTGTTCCTCGCTTTGAAGCGATTTGCTTATTTAGCAGGCCTCCGGCCACCAACCGGAAAACCTCCATCTCTCTTGGAGAGAGCGTCTTGATATGACGCTTGATCCTGAATATTTCAGCTTGCTGCTTGTTTTGGATCCGGTTCTTGGCAATGGAGCGTTCAATGGCATTGAGCAGTTTCTTTTCCGTAAATGGTTTAGGCAGAAAATCTATCGCTCCACCCTGCATCGCTTTGACACTCATCGGGATATCCCCGTGTCCGGTAATAAAAACGATAGGGATGATAAGTTGTTGTGCCGCCATGGCTTCCTGAAGCTCGAGTCCGCTAATACCCGGCAATTGGATATCCAAGATCAAGCATGATGGTTTCAAGGGATGTTTAAAGATGAGGAAATCTGCCGCACATGAAAACGTTTCTACCCTAAAGGCATGTCCTTCTAACAATAATTTCAAAGCCCGGCATACAGACATATCATCATCAACGACATAGATAATCTGCTCCTGGTTTTTCATGCGGGATCCTTACTGATTGGTATGGTAAAATAAAAAGTTACGCCGTGATCAGGGTTGTTCTCAACTTCCAGGCGACCGCCGTGAGCCTCCACAATGGAACGGCTAATGGAAAGCCCCATGCCCAATCCATCAGATTTGGTCGTAAAAAAGTGTTCGAATAATTTGGATTTATTCTTGGCCAGAATACCACATCCGGAATCTTTTACTTCAATTAAAATAGTATCAGAATTTTTCAGCGATGTGCGGATCAACATTTCCTTGGCACCTTGATTATCCTCCATCGCATCAAAACTGTTACTAATAAGATTCAGAAAAACCTGTTGGATTTGAATGCGGTCACCCAAAACAAGGGGAAGATCATTATTTAGCTCAAGCGTTAGATCAATGTTCCTTACATTAAGATCTGTTGCAATAAGCATGACCGTTTCGTTAATAAGAGCATCTATATCCAGAAGCTTCATCTCAGAAGCATTCTTCTTCAACAGGGAGCGTAAGCGCCTGACAACTTCCGAGGCCCTATGATCATCATCAATAATATGCCCTAGGATCTCCTGAACTTGAGGTTCTCTGCTTGGCCCCTCATTCTTAGGAAAGGCAAGCATGCGTTGAGCGGCCTGAGAGTAAGAAAGAATAGCCGCTAAAGGCTGGCTGATCTCATGGGCCAGAGATGAAACAAACTCAGCTAATTTTCCGACCCTTGTTACATGCAATAGCTCTTCACGCTGTTCTTTAATCTCTAAATCCCTTTGCCTCATCAAAGTCACATCGGTTTTAATGCCGATATAGTGGGTGATAGTCCCCTGAAGATCCCTTACCGGTCCAATGCGCAGTGAATTCCAATATTTCTCACCATTCTTTTTAAAATGAAGCATCTCGCCATGAAAAGATTTGCCTTGGAGTATGGTGCGTTTGATTTCCTCAACAACACGAGGATCGCTAACAGCCCCATAGTGTAAAAAATAATTCTGCCCTAAAATATCCCTTTGGGCATAACCAGTCATCGTATAAAAAGATTGATTAGCATAGATAACAGGAAAATTGGGCTTTACGGCATCAATAATAAAAATACCATCAGCCGTTGATTCCATGGCTGCTGTACGAATATGGATCTGCTCTTCTGCTTTGGCAGCCTTGTCAGCTCCTTGTTTTAATTGAATATTCTTTATAGTCAGCTCATCTGTCTGCTGACTGACCTTTTTTCTCAAATTGGTCTGGGATTTATTTAAATCAACGGATAGTTTATCTAAACGCGAACGCGAGGGTACCTTTTTCTTTGCGGCTGACATAAGAGTAGGCCTCCTTTTTTAAAGGCTCTACATCACAGAAGAAAATCACTTAAAGCAGCTCTTAAGGCGAGATAATACCAGGAGAGTTGTCCTCTATAATGAGGTACATATACTACTCCTTTAGCAGCCTGCGGTCAATTGTTAAAAAACGTGAACACCCACGTTGATCAAGCTACCCCCAAAGCTCTTGGGCATGATAATCGCGCCAATAGAATTCCATAATTTATAATATTGCTGCCACTATAAAAAGTACCAATACAGCGGCTGCCCAATACACCATAAAAACGGCCTTTCTTATCAAATTATAGATCTATTCCTTATCTAATGTGTACAGCGTTTATGTCACCTAAAATACCAAATGACTGCAACAACCAAACGCAGACCACCACCAGCACGAGGACATTTAAAACCTGCTTGATCTTGCCATCCATCGGTATGTAGGTATTAACCAACCACAGAACCACCCCAATTACAACTAAGGTAACAACTACTGAAAGTAATGACATTTTTCTACCCTCCTTTGATTGCTTTAAAAACTATCTACACTTGCCTTATGACCAGGCGCGTCAGGCCTACTAAAATCACAGCTCCGACGACCGCTAACATAAACATACCCATCGAACTTCCAATATATAATCCTAGTACACGGGCCATCAAACCGCCTAGCATCGCACCAACTATACCGATCACGATATCTGCGGGTAGCCCATAACCACGCCCTCTGGTGATAAGCCCGGCAATCCACCCGATCAGGCCGCCTATAACAAGAAACCAAACCAAATAACCCAATGTATGATGTTCCATGATCTAACCCTCCCTTTTGCTGTTGTTAGCCTCACCTATTAATTGCTCTGCTTCAAGCCAATTATCAAAATCAGTCCCGCCTTTTTCTTCATGGATCTGATAAGCACAAAGCTGTATGACGCTATCTGCTACGGATCTCTTGGATTGAACATCGGAAAATTCAGACTGATTTTCTTGATGAGGTATTTGTTGATAATGAAATGGTGCGCAACCGTGCCCTGTTTTTATAATTTGTTCTGCCATGCTTTTAAGATGTGTGTGTTTGGGCATTTTTTCTCCTATTTTGAGACACAATTTGAGCAACAGAAGAGAAACAACTTCATGGTGGTATTCTAGGTGAAGCAGAAAATAATATCAATTGTACCGAGGTATTATGGGGGAACTTGTCCATTTAAGAAGCATCTCAACTAATTGTTCCTCTTGAAATGGTTTGGTCAAACAGTCATTCATCCCGCATGCCTGACATTTTCCCTCTTCCCAAGCTAAGGCATTGCCGGTTAACGCAATGACCGGCAAATCCTTATGCGTCTGGCGTATCGTTCGCGTTGCGTTAAAGCCATCCATGACAGGCATTCGCAGATCCATTAGCACCAGATCAAATTTCCCTGATCTCACCTTATCTACAGCCTCCTGGCCGTTAACGGCAATCTCACAAAAACATCCAAGCTCTTCCATAATAAGTTCGGCCATTAACCAACACGCGTCATCGTCATCAACAACAAGAATATTCTTGGTTGCTAAATATACCTCTTTCATTCTAGTCTCCTTAGTTAAGCTTTCACAACCTACCGGACAATATCGAAATCAAGCGTCACAATAAATTCACTCCCCACTCCTACCTCGGACACAACGTTTATCGTGCCACCCATCATGTCAACCATAGTCTTAACGATATAAAGCCCGAGCCCAGTGCCCCCGCGATCCCTATTACCGGCAAACTCATGGAATCGCGTGTAAACATCAAAAATCTGTCCTATGCTATCTTTGGGGATTCCCAATCCGGTATCTTTAACGGAAAACTTTAAGCGGCACTTTTCCTTGGAGCATCCTTCTAAAACCCGCTCGGCCTTTACGGTTATTTCGCCTTGGTCCGTGTATTTGACGGCATTCTCCATTAGATTGGTAAAAATATGCTCAAGCCTGACAAGATCGCCTTTCAGTCGAGGGAACCCGTCTTCAATTGAATATGACATCTTGATATCCTTATCCAATAATAAGACGTGAACCAAGTTGAAAGCGGAGATTACGCTTTCTTTCAGATCAAATTCAACGATCCGTAACGTAAGCCGTCCTGATTCCAGTTTCGAAACATCCAACAACTCCACCACCAATTTCTGGAGATTCTTGCCGCTTTTATTGATGATATCCACAAACTGTCTCTGCTTTTGAGTCAACTGTTCTTTTTTGAGGAATGCACTGAACCCCATGATCGCATGCGTAGGGGTGCGAAAATCATGAGCAATATTATTCAAGAACTCACTTTTGGCTTTATTGGCCGCTTCGGCATTTTCTTTGGCCAACAGCAGAACTTCCTCCGCTTTTTTACGCTCGGATACGTCACGGATGTTGCATTGAAGAACTTTTGCCTTATCAACTAAAAAAATATCTACATTGATACTCAAACCTTGTTGGGTTTTAACCTGGGTATCTTCAAAATAAATCACTCCATCTATCGTTAACCTTGACATCATCTCTTGGAAGTCCATAACATCGTTAGTCACGCCAATCTCCCATAATTTCTTTCTCAAGAATTCTTCTTGGGAGTACCCCAACGCTTTCTGGACAGTTGCGTTAGAATTAAGAACATTGCCTCCGGTCTTATGGACTAGCAATAAACCATCTCGAGATGTTTCAAAGGCGCGGCGAAAACGCTCCTCGGAATTCTTTAATTCTTCTTGTAAACGCAATCGATCGGTGATGTCTTCAATTGACACTAAAATCAGCTCTTCTTCATCTTCTTCATCTTCTTCATTTCTTTGTCTCGCAATGGCTGCTATCATTCCTGCTATTTTCTTGGTGACTCGCAACTTACAGGCATCCACCATCATGGTTCGTTCGCCAATGGACTCAAATTTATGTTGAACTTCATAATCTTTTACGATGGTTTTTTCCGGCAAGATCTCCGTCAATAAAACAAGTAATTTAGGAATATCCCATTGTTTATTGCCTAGATCGGAAAGCAAACAGCCTATTGTATCTTTTCTGGTGACCTTAAAAGTAGTATAAAAAGATTGATTGCTAGAAATAACCCGTAAATTCTTATCCAAAACTAAAAATGGGACCCTTCCCGTATCAATGATGCTATTGGCATATTCTAAGAATGCTTTTACTGACTTATCCTGTTGCTTTTCATCTTGCATCTTAAAGACCTCTCAATAGGCGTTATTGAAAGTTATGCCTGATCGATGATGCCAGATCACGGCCTGTCGATTTCAGATCTTGTCCGACATCCTGGATCGTGGTTTTGACATTTTGTCCGGGGCTTGTTCTCGGCAAATAGATCGTGCCATTATAGAAATCAACGGCAAGGGCTATAACGCCGGGGATAATATAAAACAATACCCCAATTCCATCTAAAATACAGACTCCCGCATCGATTTGAGAACCTTTTTGTCCCTTACGTTCAGGGTACAGAATAGTTCCACAACCCATCAACTGAACCATTAAAACCGTACAAATAAGAATACGTAACGGATTGACTAATGTTTTGCCCATAATTTCATCCTGAACTGTTCTAATTAAAACTTATAACGCAGTGATACTGAGCCGAAGACCCCAAAGAAATTATTCTTCATTTCAGTATCGATCCCTGCCATTAGCGATATATCGTTCTTAAAGTCAAACGATAATTTACCGCCGATATTAGCGCCATTCCTCGCTGGTCTGGCTCCGATTGTGGTGAATGCTCCGCCACCACCGGTAAAGGCTGAAGTGACCACCATATTATCGTCAATATAGTCATAAAGCCATTTGGCATGGGCTTCAGGTGTAAAATTACCCCAATTATATTTTACCGGATAAGCAATACTGGCGCCCAACCCGGATTCCAATATATTATAACTTTGTCTATTAACGTTTAAATCTAATCCCCCGGCGTTAGATTCACTATAACTTCCGAAGGACAGATGGGTCCATTGAAGAGAAGTTAACGGTGTCAGCTCCAAGTTGTTTCCCAGATTAAACTTGTAACCGCCTTCGAAATATACACCGTATTGCTGACCATCATAGTTTGAATCGGCGACTCTATTGATAGCACCAACGGTAATATCCCGCTGACCACTGTACCAATTTTCGGCAAATGAGCCTGCCAGGTCGATATAATAAGGTAGATTCGAACCTTGATATCCCGCGTATAATGTGCCTTGAGCACTATTAATATCTACACTCCCGTTATTGGCATCTGAATCAACCTGACCATAGGCATAACCAAGGCTAGCCCCAAGGGTAAGATTGTCATTAAACAAATGATCTACGCCAACAGCCGTGTCAGTATCCCATGCTTTGTATCCTTGAACACCGTCACGCGTGCTTTGATCCAGATAGCCGCCAGACTGTTTTGCCCAAAGACCGTTTAGTTTGCTCTCATCACCTGCGGAAAGACCGGTATTTCCTGAATTTTCGGATGAAGCAAAAGCTAAAACATTCTGCGCTCTTTCCAGAGAGGCCCCGATAAAATTATTCAACGATGCCGCACTGGTATCCATAACGCCCCTATCAACTATCGGCCCCATGGTATTAAGCGCTGAAGTTGTTTGCGCATCACTTAAAAATTCAAGCGTATTTAATACATTGGTCATATCGCTTGACGGGTTTGTAACATTATCGAGAACTGTACCGGTTGCCCTAGCGTTACCATTATTGGCTAAAGATGCAAAACCGGTAGAATTGTGATCTGCCGTTAAAACAAGGTCATTATTGACAATTGAGCCTGTGAAGCTTACGCGAGGCGTGTAGCCAGGATCCTCGGACTCGGTTGTCGTGATTATAGGTGTACTGCTTGCTGTCAATCCGGCTGTATGTATGACGTCAAGCGGCGCGTTATTTGGAATATAGCCTGTAACCACCACTTTGACCGGATTCGCATTTAACGTGACCGGGCCTGTTGACGTGATATTGCCAAAATTTGAAGAAGAACTTGCAGATAGACTAACAATGGAGCCGGTATTTTCCGTAAGTCCACTTACCGTGTTGCTGGCGGTGCTTAAATCCAGATTCCCTCCTGTCGCAATCGTCGTGGTGACAGTTATCGGTGCCGTGTAGTTGCTCACGATCGAGAGTGCCGGAATGATCGAAGCTGTACCTACTATAGTTTCATTGATCACCGTTCCTGTACCAATGGTAACGGACCCAGTCGTAACGATCTTGCCGTAAACCATCGAGCTGGCGACTGTCGTATCGATCACCCCGTTAGGAGCGATCGTTAAGGCGCCGCCGATATTCAAGGTATTTGTCAAAAGAGAAATTGAGTACGTATTCACAGCACCTGAGATCGTTGCGCTTACTCCGGCTGGCGGCGATATAGTTCCCCCAATGACATTGATGGCCTTAAGCCCTGTTGCGCCGCCGACCGCTCCATCGAGTTTACTTGCACTACCAAGTTGTAACGTACCCTGATCTGCCCCTTGGTTCGTGATCGCGCCAATGACGGTCGTATTTGGATCCAACATAACCGTACCGTCACCTGTAAAAGTTATAGCCGCATTGTTATTATTAGTCCCGCTTTTGAAATCAGCCGAGCCGGTTGCAACATGCATTGTGGTTGTGTTTACTGTCCCATAAAAATTAACCGCGGTGGTACCGGTAAGGGTGATGTCTGCAAACGCAGATCCGGCACCTATAGTTCCATATACATTCGAATTGTTGGAGAATACGATACTGGAAAGACTGGCATTGTTGGTGCCAACAGCCGGGTTAGTATAAGGACCTCCTAAGTTGCCGGTAAAGAGATCCGGAAAACCTGCGGTAACGTTCAAGGTATACGCGGTGCCTCCATTATCAATAAAGTAACCATTTGTACTACCGGTTGCATCCGAGGTCCAAGGGCTGCCGGTTGGGCCAATAGACTCTGGTGTAGCAAAAACCGATGAACACCATGCAAACATAGCACCGACAAAAAGCAGGGTTAAAAGTATTCGCTTCATAAAAGTAACTCCTTTTTGTTTGTCCCCCATTTAGAGAGGAAACCATATTAATGACGATCACGAACCAACAGCTTCTTTAAAAGCAGCCCAATAGAAAGCAGCAATAGAATCCCGAACAGTAATCCTAAAATATAAACCAAGGCATTATTGTGAGAAGGAAGAGTTTGCCCTTGAGATACCGGTGGGGTAACTACGACATATCCACTGGGGCCAGGTTGATAATAGTACCCATCATAGTAGTAATAAGGAGATCCACCAATTACCACCGTTTCATACTGTGGAGGGAGTGATTCCACGTATGCGCCCACGGCTAAACCCGTGGCAAATCCTCCGAGACCAAACCATCCCGCATCTCTATAATAACGACCTTCTCTATAACGATAATGATCTCCCCTACTAAAAGAATTTGCTGAAAAGCCACACACTAACATTACAACTAAAAACATCGTTGTTAATCTTTTCATAAATTCTCCTGAATTCCTGACAACAATTCTTTTATTTTCTATATTTTAGAGAAACATCGAAATTGAATCAATTGTACCGAGGTATAACAGGCGTAATTGTTCATGCTCAATGGGTAAAATGAAGTTGGGATATTATCAACGGTTGATCGATCGTGCTTTGGCGTATGGCATCTGTATGCGCGTATGTTTTTTGTGATATATATACCGTTAGGCATAAAAGAATGAATTGCCCCGCAACAAAGAATGGGAATATTCCGATCAAAAGCCCCCTGCCAAAGATTATCAGGAAGAAGTTAAGAATGATCAAGACCATGCGAGCTTCGGATACGCCGAAATAACTAAAACTGATCTTAAAATGGTTTGTGATAGCAAAATCCATGAGCGTATGGACCATAAACCCAGCTGAGAATGCTAAAGCAAATAATGACCATAACAAATAAGACGCCGGCAATAAGAATGAGTATCCGATCACTATCGAAGATAGAAAGACAAAATCTAGAAAATGATCCATATAAAATCCCCATTTAATAAGTCCTGTATTTCGTTGACGTCCTATCGCACCATCCAGCATATCCGTAAGATATTGCAAAAATATACAGACACTAAATACCCACAACCAACGGATATCTGCTTTTGCCAGAAAACCGGCCATAACGATACCCACTGACCAAAGGATGGTCATTAATGTTAAATGAACAGTGCTTATTTGAGCCGGGATCCTGGGCAGAGCCGCATCAATGAATCTTTTCTCATAAGGGACTAGAAAGTGGACTAACACTTTCTTATCCCCCCCAAACTCGTTAGTTTTAGGCAACGTAGTTACTTTTTCCATGATCAAGCCCCTTTTTCGACATTCAGATCAACAATAACCGGTAAATGATCTGAAGCAGTTCTATCTAAGACCTTACGTGATACCGGAATTGACCGAACATGAAACTCCGGAGATACAAAAATATGGTCGAGACGCCTAATCGGGTATCCGGCAAACCATGTTTTCAAAGGCTTGCGACCGGGTAGCATCAGCTGGCTATCCTTAAATCTTTTACAAATTGCTTTATAAACAAGTGACTTAGGGGAAGTATTTAGATCCCCGCATAAAATTGTAGGACCTTTGCAATCAGGATGCTGCAACCAATCCAACCCAAGAAGCTTTTTAATCTGAAGAAGCTGTTCCATGGGCCACAAACTTAAATGAGTATTAATGATGTTGATCTTTGTCCCTTGATGATCGATCGTGACCCAAATAGCTCCACGGGGCTCCAGGAATGCTTTATTCCATAATTTGGGTAAAACATCATTCTTGATCAAGACGATCGGATAACGGCTCAAAATAGCATTCCCATATTGCTCATCCTTTTTATGAGATACCGCGTGAAATTGAAAAGACATTCCCAATTTTTTGGCAATCCTCTCTGCCTGATCTACCCCCAAAGAGCGCAAACGACCTGCATCCAATTCCTGTAAAGCAATGACATCCGGATTGTACCGCGCGATGACACTAATAATACGGTCCGTTGAAATTTGACCGTCCATGCCTTTGCATCCATGGACGTTATAGCTCATAACACGTAAAGTTTTTGAAATAGTCTGGGAAGGATCGAAAAAATCCTCCGCGATCTTTCGTAAATTAGTTGGGCGTAAATAATTCCGGTCATGGGACTCAATATGAACATCTGCAGGCAGGAATAGAAATGCGTTAGTTTCTTCACGACCGGCACCTGCGTGAGCTCCATATTCAAAGGCAAAGCTGATAGGTGTCCGGCCCTTGCACCATCCTAAAATAACAAAATCTCCCGCATCCGGATGGTAGCATGCTTTTAAAATATCAGTGGTCAGTTCCTTTAGAAAAGGATGGTCCTCGCCAAAGACTTGTGCACTCTCATCCGGCATGATAAATTGGCCATGTTTCGTCCAAGCACAAACTTTATTATTCCCCAGACATGTGACCACCAAAGGGATCATAGCCTCAGCCACCAGTTTCCCGGCAAAATAACCCATATTTGAGATCTCTAGTTTATCCTTCGTGTAAATATGCCCCATAGGGCCCATGGCCGTAACCACCGCCTCGGGTTGAATAAATATCTTTTTTACTGCTTCTTCAAGTGTTACGCCGTATTTGATCAAATACGGAACTGTTTTTTCCTGACCATGGTCGCTATACACCCACAGATCGTAGTCTTTATAAGGAGATCGATCGATCGCACGACCGATACGCCTGATAGCATCATCAATTCCCTGAAGCGACCAGTGCGCAAATTTGGAAGAAGGCCCCCGGCAATGGGACTGTTCATCATAACCCAATAAATTCAGATGAACTACGGGCATACCACGCATAATATCCATCGAAGCGCCTGCCGTAACAAACTCTCGAAGAGAAACACAGATCAAGGCTCTTAGCCAAATAAGATCTAATTCTCTCAAAAAGGTCCTTCCTTTTAATGTTCCCCGGATACATTCAAAAGAGGCAATAACAACTTCAACGACCAACAAAAAGAAAGTTCTTATAAAGATATCAATGTACAGAACCATTAAAAAAGGGAACAAAACCGGATTTACCGCGTGCAAAAGCCCCTTCCAACCCATATTGCCCCAGCAACAATGTGCTTCATCTGCCCCACCGGCAAAAATGTTTGAATAGGAGCTGCCTCCTGCCAGTAGTCCGCTGCCTTGTTTAATTAATTCCGCCTCAAATGAAGCCACGTAAGGACTATCAGACATTTTGACAGGATTGCCTGTTTTGTGGTCTACAAAA
>Ga0302320_10016627_pt1 | contig 15007 bp, 15 predicted proteins | sample Bog_T0_3_FD_202130 | JGI IMG/M metagenome (GOLD analysis project Ga0302320, IMG submission 202130) | Peat permafrost microbial communities from Stordalen Mire near Abisko, Sweden - Bog_T0_3 | ecosystem: Environmental > Terrestrial > Soil > Wetlands > Peat | place: Sweden: Abisko, Stordalen Mire... | reverse complement strand
CGCCGACGAGGTTGAAACCTTGGTCCGGCAATACGAGAGCATTTCATTTGCCGACGTCCACAAGCATATCCTGCACCTCATCCCGAAGCCGCCCGCTCGCATACTCGACATTGGGGCTGGAACAGGGCGTGACGCTGCTGGCTTCGCTGCCATGGGTCACGTCGTGACGGCCGTTGAGCCGACGACAGCGCTGCGCATATGCGCGATGAAGCTGCATGTCTCTCCGCGGATTGAGTGGCTTGATGACAGCCTGCCAAACCTCGCAGTTGTGTCCGCACGGGGTGAGACTTTCGACGCCGTCATGCTCACGGCGGTGTGGATGCACCTGGACGAACATCAAAGGCGACGCGCCATGGTCTGCGTCGCTTGTCTTTTACGGCCTGGCGGTTTGATGGCGCTGTCGCTTCGCCATGGTCCCGTACCCGCCGGGCGGCGCATGTTTGACGTGACGACGACCGAGACAATTGCCCTCGCCCAGGCGGAAGGCCTGACCTGTGTGCAGCGGTTGGAGGATATCGTCGGCCTGCTAAAAAGGCCGGGTGTGAGCTGGGATCTGCTCGCGTTCGTGCGCTGACGGCGATCCGCAAACCAGCCCCCGCCACCCAAAGTACCCGCAATAAAAACCCGCCACACAACTGCACATGTAAAGTATATCCTCCGGCCCACACCAATGTATTCTTAACCCTAAATTAAACTTCTGCTGCTAATTCCACGGTCGTCGCCTCTGCCACAGGGCAGCTTTCATAAGGTCGCCGACCGTGTTCAACACCACTTCCTCGCGTGCTTTGACCCGGCCCGGTTCCAGTGGCGGCCGCCAACGCCGGCTCCCGTTCGGCCTGAAAGCAACGCCATGACCACCACGCTCTCCGCAACATACAACTCACTCGTCACGCTCGACTCGCCGGCCGACAACCCGACCACGATAACCTGGGCAGCCATCCTGCAGGCCGGGATGGAGGCCACCATTGCCGGCCTCACCGTGACCAACGCCGGCGAAGTGCTCAACGGCAGCAATGGCATTGGCATTATCCTCGATCTCGGCGGCAGCATTACCAACGTCAACGGCGGCACCATCAGCGCCTATTATGGCATCAAGGACCTGTACGGCTCCCTCGCCGTCGTGAACAGCGGCAGCATCGGCGGCAACAACACCGGGATCTACGCGCTGGCGGCCAACGGCACCCAGCCATTCAGCGTCAGCAACCAGCGCGGCGGCACGATCACCGGCGGCATCGTCGGCATCGGCCTCGCCGGCGCCGCCGGCACCGTCGTCAACGCCGGCAGCATCCAGGGCTCCGCCAGCTTCGGCGTGAACCTCTACGACGGCGGCAGCATCACCAACCAGGTCAGCAGCGCCATCTCCGGCGGCGTCTCGGGCGGGGAGGTTCTGAATGTCCTGAACGCCGGCACCATCCAGGGCGCCTCCTTCAGCAACGGCGTCGCCCTCAATGGCGGCGGCAGCGTCAGCAACCAGGCCGGCGGCCTGATCAAGGGCGGCATCGACGGCATCTATGGTGCGGGCGGCACAGTCAGCGTGATCAACGCCGGCACCATCCTGGGCGCCCCCGCAAGCAACGCCGCCTCCGTGAGCAACGGCGTCGCCCTCAACGCCGGCGGCAGCGTCAACAACCAGGCCGGCGGACTCATCAAGGGCGGCATCGACGGCATCTACGGTTCGGGTGGCACAGTCAGCGTGATCAACGCCGGCACCATCATCGGCAACACCGCCAGCAAAGCCGCCGCCGGCATCATCCTGCAATCCGGCGGCGCCATCACCAACCAGACCAAAAGCCTCATCAGCGGCCACGACGGCATCTACGAAGCCGGCCCCGCCACCGTCACCAACTTCGGCACCATCTCCGGCACCATCGGCATCGATTTCGCACCAAGGGACCTGTCCAACCAGACCGTGATCAACGCCGGCTCGATCAGCGGCAGCGGCGGCACCGCCGTGGCCTTCGGCGGCGGCGGCAGCAACCTCCTGGTGCTGGAGACCGGATCCTCCCTCAAAGGCGTCGCCCTCGGCGCCCCGTCCGCCCTCAACACCGTTGAACTCCTCGGCACCGTCAGCGCCACCTACGGCAGCACCGGCCTGGTCAATTTCCAGACCGTGATCTTCGGCCCGGGCATCAGCAACGCCGGCACGCTGGTCATCCCGAACGACCTGTCACTGCCCACCCTGTTCGAGGGCTTCACCAGCCCGCTCGATGCCATCAACCTCACGGGCCTCAGCGATTCAGCCGGCACTGCCACCACCAGCTTCAATTCCCAGACCGACGTGCTCACCGTCACCAGCGGCAGCAACGCCGTCCAACTGCAGCTCGACAATGAGAATTACAGCAACATCACCTTCGGGGTCCTGAAACTCCCCGGCGGCGGCACCGAGGTTCAGGCCTTGCCGCCGCCAACCGTCACCGGTGTGACCACCTCGCCCACCAGCGGCGATTTCGGCCTGGGCAAAATCATCACGCTGAAGGTCAGCTTCACCGAAACAGTCTCCGTCAGCGGTGGCATACCGTCCCTGCTGCTGAACGATGGCGGAACCGCCACCTACACCAGCGGCTCGGGCACTAATACCCTGACATTCACCTACACCGTCGGCGCCGGCCAGGACACGCCCGCCCTCGCAATCACAGGAACCAACCTCAACGGCGCCTCGATCCGGCATGGCTCAGGCGGCCAGGGCATCCTGACCGGAGCCGATGGCGCCCTGCCCGGCATAGTCCAGATCGACACAACCAACCTGCTTTACGTCAACGACCTGAAGACCAAGACCGTGAACGCCTACACCGTCGGCGTGCCCTATACCGGGACGGTGCCCGGCATTCTGCACCAGTATGTCCCCACAACAACCGACCCGCTCGAGGTCATCACCAGCTCCCCGGACTGGTACATCATGACCAAGCCCGGCAACGACGTCATCGACGTCAGCCGAGGCGGCGGCAACAACATCCTCTCCGACTCCACCGGCTTCAGCTTCCTCACCGGCGGCAGCGGCGACGACACGTTCATCACCAACGACACCACCCTCACCGCCACGACATGGAACACCATCAGCGGCTTCCACGCCGGTGAGAACGCAACGATCACCGGGCTGAGCCTCTCTGATTTCACGATGACCTACACCAACACGATGCCCGGCGCCCTCGGTCTCACGTTCGACTTCATCCAGAACAAAACCAACATCAACGCCTTCGTCACATTCGCCGGCTACTCCGCCGCCGATTATCTCGACGGGCGGCTGTCGGTGTCCTTCGGCACCATCGCCAAAACCTCCACCACGCCCGCAACCCCCTATATGCTGGTCCACGGCAACTGATCACCGTCCCAGCCACCACCACCTGGCCCCCAACCACGACCGCCGCCGCCAAATCCCATAATGCGATGCGCTTCAGGCCCGTCCTGCCCCCCGTCGTCATGCCCCGCCCCCCGTCGTCATGCCCCGGCTTGTCCGGGGCACCCACGCAGGCACCCCGCCGTAGCCGGTGGCTCGGACAAACCTGGACGCGACGGCAAGGAAATTGCCGGCCGACTCGCTTATTGTCGGGCGTCGACTAAACTCCCCGCACAAACGCAACCGGGGAGAAACCAACCATGAAGATCGCCAGGATCGAGGACCTTCACGCCGACGCCGGCTGGCGCACCTTCTCCTTCCTCAAGGTCACCACCGATGACGGCCTGATTGGCTGGTCCGAATACACCGAGGCCGACGGCAGCCGAGGCCTCACCGCCGTCATCCACGGCATGGCCGAACAGCTCATCGGCACCGACCCCAGACCCGTCCAGGCCATCGACTCGCTGCTGTATGTCAAGCAGGTCCAGGCCCCCAACGGCGTCAACCAGCGCGCCATCGCCGCTATCGAAAACGCCTTGCTCGACATCAAGGGCAAGGCCCTCGGCGTCCCGGTTTACGAGCTGTTCGGCGGTCCCGTCCGCCGCCGCATCCCGGTTTACTGGTCGCACTGCGGCTCCTACCGCGTCCGCAACCACGAACTCGTCGGCGTCCCCCCGCTGCGCACCTACGATGACGTCGCCGCCCTCGGCGCCGAGGTCAAACGCCGCGGCTTCAAAGCCCTCAAAACCAATATTCTCCCGTTTGACGGCGAGAAACTGACCAATTTCGGCCCCGGCTTCGGCCGCACCCCAGGCCACCCCGAACTCAACGTCGACCGCAAGACGCTGCAATCCGTCCGCGACCTCCTATCCGCCTTCCGCCAGGGCGCCGGCCCCGACATGGGCCTGCACCTCGACGTCAACTACCACTTCAAGACCGAGGGCTACCTCCAGATTGCCAAAGCCGTCGAACCCTTCGACATGACCTGGCTCGAAATCGACACCTGGGACCCGCAATCCCTCGCCCTGATCCGCAGCAAGGCCCCCTGCCCCATCGCCTCCCTCGAATCGGTCACCGGCCGCCGCGCCTTCCGCCCCTTCCTAGACGCCTACGCCACCGACGTCGCCATCATCGACGTGATCTGGAACGGCTTCCTCGAATCGATCAAGATCGCCGCCATGGCCGAGGCCTACGAGGTCAACGTCGCCCCGCACAACTACTACGGCCACCTCTGCTCCGCCGTCAGCGCCCATTTCTGCGCCGTCGTCCCCAACTTCCGCGTGATGGAAATCGATATCGACAGCGTCGCCTGGCGGGATGAGCTTTTCATCAACGCCCCGATCATAGAGAACGGCGATCTGATTGTCCCCGACCGTCCCGGCTGGGGTGTCGACGTGAATGAGGCGGCAGTCAGAGCCCACCCGCCCAAAGGAACCAGATGACCCAACCGACTTACGACATCCTCGGCATCGGCAACGCTATCGTTGACGTCGTCTCCCGCAGCGACGACGCTTTCCTGTCGCGCCACGACATGCACAAGGGCGCGATGATCCTGATCGACGCCGCCGCGGCCGATGCCCTCTACACCGCCATGCCCCCCGGCGTGGAAACCAGCGGCGGATCCGCGGCCAACACCTGCGCCGTCGCCGCCGGCCTCGGCGCCAAAGTCGCCTATATCGGCAAGGTCGCCGGCGATGAACTGGGAAAAATCTTCCGCCACGACATCAACGCCATCGGGGTCCACTTTCCCACCGCCCCGCTCGTCGCCGGCGCCCCCACCGCCCGCTGCCTCATCCTCGTCACCCCGGACGGCCAGCGCACCATGAACACGTTTCTGGGTGCCTGCGTCAGCCTGACCGAAGCCGATGTCGACCCCGAACTGGTCGCCGCCTCCGCCGTCACCTACCTCGAAGGCTACCTGTTCGACCCCCCCGAAGCCCAGGCCGCCTTCCGCAAAGCCGCCACCGCCGCGCACGCCGCCGGCCGCCGCGTCGCCCTCTCGCTCTCCGACGCCTTCTGCGTCAACCGCCACCGAACGGCATTCCTCGACCTCGTCGCCAACCACATCGACATCCTGTTCGCCAACGAGACCGAAATCACCGCGCTCTATGAACGCAACACCTTCAACGAAGCGGCCGAGGCCGCCCGCGAAAACGTTGCCCTCGCCGCCCTCACCCGCAGCGAGGCCGGCAGCGTCATCATCCACGGCGACGACACGGTCGTCATACCGGCCGTCCCAGCGAAACTGGTCGACACCACCGGCGCCGGCGACGCCTACGCCGCCGGCTTCCTCACCGGCCTGACCGCGGGCTGGAGCCTGAACCGCTGCGGCCGCATGGGCAGCATCGCCGCCGCCGAAATCATCAGCCACTACGGCGCCCGACCCGAAACCGACCTCCGCAAGCTGATCCCGGCCTGACCAAAAGACGATCCCCGTGCCCCCAAACCGCGCATTTCCTCCCCGGCAGCCGCGATCCTATCGAACCCGACTGGCCCGATCCGGATCAACCAGGCTCCTTGATCGACGTCCGCCAATGAATCCGATCTTGCTCCGGCGGATAATCCCCCGCCGCCCGATGATACGAGCACCTATTGTCCCAGATTACCACATCACCCACCCGCCATTTGTGCCGGTACTCACCTTCCGGCTGGATCATCAGCGCCGTCAGTTCCTCGACCAGCGCGTCACTTTCCGCTTTCTCCGCGCCCTCGATATACAGAATCTTCCCCGGATCGAAATACAGCGACTTCCGCCCGGTCTCGCTGTGCGTCCGGATGATCGGATGGAACACCGGCACCCAGTCCCGGTCCTCCGGATTCAGCAACGCCGTTGACTTGCGCCGCCCGCCATAAGTGAACGCCCCCGTCACCCCCTCAAGCCGCTGCTTCAGCCGCTCCGGCATCGCCTCATAGGCCGCATACCCGCTGGCAAACAGCGTGTCGCCGCCGGTATCCGGGATCGCCAGCGCGTAAAGCTGCGTAGCCTTGAACGGCACTTCGTCATACGCGCCGTCGGTGTGCCAGCCCTCCGCCCCGCGCCGGTAGATCGACTGGTTCAGCGACCCGTCCGGATTGAATTTCCCTACCCCCAGCATGGTGATTTCCGGCACCTCGGGATGCCGCGTGCTCTTTGACGGATGCGGCGAAACGATCCCGAACCGCCGCGAATACGCCAGGAATTCCTGCATCGTCAGCTCCTGGCCCGTGACAACCATCACGTTGTGATCCAGCCAAGCCTGATAGATCCGTCCGAACCCGGCCGCATCCAGCGCCCTGATATCAACCCCGGACACCTCGACCCCAATGCGGGGCCCAACCTGACGTATCTCGACCATGGACCGTCCTCCCGGCTGAAAGGGAAGGCCCTACCCGCCGCAACGTCAAGGTGCTTAGATACCGCAACAGCGCCACCCGGAGGCTCCGATGCACCTGTTCAAGCAGCAAGCGGTCAAGGATCCCGAATCGGTCTCCCAGTTGGTCCCGGTCATCGACTTCGGCCCTTACTTCGCCGGCCATCCCGGCGCGCTCGAATCCCTCGCGGAACAACTGCGCCACGCCTGCGAAAACATTGGCTTCCTCTACGCCACCAACCACGGCGTGAACCAGCCCGTCATCGACCGGGCTTTTGCCGCCTCAAGCCGCTTCCACGCCTTGCCGCTGGAAGAAAAACTCAAGCTCAAACTGAACGAAAACAACATCGGCTACATGCCGATGAACGCCTCGGTGCAGGCCGCCTCGACCGTGCACAAGGCCACCAAGCCGAACCAGAACGAGAGCTTCTTCATCAGCCACGACCGCGGCCCCAACCATCCCGATGTCATCGCCGGCATTCCGCTGCGCGGCCGTAACCAATGGCCCGACACGCTGCCCGACATCCGTCCCGACATGATGGCCTACTTCCACGCCCTCTCTGCCATGTGCGACCGCATGCTGCCCGCTTTCGCCGTCGCCCTCGACATGCCGCCCGATTACTTCGCCCCGTTCTTCGCCAACGAGGCCCACATCAATCTGCGCTTCCTGCACTACCCGCCGCAGGAAGACCTTTCCGAAAACACCTTCGGCACCGCCCCGCACACCGACAACAGTTTTATGACTGCCCTCGCCAGGACCGACGTCCCGGGACTTGCCATCCGGCTACCTTCCGGTGAGTGGTTCGCCCCGCCCGTCATCCCCGGAACCTTCCTGATCAATCTCGGCAACATGATGCGCCGCTGGTCGAACGACCGCTTCCTCTCCACCCCGCACGGCGTGATCAACGAATCCGGCACCGATCGTTACTCGATCGCCTACTTCCACAGCCCGAACCCATCCGCAACGATCGCGTGCCTGCCAAGCTGCGTTTCCGCCAGCAACCCCCCGCGCTACGAGGCCGCCATCTACCGCGACCTCGTGCTCGAATTCTACCGCAAGAACTATTTCCATCAGAAAGGCCACCAGCCGGTCAACGCCTGACCTAGACCCGGTACGGCATCCGCACCCCCGGATCGTCCGCCGGAAAGTCCTTCACATCGCGCGTCACCAGCAGCATCCCGCCCACCTGAGCCGACGCCCAGACGATCGCGTCCGGCAGCTTCAACCGATGCTGCCGCTGCAACGTCACCGCCCGAAACGCCACCTTGTCGTCCAGCGCGATCAGCGTAAACCCATCCAGAAAATCCCGGGTCCGCCGGTCCGTCGGCATCGGCGCCCCCGCCAAAATCTCCATCCACGTCACAATACTGATCGCTCGGCTCTCGTAACGGCCCAGTTCATCCCTGGCCGCCGGGACACCGCGCAGAAAGTCGATCAGGATGTTTGTGTCGAACAGCGCCTTCACCACTCGGCGCGCACTTTCTCCTGGTATTCCAACCCGTCAGGCGTCCCGGTGCCCCACAGCCCGAACGCCGCCTCCAGCGGCTTCACCGCATGCCGTTCCAGGTATTCGGCTACCGCCTCGCGAATCACCGCCGCGCGCGACAGGCTGGACCGCTCACACAGCTCAGCCAGCGCCTGAACCTGACTGTCGGGAAGATCAATGAGCGTGCGCACGTGGTGACATCCATATCTGATATCAACATCATATATCGCTCTCCATCCCGAAAACAAGCTAAACCTCCAGCCACTCCTGCCGGATCGCCGCATTCGCCGCCAGATCGGCCGGAGTCCCCTCGAACACGATCTCCCCATGCCCCATCACATACAGCCGCCGCGAAATCTTCAGCGCGATCGTCAGCTTCTGCTCGACCAGCAGGATCGACACGCCCCGGCTGGCGATCTCCGCCAATAGCACGCCCACCTGCTCCACCAGAAGCGGCGCCAGCCCCTCGGTCGGCTCGTCAATCAGGATCAGGTCCGGATCGCCCATCAGTGTCCGGCACATCGTCAGCATCTGCTGCTCGCCGCCCGACAGCACCCCCGCCGGATTGCCCTGCCGCGCCGCCAGGTTCGGAAACAGCCGGAACACATCGTCGAACGTCCAACGCCCGAACCGCCCCGCCCGCTTCAGCCCCAGCTCCAGGTTCTGCCGCACGCTCAGCGTCGGAAACACCTGCCGGTCCTCCGGCACATAGCCGATCCCCGCCCGCGCAATCAGATCGCTCCGCAGCCCCGCCAGTTCGCGTCCCCGGAACGCCACATGCCCGACCGGCGCCACCAGCCCCATGATCGCCTTGCACGTCGTCGACCGTCCGACCCCGTTGCGGCCCAATAACGACACGATCTCGCCCTCGCCAACGTCCAGGTTGATGCCATGCAGGATATGGCTCTGCCCGTAGTAAGCGTGCAGGTCCCGCACCTCCAGCATCATCATTCTTCCAGCGCCCCCAGATAGGCTTCCTGCACCGCTCTGTTGGCCCGCACCGCAGCCGGAGGCCCCGACGCAACCACCTGTCCGTACACCAGCACGGTAATCGTATCCGCCAGGTCGAACACCACCTTCATGTCGTGCTCCACCATCACCAGCGTCTTGCCCTGAGTCACCCGCCGGATCAGCGCCATCGCATAATCCGTTTCGGTGTTGCTCATCCCCGCCGTCGGCTCATCCAGCAGCACCACCGACGCCCCGCCGGCGATCGTCATCCCGATCTCCAGCGCCCGCTGTTCCGCATAGGACAGCAATCCCGCCAGCACATCCCGCCGCGTCGCCAGGTTCAAATCTTCCAGCAGCGCCTCCGCCGCCTCGTTCAGCGCCGTCTGCCGCCACAGCGGCGACCAGAACGAATACCGGTAACCCCGGCTCCACAGCAGCGCACAGCGCAAATTCTCGAACACCGACATCCGGTGAAAGATCGAGGTGATCTGGAAACTCCGCGACAGTCCCATCCGATTGATTTTGTGCGGCGGCAGCGTATCGATCCGCACCCCGTTCAGCAGAATTTCGCCGGACGTGATCGGAAACCGGCCGCTGATCAGATTGAAGCAGGTCGTCTTGCCCGCCCCGTTCGGACCGATGATGCAATGACGCTCACCCGGCGCGATATCCAGCGTCACCCCGCGAATGATCTCGGTCGCCCCGAAATTCTTCCGCACATCCCGCAACGACAACGCCGTCATCGCCGCGCCCCGGCCATCAGGCGTTCCCACACAAGGTGAAACCCGGCCGCCTCGAACCGCAGCCAAACCCCGCCCAGCAGCAGCGACGCCACCGACACGGCCCATGGCACCACAGCATGGACATCGATCGGTCCGCCGAACAGCACCAGTTTCTTCCCCTGCGCCGCCCCGATCGTCAGAAACGACATCAGCTCGACCAGCCCGACGAAGCCCAGCAACACCCCCAGCGACGGGATTACCAGCCGCAGATACGGCACCGTCAGCGCACCCAGCCGTCCCGCCCGCCGGATCGGCTCATGCGCCTTGATCAGTCCCGCCAGCCCCGACGGCGCAAAGATCACCATCGCAATGAACATCACGCCAACATAGACCAGCCACGAGTTCGACAGCAGGCTCACGCCGCTCTGCAGCAGTGTGATCAGCACCGCCCCCAGGATCGGTCCGCCGAACACCGTGGTGCCGCCGATATAGGCCATCAGCAGCGCATTCGCCGACAGCGGCGCCGCCAGCGCATCGAACGTCACGATCTCGTAAGTAATCGCGTACAGCCCGCCGCCGATGCCGGCAAAGAACCCGGACAGCGCAAACTGCAGAAACCGCACCATCCGCGGATCGTAGCCGATGAACTGCGCCCGCTCGAAATTGTCCCGCGTCGCATTCGCCATCCGCCCCAGCGGCGTCAATGTGAGAAAATACATCAGCGCCGCTGCAATCACCGTCCAGGCCAGGATCAGGTAATAGACCTGCAACCCGGACGCATAACTCAGCCCAAACACGCTGTTGTCGATCATCCGGTTGGTGGTGACGCCGCCCTCGCCGCCGAAGAAATGATGGAACATCAGCGCCGCGGTCGCCATCAGCTCCCCGATCCCCAGCGTGATCATCGCGAACGCCGTCGCCCGCTGCTTCGTCGCCATCGCCCCGAACAGCATCGCCAAGGCCAGCCCGCTCAGCCCGGCCAGCAGCGGCATCACCTCCATCGGCACCGGCAGCGATCCGTCGCCCGCCGCGTTCAGGAAGTGGATCGTCGCATACCCGCCCATCCCGAAAAACGTCGCGTGGCACAGCGAAAACAGCCCAGCCTGCCCCAGCAGCATGTTGTACGACAGCGCCAGGATCACCATCATGCCCATCTGGCTGAGCATCGAGATCAGGAATCCCGAATGCCGGTGATGCGTCCAGTCGTAGAACCCCCACGGCGCCGCCATCGCCACCACGATCAGCGCAACGATCAGCCAGCGCACTCTCATGCGTCACGCGTCCCCATCAGCCCGCGCGGCCGGAAGAACAGGATCGTCACCATCATCACGAACGGCAGCAGCGCGCCAATCCGCGCCACCGGCACCGTCAGCACCTCGGTCAGCAGCGTGTCGCCCGAGATTGCCAGCCCCAGCGGCCGCAACAGATCGGCCACGGAATAATCCACCACCACGGCAAATGTCTGGATCATCCCCATCACGATCGAGGCCACGAAACATCCCGCCAGCGACCCCAGCCCGCCGAACACCACCACCACGAACACGATCGGCCCCATCGAATCCGCCATTCCCGGTTCCGTCGTCTGGTAATTCCCGCCGATCACCCCCGCCAGACCCGCCAGCAAGCACCCGCCGGCAAACACCGTGGTAAACACCTGTGGCACGTTATGCCCCAGCGAGCTCACCATCTGCGGATGCGTCAGCGCCGCCTGAATGATCAGCCCCACCCGAGTCTTCTTCAGCAGCACCCAGGTGCTCAGCAGCATCGCCCCCGACACCAGCAGCATGAACCCGCGATACGCCGGGAAATTCACCCCGTACAAATGGAACAGCGGAAAATCCAGCAATGGAGGCACCCGGTATGCCATCGGCAGCATCCCCCAGGTCATCTGCACCAGCCGCTGGATGATGAACACCAGCCCGAAGGTGAACAGCAACTCGGCGATATGCCCGTTATGATGCACCCGCCGCAGGCCCCAGATTTCGATCCCCGCCCCGATCAATCCGCACAGCACAGGCGCAATGATCAGTGCCGGAAAGAACCCCAGCACCTGACTGATCGTGAACGCCAGATACGCCCCCACCATATAGATGCTGGCATGGGCAAAATTCAGCACCCCCATCATGCTGAAAATCAGCGTCAATCCACTCGCCAGCATGAACAGCAGCATGCCATAGACCAGCCCGTTCAGGACCGAGATCAGTACGGTTTCCATGACCGCAACGAAACCCGGCTAGGATGCCGGGCGCTTCATCTTGCACACCGTCGGCAGCGTCAGTTCCTCGGTGGTCGCGATGAAGTCGGTCTTCCAGCCCAGTCCGGTCTTCTCCGCATCGTATTTCACGTTCTTGGTGAAACTCACTGCATAGTACGGCATGAGCAACTGATGGTCTTCCTTGCGCATTTCCACCGGCGCGCCGACCAGATCGGTCCCCTTCATTCCCTCCAATGCCAACGCGACCTTCAGCGCATCCGTCGATCCCGCCTTGTCGATCGCCCGCGCCAGCATCTGGAACATTGTCAGGAACGGAATTTCCGAAAAATCCGTGTCGTGCGTGGCGCGCCAGCCATTGCTGAACGCCTCGGCCTCCGGCTTGTTCAGTTCCGCCGGCACATTCGGGTCGAACTCCGTCACCGAGAACAGCCGTCCCTCCCCCGCAGAACCGATCGCCGTCGGCCCGCCGATCAGATGCGCCAGAAAAGTATCGAAACGAACGTTCAGCCCGTCATCCACCGCCGCCTTGATCAGCAGGTTCAGGTCGCGGTTATAGTTGCCGGTGATCACCGATTGCGCACCCGACGCCTTGATCTTCTGGATATACGGCGAAAAATCCTGCACCTTGCCGAACGGCATCAGTTCGTCACCGACGATCTGAATATCCGGCCGCAACTTCGCCAGCCATTTCTTGGTGTCATGTTGAATCGACTGCCCGAACAGATAATCCTGATTCAACAGATAGACTTTCGTAACATCCTTCGGCAGCGCCTTGACCCGCGCCGCGGCCCGCATCTCCACGTTGCCGGTGAAACGGAACTGCCAGAAGTCGCACAATTCGTTGGTCAACTCAGTCGCCAGCGCGCCGCAGTTCAGATACAAAATGCGATTGTCGGGATTGCGCGCGTTGTACTTCGACACGCCATCCAGCAGCGCAGACCCGACATTCGATCCGGTGCATTGCATCACAAACGGAATGTTCTGATCGGTGACGCTCTTCAGCGCGATCAGCGCCTCAGACGGCTGCAGCTTGTCGTCGAACGGCACCAGTTCGAACTTCTTGCCCAGCGCCCCGCCGTCCGCATTCACCTTCTGCAGGATGTAGGCGAATACCTTCAAAAACTCATCGCCGCCCGATGCGAACGGACCCGAGAACGGATCGACATAGGCAACCTTGATAGTGTCCTGGGCCAGCGCCGGCCGGATGGCCGCACCCATCAAAAGTGCAACGAACGCAAAGCAGGCGCGCCGAAACAGCGATCTCATATTTCCCCCGAAGGCCTCGAACCGGGCCATTGATCTGTAAATAAAACCATAGGCATCGGGGGCACGCCGAGTCAATCGCACCGGGGTTGCAAAACACCCCGGGTCGGTCCCTACACCTGTCGGACCGCGCGCCCCGCGATCCGTCAGACGCCAGGAAAACTATTTGGCTCGGTATGCCTTGTGGCAAGCGCCGCACTGCTCACCCAGCAGCTTCGTATCCGCCGCCACCGCCTCGGCATCGCCCGCCTTGGCATCCACCGAAAGCTTGGTCGCCGCTTCGCTCGCCGCCGTCGCGATCTTTTGGAACCCGGCCGGATCCGACCAGATCTCCGGCAGCGCCTTGGTGTCGCCCCCGGTCTCGGTTCCCTTCGGAAACAGCGTCGGGATCAATCCAGCCCACCGAGCAATCGCCTTCGCCGGAACCTCCAACTGCTTGACGTCGCCCTTGTCCTTCACAACCGCCCGGATATAGGCGAAATCGCCACCCTGGAGGTCGTACCCCGCCTGCCGCACGGCGATCACGTCCAACCCATCCGCCCGCGCAGCGCCCAACCCTGCCCCCAGCCCGGCCAACACAATGACCGCGCTCAACGCAATTCGTTTTGTCATCCGGTTAAGACCTTCCCAATCGATTGGTTTTTCACAATTCTGCAACGATCCGGACCGCCGCAATTGTTCGCTAGCAGATTTAACGCACAGCGCACAGACTGCCCATCCCAACCAGAAGGATACTCATGACGGCCATACACTCCCTCGCCGTGTTCTGCGGTTCCCGCGTCGGCATCAACCCCGCTTACGCCGCAGCCGGCCGCACCCTCGGCCGCGGCCTCGGCCAAGCCGGCATCCGCCTCGTGTTCGGCGGCGGCCGCATCGGCATCATGGGCGTCGTCGCCGACGCCGTCCTCGAAACCGGCGGCACCGTCCTCGGCGTGATCCCGGAATTCCTCACCCAATGGGAAGTCGCACATACAGCCGTAACCGAAATGGTCATCACCGACAGCATGCACACCCGCAAACGCCGCCTCTACGAGGAGTCCGACGCCTTCCTCATCATGCCGGGCGGCCTCGGCACATTCGATGAGGCGTTCGAGATCATCACCTGGCGCCAGCTTCGCCTGCACGACAAGCCGATCCTGCTGTGCAACGTCGAGGGCTGGGCCGAACCGCTGGTCGCCACCATCGACCACGCTATCGCCCAAGGCTTCGCCGACCCCGCCTGCCGCCGGCTGTTCGAAGTGATCGACGGCGTCCCCGCCGTGCTCGAACGCCTCCAGACCCTGCCCCCCGGCAAGGGAGGACCCGCCGAACGCATGTAATCCCACCAATCCAAGAAAATATTCTTGCAATGCCAGGAATCCTCGCCTATGGTGCTCGGAACAAACATAGAACTCCAGCCCCGAGGCCGCTTCCATGTCCGTCATCGCTGCCCTCGCCACAACGATCCCCGCCTGCATCCTCGAAGGCGTCCTCGGCCGGTTGCTGCCCCTGTTCCTCCCCGCCACCGGCGGCGACACCACCGCCGCACGCGCCGCCGCAGACCATTTGCTCGCCGCCTGCCAGCCGCGGACCGAGGATGAACTCTGCCTCGCCGCCACCATCGTCGGCTTCACCCTCCAGGCGCTCGACGCCCTCGGCCAGTCGGCCAACCCCGATCTCCCGCTGACCCGCATTCTCCGCCTGCG
>Ga0302320_10016625_pt1 | contig 15008 bp, 12 predicted proteins | sample Bog_T0_3_FD_202130 | JGI IMG/M metagenome (GOLD analysis project Ga0302320, IMG submission 202130) | Peat permafrost microbial communities from Stordalen Mire near Abisko, Sweden - Bog_T0_3 | ecosystem: Environmental > Terrestrial > Soil > Wetlands > Peat | place: Sweden: Abisko, Stordalen Mire... | reverse complement strand
TCTTGCCGTCCTTCCAGGTCTGAGGATGGTTGCCGCCGTCGTAGTCGACCAGATAGGGCGGGTCGGTGGCCATGAGAGCGGCGCGTTCGTCGGCCATAAGGCGCTGCACGTCCTCTGCCCTCGTGGAGTCGCCACAGAGGATGCGGTGCTGGCCGAGCACCCAGAGGTCGCCGGGCTTCGTGGTCGGCACGGGCGGCGCGTCGGGCACGGCGTCGGGGTCCGTGCGACCTTCGACGGGCGCCGGCGCCAGGGCTGCCGTCAGTTCCTCGGAGTCGAGCCCCAGCGCGCCCAGGTCCGCGGACATCGCCTTGAGATCGAGGACCTCGAGCGACAGCAGGCCCAGGTCCCAGGTGTTCTCCTGCGCCGCGCGGTTGTCGGCGATGCGGTAGGCCTTCACCTGTGCCGGCGAGAGGTCGCGGGCGACGTGGACGGGCACCGTGTCCAGGCCCAGGTGGCGCGCAGCGAGCAGGCGCGTGTGGCCGGCGATCACCACGCCGTCTGCGTCGACCACGATGGGCTGGCGCCAACCGTAGGCGGCCAGCGAGGCAGCGACCTTGGCGACGGCGTGCTCGCCGAGGCGCCGTGGGTTCTTGGCGTAGGGCGTGACCTTGTCGATGGGCCACCAGTCGACTTCGAAGGCCCACTCCGGCCCTGTGCCCTTCTCAAAACCAGCCACTTTGGCCCTCCCTGTCAGGCGATCGCTTGCGCCTCCAAGGGTGACAGAGAGGTCACGTTTTACGTTTCGGTGGACGTTTTTTTGCGTTACGTTCGCCACGCACACCGCGATTTTTCGCGAGAAGGTGCCAGGCGTGGTGCCGGGCGCCGCCGCCCCATGAGCGACCCCCCTACCGGTCGCGGGCGCGCTGGCGGGCCGCTGCTCGCCTTGCTCGCAGGCTCGCTGGGCGCCTGTCTCGGCCCCTCTCTCCCGGGCCCTCTGGGGCGTGCTGGGGTGGTGCCTGCCCGCGGGTCCCTCCTGGCTGGCGGGCGTGGTGGTGCAGGTATTCGCGAAGGCCGGCGGCCTCCTCGGCAACGATCGCCGCGCTATCGCCCCTGTGTTTGGGCCTTGCCGGGGGGTGTCTGCCGCCTTGCTCATCGCCTTGCTCGGCCGGGTGTCGGCGCGGTGTCGGCCGATGTGTGGTGCCGGGTGTCGGCCGGGTCTGGCGGCGGGTGTCGTCGTCGTCTCGGCGCGGTGTGGCGCCGGGTGTGGAGCATCGTCTGCCGCCCTGTCTCGCAGCGGTGTCGGCCGCGGTGTGGCGGGCGGTCTCGACGGCGGTGTGCACACGATCTCGGCTCGCTGTCTCGCCTTGCTTTCGCGGGTCTCGCCTTCGCTCTCGCCTCGCTGTCTCGTTCTCGTCTCAGGGCGCGAAAACCCGCCTCGGCGGTCTAGTACCTCGCCTTCGTCGCCCGCGGCGCGACGTGCGCCACGTCGCGCGCCGGCGGGTCAAGCGGTGTCCTCGAGGCGGCCTTTCACCCATGCTCTCGCGGGCGGCGTCGTCCGCTGCGAAGAATCAGGCGTAAGTGGCAGCCTTCTGCGACTTCTTTTCGCGCGAGATCGCCCTGCCGTGTCGCGCCATTGTCGACTGAGAAAGAAGGCGAGGAGTCGCACGCGCGACTCCTCGCCTGGGCCTTCGCCCGGGTATCTCAGTGCTCGTTGCTACTCTCCGCCTCGGGCAGCTCCTCGACACGTTCGCCAGCCGCGATGTCGACGTAGCGCCAATGGCGTATGTAAGCAGCCTTGGACTCTTCTACGAAGCTGTCGAGTGGGTCACTGATGCGCCGATAGGCGTCACGAAGGCCAAGGAGCTGCGATGCGTGCGCGAGTCCACAGGTGTCACAGACGACCCGCGGATCGCCGTCGTCGCGCTCGAAGAACAGCTCGAGACGCCTTCCGTAGCACAGCTCCACCTCTCCACCACAGAGGGGGCAGACGGTCTCCAGCTCGCCGGCCACGAACTCGACAGGTCTCGAATCGAACCGAAGCGAGAAGGCAAAGTCGTCTATCGGGCCCAGCGTGTCGATTGGGTTCCGATCGTCGGGTTTCTGTCCGTCCTTCCCCAAAGCAGGTCCCCTCCCGGTTGACTGTGTCATGACCGTCTCCTTTCAGTTGGACGAGTGGCGTGCTCGGTCGATTACTACCAAGCTGGCCGAGTCACGGTCGCTGTATGTGCCGGCCGCAAAGGGCGGCGCGCGCGGTCGCTAGGCCAACGGCACACAGGTAGTCGTTCCAGTCGCCCGCAACGTCCATGGGTCGCAGGCGGTACGGTCTGGCGCCCACGGCAGCCAGCCGGCTGGCAAGCCTGGCACCGGCTTCCTCGGCGCCCTGTTCATGCCAGTCCAGCGCGAGATATACGGTGCGCAGGGCAAGGCGACGGACGAGCCAGGAAGGGGCGCCAGCGTGCCCGCACAAGGCGAGCGCCGGCAGGCCGCAGACCGCCAGGCTTAGAGCCGTGATCGGGCCCTCGGCGATCGCTAGGCCATCGGTCTCAAGCGCACCGGGTGAGGCGACAAAGACGCCGGCGCCCTTGGAACCGGCGCTACGACTCTTGGGGTCGCCGTGCCCGTCGATGTGGCGGCCTTCGGCGGCCAGCAGGCGCCCGGCCCCGTCGATCACGGGAAAGGCAACGGCCGGACGGCCGTACCAGTCTTTCGCGTAGCGCACGCGCGCCTCGACCGCGTACAGCAGCGGGATTCCCCGCGACCACAGGTAGTCGCTGCCGGGGCGCGCCGCCCGGACATCGATCGGTGTGGCGGCCGTCCAGAGGCGACGCAGCGTGGCGCGTTTTGCGACTCGGTCTTTCAGCTCGGCTGGCGAGGGCTCCCGCGGCGTCGTAGCCGGTGGTCGCGGTCGGCGTCGGCGGCGCCGGCGAGGAGCGCCCTCGTCGACGTCGCGGTCGTGATGTTGCTTGTCGTCCCCAAGCCGACCGTGCCCGCCACAGCGATGACACACCCAGGCGCCTGTCTCGACGTTCAGAGCAAGCGAGGCATGGGCTTGGTCATGGCGGTGATCGTCGCCGCAGAAGGGACAGATGGCGCGCCGTTCACGCCCGGAGCCCCAGATGGGGCCGGCGAGCTGCAGGTCGACCAGCCTCAGTGTGCGTATCTCGCTCACGGCTCGCGGAAGCGCTGTAGAGCACCATGGAAGCGGAGGTCGACCCGGCCACCGGCGCCGTGGCGGTTCTTTTCGATCAGGAGATGGACGTCAGCTTCGCCCGAGGCATCGAAGCCCTTCGGTCGCTGCCTGCCGTACTCGTCTTTGACCGTCGCGCGGTGGAGCCCGAACACCGTCTCGGCCCCGTACTCGACCTTGCGGCTGCCGGCTGCGGCGTTGACCCCACCAGCGTCGACACTGGCCCGGTTGCGCTCCGTCGTGACCAGCACGGGGGCGTTTAGCTCGGCCGCCAAGCGCTGCAGCTCGACCACTGCGATGCCCAGCGCCTCGTACTCGCCGAAGTCGTGGAATGCCGGCGCGCCGACCGCCCAGGAGTGCAGGCTATCCACCGCGACGAGCACGTGCTCGGCCTGGTGGTGGTTGCGCCAGATCTCAGCGGCGATGCGAATCTCCTCGGGCTCTACATAGGCGCGGGTCGCATCCAGGAGGGCGAGCTTGGGGCAGGCAGCCAGAGCCGTGTCGGCATGCTCGGCGAAGGCCGTGCGGGTCAGCTCACCGCTTTTCAGGCGGCCGAGGAAGACGCCGGCCGTGCGTGCGATGACGCGCCGAAACAGCTCGGCCGGGCCCATCTCGACGGTCATGAACAGCGCCGGGAAGCCACACTCGGCGGCCCACTGCAGGGCCAACGCCGTCTTGCCGGCGGCGGTGTTGCCGTGAAGCACGTGAAAGCCCGGCACAAGGCGGCCGGCAAGTTCGCGATCGAGTCCCGGCAGGCCAGTGATCGGACCTCGCAACTCGCCGCTCTCGTGCGCCGCGTGGGCCTTCTCGGCCTCGTCGAGCAGAGGCCCGAGCAGGTCGCTCAAAAGCAGTAGCCGCGGCGCGTCGCTCGGCGTGGTGAACGGCTCGGCGTGCTGGGATGTGTCCACAGTGCTCCCTTCGATCGGCTGAACTTTCGAAGGGCACCGTATGCGGGCAGCGCCGCCGCCCCGGGGGTGGCGGCAGGCGCCCCGTCTCTCTCTCTATCTGGGGCGACTCCAGGCTCGGTTAACTGCAGTTGTCGCAGCCTTATCTGCAGTTGTCGCACGCTTATCTGCAGTTGTCGCACGAAGTTTTCACGCGACAGCTGGGGATAGCGGCTCTTATCTGCCGGTTTTGGGGTGGCGGGAGCGGTCGCGCTTGGCGCGCTCTACCAGGAGCTCACGCAGGTCTCCGCCACCCGGACGGACGTCGAGGAGCTGCGTCCACCAAGCCTAGCGCCAAGCGACGCCTCGACGGGCCCGGCGCCGAGTGCCGTCTGAGTTGCAGCAGGCCCAGGGCTCGTTGCCTTCTCTGTCGCAGTATCGCGTCGGCTCGCTGTGCCAGTAGCTCACGTGTCTGGCTAGGCCTCCCGGCCCGTTGCCTGTTCCCATGAGCAGGTCCAGGGCGGCGTCGCAGTACTCGACGGCCCGGGCCGGGTTGTTGCTGGCTAGAACCTGCTCGGGAGTCGGCTGGTCGGGTTGAACGCCAAACAGAAGCGCACGCGGGATGGGCTTGAACATCAACACCAAGTCCTTCTTGCGGCAGCTAGCGGTGTTCACCTTCAGGCGCCAGTGTTGGCGCAGGCTGCACAGGATAGCGCGCGCCCAGTTGCCCGGCGTCGTGTCTGGCAGGGCAAGCAGATCGCGGACGTAACCTAGAAACTCGAAGGCGTCAGGACGGTCCTGCAAGAGGCGAGAGAGGCCGAGCGGCCCGGGCGTGATAGTGACCGGCGTGCCGCTTGAGTCGAAGCGCACATGGTCGATGCCGTACAGCGCCCAGGCTTCAGTTGCGCCGGGCTCACCGCCGTGTGAGAAGACGGGGCCTACGGCGGTGGCGAGATGACCCAACACGATGCTGCCAAACAGACGGCGGTCCACATGACGTCGCCACTCGGCAGGATCGGCTCGGCCGGGCGGCCGCTTTTGACCGAGGAGCTGAGTGCGCAGATCCTCGAACCGAAGCTCCTCGTAGGGATGAGCCGCGGTGATGAGCGTGAAAGCTTGGGCGATCAGGGCTCCTCGTTGACCGCCAAACTCTCGCACCATGGCCTGCAGCTCCGCCACACTGGTCGTCTCGCCTCCGGGAAGCCAGCTCGTCAGCGCAGCAAGGACGGCCGGACTGGGCGTTGCGGCCAGACGGATCTCAACGGCGCCGAAGCTCTTGGTGCTCACCAGGGCGGCGCCCGTCTCCACCGTCGTCGGCTGCCAGTCTTCGTGGGTGAAGGCCCGGTTCAGGGCGCAAAACGGCTTCCCTGTGGAGTATCGCACCCGCTCGAGCCGGGATCTCTGCGGCCTGATCTCGCTTGCGGTGCCGGCTCGTTGCGTGTCGTCGTTGGTGGAGCCGCTCGCCCGCACGATCGTCGTGCGACACGCGAAACCTCGTCTGCCCGCGGACTCGCGGACTTGACGCGTCTGATCGACATCAGAAAGGGTTGGATGCTCGATCACGATCGACCAGTCAGACCGTGCAGGTGATTCGACGCTCCGTCGCTCATCAGGTCTCGTTGCGTGAGCCCGTCGGTGCAGGCTGCGATCCGCCAAGGAAGGCAAGCAACGACTGCAGATCAGCGATGCCAAGCGAGCGACAGAATGCGCCGACGTCGGTAACGCCCAAGGCGCGCAACTGCATCGCCGGCAGGCAGAAGAGGGTGCGGCGACCGACGCGCACGAAGAGGCCGTCTAACTCGCCGCGCTCCATCGCCAACACGACCCCGCCCACCGACATGCCCAGCAGCTCGGCGGCCCGGTCTCGACTGATGAACTTGGCCCACGGCGTCCCGTTGACCGACCCGATTCCCTTGGGACGGTTTCCGTCTGAAGGTGACCGCCTAGACACTGGGTTGGCCATGGTGATTGCTGTCCTGATCTTGACGGTCAAGCAGATCACGAAGTGCTGCCAGCAGACGCGAGTAGGCCAGTGCCCGCGGACCGCACGGCCGCCGGTTACCCATCTCCCAACGGCAGATCGTCCCCACGGAGACATCGACGGCCTCGGCCACATCCCCCTGACTAAGCTTGGCGCGCAGGCGGAGTTCGAGAGCCTCGCCGGATTCGGTCCGAAGACGTAGCTCGGCGAGCTCAACTGTCCGCTGAATGGCTGCCAGTCCACTGTCGGATACATGCTCCATTGGGGGGGAGCGTATGGTATCGGCACAGGACCGTCAATCATTCGTCTATTACGACACAGCTACGTTTCGGAACACCTTTCCATCGTATTGACTGCGTTGTGCCTCATCGATACCATGGCGCCATGCGGTACTTGCGAAAGAACGAGATCCTGCGCGTGCCCATCCCCTGGCATGCACCTGAGGGCGGGCTTTGGCTGGTCGTCTTCGAGCTGGCCGAGATCGACGCCCGGCTGCAGTGCGTCGGCATGGAGATCCGTTCCTTCGTTCGCTTTGAAGAAGCGCAGGAGGGCGACGAGTCCTACCCCGGCTACTGGGGCAAAGACACGGTGCCACCGCCATCGCGATTCGACCAGCTCAGCTTCTACGACCCCGATGCCTATGCGACCGGCGAGCACCTCGAGCAGGCCATGCTCACGCCGCAGGTGTTGCAGGCCAAGACCATGCGAGGCTTCCCCTTTGCCGCTGTGCTTACGGCGGCACGCAAGTATCTGGCCGAGCACGCGCGCGAGTTCGATGTGCCGCGGTGGATCTTCTTTCGGGTGCCAGAGGAGGGACTTGGCGAGAGGGACAGGCTCTTCCAGGACAGCTCGGCCTCGATCATGCTTGGACACGAGCGCGACGCGAACCACGTCATCGATCTCTTCTTGCCCGACGGCGGAGTGGTGGCTGACGCGCTGAAGCGCTGGGTAGAGGCGACCGAGCTTCTGCAAGATGGCCCCTCGGTGGAGGAGCGACGCAGACCAGGGCGGCCCTCGAAGTACTCGCGCGCGAAGCTCGAGACGGTCGCCGCGCTCTACACGGAGGCGCTCCACTCAGGTTCGCCCTATCCGACGGCGGTGGTCCTGCGGCAGCTTGCCGAGCAGGATCCCGCCATCACCCGCAACATCGTCGCCAAGCTCGTCATGCGATGCCGCAAGCTTGGCCTTTTGGGTCCCACCGAGATGCGCAAAGCCGGCGGCGTCGTTCCCGTCAAGCCCTCCGAAAGCGACGCCGATTGAGATCAACGACGCAGTGCGTCCTCATGCCCCCGACTTGACTCTCGCGCGAGTCTGAGCCGCCCTACGAAGACATACTGGCGCGCAGGGCAAGCAGGCGCCGCCGCAACCGGAGGGGAGCTAGACATGACCGCCAAGACCGATCCGGGCCGCATGCAGGGCGGCATCCGCCGACCGCGGGGACCACACGGCACCTGGAGCTTCGTGATCAACCTCGGCCCCCAGCCGGCGCAGCGCTGTGAGCGCTGCGGACATCGCGAGTGGCTGCGGCGGGTGCGCCTGACGGCTTGCCCGAAGTGCGGCGGCCCGCTGCGCGACACCATCGAGCGCCGTCAGCAGGTGAGCGGCGGCTTTGCCACCAAGGCGACGGCTCTGAAGGTCCGGACCGAAGCGCTGCACGAGCTCGGCCAGGGTATGCACGTATCGCCCGACAAGATCACGCTGGGCGAGTATCTCGAGCTCGAATGGACGCCGCTGGCACGTGACGGCGGTCCGCTGGCACGCACCACGCTGGCAGGCTACAGGGCGCACGTCCGAAACCACCTTGCCCCCACGAAGCTCGGCACGGTGCCGATGCAGGAGCTCACTCGCGAAAAGATTAAAGCGCACTTCGTCTCACTGAAGACCGAGGGCCGCTGCGACGGCGAGGACAAGCCGTTGTCGGCCGCGAGCTTGCGTCGCATCCTCGCGACCCTCTCCAAAGCTCTGAATGACGCCGTGGAGGCGCGCATCCTGCCCATGAATCCCGCCACTCGGCTGCCGTTGCCGAAGGTGACCAAGCCTGCGCCGCGAGTCTGGTCCTCGGAGCAGGTGAGCCAGTTCCTGACCAGCGCGAAGGGCGACGATCTCGCCCCGCTGTGGCTGCTGGTCGCCACCACCGGGATGAGGCGCGGTGAGGTTCTCGGACTGCATTGGCGCGACGTGGATCTGGCGACCGCGAAGCTCACCATCCGCCGCGCTGTCAGCGAGGTCGGCGGCGTGGTCGTCGAGGGCCAGCCGAAGACCGCCGAGAGTGTGCGCACCCTCGAGCTCTCTCCAGTCGCGGTCACACTCCTCAGGCGCCACCGCACTGCCCAGAAGGTCGCCCGTCTTGCGAGTGGTCTACGCCGGCCCGACATGGACCTCGTGTTCGCAGGCGAGGCCGGCGAATGGCTGAGCCCGAGCCGCGTTTCGGCCGCCTTCATCGCGGCGGTCAAGCGGTCCGGCCTGCCCAAGCTGAGCTTGCATGGTCTGCGCCACTCATGGGCGACGATTGCGATCGTGGAGCTTGGGGTGGACGTCACGACGGTGAGCAAGCAGTTGGGTCACGCGAACGTCTCGACGACGCAGAACATTTACAGCCACGCCCTGCCCGATCAGGCCAAGGCCGCGGCCATCGCCGTGGCCACCAGCATGGTCCCGGAGGGGTTTTGAGAGACCGATGTTGGCAGATGTTGGCAGATGCCGGGTTGCTCACAGGTGCGGCGTCCTCGCTGACCGGGACGAAAAGGGCCTAGACCAGCGAACTTTCAGGCCCGGCGCGGGTTTCGGGCAGGTAAGAAAGTGGTGCCCCCAACGGAATTCGAATCCGTGCCGCCGGCTTGAAAGGCCGGTGTCCTAGGCCGCTAGACGATGGGGGCACTGTGCCGCGCAGGGATTATACCTGCTGGGCCGTTTCGCCGCGTCGCCGTTTGTCGGGGCGGCTGGCGACGCACAACTTGGGGTAGAGTCAGAGCGCAACCATCCAAGGAGTCTCCAAGTGAGCAAAGACACGGCGGTACGGCCGAAAACGCGCGCGGCGGGCCGCGCCAAAGCGAAGACCGACGGCAAGGGCGCGAACGGGCGCGCGACGGCGCGCGCCGCCAAAGCGGCGCCGCCAAGCGGCGCGGCCACCACGCCGACTACCGCCTCGCGCGGCGGCGCGGCGGCGGGCCCGCTCGGCGGGAGCGGCGGCATCAAGCTCGCCGCGGTGCGCCGCTTCGACCGGGAGTTCGCGGCAGAGCCGCGCAATCGCCTGGCGTTGAACGCGGTGACGGCCGGCAAGGTGCAGGTCGTGGCGCGCAACCGCGAAGCCGTCGTGCGCGCCGCGCAGCGCAGCTTCTCGCACGTCGTCAAGACCCCCGAGATCACCAACCAGAAGCAGAGCGGACGCTGCTGGATGTTCGCCGGCCTGAACGTGCTGCGCGTGGCCGCCATGAAGTCGCTCAAAGTCGACCAGTTCGAGTTCTCGCAGACCTACCTGCAGTTCTACGACAAGCTCGAGAAGGCCAACTGGTTCCTCGAGACCATGATCGCGACCTCAGGCGAGCCCACCGACGGGCGCCTGATCAGCTTCCTGCTGCAGGACCCCATCCAGGACGGCGGTCAGTGGGACATGTTCACCGACCTCGTGCGCAAGTACGGCGTGGTGCCCAAAACGGCCATGCCCGACGCTGAGTCGAGCGGCGAGTCGGCGCCCATGAACAGCGCGCTGCGCGCCAAGCTGCGCGAGTACGCGGCCGAACTGCGGCGCCGTAAGGCCGGCGGCGCAGCCGCCGGCGAGCTGCGCCGCCGCAAAGACGAGATGCTCGCCACGGTGTATCGCATGCTGGCCATCCACTTGGGCCGGCCGCCCGGCGAGTTCGACTGGCAGTGGCGCGACAAAGACGACGAGTTCCATCGCGACGGCACGATCACCCCGGCGCAGTTCTACGAGCGCTACGTCGCCCTCGATCTCGACGACTACGTCAGCCTCATCAACTGCCCCACCGCCGACAAGCCGTTCGACGCCCTCTACACGGTGGAGCACCTGGGCAACGTCGTGGGCGGCACGCCGGTGCGCTACGTGAACGTCGACATGGCCGCCTTCAAGAAGGCCGCCGCCGCGCAGATCGCCGCCGGCCAGCCGGTGTGGTTCGGCTGCGACGTCGGCAAGATGGCCGAGCGCGACTCAGGCGCCCTCGACCGCGAGATGTACGACCTCGAGCTGCTCTACGCGACCGACTTCGCCGCCGACAAGGCCGAGCGCGTCGAGTACGGCCACAGCGTCATGACCCACGCCATGGTGCTGACCGGCGTCGACCTCGACGACGCAGGCCGGCCGCGCCGCTGGAAGGTCGAGAACAGCTGGGGCGAGAAGGTCGGCGAGAAGGGCTACTTCGTGATGAGCGACCGCTGGTTCGACGAGTACATGTTCGAAGTCGTGGTCGAACGCCGTCACGTGCCCAAGCGCCTGCTCAAGGTGCTCGACACTGAGCCGGTCGTGCTGCCGCCCTGGGACCCGATGGGGTCGCTCGCCCGCGACTGCTGAGACCTGAGCGATAGTTCGCGCCGCATCGGCGTTTCTGGGCTGCGTGCCAGCCCCTGTGTGCCGTTCCGGGGCCGCGCCGCCCTTGCCGTCGCGGCTTAACTCGCAGATCAGTCTTGGATCAGGGCGCCGGGCTGGGCGCCCAGACGACCTTGCCGCCCGGCCGCGAGCGGGCGAGGGCGACGCCGATCGCGTCCTGGGCCGCGTGGGCCGCCGAGACGTTGATGTCGTGCTTGTTCATGAGCAGCGAGAAGTCGAGCCAGTCGCCGTTGGCACTCTTCACGTAGCCGGACAGGTTGCTCGCGTCGGTCAGGGTGCCGGTCTTGCCGTGCAGATTGCCCTTGGCGGGGGTGCCGCGCATGCGCGCCGAGAGCGTGCCGTCGACGCCGGCCACCGAGAGCGAGTACCAGAAGGTCTTCCAGTCGGTGCGCTGCGACATGGCGGTGAGCAGCTTGGTGATGTCAAGCGTCGTCAGGCAGTCGTAGTAGCTCAGTCCGGAGCCGTCGGTCAGGGTGAAGGTCTTGGCGCCGAGGCCCACCGAGACCAGAAAGGCGCGCTCGGCCGTGACGCCGCGCGCCGTAGTGCCGCCGCCGGCGAACTGCGCGCCCAGTCCCTTGGTGAGCATCTCGGCGTAGAAGTTGTCGCTGGGCTTGTTCATGGAGGCCAGGATGCGCCACAGGGGCGGCGACTTTTCGATGTAGGCGACCTGGGCCGTGGCCGGCGTGACGCCGCTCGCGGCCTTGCCGGTGACCGGTATGCCGGCCTTGCGCAGCAGCGCGCTGAGCTGCGAGGCGACGAACAGCGGCGGATCGCTCGCCCGCCGCCCGTCGGCCCGGTAGTCCTCGTTCAACGCGAGGGCCGAGAGCGGGCCGCAGTAGTCGATCATGTCGGGCTTCCAGTACGACACCGCGCGCGCGGTGTCGAAGTAGCTGTCGTCGCCGACCACGCTGCCCACGATCTTCTTGACCGGGATCGTCGCGTTCTTCAGCGCGGTGACGAAGTCGTTGAGCCTTGCTGTCGTGAGGCTCGGATCGCCGAAGCCCTTGAGATAGATCTGACCGGTGTAGACGCCCTTGGCGCTGATCGTGCCGGTAGTGAGCAGCTCGGTCTTGAAGCGAAAGTCGGCGCCCCAGTCGGCGAGCGCGGTCGACGAGGTGACGAGTTTTTCGTTGGAAGCCGGCAGGAACTGCGTGGCGCTGCGGCGCTCGTACAGCGAGGTCGCGGTCGACAGGTTGTAGACACGCACGCCGGTCGTGGAGCCGGCGAAGCCGTGCGCCTTGAGAGCCTTGACGATGCGGTAGGTGAGGGTGCTCGCGCCGGCGGCGGCCGGCAGGGCCGCCGTGACGGCGAGCACGGCGACGACGGCAGCGACGACGATGAGCGCCCGCTGGCGGGCAAGGCGACGACGGATCCTCATTGGCTCCTCCCGTCGGGCGACTGCAGCCTGCCCGACCGTCGATCGGGACCGTCGATCGTACGGTCCGCGCTACCGCAGACTACCGGCCGGGTCGGCGCACGACAAGCGTCGCACTACCGCGGGCGCGGTGGCGGAGTCGGTGGCGGGGTAGGGGGCGGCGCGGTGGCGCCGGGACGTGGGTCGTGCGGCGACGAGTGACGGTGGAGTGCGGCGGAGCAGGATGGCGGCGGAGCGGTGGCGCGGGGCGGGCGATGGGTCAGTGCGTGACGGCCTTGCGGGCGGTGACGATCGCGCCGTCGTCGCAGGCGATGCGCACGTCGTCCATGAGGCAGTGGATGAGAAAGAGTCCGCGGCCCTGCGGGTCGGAGAGGTCGGGCGTAGCGGAGAGATCGATCTCGGGCGGCTTGAACCCCACGCCGTGGTCGCGGATGACGAGGCGCACCTCGCGCGACGTGACGGCCACTGTGACGTCGATGTCGCGCTGGCTGCCGCTGAAGCGGATGGCGTTCTTGCAGGCCTCTTCGAGGCTCAGCACGATGTCGAACACGCTGGTCTCGGGCACGTTGAAGCCGCGCAGGAACGTGCGCGCGGTGTCGCGCGCGGGGGCCAGCGCGGAGGGTGCCGCCGGCACCGCGAGGTGCAGGGCGCGCTCGAACTCGCCCGGATCGGTCGAGGCGGGCGCACCGGACCTGCCCGCCGGCGGTGCGGCGTGCAGGAACAGCGGACGGATGTCGGACGGCTCGGGCAAGCTTTGCGGCATGTTCTGCGGCATTGTCAATGCTGGAGAGTCACTGTGTGCGACATTTCATAGTCAACAGCTTGCCCGCCGTGGCCGGTTCCTGCACTCAGGGCCGTTCGGCGAGCCTGCGCGGCGCCCGATGCGGCGGCGAGCCGATGCGGCGGCGCGCCGTTCACGGCCGCCAGGCCGAGCCGCCGGCGCCGTCGCGGCGAATGACCGCGGCGACGCGATCGACGAGCGCCGCCTGCGAGGTGATCAGACCGAGCTCGCGGTCGTAGAGCAGCGAGGCGACCGAGAAGTTCTGCGAGCCCACGAAGGCCCGCGCGCGGTGCGAACCGGGGTCGACGACGATCGCCTTGGCGTGGATGTAGAGCGGCGCTGAGTAGGCGTAGGTGCGCACCGCGACGCCGGCCCGCGCCAGCGCGCTGAACGCGCCCGCCCACTCGCTTTGACGCGTCATGACGACTTCGACCCTGACCCCGCGACGAGCGGCCGCCTGCAGGGCGCCGGTCACCGCCGCGTCGTTCATCTCTTCGTTTTCGGCGAGCACCTGATGGCGGGCCGACGCGATCAGGGCGACCAGCGCGTCTTGCGCGCCGGGGCTCCAGACGAGGGCGGCGGGCGAGGATGGCGGCAGCCCGCCGCCGGCCCAGTCGTTGGCGAAGCTCGCCGCGATGGCCGTGACGTCGGCGCGCCGGCGGTCGACCACGACGAACTCGCGCGAGGTCGAGTAGTAGCGCGCGGTCAAGTTCATGGTCATGATCGCCGCCGTGCGCCCGTCGACGACGATTGCCTTTTCGTGGGTGACGGTGAACTGCGGCGGCGCCCAGCGCACGGCGACGCCGTGGGCGCGCAGGTAGGCGAAGGCGGGCTGGTTGTAGTGACCCACGTAGTGGGCGTTGAGTATGACCCGCACGTGCACGCCGCGCCGGGCGTCGGCGGCGAGGATGGCCGTGGCCTGGTCGTCTTCGAGCTCGTAGATCTCTATGTCGAGGCGGTGCCGGGCGGAGCGCAACAGCGCGTAGACGGGCGTGAGCCCGGCGTCGGGTTCGACGACCAGCGAGAGCGCCCCGGCCGTGGCGCGCGACCGCGCAGCGGTCGCCGCACTCGAGGCCGAGGCGCCGGCCGCCTTGCGGCGGGCTTTGGCCTTGTGGACTTTGCGCGCGGCGGGCCGGGCCGTGGGCGTCGGGCCGGACTGCGCACCCGTGGCGACGGTCGGCGTGCCCGCAGGGTGGTGCGACAGGGCCACGACGAGCGCCGCCGCGACGATGATGAGCAGCGCCGCCGACAACGACCGGCCGCGGCGTGACCGGCGTCTAGCCACGGGCCGGGCCGGTGCGACGGTGCGTTCGCTTACGGGTCATCGTTCTGCTGTACCTCGTGTCCGCGGTGACAGCGCCGCGCTTGTGCGCGCAGCGCCGCGGCGTGGTGCCGCCGCTCGTGTGGGCGGTCGGCCGAGTCGACAGCCTACGACCGGGCAGGGCGCAGGTGAAGGGCCGCGCGGGGCGACCGTGGTTGCCGTTCAGTGCGCGCCGCGGGTGGCGATCGAGGCCTCGCCGGTGGGTCCACGGTATCACGCTGCCGCCGACCGCGGGACAGGAGTGTCGCGGGCCGCGCCCGCCTGCGCCGGCATACGCCTGCCGGTGCCGGCCCACGCCCGCCTGCGCCGGCCTACGCCCTCTCGCGCGTGGCGGACGTTGGACGTTGGGCGGCGTGTTCCGCCCGGACTTGACGTGAAAATCGGTCTCCGTTACGTTCCTGTGAGGTCCGCACACGAACCGCCGCTTGCAGGGAGAAGAGCCCGCGAGCACGACCCGAAGGACGACACGGTGGCTGAGCTGCTCGAAGAGGCGACGACGACTGCGCTCGCGCACCCGTCGGCGACCGAGCCCCCGACTGCCGACGCGGTGCGCGCGCACCGCGGCGTGACTGTCGCCTACGTGCTCGGGATCAGCGTGCAGGTGGTGCTCTGGTCGCTCGTGTTCCTGGCGCTGGCCGTGGCGATCGCCACCGGCGGGCATCTGACCGAGTTCCGCTACGTCGGCTTCTAGTCGCCCGGCGACCCGCCCGGCATGACCGACGAGACGCGCCAGAGGCAGTCGCTCACGCACGTGGGTGAAGGCGTCGGCTCGGTCTGACGCGGCTGAGGCCTCGCGCGAGGTTCTGGTACGATGACCGATAGACACCGAGCGCCACTTCGGGCGCTCACCCCCGACGTCTGCCAATCAAAGGGATAGGTTCTATGGCTGTCCGACTCCTGGCCCTCGACTGCAGCCCACGCGACGGCAGCAACAGCGGCCTGCTGGCGGTGCGCTCCTTCGAGCGTCTCGCAGAGAAA
>Ga0302320_10016624_pt1 | contig 15008 bp, 11 predicted proteins | sample Bog_T0_3_FD_202130 | JGI IMG/M metagenome (GOLD analysis project Ga0302320, IMG submission 202130) | Peat permafrost microbial communities from Stordalen Mire near Abisko, Sweden - Bog_T0_3 | ecosystem: Environmental > Terrestrial > Soil > Wetlands > Peat | place: Sweden: Abisko, Stordalen Mire... | reverse complement strand
CGACGAGCATTGATGAATCGAGCGTGACGGGGGAATCTGTGCCGGTGGACAAGGATGCCGGGCGCGAGACGCTGGCGGGGACGATCAATTTGACCGGTTCGATTGAAGTGCAGGTGGAGCGTGTGGGGGAGCATTCGGCACTGGGTCAGACCATTGCGCTGGTCCGGCGGGCGCAGCAGTTTCAGCCGCAGATCATCCGCAACGCGGACCGGTTTTTCGCGCTGTATACGCCGATTATTCTGGGGCTGTCGCTGATTGCGTTGTTTGTGACCGGGGACGCCACGCTGATGGTGCAGATGTGGGTCGTCGGCTGCCCGTGCGCCATGCTGCTGGCGAGCCCGCTGGCGATTGTGGTGAGCCTGGCCCGCGCCAGCCGCAGCGGGTTGCAGGTGAAGGCGGGGCCGTTTGTGGAGGCGAGCGCGAGCATTGACACGGTGGTGTTTGACAAGACGGGCACGCTGACGACGGGCAACTTTGTGGTCAGCGACGTGAAGCCCGCGCACGGGGTGAGCCCGACGGAGCTGCTCCGCGTGGCGGCGACGATTGAAAGCCGGAGCCAGCATCCGCTGGCCCGGGCGCTGGTGAAGTATGCGGCGGAACTGGGGATCGGCCCGGCGCAGGCCGCGGACACGCGCGTGCTGGAAGGCATTGGCGTGGAGGCGACCATTGACGGGCAGATTGCCCGCGCCGGGAGCCTGAAGCTGGTGCCGCAGCAGATGGCGGCGGAGGCGGGGCGGCTGGATGCGACCGATGGGAAGCTGGCGGTGGTGCCGGTGTTTGTGATGCTGGGTGACAGGCTGCTGGGGGCGGTGTTCATGACCGATGAGATTCGGCCGGAGGCGGCGCGGGCGATTCGGCGGCTGCGGAATTTGGGCATTCGCCGGGTGGCGATGCTGACGGGGGACCGGCGGCTGACGGCGGAGATCGTGGCGAGGGCGGTGGGTTGCGACGACGTGTACGCGGAACTGAAGCCGGGACAGAAGGAGGAGGTCATCCGCAATCTGCAGCGCGGGGGGCGCGGGGTGGCGATGGTGGGGGACGGCATCAACGATTCGCCGGCGCTGGCGGCGGCGACGGTGGGCATCGCCATGGGCGTGCGCGGGACGGACGTGGCGATTGAGGCGGCGGACGCGGTGATTTTGAAGGACGATCTGACGCGCGTGCCGCTGCTGATTTATCTGGCCAAGCAGACGCGGGCGGCGATTTTTCAGAATCTGGCGTTCGCCGTGGTCTTCAGCGGCATCATGGAGGCGATCATCGCGTTCCGCGTGATTCCGATTGTTCTTGGGGCGCTGGGCACGCCGGCGGAGATGGCGCAAAGCGTGACGTTCACTGTCGCGGCCATCGGGCATGTGCTGGGGGTGGTGGTGATAGCCGTCAACAGCGTGCGCCTGGCGGGGTCGGTATCGCGCCGGCCCGCGGAAAATAGAAGCCGGCCATATCGTGCTGCACCGGTCGCGCTGCCGGTCCTGGCATCTTAGATCGCAGTCAACTCGAACGAGGCAATACCTGTGAAACGTGCGGAAATACAAGCCAAAGCCGCCCTGGCGGGACTTCTGTTGGTCGCCCTGATTTTCATCGTCGGGGCCATCATGTATGGTTCGCTCGCGTGGTGGGCCGGGGGGCTGGGGGCCATGGCCATGTCGATTGTGGCGGGCTTGTCGGTGTGGGGATTGGTGCTGGCGCGCCAGCAGGCGCAGTTGGCCGATGATGCGGAACTTTCCTTTGGCGCCGGCGTCACCCCGGCCAAGCCCGCGCTGGGCGGGTTTCGCATGTCGTATGGCGACGATGTCGCGGCCCCGGCGGAGGCCTCCAGCGGCGGCCGCGCTCTGGAAGTCGGCTTTCAGCGCGTGGTCGTCTCCCTGGCCTCGGTCAGTTTTCTAATCGTCGCGGGGGTCATCGTCTGGCTGCTGATTTCCAAGCTGCGCGGCGTCGCCCCCGGGAAACCGATTACTGTCTCGGCCCAACCACTGGATAACCTAGCCCTGTTGATCGGCGTGGGGGCTCCGGGCATCTTCGTCGCTCTCTACTGGATGACCCGCGTCACCCGCACCACCCAGGGCTATGGCGAGGCGATCAATGGGATTTTTTCGATGGGGTTGCCGGCCATGGCGGCCATTGCCGCCGCGACGATCGGCGGCTATTTCAAGGTCGGCTACATTGGGGAGGCCGCCGCGGCGGTGACGGTGTTTTTTCTGATCCTGCAGGCGATGGAACTGCTGGTCAACGCCCTGCGCAGCTATGCGGGCATAGAGGAATTCGATCAGGATCCGGTGGACCTGACGGCGCTGCCGCTGGTGCCGATGGTCACCAGCAACTGGATCGTGGGGTTGCGTATGCTGCTGGCGCAGAGCGTGGGGCTGGCGGGGGTTTCTGCCAACGCCGACGGGCCGGGCGTCGTCGCGCGGATGATGCCGCGGGTGCTGGTGGCCGCCGCACTCCTGCTGATCGTCGTCAACTGCTTCGGCATCGTGCAGCCCGGCGAGGTGGCCATCCGCGAGCGCCTCGGCCAGGCGACCGACGAGGACATCGACAAGCCGCTCGATCCAGGCCTTCATTTCAAGTTCCCCTGGCCCATTGATGAGTATGTGCGCATCCCCACCCAGCAGCTTCAGTACATTCCCGTCGGGGCCGAAGAGCAGCTTACCACCGCCTCCGGCACGCCGCTGGAGTTCCGCTTCTGGACGTTTAAGCACGCCGGCGGAAAGGAAGATGACTTCGTCACCGGCGATTCGCCGCCGCAGCTTCTGGGCGGGTTTGTCGGCGTCTGGTGGAAGGTCCGCGATCCGGGCAAGTTCTACCGCAACCTTTCCCACAGTTCCTTTGTAGACACCAGCAAAACCAGCGGCGACCCCGATGCCGTGGAACGCCGCAGCTACGAGGCCATCGTCCGCAACATGGCATTTGAATCCGTCACCCGCACCTTCGCCATCCACACCGCCGACCAGATTCTCAGCGGCGGGCGCGTGGAGGTGGAACAGCACTGCCGCGAGCTGCTGCAAACGGACCTCGACAACCTCAATACCGGCATTGAGATCATCAGCCTGACCATCAAGGATGTTCACCCCCCCATCGGCGCGGGGCGCAAGCAGACGGCGGCCGGCATTGACTACGGCCCGGCGGACGCCTACGAACTGATGATCGAACAGCGCGAGGAAAAGCAGCGTGTCATCACCGCCGCGGAAATTTACCGCGACACCAAGGACGCCGACGCCAAGAGCAAGCGGTATGAGATGCTTTCCGAGGCGCAGCGTTATGCCGTCACCCGCATCACCTCGGCCGCGGTCGAGGCCGACCGCCTGGGGCAGCTTGTACCGGATTTCACCAAGGACAAAGAAGCCGTCACCCGGCAATGGCTGCTCTACCGGGCGATGGAAGAGGTGCTTCCCCAGGCGACCAAGGTGGTGCTGGGCAATGGTGTGACGCCGCCGGACATGTGGCAGCACACCGCGGCCGGCAACAGCCCCGTTCCGATGATGGGTGCCGGCGCGCCCGGGCCGTGACCGGCTTTCCTTGATCCGTTTCCCCTTCTGTCAACAAAAATCAACAAGGCGGAACCCATGCGACGCATCATTCTCTCCATCTTCTCGGTTCTCGTGGTGATGACACTCTTTCTGGTTCTCTGCACCTTCCGGGTGCGGCCCTACGAAATTGTGCTGATCAACCGTTTTGGCACCATCATCGAAAGCCCCAACAACATCGCCTACGGCTGGTGCCTCTGCTATCCCACCGACCGGCTGGTGCGCCTCGACAAGCGCCTCCACGTCTATCAGAGCAATTTGGAGGAGATGCAGATGAGCGGCGAGACCATTTCGGTGCGCGTCTTTGCCGCATGGCAGATTCAGCCCGGCAAGGCGTCCGTCTTCAACAAGCGATTCCAGGGGAGCGACGAGAAGGCCCAGGGCCAGCTTGCCACGCAGATTCTCGGGGCCACCAACGCCATCATGGCCCGCCACCACATGGATGAGATTTTCAACGCCGCGGCGGCGGCGTCCGGCCCGGCGGCCAGCGCTCCGGCAAGCGCCGCCCAGACCGAGCAGATCGAAAAGGAGATCACCGACCGCGTCAACGCCGACCTGCTGAAGGCCGACACCGGGATGCAGGTCGCGGAGATCGGCTTTTCCCGCCTCGCCTTCCCGCCGATGGCCAGCGAAAAAATCTACGCCCGCATGTCCACCGAGCGGCAGGGCAAGGCGCAGCGCTTCATCAATGAAGGATCGACGCGTTCCACGGAAATCACCGCCGCCGCCGACGCCAAGTATGAAATTGATGTCAACCAGGCCAAACGCGAGGCGGAGCAGATCAAGGCCGAGGCGGACCACAAGGCCCTTCAGATCATCGCGTCGATGCAGCAGACCCCCGAGGCGCGCGAACTCTACAGCGACTGGAAGTCGCTGGAGATTTTCAAGACCAGCGTCAACAAGGGAACCGTGCTGGTCCTCACCGCCGACGACCCGATCATGCGTTTTCTCCGCCCCCTGAACATCATTCCCCAGCAGGCCCCGCCGGCGCCGCAACATTGATCCACCGGGACCTTGTCCGCCAACGCCGCCATCCCATGAACAGGAATTCACATGACCTCTCCCGATCAACCCAGTGACGCCAGAGAACATCTGCCCGAACCCGGCACCGTTCGCCCCGAGCCGGAGGGCAGCCGCTGGGCCCGCGCCCATCATGTGCTGCTGTTTCTGGCGGCCGCCGGCGTGGTCATCTGGGTGCTCACCGGGTTTTACACCGTCAGCGCCAACGAAGTGGCGGTGGTGGAACGCATGGGGCAGTATCTCCCCGCCTCGGAGCCGGGATCGGGCCTGAATTTCGGCCTTCCATGGCCCATTGACATCGTCCATAAGGTGCCCGTCGGATCGACCAGAAGCCTGGTCATCGATGAATTCAGCAACATCTCCTCGTCCGCCGTGGAGGAATTCAAACGCGATATCTTCCGCAGTGACAACATCCCTCTGCCGGTGCTGGATTCGTTTTTCAATCCCTATCTCATCACCGCCGACAAGAACATGCTCAATGCCACGATGACGATCAATTACCGTATCGAGGACGCACAGCAATACCTGATGGGGATTTCGCCGCCGGGCACTGTCGCCGGGGAAACCAGCGAGGACGCCCTGGCCCCGGTGATCCGACAGGCGGCGGCCCACGCGCTGGGTCTGGCGATGGGGGCTATGAACGTGGATGACGCCCTCTATGACAATCCCGCCGAGTTGAATCGGCGCGTGATTGCGGAGCTGCGGCAGGAAGCCAAGGACCTTCGCCTGGGGATTTTCGTCACCGATGTGGCCATCAAGGTGGCGTGGCCGCCCCGCGTCAATGACGCGTTTGCGGCCGTCGCCAACGCCCGCCAGTATGCCGAGAAGGCCATCATCGAGGCCGGCATCTACAAGGCCAAACGCGAGGCCGACGCCAACGGACAGGTTTCCGCCCTCCAATCGCAGGCGCAGGGATACGCCAAGGGCGTCACCGACGCCGCCAGCGGCGAAAAATCCCGCTTTGACGCCATCCTCAATCAGGCCCAGTCCGCCGGGGAAATCACGCGGCAAAGCATCTTCAGCGACGGCATGAACTACATCCTCAAGAACATGGCCCACATTTACGTCGTGCAGAAGGGGCAAAAGATTGTGATTCTGCTGCCCAACGTCGATGAGCGCCCGCAACCGGCAAATGGCGGCAACGGGTCGGCAAACCCGGGCAACCCCGGCAAGCAACCCTGAACCCTTTCCCATCCGCCCCACGCCCTTTACACTTGGTGGGCATATTGCAACGGGAGTCCCCATGTCCAACATACCAGACGAAGTCCCGGCCATCGGCACGCACAACCTCACCAAGATCTACCCCGGCTTCTGGAATGCCGCCAAGGTGACCGCGCTTTCGTCGCTCAATCTCAGCGTCCGCCGGGGGGAGATTTTTGGGCTGCTTGGCCCCAATGGCTCGGGCAAGACGACGACGATCAAGCTGCTGCTGGGGCTGATATCCGCCACGGGGGGCACGGCGGAGGTGCTGGGCAAGCCGGTGGGCGATCAGCAGACCCGCCGCTATCTGGGCTACCTGCCGGAGGAGACCTATCTGTACCGCTTCCTCAACGCCCGGCAGACGCTGGATTTTTACGCCCGCATTTTCAACTTCAACCGCGTGCAGCGCTCGCGCGCGGTGGATCATTACCTCGACTTTGTCGGCCTGGACCCGGCGGTCCGCAATCGGCCGCTGCGCACCTATTCCAAGGGGCAGGCGCGGCGCGTCGGCCTGGCGCAGGCGCTGCTCAACGATCCCGACCTGGTGATCCTGGACGAGCCAACGTCGGGGCTCGACCCCATCGGCACGCTGGAGATGAAGGAACTGATTCTGCAGCTCAAGCGCGCGGGGAAGACCGTGCTGCTTTCGAGCCACCAGCTCGCCGATGTCGAGGATGTCTGCGACCGCGTCTGCATTCTCTACCGCGGCGTGAAGGAGGTTGAAGGCACCGTCGATGAACTGCTGGAGGTGAAGGACGTTTTCAAGCTCGAAGCCCGCAACGTGCCCGAATCCGTGCAGCAGCAGATGGTCGCCCTCGTCCAGCAGGCCGGGGGGGATGAAATCCGCACCGGCCGCCAGCGCAGCCGGCTGGAGGACCTGTTCAAGCGTCTGGTGGCCGCCAAGCGCAGCGATGAAAGCGCCGCCGCCCTCAGCGCCGCCGCGCCGGGCGCCCCGGGGGGCCGCTGATGTTTTGGCTCCTCGCCCAGCAAGCCCCGGATGCCGCGCCGCTGAGCCGCGGGTACGACATCACCGCGTGGGTGCTGATCGGCATCGCGCTGCTGGCCTTCGCCCTGACCGCGTGGCGCGATGTTTTCCACATCTTCTTCCGCGCCAAGGATCTGGGGACGGGGCTTTCGCGCATCTGGGCGGTGGCCCGCACCGCCATCTTCGAGGCCTGGTCGGCGCGGATTTGGATTGTGCCGCTGCTGTGGCTGGTCGCCATTCTTGTCATCAATGCCCTGGTGGTCCCGTATGATGAAGCCACGGACACGGTCGCGCTCAAGGCCGCGGTATGTCTTTACGGGCAGTCGTTCATGGTTCTGGTGGTCATGCTGGTGCTGGCCTGTTTTTCCATCGCCCGCGAGCGCGAACGCCGGACCATCATCACCACCGGGGCCAAGCCGCTGTCGCGCCTGGAATTTTTCCTGGGCAAGATCGTCGGCTTCTCCGCCATCAGCCTGGCGCTGCTGCTGTTCATGGGCGTGGTCACCTATGGCTATCTCCTGGTCGTTGAACGCAACGTCCGCACCACCGCTGCGGAAAAGTACCGCATCGAGGAAGAGCATTTCCAAAAATCGCAGCGCGGCATGGCCGGCGGCGGCGGAGAAGCCGTCAATCCCCCTTCCCAGGCCCTCAAGAACATCGCCGACAGCGGCGTGCTGGTGGCGCGCAACCTCATCGCCCCCGCCGAATTTCAAATCGCCGGCCTCATCCAGCACAACCCCGACGGCACCACCGTCCGCTCGCTCCGCGGCGGCGCATCCAGCAGCGAACGCATGATTCTCCGCTTCCCCACCTTCTACTCCCACGGATCGCTCTTCCCCACCTACCACTTCATCTTCCCCGCCTACACGCTGCGCAACGGCCCCAACCCCGGCGATCCGCCGGTCTTCGCCCCCCTGCGGCCCGGCACCAAAATCAGCATCCGCATCGTCATCAGCCCCACCACCGGCACCGGGCAGGAACGCACCGTGGACCACACGCTCGAGATGTTCGAAACGGCCGAGGTCCCCGGCCTCTACTACGCCCAGTACACGCCGGAAATCCCGCAACTCTACATCCCCGACGACCACCCAGAATTGCAGTTGCCGATCCAGGTCCAGGTCAGTTGCCTCACCAGCGGCGTCTACCTGGGCGTGTGGGAATGCGCCAACGCCGATAACAGCAACGTCATTATTGATCAGTTCGCCCCGGACATCGGCACCCACGGCTACATTCCACTCAAGCCGCCGCAGATCGTCGGCTTTGAAAAGTACGACAAGCAGCAGGTGGCCGGTCCCAGCGACGGCTACGAACCGCGCTCCGGCAGATTCAACGATGGCGAAGTCGCCAGTTTCCGTTTCAGCGCCCAGGATATGAAGCGCGTCCCGCGCGACAAGGACCAGAACGCCGTCCTCTCGATGTATCTGGATGTCGACAAGACCAGCAATTACAACCTGCAAACGCTGGTCGATGTGGATGTGTACAACCAGTTGGGCCGGCCTCCCACGCGGGTCAGCAACGTGGCGGTCAATGAAAAAATCCTCACCGAAGTCACGCTGCCCATGAAGGATGTTTCCGACACGTCAGACACGTTTGTGGATATCCGCTGCGCCATCCCGGGGCATTGGGTGGCCGTCGTCCGGGATTCCGTCCGCTTTGAACTTTCCTCCACGCCGTTTCTCATCAATCTGGTGAAGAGCGAGCTGGTCATTTTCTTCTCCGCCGTGCTGCTGATCACCGTGGCCGTGGTCGCCAGCGTGCGCGTCAACGGCTGGGTCGCCATCCTGGTCACCGCGACCGCATACTTCCTGGGCAACGGCATCTCGCAGATTCAGTATCTGCTCACCAGCGGGGCCGACAGCCTGCTCGCCCCCGGCGAGGCCCGCCAGTACCAGTCGCAACTGGTCTTCAAGGCGCTGGGCTTCCTGCAGGTGCTGGCCATCAAGGCGGTCTACGTCATCTGCCTGCTGCTGCCGGATTTCCGCCTTTTTGATTCCACCACCGACATCCTCCAATACCGCAACATGCCCTGGCTCGAACTGGGGCGCGACATGCTGTGGATGGGGCTTTTCGCCATCCCGCCGATTGCCGTGGGCTATCTGATGATCCGCAAGCAGGAGCTGGCATGACCCTTCCCGCCAACCGCCGTCCCGTTTCCATCGGCCGCTCCGACGCCCGCCGCGACCAGCTCGTCGCGCTTTGCGTCAGCGTCGTCTGCCTGGCGCTGATTTTCGCCATCCAGCCGTCCATCACCCGCCTGCGCGTCGGCGCGCCCGACGCCGCGGGCAACCGCACCGGGGGACTGGTCGTGGAGAACAACGGGACCGTCGCCCAGCTGGCCATCGAAGCGCCGCGGCTGACCGTCGGCGGCTTCCGCGGCCTGCTGGCGATGTACCTGTGGCAGGGCGCCGAGGACGACAAGAACGAACGCCGCTGGCAGGCCCTGGACACGAAGTACAACATGATCGGCAAGCTGGAGCCCTACTTCACATCGGTCTACATTTTCAACGCATGGAACCTGGCCTACAACCTTTCCGCACAGTGGCATGATGTCCCCAACAAGTATCTTTGGGTTCTCAAGGGTCTGGACCATCTTTACCTGGGTGAAAAATACAATCCGGAAAATTCCGACATGATCGCCGAGCAGGCGCAGATGTACTTCAACAAGATTGGCGACAGCTTCGAGCGGCTCGACTACCGCCGCTACTGGCGCGACAACATCCGCGACCAGTATCAGATTCCCGCGCGCAAGGAAGGCGAGGCCTTCGACCCCTTTGAGCCCCATCGCATGGTCGCGCTCTACCTGGCCATGCCCCAGTTCAAAATCTCGCTGCTGGAAGATCCGCAGAACCCGGCCAAGAAGGGGTACGGCATCAAGATCCTGGCCGCAGGCAAAAATGCCCCGCCCCCCAGCGCCCTGGACCACAACTACTACGGCCTCCGCCATATCAGCCCGGAGGATGCCGACAAGCTGGAGGCCATGCAGTGGTCCGCCGAGCCGAAAAAGGGCACCCCGGAATGGAACGCCTATCTGAAGCAGTTGGACACCGCGTTTGCCTCCCAGCAGGCTAGGGAAAAACCTGATGCGACCATTGATTTCCGGTATGGCATAAGCGTGTATTATTTCGCATATGTCGAATATGCGAGATGTCTTTGCCAGCCCGTTTCGCCCTCGACCACCGGAAGGCAGGTCATCGACGCCCGGCCGGCGATGTCCTTCCGGATGTGGGTCCGCGATGATGCGTATTACGCCATGTCGCGCATCCGGGAAATCTTCATGGCCACGCCCCGCGGCGCGGAAATCAAGGATTACGACGACCGGGTTTTGGATATCCGGGACTGCTACCGCAACATCCGCCTCATCGCCCAGCCCAACGCCCTCGAGGAATTTGAGCTCCACCTCAGCGCCGCGGAAGGCCGCTACCCGCAGAACGAAAACATCCATCGCAAACATATTTACGAAACGAACTACATGGCCGCCATCGCCCGGGGCGAAAGCGAGATGTTCGAGGGCCTGGTCGCGTGGCGCGGCCCGGAGGCCAAACCCAAACTCACCGCCGAGGCCCAGCGCCGGCTGCTCAACGCCATCAATTTGTACAAGGCCGCCCAGCACCAGGTCGATTACTATCTGGAGCGTTTCTATCCCATCAAGGATACCCCCCAGGGCCGCTATGTTCCGCCGGACCGTGGCGACTATGAGAAATTCAAGGACCGGCTCCAAACGCGCATCGACGGCGTGCAGGCCTTCCTCGACGCCCCCGATGAGGCCTCGCGAAAGACCGATTTTCTTGAAGTGGATACCATCGAAAAGTGACCGCTCCGGCGCACTTGGCCGCAGCGTGCTTTTCCGGCGCACCGGCAGCGACTATGATTCACCCCTTGGGAAGCGTACTTTCGCAGGGGCAAGCTGCGGCGTGCCGTTTTCACAACGCCCTAATTGCGTGATGCAGTGAAGATTCTTCAAGTCGTCTCCACCCTCACCGTTGAAGACGGCGGCGTCTCACAGGTCGTCGTCGCCCTCGGCGAAGCCCTCGCCGCGCGCGGGCACGCCGTCGCCATCCGCACGGTCGATGTCCCCGGCACGCGCCTCGCCTCCTCCACCGTTGATATCCAGGCCTTCCCGCCCACCGGTCCCGCGCGTCTCAAGGGGAGCCGCGAACTCTTCGCCCGCCTCCGCCATGACATCCCCGAATTTGATTTCGTCCACGTCCACGGCATGTGGGAATCCCCCGGCAATGTCGCCGCGTGCCTCGCGCGCGGGGCGGGCAAACCGTATGTCGTCACGCCGCACGGCATGCTGGATACCTGGTCGATCCACCATCACTACCCCCTGAAGCGTCTTGCATGGATGCTGCGCGACCGCAAGACGATTCACCGCGCCGCCGGCATTCATTGCCTCAACACCGCGGAGGTCCGCCGGGCGCCGTGGCTGGCCGGCGCGCCCACTTTCATCGTGGGCAACGGCATCGCCCGCGCCCAACTGGAAAACCTCCCCGAAGCGGGCGCATTCCGCGCCGCCCATCCGGAGATCGGCGCCGACCCCTTGGTCCTGTTCCTCTCGCGCATCCATCCCAAGAAGGGTCTGGAGCGCTTCATCCCGCACTGGGCCGCCGTGCTGGAAAAGTGCCCCAGCGCCCGGCTGGTGATCGCCGGCACGGGCAGTCCCGACGACGTGCAAAGCGTCAAGAACGCGATTCACGCCAACAAGCTCGATGCCCGCGTCCACATGGTCGGCCAGCTCGTCGGCGCCGCCAAGTGGCAGGCGCTCGTCGATGCCTCGGTCTTCATCCTTCCCACGCACCAGGAGGGATTTTCCGTGGCCGTCACCGAAGCCATGGCGGCGGCATGCCCGGTGGTGATCACGCACGAATGCAATTTCGACGAAGTGGCCCAGGCCAACGCCGGCACCATCATTGAAAACGGCGACATGCCCGCCTTCGCCGCCGCGGTGGGCCGGCTCCTGTCCGACCCCCAGGACGCCCGCGAGTTGGGCGCCCGCGGCCGCCACCTGGTCGCCCATTGCTACACCTGGGACCGCATTGCCGAGCAGATGGAAGCTCAGTATGCGCGGCTGGCCGGTGGGGAATGACACATTCGAATTTCGTTCGCAGCCCCTCCTTCGCCCGGGGGCAAAGATGCCCATGAAAAGGCAAAAAATCGACGAAACCAATTTCGACGCACTCGAAAAGCTGGCGAGCCAGATCACCCCGGAAAAGATGCGGCCCCTCAGCCCCGCCCTGCGACGCCGCTGGAATGCTGCCAAACGCCAACTCCCGCGCGCCGGTTGATTGAACATTTTGATTCGGAACCCACACCCAACGCCTGAAATCGCGATTTACCTATTCGTTATTCGTGCTTTGAATTTGATTCGCCATTTGACTTTCATCATTCGCCATCTTCCCCCGCCGCGCCGTCAACCCCATCCCGATCATCCCCAGCGTCAATTCCACCGTCACCTGAAACAACCGGCCAAACGCCACCGACACCACCAAAGCCTGCGCATCGGTCACTCCCTTGAGCACCAGCAGCATGATCGTCTCCCGCGCCCCCACGCCGCCGGGCGTTACGGCCACCGCCATCCCTCCGATGACCGATGCGGCAAACGCCCCCGGTAACTTCAGCAGATCCTCCGCGCCGACCATCCCTCCGCAGCACCGGACCGACGCCCACGCGGCCAGACCCCCGAACAACCAGCAGGGCAGGAACATGAATACGGCCAGCAGCAGCTTCCACATTGACATGCGATGGGCCGCATCCACGGGCGGGCGTTTGAATTTGGCCAGGGCCCTGTCCACCACAAAGTAAAACACCCTGGGATGGCAGACCGCCAGAATTCCCGCCACCATTGCGACCATCGTCAGAAGCAGCTTGGTGTTTTCCCGCGCGTAAAACCCGACGGTCGCCGCCCCCACCAGCGCCCCGCTCACCATGTACATCAGGTTTTCCAGCAGGGTCGAGAGCGTCACGACCCGGGCATCCATTCCCACGCGGCCGGCGCGGTCAATGCGGGCAAGCAGCAGCGCCACTTTTCCTGGAATGTATTTGAACATCTGGCTGAAAACGTACGCCCCCATCAATCGCAGAACAGGACTTCTGTCCCCCATCTGGCGTGCCATCCATACCCACACCAATCCCGATGTCAGCATCAGCCCGGCAAACCCACCCAGCGCCGCGGGCATGTAGGCCCACTCGATCTTCAGCGGATGCCCGGTGATCACCTTCCACTGGCCGTGCATCTGCCACCCCACCACCCCCACCAGCACCACGCATGCCAGCAGTTTCACCCAAAAAATAAATCGCTTGCTCATAATCCCCATTGTAGCCGCGGCCGCCTTACGCGCCTCCAATGGTGCTGGTCATCGCCGAACACCAGTGGGTCACGCCGTGGGCGTCGCGCAGGGCCAGGCCGTGCGCCGGGTCCACATCCACCACGCGGCCGCACAGAAGGACGCCGCCGGTGCGCAGTTCGATGTCCGTCCCCAACATGCCGCAGCGGCGCTTCCAGTCGTCCAGCCAGGGTGTCTGGCTGAAAATCCGCTCCTCCAGCCGCACCAGCACGCGCTGGATCACTTCCAGCCGGTCCACGCGCCGGCCGCAGGCCATCCACAGCGAACCGGCCCGGTGGCGCAGGTGCTCGGGAAAATCCTCGACATGCTGGGCCGCGTTGATTCCCACCCCGATCACGGCGGCGCCGTCGCGCCGCTCGACGAGGATGCCGGCGATTTTTTTGCCGCCGATGAGGATGTCGTTGGGCCACTTGATTTCGCATTCCCGCCCGGTGGTCTCTTCGATCCCCTCCGCCGTGGCCAGGCCTGCCAGCAGCGTCAGCGTTTCGGCCGGCAGGTCCATCGGCCCGAGGAGAACTGACATGAGCACCGATTGGCCGGCGCGGGCCATCCAGGCGTTGCCGCGGCGTCCGCGGCCGGCGGTTTGCTCATCGGCCAGCACCACCAGCCCCTCCATCCGGTGCTGGCCGGCCGCCGCCCAGCAGGCGTCGTTGGTGCTGGCGGTGCTTTGGTAGACGCGCACCTGCCGCCCCAAACGCCGCTCCTGCTCCGCCGCGGTTTGCTCCAGCACGTCGCGCCATATTCCCAGGCCGCTGGCGACCAGTTCCACGCCGCCGGGCGAACGTTCAAGTCCGCAGCGTTTCTCCAGTGACTCCACCGCCGCCCGCGCCTGCCGCTGGTTGATGCCGGCGGCTTCCGCCAGCGCGTCGATGGACATCGCCCGTTGTCGCCAGAGGGCCATGAGCACCGCCACGACCGCCGGCTCATCGGCATCCATCATCCGAACTCCATCGACAAATCCAGCACCGGCGCCGAGTGGGTCAGCGCCCCGATGCTGATGCGGTCCACGCCGGTTTCGGCGACTGCTGTGATGTTATCGAGCGTGATTCCGCCCGAGGCTTCCAGCAGCGGGTGCTTCCCTTGCTTGTCCCGCATCGCCACGCCCTCGCGCATCCGCGGCGGATCGAAATTATCCAGCAGAATCACATCCGCCCCGCCCCCGGGCAACGCATCGGCCAACTGCTCGAGCGTATCGACTTCCAGCCACAGCATCACACCCGAAGGCAGTTCCTTCCGCAGCCGGGCGGTCAATTCGGCGAGCGTCAGGCCGTGCCCCAGGCGATCGCGCAGGGCCGCCAGGTGGTTGTCCTTGAGCATGACGCCATCGTAGAGGCCCATGCGGTGGTTTTGGCCGCCGCCGCAGCGGACGGCGTACTTATCGAGCACCCGAAACCCAGGCGTGGTTTTGCGCGTGTCGCAGATCACCGGGGGCTTGGGCACATGCGACACGGCGTCCACATACTTCGCGGTCGCGGTGGCGATGCCGCTGAGATGGCCCAGGAAGTTGAGGAGGACGCGTTCCGCGGAAAGCAGGGCGCGGGTGGGGCCGGCAATTTTGGCGACAGGTTGGTTGACGGTGAGGCGGGAGGCGTCGGGCGTGAGGGTTTCGGAAGTGAGAGCGGGGGAGTATTGGGCGAGGATGGCGGGGATGAGGAAGGTGCCGGAGAGGGTGCCGGGGCGGCGGGCGACGATGTGGGCGGTGGAGGTGGAATTGGCGGGGATGGCGTGGAGGGAGGTGAGGTCGCCGGGGGTGGAGAGGTCCTCCTCGGCGGCGAGGCGGATGAGGGTGAGGAGGGACGAGTTCACCGGCGGGATGGCAGGCTGCATAGGGGCCTTTCTCAGGTGCGTTTTGGCGAGGTCTTGTGGGAACGAAGATTTTCCACATCGCCGAGGTCCTTGGGGCGACCGGCGGCCGCTTTGTTTTTTATCAGCAGGTCG
>Ga0302320_10016618_pt1 | contig 15010 bp, 15 predicted proteins | sample Bog_T0_3_FD_202130 | JGI IMG/M metagenome (GOLD analysis project Ga0302320, IMG submission 202130) | Peat permafrost microbial communities from Stordalen Mire near Abisko, Sweden - Bog_T0_3 | ecosystem: Environmental > Terrestrial > Soil > Wetlands > Peat | place: Sweden: Abisko, Stordalen Mire... | reverse complement strand
AAGGGCTTTCCCTGGGCAACCTTCCAGCAGCCGCAGCTGGTGCTTCTTGCTGGTTGGCAATTTGAACGCCACCTGATTGCACAGCTTGGCAAGCCCTATCTCGTAGGGTTCGCCGCCAGGCGGGTGATGGGATGCTGCGGCCGGGATATACCAGTAGGCGGCTTGAGCAAGGGGATTGTTGATGGTCCGCAGGACATCCAATCGGATGCTTTGCAGCTCATCCGACTTGCACAGCATCGCGTGGAATTCGGCCGAAAAAGCGATGCCGGAGAACCAGAATTCGATCTGCCGGTTCGTGACGCGCCGGTCGTCCCGGCGCCGGATCGGCTTTTCGCTGCCATAAACCTGCTCGAATATCCTATAGGTGACAAGGACCTTGCCGTCCTTATCCGTCACGCGGATGAACGTCTTGGTGAGGTCGTTCATCAGCTCGCGGATGCGGCGGTTGTACGTCCCGGAATTGATATTTGCGAAGGCGATGCAAAACTCGCGCATGGAGAATCGGACAACTCGCTCCCCGGAAAACCTGTCGAAAAAGCTGACCGCGACCAGCATCGTCTTGCCGTGCCGATAGTCCAGGGCCGGTAGGTACTCGTTATCCAGCACCGGGTGGAATCCCCCGATTTGATACTTGCGCCCGCTGTTCAGCATGGTCACCTCCCTGCCGCAGGTTTGCTCGGTGGCGGCGAATATCCCTGGCGCTGAACAATAGTCGTGCGGCACCCAAATTCTCTCTTCCCCAGGGCTGAACACCCGTGTTTCCACCGGCAACACAAGCGGACTCGGCTCTGATTCGCTGGTCAATTTTGTCATAAATTCACCTGTTTTTTAAGGTCAGAACTACCATATGTGGGGTTTATATCCGAAAAGACCGCAACCTGTCCACAAAAAAGTCTCCAAGCGGACAAATATTTCATTTGAACGCCATTTGAACGTGTGCTATAAAGTCTCCTGAAGATCGTGAAAGATCCAGAAAAAGACAAACTGAGCACGTTCCCGAGGCGCAGCCTGTCCGGCTCAATCTCGCTGGCCCTGATGTTGCTGGACAAGGTTTCCCGCGCCGGTGTTGATGTGAAAACTGCGGCGACCGCGCTGGGTTATCCGACCATCAACGGGGCGACCAAAACCACCCTAGCGGCGTTGAGGATCTATGGCCTCATCGACAAGCCCCACGGGAAGGACCTGGTGGTTCCATCGGAGACCCTGATCCGTCTGCACACCGCCAGCTCTGAGGATGAAAAGCGCGAGATCTGCCGATCACTGGTCATGAAGCCACCTCTTTTCAGTGAGATGCATCAGGAAGGATTAAATCCGGATGACCGGCCGCTGTTGATTCGCTGGCTGCTGATGCAAAATTACTCGGAGCGGTTGGCAAAAAGGGCCGCCAACCTTTACCAAGAGAATGCCAGGTATGTCGGCTTGGTCAGCTCCGCCGCACCATTCCAGTTGCCGCTTTCTGCGGAAATTCGCCCACAGAAACGCCCACCTCCTGGCCTGCAGGAGGGTGCGCCTCCCAAGGCCAAGGATTCTGTGGCCACTTACAATTTTGCCCTGGGCACCTGCGATGCAACGTTGACTTTCAGCCGGGGGGATTTCGGCGAGGCGGACCTGAAATCCCTCAGGCAATACATCGATTTGCTCGAACAATCATGGCGGGTGAGCCACCCTGAACATGAGAAACCAAAGGTGTGAGCAACCACCCCAAATGCGTGAACAACCGCCCCGGCCGTGTGACCATCCACCCCCGGGGTATGACCAACCGCCCCGACTGTGTGACTATCCACCCCGGTTGTGTGACCATCCGCCCCGCGCGCGCAGCCAGCGGATTGTTTGTTTCTTGCTTGTAGTCAGGCACTTACGATACTTTTAAGGTGGCCTGGTTCGCTTTGCTCATTGTACTCGTAATTCTTCTGTCTTTCTCCTCCATAATCTTTTGAACCATTAGGCATGCCGCTGTGCGGCGTGGTCCAGAAACCAAAGAAAACGACCTCCGAAGGGGCTTGCTTCCACCTCAACGCCGCGTTGGCAAAGACGTGAAGATTACGCCGCGTAACGTTGCCGCAACGTAGCCTTCGCGTTGGTTCGCGTTGGCGTAGGTTTGGCGTTGCAAACGTAGCGTTGGAGTTGGTATAATCGGCCCGATGATGGATGCAAAAGATAAAGCGGACCTGAACCAGTTTCCGAGGCGCAGCTTGAAAGACTGCCTCCGCCTGGGAAAACTGCTCCTGGAAAAAATCAGCAACACTCAAGTGGACCAGCACGTCGCCATCGGCGCCATCGGTTACTCCACGATGAACGGGGCAGCGATGTCTGCGCTGGGAGCACTGAGGCACTACGGGTTGATCGAAGGGCCGCGGGGCAAAGGCGTTTGCGCCACCGCTGCCCTGGTAAAAGCGTCCCGTTCCGACGATCAGGCTCTGCTGACCGAGCTGGCCTTTCGGCCGGCCGTCTTCCGCCAGCTGAAGGAAGGAGGGTTTGAAACCTGCACCGACGATGTCCTGATGAAGCACCTGGAAGGACGTGGCTTGTCGGCTCGCGCGGCGCGAGATGCCGTGAAGATATTTCGAGCCAACGCAGCTTTTCTGGTGGACGCCTCAGATTCGCCCGCCTCTGGCCCGCCAGCATTGCCGGCGCCGGCATCTCCGTCGGCAGGTCCACCGAGGTCGGCGCCTCCTGCGGCCAAGCAGCTCGCCACCTACTCTTTCCCGCTGGCCGGATGCGATGCCAGCTTGGTGTTTTCCGGCGCCCAGCTGGGGTCGGAGGATCTGGCGATTTTGAGGAAGCACTTGGATCTGATCGGCCGCACCCTGGCCAAGCGCCAGCCGAAATCCGGCCGCTGATCGGATGACTTCCTCCCACAAATGCAGAGGCCGACTCCGAAGAGCCGACCCCGCGTCCTGCCGTCGAAACGAGCAGAAGAGAGATGTGCCGATAATTTACCCAAGGTGGCTGGAAACGCCAATTCGGGCATCGGAGATCAGAAATCGGTGGAATGGCGGATAAAGGGCAAAATAAGCATTTGCAATTTTCTTTATTAATATGCCAAATGTTGCGGACAATGTGTATTATCTTCACTTTGTCCACTCAAAAAACGAAACTCCGGGACCAGGCAAGAGGCTCTGGCTCAATTGGGGTGAATCCCCTACCAAACCTGCCCGACGGTTTGTTGAAAGGTTTTCGTCCTTCATGCCTGCCGCTGCTTCACACCAGCTTGCGACAATTTCACATCAAGTGGCCGGTCAGGTTGCGACAGATTATCCGCGAAGGCTTAACTGCGCTCGCTGGCTATCGGTTTCCGGGCTGTGAACGATTTGACCAGGCAGGTCGTTCCCTCGGATCTTGGCACCGCAAGGTTCGTTCCTGCGGCGCATCGTCCTTGCTGCGCGCGACGGCCTCTTCGACGGCCGTGTGCGCGGAAGGCTCCGAAGCGTGCTCCTGCATTGGTCGCTCAGGCTGCATCGTTGGTTCTTTTCACGCTTTGGCGGAGCGGGTTCTCCGGAAGTGCAGGACGTTGAACTCCGGCCGGGCCATGACTTCTTCGACCAGCTCGAAGGCGTCCTCGAATGCCGGAAAGAAGGCGTCCCCATCGACGGTCCGGTTGACCTGGGTCAGGTAGAGGTCCGAGCACCGCGGCAGCGCCAGCTGATAAATTTGAGAACCTCCGCAGATGAACACGTCCCGTCCCTTGAATGCCGGGTTGGCTGGGTCGATCTGGTCGAGCTCTGAAGCGATTTCAACACCCTGGATTGGAACCGCACTGCGGGTCAAGACGATCATGGTGCGGTTGGGCAGCGGCTTGCCAATCGATTCAAAAGTTTTGCGCCCCATTACGATGACCTGGCCGACGGTCGTCTTCTTGAACCACCTGAACTCCTCCGGCAGATGCCAAGGGATGCGGTTCCCTGCCCCAATCACGCGATTGAGTGACATGGCTGCGATGGCTTTGAAGGCTTTCGTCTCGTTCATGTCTGCCAAAAGCCGGCCTCGTTCGCAACCCTGCGCTGGCTGAACGCTACACGGCTACTGGATATTTGATTGGCGGATGTGGGTCGTAACCGACGATTTCAAAATCCTCGAACTGATACTCGAAGATGGATGAAGGTTTGCGTTTGAGGATCAGCTTTGGCAGTGGCCTCAGTTCCCGCTTGAGTTGTTCCCGAACGCCTTCAATCTGGTTCAGGTAAATGTGGCAGTCCCCGCCAGTCCAGACGAAGTCCCCGGGCTGCAAATCACACTGCTGAGCGATCAGGTGTGTCAACAACGAATACTGCGGGACGTTGAAGACCATGCCAACCGGGCAGTCGACCGAACGCTGGTAGAGCTGACATGACAACCGCCCCTCTGCGACGTAAAACTGAAAGAGAGCGTGGCAGGAGGCCAAGGCGGCACATCCCGCACGGACATTATCCTGAGGGCTAATCTTTTCGTCAGGAAGAACCGCGGGATTCCAGGCGCTCACGAGATGCCGCCGCGACTCCGGTTTTGTCCGGATTTGGTTGATGAGCTGGCTTATTTGGTCGATTTTCCTCCCGTCCGGGGTTTCCCATGCCCGCCATTGCGCGCCATACACGGGCCCCAAATCCCCTTTCTCATCGGCCCAGGCATCCCAAATGTGAACATTGTGGTCCGTGAGGTATTTGATGTTGGTGTCGCCGGCAAGAAACCAGAGAAGTTCATGGATCACGCCTTTGAAGAACACCTTCCGCGTGGTCACCAGCGGGAAGCCCTTCGACAGGTCAAAGCGCAACTGCGCCCCAAAGATGCTTTTGGTCCCGGTTCCAGTCCGGTCCCCCCGAATGGCGCCATGATCGAGGATGTTCTGCAAAAGTTCGAGGTATTGCTTCATTTTTGGTCCTGGTCGAAGTAGTAGCCATTACTGGGCTTGCGCTCCGAACACGGAGCAGGTGCCTGTGCCGGTGCGATCCGGCTTAAACTTGCCTTTTCCAGGACCAGGCGCAGGAGCTGTTGATATTGCATCATGGTGTTCAAAAGTTTGGCAGCGATTCAGCCTGCAGGCTGCCATTCCTGCACCATTATAAGTCCGAGGGGGTCTCCCTGCTGCGGTCAAGTTGCCCGCGGGTGGTACTTCCGATAATCTTTTCGCGCCTTGTTGTCGCTGACATGGGTGTATATCTCGGTTGTTCCGATCTGGGCATGTCCCAGAAGATCCTGAATGACACGAAGGTCGGCCCCTCCCTCGTACAGGTGCGTGGCGAAGCTGTGCCTCAGCCAGTGGGGTGTCAGTTGAGGTATGCCGCGGGCCTTCGCCCTTTGCTTGATCCTCTTCCAGAAGGCCGTGTTGCCGAACGGTCTTCCCCAGTGGTTTAAAAACACCTTGTCTGTGGTTTGCCGCTTCCTTGGCTTGCGGTCCGCGCGCTGCCGCTTTGGCTCTTGGCTGATCAGTGCAGGCCGGCCTGCTTCCAGGTAATGCTGGATAGCCTTGACCGCGCTCTCACCAACCACGACGACCCTCTCCTTGTTGCCCTTGCCAATGACCGTAATAAATTCGGCCTCGAGCGAAAGCTTGTTGAGCTGCAAGTTTTTTAACTCACTGAAGCGCATGCCGGAGGCGTAGGCCAGCTCGAGCACGGCCTGATCACAGAGGCTGTCTGGAGTTTCTTTGGGGTCTGGCTGGAGCAGCTCGGTGACTTTCTCACGGCTCAATATCCTGGGCTGTCTCTTCCACGGATGAGGGCGGGTCAGCAGATCCGTGAAGTCCTCAGCCATGTGCCCTTCGTTGACGCAATGCCTCAGGAATCCACCGATGGCGGTCGCCTTGACGGCCATGGTGGCACTGCTGTTTCTCTCCCCTGGCTTGCTCCCGGGGCTGGCTTTGTCCCTCGTCCGTTCGCTGTCCAGGTAGGCGCGAACATGCGTCAGCTTGATCTCGTTTGGTTTTGTCACAGCTTGCTTATTGAGCCATCGAATAAAGGGGAGAATCTGCGCCGAGTACGTGCTCAGGGTGTGTTCTGCCCTGCCGTCCTCCTGCTTCAGGGTCATCAAAAAGCTTTCGAGCGCGCTGTCGAGCATAAAATTATCGAGTCTTTGCGACCGTGGTTGCGCGAAGATTCTCCAAGTAAACAAACCCGCAAAATGGCCGCAGTCACCAGACGGAGACCATTCCTTCCTGCTCTTTTGCCGTCGCAACCACGCCCTGACTTTTTAACTCAGTGAGCGTAAATGACAAGTCAAAATCCGACACAGGAGGCCTGAAAATCGGCGGTCTCAGGCGCTGATCCCACGGTGAATGTTTTGGAGCATTGGCCTGATTCCTGGACGCCGGCAAGTGAATATCTTCACCCCGGCCGGACTGCCTCTGGTGGCGATTCCGAGGAAATCGCAGGCGTTCCGCGGGGATGGCACTGGCCGGCGGGAAGTTGCGGCCTGCGAGCCCTGGATCGGCAGCGCCGAAGGCAATGGCGGAAAGATGATGATGAACGACATCCGGGTTGCCGAGAGAAATGGCGGGTGCGGGGATTTCACCGGGAATCATTTCCTCCAGGTGTTCATCCGCAACTAATGGGTGGAAGGTGGGTTGGAGCACCCGGCGTACCGTGCGGTGTTGTTCAACATCCGCGTCCGGCCAAGGCGCGGCGCTGCCGTGGCAGCGCGGACAGGGTTGCGCCCGCCTGCGCTCCGGCCAAAGCCCAGCAGCAAGCCTGCTCGCAATTTGGGTGCAAATCAATCCTGCTCGCAATATGAGGGCATGAACAAGACCATTTACACGCGTCACGCTGAATGTCTCAGGGAAGCCATAGTGGAAATGCGCCAGAAGGCAGGGTTCAGTCAGCGCCAGTTGGCCGAACGGCTTGGACGGGAACGCAATTTGGTCGGGCGTTTGGAAGTGGGGCAGCGTCGGCTCGATATGGTGGAGTTCTATTGCATCTGCAAGGCCTGCGACGCCGACCCGAAGAACGTGCTTCGGCGTCTTTTGAACAAGTTTGAAGCAATTCAAATTGAAGCCGGCCAGCCGGAATAGCGAGCGGACGCCGGTCTGCGATCCGCTAAGGGGTGCTGGCCAAACACATGGGATGAATTTTTTCTTGATTTTGTGTGGCACATTTTCAAAAAAAATGGCGGGACGGTAGGTATTTTTAGGCAGTTTATACGGAGATTTTCGGTTTTTGAAACTGCTGAGAAAGACATTGCTCGGACCGCCAGAGTGGTCTCACATCTTTTGGTGGGATTTGGACTTCTGGTGATGATCCCTCTGGCCTTTGCAATCTGGCAGAAACTTCGGGTTTCGGCCGCTGCTCTTGCCGGAGCGGAAGTTTGCTATCTTTTGGGTATTGGCCTTAATCGATACGGCCGGCTGAAAGGCGCCACTGGATGTCTCCTGCTGGCATTTTTGACGGTGACAGTCGTGTTGTTGACGAACAACAAAGAGGACATGCATCAGGCCTTGCGAATCTACCCATCTGCATTGGTAGTCGTTGGGTTGTTGCTGGGGCGCAGGACGTCCATTCCAATAGCCGGAGCGCTTTCTGGAACAATCGTAATCGCAATCATCGCAAGCAATAATGGTTGGGTGGGAATTCCCCACAACCTCCACGCCTCCCTTCCTAATTTGGGGGAGATTTTTTTATATCTTGCTGCAACTGCTGCTGTCATTGGTCTTCTCAGCCAGCATTTGCAAGAAAGTTTGGAGCAGGAGCGTGCTCGGGAGCGCGAATTGCCGGAAAGCGAAGAGAGATTGCACGCACTCAATGATGCCACCTTTGAGGGCATCAACCTGACGTTAGCCGGGGTGATTATCGAAGCAAACAATCAATTGGCGGACATGCTGGGCCGGAGCGTTTCCGAACTCATCGGCTGCCGAGCAGTGGACTTCGTAGCTCCTGAATCGAGAGAAACTGCAGCTCAAAAAATACGCGAGTTGCGAACTGATCCGTATGAATGCTACGCCATTCGAAAGGACGGTTCAAAAATTCTGCTGGAGATCAACGCGCGCATTGCCAATTATCGAGGGCAGCGGGTTCGCGTAGCTGCGATACGCGATATTACCGAGCAGCGCCGAACGACAAATCTACTTTTGGAGTCGGCGCGCTTTCAACAAGACATTCTCGACAGCCTTTCTACACGCATCGCCGTCGTTAACGAGACTGGAACGATTCTGGACGCAAATCGAGCATGGAAGAATTTTGCGTCTGAAAACAGTTCCTCTCCTGAGCGCGTTAATGAAGGGGTAAATTACCTCGCAGTTTGTGCTGCTGAGCAGGGCGCCAGCGCTGAATCCGGCCGTCAATTTGCTGATGGAATTCGAAAAGTTCTGTCCGGCGAGTTGACAATGTATGAAATGGAGTATCCCTGTCACAGTGCCACCCAAAAACTGTGTTTTCATGGCAGAGTTACACCTTTCCAGGGATCCGGCCCTCGTCGTGCAGTGATCGCTCACGAAGACATTACAGTGTGCAAGCCGATGACAAAAGCTCAGGAGGCTGTATCCAATGGTTTTGGGCGGCAGAAAGAGAGGGAACAGCTAAGGCTGAACGAGTTACACTATCGAACATTGTTTGAACTTGCCCAGGAAGCAATTTTCATAACTGTTCGCGGTAAGGTCATTGATTTTAATCCGCATGCGCTTGCATTGTACGGGTGCACGAAGGAGCAATTTCTGGAGCACTTGCCCCGTAATTTCTCTCCCACTAAACAGCCGAATGGTCGGTTGTCCGATGAAATAAGTCAGCAGTATGTGGAGGCTGCTTTGGCAGGCACGCCTCAACACTTTGAGTGGGTTCATCAACGCCCTGATGGGAGGCAATTTGACGCAGACATAGTAATGAATGCTTTTCCGCTGGGACACACCCTAGCAATAATGGCGATAGTACGAGATATCACAGAACGAAAGCGCGCAGAGCGTTCGTTGCAACAATCCAGAGCAGAATTAAAAGAGCTTTATAGCAGGCTGAACACTCTCAGAGAGGACGAACGCAAACAACTCTCCCAAGCGATTCACGATCATGCCGGACAGCTGATCACAGCACTTAAGTTTGATATTTCATCTGCCGACCATAACGCCGGCTCTTTGCCTGATTCTAAAGCTAAAGAAGTGGTGTTGGTGAAACTTGCAAGCGCGAAGCAATTCTTGCAGGAAGTTCACATTGCCCTGGTCAAGATTGCGACGTCTCTTAGACCGGCTGCGTTGAATGTCGGCCTGTTATTGGCGCTCAAAACTGAGATCGCAGTTTTCGCGGAAGGGGCCCATTGGGATTATCGGCTGGATCTGCCAGAGCACGAAATGCCATTGTCGGATCACGCCGCAACCATGCTGTTTCGTATATTCCAGGAATCGATAACCAACATTGCTCGCCATGCTAACGCGACCCAAGTACTGGTAAAAATGGCGGTTGAGAGGGGTAACCTCGTACTCCAGATTGAGGACAATGGAAAAGGTGTTCCTCAAGAGAAATTGGTGAGCTCTCTGGGTATTCTGGGAATGCAGGAGCGCGCTGGGAGCCTCGGCGGACAATTGACAATTGTCGGACGTAATAAACTAGGAACAAACGTAACCGTTTCTATTCCTTACGCTGAAAATCATCGTTGATGCCTCCACCGCCGCGGATTGACTCTTATAGTGTAATAGTGTATGGTGATCTCGTTTGGTTTTACTACAGCTCGACTATTTAGCCATCGAATAAAAGGGAGGATCTGTGCCGATTACGTGCTTAGGGTATGTTCTGCGCTGCCGTCTTCTTGTTTCAACGTCATCAAAGAACTTTCAAGCGCGCTTTCGAGCACAGCGAGTCCCTGATTTGTAATTCCGCAAACGAAAATAGCAACGTGAATCCGACACATTGTGGTACCAGCCTGAAAATATTCGAGCGGGAGGCGATTTTATCCTTGCTTGTGTGCCGCATAAGTTTTCAAATTCTGTCAGGCATCAAGGACACTTACCGGAGAGATGGATCAACGCCGCTTGGAGTTGTTTGGGAATCATCGGCAACGTCACACGTGACGTGGTGATGCCAGCCGAGCCAATGCCGGCCCTCAAAGTGATCCAGGCCCAATTCCTCCTTGAGTTCGCGATAATCCTGTTGGATCCGCCAGCGGCTCCGGGCTATCCGAGCCAGACGGTGCAACCCGACCGCTTCGGAATCCAGATAGCCCAGCCAATAGTCCGTCGGTTCCGAGGCGTCCGCCGGCCACTCGATCAACAACCACTCGGCGACCCGCTTGGGATGAGCTTGGGCCTTCCAGGCATGAGAGGCCCAGACCAAAACCTTGGCAAAGCGCGAACGCATGGGTCCCTTGGCGCCACTGGACGGTCCGCCAGGCCGAGGCTGGCAAGCGCCCTGGGCCACCGCCAACGGACTTTGGGCCGGAGGCAAATCGGACAAAGGCGGATTCTGCCGGGTCGTCCCGTCGCTTTTGGGGGAGGCAAGGGCACGTTCGGATCGGTCGTCCACACAGCTATGACCGGCTCCACCGCCACGACATAATGCAGGCCCCGCTTCCGCAGGGTCCGGCGAAAGTCGAAACTGTTTCCGTAAGCCGAATCGGCCACAATGGGCAGCGGCGGCAATTGCCACGCCAGCGCGTGGCCGATCAGTTCCAGCGCCAGATCGGTCTTGCTCTGATACTTCAGATGGGCGGCCAACTTCACCTCGGCGGCCCGCGCGGCATCCTCCAGCCATTCCTGGGGAAAGATAGAGCCGCCAACTCAGCGGACAACTGGCCTGCGCCCCGCTCAACTACAAACTCATCGCCACCTGGTCAAGATTGCAACATCTCTGAGTTCGGCTGCGCTGAATTACGGACTGATGCTGGCGATCAAAACTGATGTGGCTGCTTTCGCAGAAGGGGTGGCCTGGAGTTGCCGGCTGGATTTGCCTGAGCCTGAGCCAGCGTTGTCAGATCACGCCGCGACCCTGTGCTGTTCCGCATCTTTCAGGAGTCCTTGACCAACATTGCGCGCCACGCAGGTGCGACCGAGGTGCTGGTAAAATTGACGGTGGATGCAGGCAGGCCGGTGCTCCTAATTGAGGATAATGGAAGAGGGATTCCCCCCGGGAAATTAGGATCACTTGGTCTCCTGGGAATGCAGGAGCGCGCCGGCAGTCTCGGCGGGCGGCTGACCATCGCTGACCGCATGCCGGGGACAAGCGTGACCGCCTCCGTTCGTACGCTCAAAAGAATCCTGGATTTTAAGATCAATACGCCGTACAATCGGTAATAATGAAACGGTCCAGGAGGGGATTCTGCGTCCACAGCAAAAGCGACACTCGCGCTGTCCGGGTATGATTCCTGCTCATGTGCCGAAACTTGCAGAATCGACAAACGGGGAAATTGAGAAAATGAAGAGAATACTCCTCATTGATGACCACGCGATCGTTCGCCGGGGCCTTCGAAACGAAATCGAAGAGAACCTGGGCAAAATGCACTTTGGGGAGGCCGAGAGTGTAAGCGAGGCACGAACCGCCTTGGAATCGGACATTCCGTGGGATTTGGCACTCTTGGATATCGGCCTCCAAAAGGAAAACGGCCTGGAGCTGCTGGGTGAATTTGTCCGGATCGAACCCCCAAGGTTCCTGGTCTTCACCCATTTCCCTGCCCAAGAGCTGGGGCTCAAAGCGATGCAGCTTGGCGCTTATGGGTACGTCGCCAAAACAGATCCTCCCGACCAGATTATTCTGGCGATCAAGCAGGTGCTGGCCGGGAAAAAATACATAACGGACAGCATGGCAACGCAGCTGGTGCTGGAGATCGGGCGCCCGCAACCGCAAGATCTCCCTCATGAGCGGCTTTCGCGCCGCGAGCTGCAGCTGATGAAGCTGATCGCCCAAGGAAAGTCACAGAAGGAAGCGGCCGATGTGATGGGCCTCAATATAAAAACGATTGGCACCTACCACACGCGGATACTCCTAAAGACGAGGCTTGCTTCAGACGTGGATGTCGCCCACTACGCCTTGCGCCATAACCTGATGGTTCCTGCTGCGGCTTAAGTCCTGCGAAAGGAATGGGCTAAAAATCCTGCGCGGCGCAACCCCTCATGGCTGTGCGGCAGAACCTCTTTTGGTTGGATTCATTGGGAAACAGGGCCTTCACATTTCTTGCGAAAAGCTCACCATCGAGAGTTTAATTTTCCTTACAAAATTCGGTCGGGTTTTTCCTCAATTGTCGCCTTCTGCTGCTTCTGCCACAGTCTCATCATGGTTTCAGTTCTTATGCTGAACCTCTGAAAAAGCAGGTTGCCCGGAGCAACTGTCTGATGGAGAGCAAAAAGCAGGGCCGCAATTGGCCAAACAACTATAGATATTATGAATTACGGCGAAAACAACGTGAGCTATACGACCGAAACACGCATTCAGTTGATCAACGAGCACATCCATGCCTTGAACGATTACTGCCAGCGGGGATTGAGGAACGTGGATGTGGCGTGCGAGATTTGGGACCGGCTGATTACCGAAAAGGACACGCAAAAGCGGCTTTCGATCCTGAGTGATGGCGAATCCTTCCTGCATGCCTCCATTGCCGTGGCCCACGAATACTCCGGCCAGATCCCCTCCCCCAACGTGCTCAAGGCCTTTGTGGAAGATGACGAGATCGCGGACCTCATGATCGGCCTTCTGAACGAGATGAGCGTGGTCATCTTCCAGTTTACCGGGCGGATGGAGGCCATGGTGGAACAGTGCGCGATCCTGCGCCGCCACCTGGAACAGGAAGCCCTGGACGCAGCCGCAGGCCGCGCGCAGACAAACGGCATCGTCGGCCTTCTCCAAGCCGGCCTCCATCAGTCGAACAACCTGGCGGCGAAGCTGAGGCGTGCAATTTCACCCCGGGGCGCTCTGAAGGTCCCCTGCCCTCCTTTGCCTCATGCCTCGGCTCCATCTGCTGTCAGGCCGTAAGGGTGCGGCTATGAAAGCCTCTCGCAAGCAGACCGAGTTGAACAAGGCGTCCCGTTGCGTCATCCGCAGGATCGAACAAGGGCATGCCCATTTGGCGGGGACGATCTCACAGGCTGCCCGGCGGTTTCGAGTGAAGCAGCACGGCCTCCGGCTGCGCATTCAGTCGGAGGAGAGCTTGGGCGCTCGAAATAACCAATAGTTGACTCACGATGAACAAGATGCGCAGGCCACCCGCTATCGGGTGAATTGCTTCAAGCTGGGCGCCGCTGCTCTACAAACAGTATGAGAAACATCATCTTAACTCGGATGAAGTGGTTTAACCGTGTTGCTATGAGCTTTTGGAATTCGATGGTCCCATGCGGTTACCAGGATTCCACCGGCTTCCACTACGGCAACCCTTCCAAGTAACCCAAGAGGTTCATTCTCACGCAGCGATGCAATCGTAGGGGGTCTCTTCGGCCTTCTCCATGGCCTCGGCGCGCGCCCTTTTGAACTCGTCGGGGGTGAGCTCTCCATCCGAACAACCTTGAGGCCATTCCTCGTGGGTGAGTTCCACATCGTCGACGGTGGCTTCGGACATGCTCTCGCTGGCATATCCCATCCCGTAGGGGCGTGGCTCATTCCACGTCTGGAGTGTTCCCTTAACTTCCCAGTTGAGAGTGACTGTCAACTCCCGGCCAGAGCGTTCGACGGTGAAGGCAGTCTTCATTGCAGAAAACTTGTTTCACGCCGTACTGATTGGGAATTGGCTCAACCCAACGGCTTTTCGGCCACCATGACCATGTTGCTGGGAGGCCAGGATATTTGAGCGCCATTTTCGCTGAGGAGGTTCGCGCGCCCCTGGTAGCGGTGCTCCGCGATCCACGGGTTCACGTAGGACCGCGAGCCGCGGTCCGGCTGATTGGGATTTTCGCTGATGCGGAAGCCTGTTTCAGAGAGGGCCTTTTTCCACTGAGAGAAGCTCCAGAAGCAGAACTCCTCGTTCATTTCGGAGGCCCAGTTGTCGATGTAGTCCTTCTTCGACAGGAACTCTGCAGCCTGTCGGAGCGCGAGTCGGAATACAACCTGTCCGGCGTGCTGCGCTTCGGTGAAAGGAAAGGGGTGACGGCCACGGAGGAAATCTGCCGCGAACAACTGGAAGCGGCTGCGGGTTGAGAGCGACTGCAGCCATGCAGTTTGGCGGCCAGGATGCGTGGCCAGCTCGGCTGCCGATGGGTTGTGGCCGTCCTCTTCAGAGCACCAGAGCTGGATTGCCCGGCCGCCATCATCCGGTCCTACGACATCGCGGATCAGCAACCTGCCTCCCGGGCGGAGTTGGCGCAGTTTTTCTCCGAGATAACCGCGGACGGACTTCTCGCCGTCGCCGTAGCTCCAAATCTCATGGAGGGTGCTGTTGCAGATGGTCGTGTCGATCGAGCCGGGCTCGAATATGCGGTCGAACAGGTTGCGGTGGAAAAAGTGGACGTAGGCCCCGCCGAACTCCCCGGCGCGCTGGCGCTCGTGGAAGCGGCCGGCGAACTCGGATGACAGGTCAATTCCGAACAGGTCCGAGTCTGGGAAGTCGCGGCTGACCTCCGCCAGCAGCGCGCCGTCGGCGCAGCCTTCATCCACAATGCGGCCGGACTTGATTCCATCCCGGATGTCGAGGTACTTGAGGCGGATGACCTCGTTCATCCCGCGGGAGTAGACGCTGTAATTCCGGGTTGCAGTCAGGCCGCCATCTTGAGTCGTCAGAGGGTCCCGGTAAATGCGTGCGATTCGCAGCGGAACTTCAGGAAAATCCTCGAACAAGCTGGAATGGCTGTCCGCCAGATTGGCTGCAACCAAAGGGCTCGATCTCCAGTTGCTTCCACAGGCCCCGATCTCGCGGATGACTTCGATGGGGGTCGGTGGTGGTAAATCTGCTTGGGCTGCCTCGCCGGACATGATGGAAAATCCCAGTTCCTGATAAAGTTTGATTACCTCAGGCGTCGAGCAGAAGACGAGGCAGTTCTCAGGCGTGAGCTGGATTGCCTGCTCGCTTTGGAGCGCGATCTCTTTGATGGTGAATGCGGCAAAATTCTTCGTGTGACCGTAATGCGGTATGCCGAAGACACGGCAGCGAAATTTGACGCCGGCCTGCAGGTGCCGGGCAAATCGGTCCACGCCCATGGCGCGAATGTGGA
>Ga0302320_10016617_pt1 | contig 15010 bp, 14 predicted proteins | sample Bog_T0_3_FD_202130 | JGI IMG/M metagenome (GOLD analysis project Ga0302320, IMG submission 202130) | Peat permafrost microbial communities from Stordalen Mire near Abisko, Sweden - Bog_T0_3 | ecosystem: Environmental > Terrestrial > Soil > Wetlands > Peat | place: Sweden: Abisko, Stordalen Mire... | reverse complement strand
GAACCGCAACCTTAAACGCTGCCTTCGTCCACTCCGGGTTCTCTTTGTCAATCATTTCAGGATTGGGCTTTTTCTTCTGCATGCGAGCTTTTAAGTGTAGCTAAGAGTTAGACATATGTCATAAAGGAATTTGTGGCCCAAAACGCCGCGGCCATTCATGTTCCACGCTGCAGCTTCGTCCTGCACCGCAAAGGCGTTATCATTCCTCCTGACAGCCATGACCGAGCGCCTTTACTACCAGAACTCATTTCTCTACGACTTCACCGCCTCCGCCGAGGCGATTCGCGAGCTAGCCGATGGACGCCTCGCACTTGTCCTTGATCGCACCGCGTTTTATCCCACTAGCGGCGGACAGACCTTCGATACCGGATGGATCGACTTCATCTCGACGGGTGGTGACGATGCCGTTCCTCTGCCGATTCCCAAGGTTCGCGTATGCGAGGTGATCGAGGACGAGTCCGATGGCACAATTCTGCACGTGGTAGAGGGCCTCACCGCTCCGCTCGTGCTTCCGCTGCACGTGCGTGGGTTCATCGATGCGGATCGCCGCCAGGACCACATGCAGCAGCACTCCGGACAGCATGTGCTTTCGGCTGCGTTCCTCACGCTTTTTGAAGCGCCAACCGTCAGCTTCCATATGGGCGAGGAAAGCTGCACCATCGATCTTGAAGTCGGGAGCCTCAGCGCGGCGCACCTGGCGCAGGCCGAGCGCCATGCCAACCAGCTTGTGTGGGATGACCGCCAGGTTCTGATGCACGAAGCGACGCCCGAGCAGGCGCGCAAAATTGGACTCCGCAAGATTCCCGAGGCCGCCCGCGAGACTCTACGCATCATCGAAGTTCGTGGCGTGGACCTGTGCGCCTGCGGTGGAACTCACGTAAAAACCACGGGGCAAATCGGCAACATACAGCTTCGCAAGGTTGAAAAGGTCAAGCAGGGAATTCGCGTGGAGTTCGTTTGCGGCGTGCGTGCGCTACGCCTTGCCCGCAAGGATTTTCAGGTTCTCACCGAAGCCGCCGCGCTCTACTCCTCGCACCTCTGGGAAGTTCCGGCGCAGACTCAGAAGCTGCTCGACTCCGGCAAAACCGCGCAGAAGCAGCAGCATAAACTGCTTGAGGAAATAGCCGAACTCACGGCGCGGCAGGCGCTGGCCCGCACTCCTGTCGAATCCGGACGCAAGGTTGTTGCCGAGTTTTTCGCCGAGCGCGACCTTGCATTCATCAAGCTCTACACCCAGAAACTGGTGGCCTCCGAGGGCGATGTAATCGCGCTGGTCGGCGCGGGGCAGGGAACTCCCACTCTCGTTTTTGCCCAGTCGCCCGGCGGTTCATTTGACGCAGGTGCCGCGCTCAAGGCCGTGGTCACATCAGCCGGTGGACGCGGCGGAGGCACTCGCGATCTGGCCCAGGGCGGCGTGCCTTCGACGGATCTAATTCCAGAGCTGATCGCCCGCGCCGCGCAGGCGGCTCGCACCGAAAGCCACGGATAATCGCCCATGATCGATCAGTCCCTCATCCTCATCACGCTCTTGATTCAGCTCGGCGTCAGTGCCGCTGTCAGCAGCGTGCTGGCGCGTTCGCGGCGTTTTCGCGTGCTGCTTTTTCATGAGGATCGTGACATCTGGGAAAAGATGGAGATGGTCCTGTACATCGGCGGACCCTTCATGCTGGGCGTGCTGGTGCGTGGCACGGTCAAGAACTTTCTTGCCGCTGACGTTTCCTTCGAGGCCGCGATTCTGCTGGGCGTGATTGCCGGACGCACCGCTGGTGTCTGCGGCGGAATCCTGGTCTCTCTGCCATACCTGTTTATGCACCAGTATCTCAACCTGCCGCTGAACGTGGTTGCCGGCCTCAGTGCAGGTTTTCTGCGTGAACTGGCCAAGGATCGCGAGGCCATCTGGTCGTTTAGTCCGCTCTTCGACCTGAGTATTTACCGGTGGATTCGGCGCTCGATTGCGAAGTCGTTCATCGACTGGCAGACCTCGTTTTTCTTCATGATTCTGGGCTTGCAGTTCCTGCGTCTGGAGACCAGGAATTTCTTCCCGCGCCATACGTGGGCACTCGATTCGCCGAACTGGCTGGTCCGGGGCGCTATCTACGCCACCTCGGTGATGACGGTTGCAATTGCGCTGAAGGTGCTGAACAACACCCGCATTGAAATGAAGCTTGAGGAGCAGGAGCGCCTTCTACTGCAGGCCCGCATGGAGGCCCTGCAGAGCCAGATCAATCCGCACTTCCTATTCAACACGCTGAACTCCGTGGCTTCGCTCGTACGCTTCGATCCGGATACCGCACGCGAGATGATTTTGAAGCTCTCGAAAATTCTCCGCCGATTGCTCAAGCAGGGCGACTCTTTTGTTGAACTGCGTGAAGAGTTCGAGTTCGTCGACGACTATCTCGACATCGAAGTGATCCGCTTTGGGCGCGACAACCTCAAGGTGGTGAAGGAATTCGATCCTGCCTGCATGGATGTCGTGATTCCCACCATGCTGATCCAGCCCATTGTCGAGAACTCGATCAAGCACGGCCTATCGCCCAAGATTTCCGGGGGAACGATTTATCTGCGCAGCCGGATTGTGGAAGGCATGCTGGTAATCGAAGTGGAGGACGATGGCGTCGGCATCGTCGAACCCGGCTCCGACGTCAGCGAGTGGAATTCGCCGCAGCGCGGGGCGGGCATTGGCATGGCGAACGTACGCGAGCGGCTCAACGTGCTCTACAGCGACGCGGCGCGGATCGAGGTGGAAAGCCGGACCGGCGCGGGAACCGTCGTCCGCATCCTGTTACCCATTCCGCACAGCGGCGAAATGGATGGCGTTAACTACGACTTGCGCTCCAACAGCCCGCGATAGAGTTCTTCGTATTGCGGGATGATCTTCGTGGTGCAGAATCTTGCTTGTGCGGTTGCCCGTGCGGCTTTGCGCATGGTTGCCAGCAAGGCATCGTCGGTCAGCACCTCCAGGGCGCACGCGGCCATTGCGTCCACGTCTCCGGCGGGAGCAAGGAATCCGTCCTTGCGGTCTTCCACCACCTCCGGCAACCCGCCTACGCGTGAAGCCACGGGCACGACCTCGCAAGCCATCGCTTCCAAGGCCGCCAAGCCAAAGGACTCCATCTCGCTAGGCAACAGCATCACGTCGGCCAGCGCCAGCTTTTCGTGAATCATGTCTTGCTTGCCCAGGAAATGAATCTTGTCGTGAATGCCTCTGGAGCAGGCCAGGCGCTCTGCCGCGCGGCGATCCGGACCGTCGCCGATCATCATGAGCCGTGCCGGAATCTTCTTCTGCACGCGATCAAAGATCTCAACTACGTCGGTGACCCGCTTCACCGGACGGAAGTTCGACAGATGCACCAGCAAACGCTCATCGGGCTGGGCAAATTCAATGCGCCGCCCCAACGTGTCCTCAGTGCGCCGGTATAGATCGCAGTTCACGAAATTGTGAATGACGTGAATCGGCTTGGTGATGGCAAAGCTCTCAAGCGTTGACTTCTTCAGGTCGTGCGAAATCGCGGTGACGCCGTCGCTCTGCTCAATCGAAAACCGGGTGATCGGCAGATAGGAGCGGTCGAGTCCCACCAGGGTGATGTCGGTGCCGTGCAGAGTGGTTACATAGGGCAACCGCCGGGGTGGGCGGACATGGTCATCAGCCAGCATCTGCCGCGCCAGCATCGCACTTACCGAGTGAGGAATTGCGTAGTGTACATGCAGCAGATCCAAATCATAAAGCTCGGCGACCTCGGCCATCCGGGTCGCCAGCGCGAGATCGTAGGGCGGATATTCAAAGAGTGGATACTGCGAGACCTCGACTTCGTGAAAGTGGATGTGAGGATGCGGCTCGGTCAGCCGGATCGGCTGCGAATACGAGATGAAGTGAATATCGTGCCCGCGATTGGCCAACTCAATGCCAAGCTCGGTGGCTACCACGCCGCTGCCGCCATAAGTCGGATAACAGGTTATACCGATCCGCATCGCTCTCCGTGTGTGAAGAAAAAGGGCTGGCCCGCATTTGCCATCAGCAAGCAAATGCGGGGTTAAACAAAGGCCGTTTGCGGCGATTTCGCGTAAGGCACCAGTTCCACGCCATATTTATCGCGCAACTCATTACGAGTGATCCCCATCAGGGTCTTCATCTCCACCTCGCGCGATTCACGTAGAACGGTGCGCACCGCAGCCAAGTCGCTGTCGTTGTATCCAGGATGGCACACAAGTTCCCATGTGCCTTGCGGCATCTTGTTCAGCATTGCCCGCAATCGCGCGTCGTTGAGCGTGCCCGTGCTGACGATGCCGAGGCTGCCGTCCGTGGTGGAGAATCCTGCAGCGTGTACGGCGCTTAGCCAACGCTTGCGCAGCACGGCGCGCAGCAGCGTGGTTTCAGCCTTACGGACCAGCAGAGTGTGATTGCCGCGCGCTTCTTGAAACGTGACCGCCCCCGGAGCCTCAAATGGATTGCGTACCGCGGAGATTCCATGCGCGGAAGCCGCGCGGAGCAGGGGCTTGAGGATCGAAGGAAACATGTGTGCGTGCTTGTGCGCATCGAAGTGCGACACATTGAGTTCGGCGCGCTGCAGGCGGGCAAACTGCGCCCAGGCTTCGGCCTCCACTTCTTCGGAGCGGAAACGCCTGCGCGCGACCGCCCGCACGACCTCGCCAATTGAGTTATAAAAACGGTTGGTGCCGGGAGCCAGCAGCGAACGCACTTCATTCGGTGGGAGCAGCGGTACGCCATCCGCCAGCACAATGTGGCAGCCCACGCTCAAACGCGGCATCTGTGCCGCCAGGGCCACGGCTTCGTCGAAGCAGGCTCCCGTTGCCATCAGGGTTGTCGATGAGACGATCCCTCGTTCATGGCATGCGACAATTGCGCGATTTACTCCGTGAGTCAATCCGAAATCGTCGGCATTCACGATTAAACGCTTCATGGAAAAAGTGTAGCAGGGCGGGGAGTCCGGCGCACGCTTCGCCCATCCGCTGCACCGTTGAATCTCATGTGGCTCAGGCGCTCAGAGTCTCTTTCTCCTCGGGATCTTCTTCGCCGAGGAGCGACCTGATTTTGTCGAGTAGCGCGGGAAAGAGATCATGCTTTTCAAGCCATGCATCCACGATTCCGTCGGCCTCCTCGACTGGGGCGTAGCCGGTCACAATGATGACGGGCATCTCAGGCGATTTCTGCCGGATCAACCTGGCGAGTTCCAGACCGTCCATGCCCTCCATGCGATAGTCGGTTACCAGTATGTCGAACTTGCCGCGTTCAAATTTTGCCAGCGCATCGTTGGCGTTGTAGGCGTATTCCGCCCGGTAGCCCTGCATCTCCAGAATTTCGCAGCTCAAGCGGGCCAGCACTTCATGGTCGTCCACAAACAAAATGGCTTTCATCTTTCACCTGCGGGCAGAGGTTATGTCCATCGAGAGCGGCAACGGATCGCTCGTGGGTTGGATTCCGAGTATCCCAATGCGGGATGCCTGTTGCTGCGCTTATGTCCACCGCATCTGATTTTCAAGCCATGATTTCCACACCTGGGTTGACCGATGCCCCAAGTCTTCCATATACTCGATTTGCGAGTTGGTTCCGAAAGAGGCCGCCCCCGAAGCCGCGTGACAACCGGAAGCGGGAGCACCGTAAGGGCGGTTAGCTCAGTTGGTTAGAGCGCCTGCCTTACAAGCAGGATGTCGGGGGTTCGAGTCCCTCACTGCCCACCACTTTCTGAAGCCTTGCGGAACCGTTCGACGGCCCATCGGGTCGAGATTGCAGCCGCGTAATCACGCGGGGTCGTAGTTCAGTTGGTTAGAACGCCGCCCTGTCACGGCGGAGGCCGCGAGTTCGAGTCTCGTCGACCCCGCCATTCTTCTCGGAAGAATGGCGGTTTTGTTTTGCCCAAAATCTAAAGGTCGAACTATCCGCAAGAAACCCATATCTGCTAACCACAGCAGATATGGGGTACCGTCAGCAAAATATCGAGATGCGGGCCACTAACCGTCCCTGCGAATTCTTCGCAGTTGGGGCAACCGCGCGGAGCAAGCTGGGATCAAATGAACGAAAGTCTGATCAAGAATTACTAAGGTCGCTTGGGCCTTCGTAATTTGTTGGCTAGGCCAATCCAAAGTACCTTATTTGCGGAGGTTCGCATGACTGACCGGATGCTTCAGGGACTGAAGGTGCTGCTGGTTGGCTTGGCGCTGGTTACAATTTGCGCCGCCGAAGACCTGAGGCCCGCAACTGACTTGGGACCCGAGAGCATGGATCAACGCCCGGTCATCTTGCAACAAGCGCCGGGGCGTGTGCTATTAACCGGAAGAGCGGAAGCACTCAGCAACGGCGCGATCTCACGCGACGACTTTGACGGACTTGAGAGGACGCTAACCGACTACCAGGGCGCTTTTGAGTCCATGAGCCTTTCGGGAATCCAAAGAGTCTGGCCAGGGATCGACCGCCGCCGTGAGAAGGCGTTTCGGGGGGTATTCAAGTACATGCAGGGAACCTCATCCTCACCCCGGCTCGACCTGCAATGCACCGCCCCGGCGGTAGCAAATCTCAAGGCCGCCATCGAATGTCGCGAGGCCGTTACCTACCGTCAGAAGAACCTACACTTCACGACGGTCGGACCGGTGCGGATTTCGATTCTGCTGAAGAAAGAGTCTAACCTCTGGTTCGTTGAGAAGATGAAAGGATTGTGACGCGCGCCTCTTGCCCAGTGACCTAGCGCGATCCCGTAGTTATCGAGCGACGGCGGAGGCCGCGAGTTCGAGTCTCGTCGATCCCGCCATTCTTCTCGGAAGAATGGCGGGATTGTTTTGCTTGGAATTCGAAGTTTGCCCCATTCGCTAGGAGACATATCTGCTAACCGCAGCAGATATCGGGCACCGTAAGAAAAATAGTGAGATGTGGGCTACCAGCCCTAAGAACAAAAAGCCCGGATGTTCTCCGGGCGCGAAAAAAATGGTACGCGATCTCTCGTACAATGACGCGATGGCTCAACGGGCCCGCCAACGTAGCACAAACCAATCTTCTCCGACTATCTGCTCATCTTGCGGCGCACCATGCCGCCGATACCCATCAGCCCTGTGCCGAAGAGCATCAGGGTTACGGGCTCCGGCGTAGCGGTAATGCTCGCATCGGTGACAAATGCCGTTTGATCCCCAGTCGCCGTGCCGAGAAATTCCAACGTTGCCGGCCCGGTGGCGCCCGTGTACATGAAATTCAAATTCTCCAAGGTAAAGGGAGTGCCGCTGCTGAGAGCGTAAGTCCCAATCACAAGGCCGTTAATCTCAACCTCAACCGTCTGGTTGCCCATTCCGCCAATATAGCGTGAGCCAAGATAAAAGCTCAGGTCGTACGTGCGCCCGGTGGTGAATCCTGAGAGCGTCTGCGACACTGAGCCACCCTCTTGCAGAAATGCGGCTTGGGTGCCGGCTGGGAGTCCCGCGAACGATGGCGGATCGAAGGGATTACCGGCGGCTGACGTCACCAGTCCGTCCCCTGGCCCACCCGCCGTGACATACGACCCAAAGGTCCATCCGATTCCGCTGGCGACGTTAAGATCCTGAAATGGGCAGTTTCCCGATCCTGGGCCCTGGTACGTATATGAACCGCAATTGCCAGTTACGACCGAGAAGTTAGAGTTTGTTATTGAGATCGGGCCTGCGAAGGCTGAAGCCGCCAACAGTATCACGACGGTGAATGCGATAATTCTCAAAACATTTTTCATGCTGACTTCCCTCAAGTACCCAAATTCTTCAAGTGCGTTCTAGTTTCCGAATCCATGTCGCTGACAGCTTTGGCCAGCGACCCGGGAGACGGACTTCGCCTTTTGATTTATATATGCACTTGTATGGCCAATTTATTCCATGCGTAAGTCATTGATTCCATGGAAAAATATTTTAGTTCTAAGCGAGTACCGCAAGAGTTTGCAGACCTGAGTTCTACGGCGCTACCCAAAGGGCATGACCTGATGCTCGCCCGAAGCCATCAAAAAGCGAGCGCCCAGATCACTGACAATCCGGTTTCCGGGTGGGTAAGCAGTAGGCACCGCGCTCCAAGGTAGCCAAGTTCCCGCTCATTACTGCACGCAGCCTCTCTTCCTTAGCTGAAGAATGGCGGGTTTGTTCTGCCCAAAATTCGAAGTTTGCCCCATTCACTAGGAGACATATCTGCTAACCGCAGCAGATATGGGACACCGTAAGAAAAACAGTGAGATGTGGGCTACCAGCCGGGTCGAAGCTGCACCTTACGAGGTCGCATCGTCCTACTTCCCATTTCTTTTGTGACCATTGACTCCACAAGCGCATGAGCGGATGGCGTGGGATGCACGCTGCAACGGCGTGCATGCGTATCATGCATGGGCGTTCGGGCCGGGCGACGGCGGGGTCTACAGGCACAAGTCTGCCAGAGTTTAGCTCCTAAATAGAGCTTAGTCTTCCCCATGGAATCCAAGAACGATTATTGCTGACGACGATCAATATTGACCAGCTATCCAGCAGAGAGGGGCTGATACTTGAGGTCGAATGTCTTCCGGTCAAAGCGGAAACTCCGGAGAATAGCAAAGAGGAAACAAAATGTGGCAAGTCAAGAACGTAACTCCTTGGGTTCACAAGTTTGCAAAGCGTAGTCTGCTCCTTATTGGTACAACAACCTTGTTCGCATCGCTGGCCCTGGTGCCAACCGCCAGCGCACAAGTTGTCATCAGCGTAAATCCGCCCATGTGTCCCTACGGCTATTACGATTATTCACCGTATGGCTGCGCACCCAGTGGTTTTTATGGGCCGGGCTATTTCTACAATGGCATCTTCTTAGGCGTCGGCCCATGGGCTAGCTGGGGCTATAGCCATGGCTGGGGTGATCATCGCTTCCGTGGTGGTGGGGGAGGACGCTACGTCGCCAGAGGCGGAAACGGTGGTGGTGGGCGTGGATATCGCAGCGGCGGACGGTCATCGGCGGTAAGTAATAACCGCGGCAGCGGATCCCGCGGTGGCCGCCCCCAAGCCATGGCAGCGCGTAGTGGTGGCAGTTCTCGCGGTGGCGGTGGTGCATCCCATGCAGCGGCACGTGGTGGTGGCTCCCACGGTGGCGGTCATGCCAGCGGTGGTGGTGGTCATGCAAGTGGTGGTGGCGGTCATAGCGGCGGTGGACGCCGTTAGCTGTTGAACTCGGCGGAAAAGGAAACAAAGAGCGGCGGAGCATAACAGCTCTGCCGCTTTGCATTTCAGCATTGAAATTGTTTCTCCTCGTTATCGTGTCTTGGTTGCCATTCTGCTTGCCTGACGCTCGACCGTGCCGGGAGAATGCGGCGAGAGAAAAGATTTAGACTGCGTCCGTTTTGCTGGCGTCGTCGCTTTCTACTCGATTGCGCCCGTTCTGCTTGGCCCGGTACATTGCTGCATCGGCCCGCTGTATGAGGTCGAGAGGATCTTGTCCGGAGTGCCACTGGCATACGCCGATACTGGCGGTTGTCTTTACCTGTATGGGGGCAATCACGAAGGGTTCGCCGCCAATCTGCTGCCGTACGCGTTCGGCAACCTCCAGAGCTGCTTCGGTAGTGCAGTTGGGCAACACCACAAGGAATTCTTCGCCGCCATACCTGCCGACATGGTCGTACTCGCGCACCGTTTTGGAAATCTTCTCCGCCGTACTGCGCAGCACATCGTCACCAACTGCATGTCCGTAGCTGTCGTTGACCAGTTTGAATGAGTCCAGGTCGATAAAGAAGACGCTGAGGGGCGTCTGTAACCGTTTTGCACGGCCTAATTCCGTACCCAGCAGTTCGATGATTGCCCTGCGATTCCAAATGCGCACCAGGGGATCATGCGAGGCCTCGAATTCCAGGGCTTCCTGGGTCTCGACCAGCCCCTCCTGGCTGCGAATGATTCGTTCTCCCACGTGAAGCCGCGCTCGAAGTTCTGGCTCCTGTAACGGCTTGCAAAGGTAATCGTCTGCCCCAACTTCAAATCCCTTGAGTATGTCGCTTCGCTGATCGGAGGCACTCAATAAAATTGTGTACACGTAGCTTTGCTGGCGCGCACGGATCATTTCGCAAAGATCTTGTCCGCCGAGCCCCGGCATATAGCAATCCAGCACGGCCATCCGGGGTGGATCGTCGCTGTCCAGGATGCGTTGCGCTTCATAGCCATCGGAGGCAAGCACTACCTCGTAGCCCCACGACTCCAGCAACCTCTTCAACATCGTCCGGTACAGACCTGAGTCATCGGCGACGAGGAGCTTCATTGCTCATACCAGGAGTAGACCAGTCTCTTTCTGAAGTTAGTCAATGTTGGACAGATTGGATATACGCGCGTATGCCAGTCACACACACCAACAAAATCACCGCACTATGGAGGAACAAATAGTATCGAACCAAATCGGTTAGCCCTGCGGTGAGCAGGATCACCCACGCGAGTGATGACCTGGACCTGACCTGTATCCCGCTTGCCGCGCAGCCGTCGAGTGGCATCGTCTAATCCGTGGATCTCACGATCTCCAGAAGATCTTGCCTCGTCAAAACGCCATTTTCATTGATCCGTTTCACGATCTTTGCCAGGATGACCGGTGCCGCTTCCCGCGTGATACGAACCGGGGTGGGGCCGGGAGGGGAATTCTCAGTTTGCCGCGCAGTGGGCGATTCAGTTGTACTGACGCGGCTCACGATTTGTGCCAGCTTGTTTAGCTGCTCTGGCGTCGCTGCTACAAATTCCATCCCCATCCCTATCCCGAGGTCATTGGACACGACTTTCGCAGCAAGGTCCACCGAGATGTCGGCAATGGTAAGCCGAAGTTGAGCGTCGCTCCCGACGGGCAAGAGATGGACGATCTCGATATAGCAGCCAATTGTGCTTAAGTCATTCACTCTTCCCCATCCCCATCGGCTTCCTTGCTGCGATATCTCTGCAGCACCGGTGCATGAGAAGCGTTGGGATTGGCGGCGATTTACCTTCTCGGAACTCTCTGCCACAGAATCGTTTCCTCAGCGGTGTTTCCGCTCGTTGTATTGACAATGTACGATGTTTTGCAAGGGCAAAAACCTTACTTTCGCTCCAGCCGCTTGCCCAGGACCTCTTCTACGTCCTTTACCTTCCCCTCGAGCCTTCCGGTAGCTCCCTTGCGCTCGTCGATCGTGATGCTGGTCAACACGCGGGGCGCGAGCTCCAGCATTTTGCGGTGGCAGCGCATGATAACGTCCATCACCTGCTCCGCGTCGCCTTCAATGGCCGTGCTCATTGCGCCTAGCTTGTAGGAAAGCCCCGAGGCGTCCACTATTGCCAGCACTTCGGCCACCAGATTTTTCACGCCGCCCACGGTTCCCATGGGAACAACAGCAAAGCTTGCTAACATGATCCCTCCACTTCCACGGTACCACCGCTCATGCACTTGATTCATCTGAATACAATTGACGGCATCGGAGGATTCACCGGATTGGTTCACTTTGGGCTGTTAAATCGTAGTTTCGAAGCCGAGATTCTTGACGGCCCCTCGGTCCCGGAGGCCGCACGGGTCAGGGCCTATCAAGAGCTTCAGCGCACCCATCAATGGCTTGGCAACACGTCGGCGATTCTGCGCCTACTGCGGCGCGACCCGCTGCCGATTCGGCGCGTGCTGGATATTGGCTGCGGGCATGGCGCCCTTCTTCAGCGGGTCCGCCGCGAGTTGGGCACTGAGGTAGTGGGCTTCGATTTGCACGCAGCTCCTGCAGATGCGCCGGTCACCATACTCACCGGCGATGCGGTCAGCGACCCCCTGCCGCATGCCGATGTAGCGATTTCCGTATGCGTGGCGCATCATCTCACGGAGGCTGATCTCATTGGACTGATCCGGAACGTCTCGGGCTCCTGCCGTCGCTTCATCCTGCTGGATCTGGTCCGCCACTGGATGCCGCTGGCACTCTTTCGGACCTTTGTCGGTCCTGTGCTGGACGGTCTAAATGCGCATGACGGGGCCTTGTCCCTGCGCCGATCCTACACGCCGCGCGAGCTGCGCAGCGTAGTGGATAAAGCTCTGGAAGGTTCCAGCGGCAAAGTCCAACATAGCGTCAGCCCGTTCTACATCCGGCAGGTCGTAGATATTTCGTGGTGACATCAAAAATGACGGGTGCCCCACGTTCGCCTTCCTTTGGCTAACGTGGGATGCAACGCCGCTCACCCCGCAACGGTTGTTTTGCGGCGAAAAAGAGCCCCACCCTGTCCGCAAAGACAGCGGACAAGGGTAGGGCACCCAAGAGTAAATTTCTGTCGATCCCAGTGCCTACTTTTTTTCGGCCAGCAACGCGTTCACTTTTGCCATCACCTTGAAGGCATCGGCAACGTAAAGTACGTCGGCCTTGCCGCGCGCCCAACCACAGTTGGCATCCAGATTGATCGCGCGCCGCTCGTTGATGAAACGCCAGCCAACGACGTGCGGTTCCTCTCCATGGCAGCAGGTGGAAAGCCCCTTGGCATGGCGCGGGGTCGCGCCCGTTTGGCCGATCTGGTTCAAGTGGGTCATAAATTTCAGCACCGATTGATTCTCGCCGCCCTGGTCTACCAGAGACTTGCTGCTACCCAGCGACGCGCCGGTCAAGTGCAGGAAACCCAAAATCAGCGCCTCCGCCTCGGCTCCGTGAACCTGCCCGTCCGGCTGCTTCTTCGTCCATCCCGCACCCGCCACAAGCAAGATCTTGGCATCGGGACGAATCGTCTGCTCACCCTGGCTGGGGGCCCGGGTTCCGGTTACATTGGTACGCAGCGGCGGCAAAGTGACCGCAACCGGCTCCGGTTGCACTTGTCCGGCGGCGGCGCTGTAAGGCGCGCGCGTTCCGCCCTCAAGCAGCAGAAACCACGGACGCGTTTCGCGCCTCACCACGGCTTCCACGCGCTGGCGATAGAACGAACGCGACGCCGTGAGGCCGTCTCCCTTTGCCAGGGCCGTAATGTGCGTATCCGCAAAGCCTCCGAGCCGGTAGGCCACGCCGGGAATCACTCGAGCAAATCGCGAACTGGCCGGTGCGAATACCAGCGTTGGCTCCGCCGCACGGCACAGCGCTTCGCAGGCTGCTGCGTCGCTCGCATAACGTGCCTGTGCAAACGCCTCGCCCGATACGCTTAGCACCCGCGCGGACGCTCCTGCAAGCTGCTGCGCAGCCGCTTCGGTTTGCGCCCCCACGATTCCGATTACCAGGGTTGCGTCTAGCAGTCCGGCAAACTCCACGCCCGCAGCCACGGATTCCAGCGATGCCCCGGTCAGGGCTGCTCCGGATTCATCTACATGTGTCAATACCAGAATTTTTTCCATGGCTTACTCCTCGATCCATGCGACGATTTCGCGCGCGATTTCGTCTTCAGGCATATCTTTCACCAGGCGCGTCTCGCGCTTCTGTTTCGGCAGGCTTACGGAAATGTAGCTCAGCCCATTGGCATCGAGCTTTACGTTCTTCGCCTTCTGCAGGGCAGGCATGATCCCACGCATGTTTGCCATGCCAACTTGTGGACTATTGCGCGGTTCGGGGAGATTACCCGTCGCCCAGCCCAATACCGCCGGTGCGCCCGTGCAGACCGAAACCTGGTGCTTGCCGCCTTCCACGCGCTCCAGCACCTCGAACGATCCGTCTTCATTCACCGTGATCTGGTCCACGCCCTGGAACTGATCGGTTATCCCAAGCCGTTCGCCAGTGGTCTGCAGCGTTACGCCAGCTCCGCGTGAAGCCGACTCCCATCCGCCGAATAAAAGCAGATGTTCCCGATCGAGTCCGGGAATTGCCGCGATGGCCTCGGCCAGGGCCGCGGCAGTCGAGTGGGCATCGGTAAAGCCGCCGAGCGGGCCATCGATGGCCACCAACTCGAACGGAACCTTCTGCGCCACCGTCATCATTACCTGTTGAAGTTTTGCCTTCGGTCCCAGGCTCACTAGCCAGACCTTACTTCCTGGATGTTTGGCCGCGAGGTTTGCCGCCTCATACAGACCGGCAGCCGCCCACGGATCGAGGACTGCAGGCAGCATCATTTCATTTTTCAGTCCGGAACCGGCTGGCCCCGCAGCGGGTTCCAATGTCTGCAGCGGGTCAGGCACTATGCTGGCGCAGACCACGATGTGAAAACTATTTGCCATGTTTTGATTTTCCTATCAGTTCAGATCTATGAAACTTCGGGTGGCCCATTCAAGCCTTCCTTTGGCTTGAGTGGGAAAGCAACGCCCTCTGCCTCGTCCGTCTTTGGGTTGCTCTTACTCGGGTATTCAACTCAGCGTACACCTTCCGAGGAGCCGCTTGTATCGAAGCTGGATTGGTTAATTTTCCGCCGAGTGCAGTCCGCCCGCCCCTGCCCGGAACTCGATATTCGAGTTCTCACCGTCGGGCGATTGAGCGCAATTCCACAGGCACGCGCCGCAGTGAACGCATTTCTCGCGGTCGAACTTTGGCACCGCACCTTCGTCTTGCGTAATCGCCTGGCCCGAACACATTGCGATGCAGGTTCTGTCTTCACATGCACCGCACAATGCCGGATCGCGGAAGATCACGTGATCTGCGAAGCCGGCCACCGCCTGTACTTTTCCGCCCATCAGGAGCGCGTCCTGATGCGAGACCAGCAGTTTGCCGTCGTACTCGATCTCGGGCCAGCCGCAGGCGTTCATCAGCGCATCGTGCAGGGAAGTTCCTCCGGCGGCAGCCTCCTGCTTTGCTTTCTGCAACTGCTTGGGGTTCAGCCGCCGCGCGTAGAACTTCCGCACCGAATCAATCTGCTTGTAAGCCGGACGAATGTTTGCGCCCAACGACAGCTTTCCGTTGGTCATCCCGGCCAGGGCCATTCCGATCAGTCCGCGCACCACTCCCTGGTGGAACCCGTTGCGTGCTTCCTTTGCCGCCTGCGCGCCGCTCTCGACGAAGCTTGCACGCCGACGCCGCACATATGTGGCCTCAAGGTTTTCGGGGGTAAACTCCTTGCCTGCCCGCAGCAGTTCAACCACTGCCTCGGCCAGTTGAACGCCCGTCGCCCACGCTTCGTCCACGCCTGAGCCGGTCAGCATATTCGTGCTGCCACTGCCTTCGCCGATGCG
>Ga0302320_10016616_pt1 | contig 15012 bp, 10 predicted proteins | sample Bog_T0_3_FD_202130 | JGI IMG/M metagenome (GOLD analysis project Ga0302320, IMG submission 202130) | Peat permafrost microbial communities from Stordalen Mire near Abisko, Sweden - Bog_T0_3 | ecosystem: Environmental > Terrestrial > Soil > Wetlands > Peat | place: Sweden: Abisko, Stordalen Mire... | reverse complement strand
GTCACTGGTCACGACTCATTCGCCGTTTCTGGCAAGTTCATATAAACCAGAAGCTGCGATTTTCGTTCGGAACGACGCTGGGATTCTTGAAGCCAGCTTTCTGAGAACTGAACCTGTCGCTAGTATTCAGAAACACGCCATTCGTAACCTGTATCTGCGGAGTCGCGAAAGTCTATATTCCGCTTTGATGGGTTCAAGTGTCATCATCCCCGAGGGTGAATCTGATGCGCGTTGGTTGACACTATTGCAGAGAATGGTCGAATCAACCGCAGAAGAGGGTGTTGAGGGTTCGCTGAGCATTATTCCGACACTGGCTGCCAGTGTTGTCGATACTTTTGAAGAGATCTATCGCTTCCGACATGATGCCCTTCCGCTAATTGACGGAGACCCAGCAGGAGACTCATATAAGTCGAGATTGACCGCGCTGAACAGTCCGCCACAAAGGCTAGTCCAGTACGCTAACGAAACCGCTGTCGAAGGACTTGGCACATGGATTCTCGAACCATGCCTGTCAAACCCCGGTCCGGTACTGGCCGACTTGCTAACGGGCCAGCCTGCTACGTCGAAGAATCTGTTTAAGGCTATTTGCAAAGAGAAGAGCAACATCGAACTTCAGGAGAATCTGATATGGGAGGCATCAGCGAATGTCGTGTCACTTGAACGAGCCAAGTCCTTCGTCGACGACCTCTGCCGAATTGCCGCGGGTGAGAAGCCTACAAACAAAGGATGGGCAATTGCGAGAGAATCCCGCACAGACGTCTATACTGCAACTCACATATGCAAGCCATGAACGCAGTTCCGAAGCCAACCGTAATTACCGGCCCCGCAGGAACCGGAAAAACGACGCGCATGATGGAGCTTGTCGGGGCTCTTGCACCGACGGCGCTGAGTGATCTGGGCTACCAGAGCGTTTTGGTTATAACGCACATGCACGGCGCAAGGCGTAGGCTTGAAGGCTTGATTCATAAGGTGCATCCTGACCTCAATGTGACAGTGACAACCATTCACGCTTTTGCTCTGGGTCTTTTGAATCGATGGCGCTTGGCGTTAGATATAAGTTATCCCATAATGGCAACGGAGGACGCTGGTGGTTTATTGGAGAAGTATGGAGTTGTCTATGCAACGTTCGATGAGCTGATCTCTAAAGCTAAGGAACTATCTCAATTCTCTTCAGTGAAGAATTTCATCAGTTCGACATATCCATTGATCGTGATTGACGAAGTTCAGGATTGCTCGAAAGATGAACTGGAGTTAATCGACGCACTCACTTCATGCTCCCATTGCGTGTTAGCAGCGGATGAGTTTCAAGACCTGCTCGGCGGTGATGCCGGATGCGCGTTTGCAGGCTGGCTCGTATTGCGCAAGCATAAAGAATCTGTTAATCACGAAGAATTGGTCCTGCCGCGACGGACAAGTGATATAGGGATATTGGATGCAGCAAGAGCTCTGCGAACAAATGTGGCGGCTTCGGGCAGAAACATAGCAAAATTCTGGGCACCCAAGGAACCTTTGTTGGCTTGGAAGATTGTCGAACTGGTACTCTCAACGTCCGCGCGAGGACGAACTGTTGCTTTGATAGTCCCATCTTTACAAGGCGTTGATCGCATTGTTGATTCAGTGGATCGTCAGCTTGCGAAAAGGCTGAAGCGCAGTGGCAAGCTTAAGTGGCTGAGGACAACAAGTGCAGAATACGAGAAAGCTATTATTTACAAGGAATTGGGTATATGCACGATCCCGTCGAGTGAATGGAAGCCGCGGCCAGAGAGTTCGCTTAGCCCTTCGGGTTTGTTGATTCAAAACCGTGCAATTCGTTTGGCACAATTGAGAGGTGTTACAACCCTTACGATGGAATTTGTTGCAGGTGTCGTTCAGGGAACTTTGCATGCAAATAGGGCACATTCGACGAGATCGGGAAGATATGAGATAACTACCATTCACGGCGCGAAGAACCGCGAGTTTGATTACGTTTTTGTACTCTGGAATTATAAGGTCATAGGCACAGAAGAAAAACGACGCAGGTTGCTTTATAACGCAATCACAAGGGCGCGGGTGAGCTGCACGTTGCTCGTCCAGCGGGCAAAGGCTTCTGAGGTAATAAACGATTCTGTCTTGGGACTCTTAGGCGCAATTACCGCATTACCACAGAAAAAGGCGTCTGCAGCCAATAAGACGAGGAAGAAGTAGCTGCTATCAAGATCACAAACGCCCATTTCTACCTTCGCCCGACTCGGGGGAGGGGATGTGATCGAATTCGCCAACGGTATTCAGAAAGGGAAGAGGCCCAGCGGAGCAGCGCGAACTCCCTTTTGCCGGCGTCCCGGTTCAAGCGGACCATCGGCTGGACGCTTTGCGGAGCGATGTTGAAGCTGGCCGCAAGCCAGGGTATTGCTTCGAGCTCGACGCCAAACCAGTGCGCGAGAACCTACTCCGTGGATTTTCGGGTGAAGCGGCCGCACATGCTCCCCATCACCATAAAGGGGGCGAGCACAGCCCCTCTTGAATCGCGCCTTTGAATCATCCTGACGCTTGGGCGTTTCTCATCGCATCCAGCCGGATGCCGTTTCGACTTCGCCGATACAGGAACGCTAAGCAATTGTAAAAACATGACTTCGCGAACATCGATGGCTTCCTTGTGAGAGCCTTCACCTGGAAGCTATTCGAAATCGAAGTTCGAGGCGTCTCACTCTTTTCAGGCGAATACAAAGCGAATATAATATTGAACGAAGGATTTCTGGCTTTCGGTCTTTCCTGAATTCGGTATTGCTGTCATACTATGTTTTGCACAATAAGCGGTGCAGTGAGGAGCGTGCCAATGGCTATGGCCCCTTTACCGATCTCTAAAGCAACCGGCAGAAACGAGCAGCAGCGTGAGGGATCAAAAGAGCTTGAGACCCTGAATTTCAAAGTGCCTCCTGAATTCAAAAGAGCGTTTAAGGGATACGCGGCGAGTCAAGGCATGAGCATGGTCGAACTCCTTAGAGAAGGATTCGAGTTGGTTATGCAGAAGCGGAAAGCATAGCGACGTAGGCGCGCGGAAAGGAGGAGCGGTGCCGGAAACACTGGAAGGATGGGTTCGAGAGTTCGGAAAGCAGGCGTCCTCCGCGTCGCTCTTTGTCTCGCAGAAGAGGGAAATCGACTCGTACCCCGAGCTTGTGCCATATGCGCATTATCTCCGGCAGGCTTGGGCAGAGCTCGACCTGACCGCAGTCCTGTGCGTGGATGGGCGCCCAACGGTGTATCTCTGCGAGGGTAAGCGATTCTCTGCGGAGAAGAAACGTCAGATCCATCGCTTCGTTTGGAATCAAGCCCTGGTGCCGCTCGTCATCCTTGGAACACCAAATGCAATTGAGGTGCATAGCGCGGTACGCTTTCCTGAGCGCGAGCATTCAGACGATGGGCTCTTCGAGACAAGCTCTTCAAGCCTGATCTTGCAGCTTACTCGAATTGCCGAAACGCTGGAACTTTCGAACTTCGTTCGTTCCATCGAAACAGGGCAGTTTTTTCAGGATCACGCTGCGTTTTTCCCCTCGAATGAGACAGTTGATCGTTGTCTGTTGACGAACCTTATCGCTGCCGCGAGACGTTTAAAGGAGACCGGGTGGGAACTGTCGCAGGCGCACGCGCTATTGGGACGTGCTTTGTTCGTCTCATTTCTTCACGAACGTGAATTCATCCGTCCAGACTACTTCCCGGCTGGCACTACGAGTCTGCTCGACATCCTGACCCAGTCACGGGTTGAAGACGTTAAGCGGTTGCTCTACCGCGAGTTCTTTCCTCGGCTGAAGCGCGAATTTAATGGAACGATGTTCGACACGGCGCTCGCAGAAGAGGAGCGGAGAATCGGACGGGCACAACTATCCATTCTTGCCGACTTCCTGAGTAGGCAGGACATGGAATCAGGTCAATTGGCCCTGGGCTTCTGGGCGTATGACTTCCGGTACATTCCGGTCGAGATCATCAGTGCAATCTACGAAGAGTTCATGAAAGATGCGGACCTGGAAAGGAAGCGAATTGAGGGTGCATATTACACGCCCCGTCATCTCGCTGAAACGGCTCTTCACATTGCCCTGGAAAATCGTTACTCAGAATCGCAGCAGTGGCGGGTGCTTGATCCGGCCTGCGGTTCCGGCATCTTTCTGGTGGCGATGTTCAACCTGCTGGCGGAGCAATGGCTGCGCAGCAATTCGTCGACGCGGAAGCAGACAAAGGCACAAGCCTTGCTCCACATCCTGGAGACGCAGATTCGCGGTGTCGATCTTAATCCAGACGCCTGCCGGATCGCAGCATTCAGTCTGTATCTCGCGCTCTTCGAGAAATTGAAGCCAATGGACGTGGAGGAGTTCAAAGAACGCGTGCGCAAGGGACCTTTTCTGCCTGCGCTTCTCTGGGATGCGAATGCGTCTGATGACGTGACACCGGTGATTACGCGAGGAGACTTTCTCAAGGATGAACTTCCTGTCGGAAGTGAGTTCGACCTGGTTGTCGGGAACCCGCCATGGGAGAGTCGCGGGCAAGAACAGATTGCACTTCACTTCACGTTGCGGAGCGTTGAATTTCTCAAGGAAGGCGGCGTTGGTTGCCTGCTGCTTCCGTCTCCTGTCCTGGTGAATCGCAACGGCTCGCTCGACGTGTCATGGTTCCGGCGAGTAACTGTCGAGAAGATCGTGCAGCTCGCCGATTTTCGCTTCGTACTCTTCGAAGCAACGCATCCGTGCTTTATCATGCGGTTCCAGAAAAAGAAGCCCAGCCTCGATCATTTCATCTGCTATGAGACACCGAAGCTGAATCGTTTCGATAGGCGTCACGGTGTCATCGTTGTTGAGCCCGAGGACCAGAAGTTGGTGGCGGAGACCGACATTCTGGGGCAGGAGAACTTCGGCTCGCTGCAGATGATATGGAGTCGCAAATTCTGGGGCACACCGCGCGATGAGAGTTTCCTGCGCCGCCTGGACTTCTATCCCAGGCTTCATCAACTTGTGGGAACTCGGGGAAAGTCAAAACGCTGGCTGGGCGGCACCGGGTTACAGCCGAGCTTCGAGGGCCGGACCTATAAGGGCTATGAAGCCGTGACGAATCCATGGAACCTGAGTGATGCATTTCTCGATGCGAAATCTGACGGCATCCACCTCGTAGTGTTTGAAGATCAATTCACGACCTTGGGGAAGATGTTACGGTCACGTGGAGCGTCAACCAGCGAACTGTTGTACGCCAGAACCGCGAACAATTTTACCGCGCCTATGGTGCTTTACAGCAAAGGCTTCACCAAGTTTGCCTTTAGCCGGTATCCGGTGAAATTCTTCGATGGCTTGCGATCGATTACGGGACCGGAGAGTGATGCGGACCTGCTGCGTTTTCTAGTAGCTGTGCTTTCCTCGCGCCTCGCAAAATACATTGCATTTCATGCTGGATCGAACTTCGGTGTCGGGCGCGATCAATTCCACGTCTACGAGAGTCTGTCGCTTCCGTTCTTCTTACCTGACCACGATTTGGCAGTACCTCAGGCAAATGAGATTATCCGCGAGTGCTCAAGCATCGTGAAGGAAGTGGAACGGAAAGGCACAAGGATGCCTTCCTCGAACCGGCAATTGTTGGTGCAAGAGAGCGTCGCACGGTTAGAACCACTGGTCGAGTCATACTATGCGGTGTCAGACCTAGAGAAAATTCTCATTGAGGACACACTCGCCATTAGCCAGCCGAGCATTCATCGCAAAAATCTAGATGCGACAATTCCGTCACTGGTATTCCCTGACGCTGAGGCCCGGAAAGTCTATGCTAACCTGCTGTGCGATGTGCTGAATAGGAAGGTCCGCAAGCGCGGCATCAGGATTCATGCTGAGGGTCAGGTTTCGAAGTCTCTCAGCTTGATTCTGCTCACTGTGGTGTTCGGAAATGCACCCAAGGCTTACGAAGAGAAGCCTGGTGACGATGAATTGTGGCAGTCTCTCGACCGAATCAATGCCGCCGCAAAGCTGACCAACAGGTCGCTCAGCTATCTTCGCGGCTTCAGCTTTTTCGCTGGAGACCGTCTCTACAGCGTCAAGCCGGCAACCATGCGGAATTGGAGCAGGACGGCTGCGCTCAACGACGCGGATGCGATCTTCGAGTATCTGGCGGAGAAGCACGCATGAACGCATCCATCTCCGGGAACCTTGAGCCGCAGTTCAATCCCTTCGAAGAAACCCCTCTGGCGGAGATCATCCAGATGACGGCGATGGCGTGGACGCGCTTGAGGCAGCCAGGCAGGCGCGATCTTGAAGACAGCATCACGTTTAGATTGGCAGGGCGCATCGCAAACGACCCGCAGTTCGCCGACTCTCCTTACGATGTCGTTGCACAGTATTGGGAGCTGGGATTGAACGGCGAACTGTTGGGGCGCATTGATCTCCGCTTCAAACATCGGCATTCCAATCGCCTGTACTTCGCTTTCGAGGCGAAACGGCTGCATGTCACTTACCCCAAAGGCCGCTTCTCAACCGAGTACGCGACGTATACCGGTCCGGATGGGATGCTCGCCTTTGTGGATGAGTCCTATGCGAAGGGATTTGCAGCGGGCGGGATGCTCGGATACGTAATGGATGGCCAATCGCAGACTGCATTGGACGGTCTTGCATTGAACATCGATAAACGTAGAACAGAGCTGAAGTTGTCGCCGAACTCCGCTCTCGCCAAATCGAAACTTTCCCATGTTTTGCAGGGATGCCTTGACGGGATGTTTCTGAGTGAAACGTCCCACGATCTTCCGGATCATGCCTTGCGCCTCTTGCATCTGGTCGTACCCGTGAGCCAAACTCAGAACGCTCTCACCGCCACAGGACCCAGTTAATCATGATGGTGCAGAATGCGCGAATCAGAGCGATTGCTGGATTAGCAAATGAGAGCATTCAGCCGGAAAGCCAAGAGTAAGCCACATGATTTCTGCCGCTGCATATTTGCTCAGGGTGCCGGAAAACCGGCGCCAAATCCTCCTTCAAGAAGAAGGTCCTGGCAGATTCTCTGATGAAGAGATACCGGCGGGTGAACCCGTTCCACGATTTGACCACAGCAGGCGTGCCCCTCTTGTGGTCTTTGCATGTTTTGCCACAAACGCGATCACTCACATAGCGGATGGCCGCAAGGGCAATAGTGCCGGAAGAGGTCTCGTGGTTCTGAACATGAGGTCGATTGAGCCATTAGACCGCCCAATCCGGTTCAGCGAGCTCAGGAAGCGTGCTCCCTCCCGTATCCGAACGCACTTGGAGCGGGTTCTCTCCTCCGGCGGCAAGCTGCCGCCCAAGAGTCTAGGCGCTCTGATTGACATTCTGCTTAGCCTTCAGCCAGATCTCGCTGCCCGGCTTGGGCGCTTCTCGGAACGTCGAACTGAGATAATCTCCCGGTTGGCTCAAACCTCGCGAACCAATCTAGCTCTTCAAAAGGAGACACTCGCGACCGCACTACAGATTGCTGGACTTGGGGCCGACGAGTTGCTCAACTGGTCCCCCGAAACGGCCGAGCCGCGATCATTTCTGGAGGGACTGCCGCACGCATACGTCAGGGAGGACGCGGCAGTCATTTCTGATCTCTCCACCCTTCCAGGATTTGAAGCCATCAGGAGTCTCCAGTTTGCAGCAAAGGTCTTCCAAAACGCCTCGAATCCTTCCCTTCGCTTGACGGTCCTCATGGCCAATCGTCTGAGGCTTGAAGAGCAAACGGGTGCCGATCTGATCTACTACAACGAAACATACCGATCTTTCGTGCTCGTTCAGTACAAGTCGATGGAGCGGGGTTCCAAAGGCCCCGAATTCCGCTGGCAGGAGAACGACCAGCTTGCTGAGGAAATTGCGCGCATGGACGTCCTCTTGGAGGCACTTGCGAAGCTGCCACAGGATCAAAGCCCCACGAGTTTCCGTCTGCATCCTAACCCCTATTTCCTAAAGCTTTGTCCTAGAATCATCTTCAATCCCGATGATAAGGGCCTGTTCCCAGGAATGTACCTTCCTTTGGATTTGTGGAAATGCCTGGTTCGCGATCCGGCTACCGAAGGACCGCGCGGCGGCCGAGTTATCAGCTACAACAATGTGGGGCGGAAGCTGACCAATACAGAGTTTGTTACCCTTGTCGCCAATGCTTGGGTTGGAACGACTGTGCCGCAATCATCCTTGCTTGAAAAGGCAATCCGATCCGTAGTCGAGACGGGTAAAACCGTTACCTTTGCAATCAAACATCTGGATCAGCCGCCCGAATTCTATGGCTCAGATGCGATTGGTTCAAACGAACCGGCTGGCAATTTCTAGGGCAGATTTATGATCTTGCATGTCTCGTAACAGATGTTATCAGGCCCATCAACCCAAAAGATCATGGACTTCAGCTACGGCTTCGCGGTTGCGCGCAGTTCTTCATATCGATTGCGTGAGTTGTTGAACAGAACTCGATCGGAAGGCAGACTGTTGAGGAAATTCTCCGTGCCCGCAACCAAGGCGTCGGAGAAATTGTGAAGACCGAACGCAATCGTACTTCCTTCCATCCTTATCGTGCTGTTATCGGCATAGATCGATGCTTCGAATAAGTTCCAGTTATGAATCAGGCTCACGCGGAACACTGCATAGATCTTGTCCGCGTAAGGACGGTAGGTGTCTGGGAAATGGGCGGTAATGAATTTACCGTTTTTCTTTCCACGATAGCCGTATGAGGAGATCGCATCAAGAGCGCACATAAGGGCTATCGCCACGACGTGGCCACGAAATGCGAGTGTGCCATTGCTCTTTGTGATGTCTTCTATGACATTGCGCACTTCTCCCAAGATCGACTGTTCGAAAATCTGTTTCAACACTTCTATGAATTCATCATCGGTAAGCGTTGACGCGGCGGGCCAGGTGCTTGGCTGCCATGGAGCGAACATCCGGATACTCACGCCACCTACATAAGCTCCGGAAATCGGAGGAACTCGAGTGCTGTACATCGCTGTGAAGTCAAGTTGGTATTTCATGTGCGTTCTTCCTCAATAACACAATTCAACGCTGCCAGCGCAGGCTAGAAATGGACTTGAATTTACTCACACCCAACGCGCCACGCTCGTTTCTTGAAATCGAGCCAGGCTCTGCAAGCGCTGCCAGTACTTCCCTGCGCTCGGCTTCGTAAATGGACGTGGCATTAAAATTCTCATCGAGCAGTACCAAAAGAACACCATCGAAATCTTTCTTCACATCGATAGAGCCAAGCCTTTGGCCTGGTTTGCAGTCCTTCAGCAAACAGCGGCCCTTAATCTGTAATCGCCGCACCACGCCATCGACTGTCTCCGTTGCGTCGTAGCCTTCCTGCCTTGCAGGGGTGAGCTTGATCCCGAGTAGGCGGGATGCTTCGTATTCCGCAACCTCCCCCGTTATTCCCAAAGGCTTGCCCGTTAGGGCGCGGTACTGCTGTGCCAGAAGCTTAGCGTTGGCCAAGATCCTCATGACAGGATCGTCTTCCACCCATCCCTCCGGAATGCAGCTACCTTTCTGTCTCCCACTGGGCAATACGGAACCGTCCCAAACCTTTTCCTAATTGCCACAAGAACTGCCAGTGTCCGCATGATCCGTTCGATTCTTTCCGGCTATGAAATCTGAGTAGGTGATTCGCGAAGCTAAGTCTGCCTGTTTTGCCTCAACCTTCGCTCTTTCCCAATCGTGCTTGAGAAGGAGTGCGATCCGATCAGAGAACTACTGGAGCACCTTCTCGTCGAGCTGCTCCGACCGTGACATTGTGTCTATCGCATTGAGAATCGCAATGTCTTCCTCGTCGATAGGGTTGAGATTCAGGCTGAGGCTGAGTCGCTGCTCATTCAACAATGCGCCATTCTTCTGCGTTGCGGCCTTATGAACCGCGAGGGCCAATTCACGGATCTTGTCGCGCCATTTCGCGCGCTCCTTTGTAATGTTCTCAATCTGGATTACCCGCTTGCTGCTGCGTTCTGCAAACAGACCCGCGACCAGCGCCGAGACAACTGCCGAAGCGCTTACTGTTGTTGCGAAGGCTCCCCAGTCCACACGACCTCCTCACGCGCGTTGCCGATGGTTGTACTAGATCACGCTCTAATTGTCCTCTATTGAACGGCTTACAGGCAATTCATAAGAGTCCAGCCGAGGGTGATAGCAAGAAATCTCACCAGGCAGAGAGGAAGGCGCGCTGGATTCGCATTTAGAGAACTCGGCCAGGCTTCAGTTGCTTTCCATGCTGGATGGGCGTTTACGAGGACCGGTGAAGGAAGTATTTGCTGAGGAGGTCACAAAGCAATGGGGGACTGGATAAATGAGCGAAAATGGATCATCATGCAGACCCATTCGATTCGCGCGACCAGTAGAGACGGCGTAAACGTCGTGCGACTATTTCTTGAGCATCACGGTTGCACCTTTCAGGAAATCGGCCAGCAACATGATTTCGGCAAGGATGCTTACGTTGACCTTGCCGATGAAGCCGGAATCACGCCTCTTTGCGTTGCCCTACAGATCAAATCGGGCGCATCGTATCGGAATTCCAGGGGCAATTATGTTGTGCCCGTAGAGAATCATTCGGAGATCTGGCGACGGTCTACCGTGCCGGTATTCGGCATCGTTTATGACCCGGACGACTCGCAAATTCGATGGGTCGATCTGACCGGATACCTCCGGGCACATCCCGAGCAGTTGGGCGGGAGCATACCGGTTTCGGGCCGTCATACCCTCGATCAGCTAAGCTTGCGAGGAGCGTTCACTAACGCCGTGAGGGCGTATGCCGCACGCGGTGCGGGAGACCTCACACTTAATTTGCTTTCACCCGATCCGTATCAGACTGGCGCGGTTTACGACGCTTGGGCGCTCAGCCGATCGGACCCGAAATACCTGCTTATAATGCGCCGTTTCCTCTTGGACTTGCTCCCAGAATCCCTTCGTCGAGCCATCTGGCTTTTGTCTCATGTCGGTTCGCATCCAAATATATTCTGGACAAAGGACAACTGGATCAAACCAGAGAGTGAAATGCAATTACTGCCTTCGTTCCGGTGGTCACCGGAAGAGATTGCGCACATGCTAAGGGCGGTTGAACATACCGATTACGGAGGTGGTACACTCGGGGAGTGTCTTGACGTGCTGCTGTATGAAGATGCGAATGTCGTTTCTAAGCTGCACATTACAATAAAGATCCTGCTTAAAGACCTTGATGCCGCACAGGCAGTCAGAGCAGCGACGCTCGCGCTGACTCACTCGCGCGATCAACGTGAGCAACTCGCAATATTGATTAGAGATTACCCGACGCTTATGGGGCATGAGTGGTTCCAGGATATCGTGGCGTCCGTTCAAGAGGGCGGGAATCTTTCGTTTTACTAGGCTGACAACACGCGCGGGGCACCAGCGCTGCACACCCGCTTACCGCACACTTTCGCATTTTTCTACCAGTTGATCGTGTGGCCAACATTTAGTCCTGAAATGTGGGCCAGCATCCGGGATTCCGGTATCTGGCGTGTGCACCTGAGTTTCGGCCGGATCGGCGTGTTCTCGACCCTGATCGAGAACAGCTGGCAATCAAAACAACTAGACAACATATAGATAATATATCAGTAGTGTATTATACTTGCGTGTACCCTCATTTGGGCGAGGTGGAAATGCCACAGTTTCGGCCAATGCAGCAGTCCCTGTTCCCGGAACTGGCCGGTACGTTCCAGGAATCCGAATCCACCGCTACACTGAACCAGGAGGCACGACATGACTCCCATCGACGCATCGAGCACCATCCCCGGCAGCCCCGACTCCATTTTGGAGTTGATGCAACTCCCGGCCTTCCAGAACCTGCTCGCCAAGGTGGAGACGAACTTCTACCGGAACCGCCCCAAGGAAGCGGCAGAACTGGAATTGGAGGGGACGATTCGATTCACCCTTCAGGAACGCGCAGCCCAAGCTTGGGAGATTCTCAAGGAAGCCCGCTCGACGGGTCTTCCGATGGAGCAGGCCCAGGAGCTGATCTCCGAACTGGTCTTCCCGCCGCTGGAGTCAGACGGCAACTAATTCTGGAAAGCGATGCCAAAGCCCCCCAGTTGGACTTTGGCATCGCTTCAGACGACCAAGCCGAACCCGCGACACCCAAGCCAATTCTTCCGCCGGACCCTCTCCGCAACAGCCGGAACTTCCGCCTCAACAACGATGTGGCCTCGCATATCGCCGAGGGCGGGTCAAAAGCCCGCATTCAGAACAACCTCGACATCCTTGAACTCCTCAAGTCCATCCAGGCCGAGCAGCGCACTGCGACCACCGACGAACAGAATCGCATCGCGAAGTACATCGACTTCGGCGGATTGCGCGAGTTGTGGGATCAGGGCTACCGCTACTATGAGGAGCGCAACCGCCTTGCCGAAATCCTCACCGAGGAAGAAATCGATGCGGTCAAGGAAACGTCTCTCAACACGCACTACACAGCCATTGATGTCGTGGACCAGATGTGGGCGGCGGCAAACCGTCTAGGCTTCACCGGCGGGCGCATCCTCGAACCGGGCATGGGAGTCGGCAACTTCTTTGCGCGCATTCCCGATCAGCTTCTCCATGAGTCCGAACTCTTCGGAGTCGAAAAGAATCCCCTCAGCGGGGCGCTCGCCTCCATGCTGTATCCAGACGCAAAAATTCTCGTCCAGCCGTTCGAAGACACCCGGCTGCCGAACAACTCCTTCGATTTGATAATCGGTAACCCTCCATTCGCCGACATCAAGATCGCCGACCCTGAATACTCAGACCCCAAGCTCTCTCTTCACAACTATTTCCTCGTCAAGTCGCTCGACAAGCTCAAGCCGGGCGGGATTGCTGTCTGCATCAGCTCGCACTACACACTCGACTCTCTCGATGTGCGCGCCCGCCGCGCGATAGCCGCTAAGGCTGATCTCGTCGCCGCAATACGTTTGCCCGACGACACATTCCAGAAGAACGCCAACACTGCGGTAACTACTGACATTCTGTTTTTCCGCAAGCGGCTTCCCAACGAACCCCAGCCGGAACATTCGGGCTGGATAGACAGCGTTCCGCACGTGGTTCCGGGCTATGGCGACCCAGCAGCGGTCAACTACAACTCCTACTTCGACGAGCATCCTGAGATGGTTCTCGGAGTTCACAGTGCGGAAAGCCGGATGTATGGGCGGAAGGACTACACGCTCAAGCCCTTTGAAGGCGACACAAGCATCGTCGAACGTCTTCAGGCAGCTATCGAGACATTACCGGAAAACATCTTCACCCCTTACGATCCGTCTGTCTCCAAGGATTCACGGAATAGCCGAAACGCTTCTTCGCTTGTTCCTTCGCCAGATACCGTCAAGAATCGTTCGTACTTCATCGACGAAGGCACCGTCTGGTTCAACGACAACGGCGCCAGGACACCGCTTCCACGCGCATTGTCGAGTGGGCGCGTTCTCTTTCAACTGAAATCGTTGATTGCGCTCCGGGACACATTGAAGGAAGTCATCCGGCTTCAACTCCAATCCTCGAATGAAGGTCAGCTTGCGGAATGCCAGGAGCAGCTCCTACAGCACTACGAAAGCTACCGCGCGAACTTCGGCCCGCTCAACAATATCGGAACAGCAAAACTCTTTGAAGACGATCCCGAATATCCCCTGCTGACGGCGCTTGAAAACATCGACCCGGAAACATCGAAAATCTCTCTTGCCGACATCTTCACCAAGCGCACGATTCGACCCTACGAACCGCTGCGGGAGCTTCCCAGCGATCCGAAAGCCGCCATGCTCCAGGTTCTGGCCGAGTGCGGTCGTTTGGATACGGGCCTCATGTCTCGTCTCCTCGACAAACCGGAGCCAGAAGTTATTGGCCAGCTTGTCGCCGCCGAACTGATCTACAAGGAGCCGAACTCACAGCAATACCAGACAGCCGACGAGTACCTATCCGGCAACGTGCGCCAGAAGCTGAGGGACGCTCAAGGGGCCACGCTTCTCGACCCGGCGTATGAACGGAACGTAAAGGCGCTCGAATCTGTCCAGCCGGAGATCGTTCCGTTCATCGACATTGACGTGCGCCTTGGGCAGACCTGGGTTCCCACTGAGGTGTACATCGCGTTTCTCAACCGGCATCTGGCCGAGCAACGCCCAGCATCCGGCGACCGCGCACCGTCCATCACCAGAGACATCAATGGCCGGTGGAGCGTTGATCTGCCTTCCTGCTACAACACGTTCGAGCTGACTCACAAGTGGGCTGGCGGAGGAATGTCAGGCCACAAGCTCCTCGAATATGGACTCAATCTCCAGGAGCCTACCCTCTACGAGAACAACGCCGATGGTAAGCCGGTCATCGACACGGTACGAACCATCGCGGCGCGCGCCAGGCTGCGCGAAATCAAAGATGCTTTTACCGAATGGATCAAAGACGACAAGCAGGCCGACATTCATCCGCAGATCGAGCGCATCTACAATGAAACCTTCAACGCCAACCGACTCCGCATCTACGACGGCGGGCACCTATCGTTCCCAGGGCTGAATCCCACCATCAATCCGCGGCCATATCAGATGCGGGGAGCATGGCGCGTCATGGTCGAAGGCCGCGCTCTCCTCGATCACTTCGTGGGCTCCGGGAAATCCCTCTCCGTGATTATTGCCGGCATGGAGTCGCGCAGAATCGGAATCTCTCGCAAGAATCTCTATGTCGTCCCGAACAACATGATTCAACAATGGCGCGAGGAGTTCAAGAAAGCCTATCCTTCCGCCAACGTCCTTGCCGTTACCGAACGCGACTTCGATTCGCCACTCAGTCGCAAACGTCTCTTCAGCCGGGTCGCCACCAACGAATGGGATGCCGTTATCGTTCCCCATTCCCAGTTCGATATGCTTCCCATCTCGCCGGAGCGGGAAGCAAAGACTGTCAACGCTCAGATGCAAGAGATGAAAGACCTGCTGCGAGAAGGCTCTGAAAACGGTCGCACCAAAACCAGAGCGGAGAAGCGAACCACGCGCCAGATCGAGAACAAGATTCAGAAGTACAAGGAGAAGCTAAAAGAACTTTCACAGGGCCGGAAGGACGACACCATCTATTTCGACGATCT
>Ga0302320_10016614_pt1 | contig 15013 bp, 10 predicted proteins | sample Bog_T0_3_FD_202130 | JGI IMG/M metagenome (GOLD analysis project Ga0302320, IMG submission 202130) | Peat permafrost microbial communities from Stordalen Mire near Abisko, Sweden - Bog_T0_3 | ecosystem: Environmental > Terrestrial > Soil > Wetlands > Peat | place: Sweden: Abisko, Stordalen Mire... | reverse complement strand
CGGGCATCTTCGGCGGAGTCTTGGTGGCGACGAACACGCGCCCGCCCCGGCCCTTGAGCGCGCGCGCGATGAGCCGCTCGCTCCTCCCGTCGCCATAGCCGGCGGCGGTGTCGATGAAGTTCACGCCAAGGTCCAGGGCCCGGCCGAGGGCGGAAAGCGAGTCCGCCTCATTCTGCGGTCCCCAGCCGCCGCCGATGGCCCAGGCTCCGAATCCGATCTCGGACACGTTGAATCCCGATTTTCCCAGAAGGCGATGGTTCATGGTTTCGATTCCGCGGCGGCAAAGCTGCGCCAGCGCGAGAGGGGTAGGTTGGCGATGGCGATGATCACCAGCTGGCTGGCCACAAACGCGGACAACCACCGGAAGGCGGCCTCGGTGAAGCCGTAGCTGTGCAGGCCGACGCCCAGCATGTTTGTCCCGAACCAGCTCCAGCTGTTCACGATGTTGCCGAAGATCGCCAGGCACATCAGTCCCCGCTGCCGGATGATGCCGCCCCAGCGGGCATGCAGGATGAGCGCGTTCCAGAGCACGATCATCACCGCACCGTTTTCCTTGGGGTCCCAGCCCCAGAAGCGGCCCCAGGACTGGTCGGCCCATATCCCTCCGAGGACCGTGCCGACAAAGCTGAAGAGCGTGGCGAAGCAGACAATCCCGTAGACCATCTTGGCGAGCGCGTCGGCGGTGGCGCGGTCAAGGGATCTTGTGAACACCCCGCGTATCACGTAGATGAGGGCGAGGCACCCGGCCAGGAAAGTCGAGGCATAGCCCGTGGTCACGACCACCACGTGGGTGCCCAGCCAGAAGTTGGAGTCGAGGACGGCCCGCATCATCTCAAGCGTGTCGCCGTCCAGGGAGAGGTGAAGCGCGATGATCAGCGTGCTGAACCCGATCAGCCCGGCGGCCACGCTCGCGATCGCGTTCCTGTAGATGGCCTCGAGGACAAGGCAAAGGGCCACGGCCCCCCAACCCACGAACAGGGCCGAGGAGTAGAGGTTGGTGACAGGCGGCCTGCCCTCGAGCCACATGCGGGTTGCGATCCCGGCGGTGGCCACGACCCAGGCCAGGGCCGTGAGCCAGAAGGCGGAGCGCCCAAGGGCGTCGGGCCAGCGGAGCCAGGAGACGATGGCGAGCAGGAAGGCGAAAAGGTAGAGCACCATGCTCGAGGTGAACGGATCCGCCGCGTTGAACCGCGTCTCGGCGTCGGTCTTGGCCAGCTGCGGCCCGAGCCGCTTCTCGGTGTAGGCATTGTAACGGGCCAGCAGCTGGTTGAACTGGTCCGCGCGGCCCTGGCGCCAGGCGAAGCCGAGGCCCGCGTACGCGAGGGCGGTGGGATTCACCTCGCCGGTCTGGAAGGTCTCGAGGAGCGCCTGGCCTGTCGTGCGCCAGCCGTCGGCATCCTGTGAGCCGGGATCCGGTGGGATCGCCAGGACATTGGTCGCGCCCGCCAGCGCCACATAGCGCCCGCCAAGGCTTATCATGGCCTGGGCGGCCGCCTCGTCGCGGGGCCCGCCCGCCTGCTTCGCCCGCACCGCCGCGATGCCGGCCGGGAGCTGGCTCTGGAAGGCAAGCAGCTCGCCCAAAAAGTCCGGCGATGACGGATCCACGAGGGCGCTTTTCAGGCGTTCGTACAGCGCCAGGTTCTCCGCGAGCTGGATGACGGACCTTTGGAACGAGGTCCGGGCCGAATCGTCCACGGGTTCGGCCAGCTTGGCCTGGGCCTCGATCTCCGCTTCATGCGGCGCGATGTCCCGGTACGAAAACTGGCGGTACCGGGTGTTGATCATCCCGAGCGTCGCCTCGATCCGCTCCGCGCTCCCCTTGTAGCTGATCGCGAGGTTCTCGTCGTTCCTGCCGATGAGGGTGAGGAGATCCGGGTTCTCGATGGTGAACGTCGGATAGGTGTCGGCCCGCTCGGGTCGGAAGAACACGTCGAGCAGCCAGTCGTCGGGCGTCATCCCGCGGCCGTCGTCCGCGAGCAGGGGCCGGTTGCCGTCGGGAGTGGTGGGATGCTGGCTGCCGTGGAGGATGAGGAGGGAGCTGCGCGCCACGGTGTCCAGCGGCTTGAGGCGTCCGTTGGCGAGCACGGGCAGGCGGCCGAAACCCACGGTGTCGAATGCCCCGGGGTTGCGCGGAGCGACGAGCGTTGTCGCGACCCAGGCGACCGCGAGGCCGAGGACGAGAAAGGGGAGGAGCCGCTTCATGCCATTTGCCCCCGGGCCCCCGCTCCAACGCCGCGCCGGCGGAAGAAAGCGGAAAGGGTGATGCCGAACTGGACCAGCAGGCCGGCCGTGATGATTGCGCAGGAGATGTACGGGAGCCTCCAGCCGGGGTTGCGCACGACCTGCAGGATCGACGTATGGTCGTCATTCGCGAAGCTGGCCTGGTAGAAGGTGAGCCCAGCGGCCCGAAGGGGGTTGTTCATGTAGATCAACGCCTCGCGTTCACCCTGGCCCGGCATGGAAAGACGCACGCGGCTGGAGAAGTTCCTCGGGATGTCGGTTCCCGGATAGATGTCGTGGCTGAACTTGAGCAGCGTCACGGAAAAGGGAAGGTAGCGGCGCTGGAAGCGGAGCACGATCCTCCAGGAGCGCCCGGCGTAATCGAACCGCTGGGGCATCCCCAGCTCCGCCGAGACCAGCCAGGTGCCGAGCGATCCGTCGGGACCGTCGAGCTCGATGTAAGCGGCCGGCAGGTTCCGCTCGTCCTCCTTGGAGGTGGGGGGAAGCGGCGTCGCGATGACCTGCGGACCGAGTCCGGCCGTGGCAGGCGACGCCGGGGCGTTGGGGGCGTCGCGCCTCATCTGTACGGCAGCGTTGGGAAAATAGGCCTTGGGAAGGACCCGAAAAGGCAGGGCAGGGTGCTGCACGGGGTCGCCGGCGGCCAGGAACTCCTCGGGGATCGCGACCACCCGGTCGACCTTCGGGTCCGTCTCGTCGATCACCGCGAGTTCGCATGCCCGGTCGCTTTCGGAGTAGTTCTTGGTTCCGCCCTCGTCGAGGCTGAGCTGGTATTCCCGCTGCCACAGGCTGGTGAGGAACCCGCCGACGAGGAGCATGATCAGGCCGAGATGCGTCAGCCAGATCCCGGACTTTTTCCACGTGAGCCGAAAGCGGTAGCAGTGCGCGGCGATCAGGTTGACGAAGAGGAACCCTCCGAGGAGGTATCCTCCTGGGAAGACGGGCAGGAGGAAGTCCGTGCCGGGCAGCTTTTCGGTCACAAAAACGCAGTAAAAGAATCTCTGCTGGACGCCCCACACCCCCAGGTCCGACTGGCAAAGGGTCGCCCAGAAGATGAGCGCGATGCCCAGCGCGAGCAGGCCGATCGTGAGCCTCAGCGAGACGAAAAAGTCGCGGAACTGGCGGAGGACGTCCTTCATGGTCCCGCGGCGGGTTTCACGGTCCTGAGGAACGCAAGGAACGCCGCCCGCTGCCCCGCGACGAGCGCGTCCGGGCCGGTCAGCTTGAAAAACCAGGTGCCGTCGCCGAAAGGAACTATCGCCCCGAGCAGCCGCTTGGATCCCTCTCCGGCCTCGAGGTCGACAATGACGAAATCAAGGCCGTTGGAATCGAGTCTGCCTGTCGACGATTGCAGGTCGGCGTCGCCGATCGGCGCGAGGCCGACCTGGCCCCGCCAGCGGTTCACGTTCGCAAGCTCCCCGCCCACGTTGCCGGGGAATGCGGTGATGGAAAGGTCCCCCGAAGCCCCGTCGGCGCCGGGCACGGAATAGCTGCCCTTGCGCATGGCCGAGGGTGGTTTGGCGACCCATTGCGCCGGGGCAGTCCATGCCAGCGCCGGTCCGGCCGCGGTGGGCACGGCGGTGTCGGCCATGCCGGTCGGGGGCTGGCCGGCATTCCCGATGGCCCCCGGCATTTCCGGATCCTTTTCCCTGGGGACGGTATAATAGGAGATCCTGGCGTCGCGGCATGCGGGCACGAGCGCCGACACCGCAATCAGCGCGAGAGCCGCAGGAAGATGTTGGCGAGCGCCCATGGGTACCCGGTAGATCGCATCAATTCCCGAAAACATCAACCCCCTGTTTGAAGGGGGCTGTCCCGTCCCCGGGGGATCACTGTGCCTCGCCGGGCTCGGCCGCGAACACGCTGTAGCTGTGGGGGAGAAGATGCACCGTGAATTCGCGGCGTTCGGGGCCGGTCTCGGCCGGCCGCCTCATGGCTGCGCGCCGGGGGGGCAGCCTCCCGGTGACCAGCTGGCCCGTCACGAGATCGCGCAGGCGCCCGAACCGGGCATCCACGGAAATCCGCACGTCCGACTCCTGGGGCAGGTAGGACTGCGCGATGAACGTGTTGTTGTCGTAGGCAAAGAGGGCGACCCGCGAAGGGCCGTCGAGCCGTACGGGAAAGTACTGCATCAGGTAGTTCTTGATCTCGGAGACCGCGGCCGGAGGAATGCGGTACAGGTCCGAGAAATTCTCGGGGATCGTGAGCACGTAGAGCACTCCCTTGGAGTACTTTTCCATGAGCAGCATGGGGAACCCCGTGCCGTTCGCCACGCCGCGCACCAGCGGCCAGGTCTCGTTGGTCAGGAACCGGATCTCGGGGATGAGCACCGGCGCATTTTCGGCGGGTCCGCCCAGCTCGGCCCCGTTTCCGGCGCCGAACGCCCCCCAATAATCCTGCACGGCGACCTTGTGGTCGGTGTATTCCAGCTCGGCGATGTCCTCGATGCCCCGGCCCTTGAGGGCCCGGAGCAGGCCCGAGGTGATCATCACGGATTTGCCGGCCGTGAGCTGGCCCTTGATCTTTTCGACGATGGCGGGATCAAACTTGGCTGACTCGGTCAGGAGGACGATCCGGGCGTCGGTCGGGAACTCGGGGTGGAGATCGATCGGGATCCCGATCATCCCGAGATAATTGTGCAGGAAGTCCTCGCCGGTCGACTGGTAGGGCTTGTAGGAGGCGATGCCGATCGGCGCGCCAAGTTTTCCCAGGAAGGCGTCGACCTGCTCGAGGGAGTAGCCGGCGACGCGCGCCATGGTGGGTTCGGGGCCCCGCCCGGCGGGCTGGATGAAGTACGGGGGCCGGATCTGCGACCAGTCAAAGCTCGTGGGCAGCCCCTGCCAAGCTGCCCGTTCGCCCGGCTGCACCGGCTGGAGCATGGCGTTCCACTCGAACAGCATGATTTCAGGCGGCTTGGCGAACAGGGTGTCCCAGAGCTGTTCGGCGTACCGGTCGATGTAGCGTATGTCGTAGGTGTCGACCCAGCCCCCCCCGTTCCTGCCCGGGGCGATGTTATCGAAGTAACGGAGGATCTGGTAACTCTCGTAGGGCTGGAGGTGCTGGTCGGTGACGACGGGCTCCCTTGTCTCCGTGCCGGTGTAAATGCCGTCAAAGATCCGGGGCTCCTTGTCGAGGTCGTACCCCAGCCCCTGGAAATGCTCGTACCAGTTGGGGAACTTGATGATGATCCTCACGGCGGGGTTTGCGGCCCTGGCCGGCTTCACGAGCAGGTCTTCGGCCACCTCGTCCATCAGGTCCAGGCGGAACTGCGTCCAGGACCGGGTCCCCTTGGCCGCGATGTCGGAATCGGTCTTGGTGTTGACGAAGAAAAAGTCGTCGAGGATGATCTCGTCAAAGTGCCGGGCGGTGAGCGCCACCACGGTCCTGACATAGTCCCTGTCGGCGGGATCGGTGTACGAAAAGGACTGGAACTGGCCGCCGCCGCCGGAGGACATCGCCATTCCGCCCGCGACGCGCACGCCGTGGTCCAGGAAGAACTTTTTCACCTGCTCGAGGAGCTGTTCGTCGGCGACCTGATGGCTCCTGTACGATTCGATGTAGACCTTGTCGACCTTCAGCTGGCGGCTGATCGTGTTCCAGTCCGACTGGAGCACCTGAGGGTCGCTGAACGTCTTGACGACGCCGACGGGGATGTAGATCGCGGTGGAGAAATTCTGGTAGCGGCCTGCGGCCCGGGTTGCCGGGAGCAGGGCGCCTGCCGTTGAAATGGCCAGGAGCGCCAGGAGGAGGCGGGGTGGGGTGGGCATGGGGTGGCCGGAAGTGTGGACATTTTACGCGGTCCCGCAAGCGGCTCCGTAGCTTTGGGGCTTCGCCCCAGAAAAGGGGCCCCCCTCCTGCGGCAATAGTGCCTCTCGAGTGGAAGAGCCAAGTCGCTGCGGGCTGTCCCGCCTGCATTCGAGGGCGCGTGTTCGCCAAAAGGCGCGGGAACGGCGGGTCAGGACCGATCTGCGGCCGACCCGCTAAATAACACGAATTGCGTCGATCGATTGTCCAGAGTCTTCAGCCCTGCTATCCGCACCACCGAAAGAAATCTTCATTCAAATTAGGACACTACCTCTTCCGCCGGACGCTTGACACAACAGCGCCGAGAGACCATTCCAGTGACCCCTTGCACATGTTGCAAGAGGTCCGAACCGTCGCACCCATGCGCCCGATTCGGTCTATCTTATTCCAGTTCAATATCTAGCGTATCTTAACTCTCATTTCCATGTCCCAAAGCGATATCCTCCTGCTCAAACCCGTCGAAGGCCTCGGCGGCGAGGGCGATCAAGTCAGGGTTCGCGCCGGCTACGCGCGCAACTTTCTGCTGCCGCGGGGCGTCGCGGTCCCGTTGACCCAGGCCAACCGGAAGCAGGTTGAGGCCCTCAAGAAGCGCCGCGCCGAGCGGGAAACCCAGGAACTCTCCGGCGCGCAGGCCCTCGCCGACAAGCTCGGCAAGGTGAGCCTGGCCTTCGCGGTGAAGACCGGAGAGGGCGGCAAGGCCTTCGGAGCCGTCACCTCGGTGGACATCCATGACCGCCTCGTCGCCGCGGGCTTCGAGATCGACCGCAAGCGCATCCATCTTTTCACCCCGGTGAAGACCCTCGGCAAGCACACGGTGAAGATCAAGCTGCACGCCGATGTGACCGTGGAGCTTCCCTTCGACGTGGTTTCGGAGAATCCGATCGAGCCGGTGGCGGAGGAGAAGGCCCCCGCGAAGAAGTCCGAGATCAAGAAGTAGTCTCGGGGCCGCAGGCATCGACGCGGAGGCCGCCGCAATTCGCTTCCCCGACAATTCAGCATGGCCGAAGAAGCTCCCCCCTGGATCCGGCGTTCCGAGACGCCGGTCGCGGCCCGAGTGCTGCCGCACAGCCTGGAGGCCGAAAACTACCTCCTGGGGTGCTGCCTTCTCGACGGCGCGGATTCGATAGCCCGGTGCCTCGAGGCAAAGCTGCCCGCCGAGGCGTTCACGTCGGCCGCCAACCGGGTGATCTATGAGAAGCTGGTCGAGCTTTACCAGAAGAGCCCGCCGGTGGACATCGCAGTCCTCGCCGAGGAGCTGAAGACCGGCCGGCAGCTGGAGGCCGTGGGCGGATACGCCTATCTCACCCAGATCAGCGGGAGCATTCCCACGACCGCCCAGGCCCAGTACTTTCTCGACAAGGTCCGGGAGCTCCACCTGCTGCGCGAATTGATCAGGGTGGCCACCAAGGCGGTGGAGGACTGCTTCAATTACAGCGGCGGCCTGGCGGAGTTCATCGACCAGGTCGAACAGAACGTCTTCCGCGTGACCCAGGACCGGATTTCGGACTCCGCGAAATCCATGAAGGACACGACCCGGGAGGCCATGAGCGTCATCAACAAGATGATGATGCGCAAGGGCGAGTTCACAGGCGTGCCCTCCGGGTTCAAGGACCTCGACACCCTCACCTGGGGATTCCAGAAGCAGGAAATGATCGTGCTGGCCGCCCGTCCGGGCATGGGCAAGACGTCGCTCGCGCTCAATTTTGCCGAATCGGCCGCGGTGCCCAAGCGCGGCGAACCCGTCCCGACCCTCATCTTTTCGCTCGAAATGAGCGCAGCCCAGCTGGCGATGCGCATGCTGTGCTCCAGGGCCAACGTGGACATGCGCCGGCTGCGCGACGGGGTGGTCTCGAAAACGGGCGAGGAGCTGCAGCAACTGCTCGACGCAGCCAACGAATTCGCCAAGGCTCCCATCTTCATCGACGATTCCAGCCACCTCTCCATCATGGAGCTTAGGGCAAAGGCCCGCCGACTCCATGCCCGCCACAAGCTCGGGCTCATCATTGTGGATTATCTTCAGCTGCTCAGCCCGACCGACGCCCAGGTGCCCCGGGAACAGCAGGTCGCCGAGGCTTCCCGCGGATTAAAGGCGCTGGCGAAGGAACTCGACCTCCCCGTTGTTGTATTAAGTCAGCTTAACCGGTCCCCAGAAAAGGAAAACCGCACCCCTAGACTCGCAGATTTGAGGGAATCCGGATCTATCGAACAAGACGCCGACGTGGTCCTCATGCTTACCCGCACCATAAGGGATGCCGACGACGGCAACCCCCCCCCGGAAGACGCCCCAACCGAGTTAATCGTTGCCAAGCAACGAAACGGCCCGGTAGGAGATCTGAGGCTAACGTTCCTTCGCCATATCACACGCTTTGAAAACTACACCCAGTAACCCCTTGCTCCGGCTCGCTAAACTGTTGGTTGCCGTGTGTTTGTTTCCATTTGCGGGGTTGGCCCCACTCCGCGCCCAGGTGGCGGATGCGTCCGGGTCGCAGGCTGTCGAACCGACCTACCGTGTCGGGACCATCACGGTCAAGTTTGTCGGAACGGCGAACGTCAACGAACAGGTGGTCCGCGCCAACATCCAGGTGCACGAGGGGGGGGATTTCACCGACTCGATGCTCGATCGGGACATCCGCAACCTCTACCAGACCGGCTTGTTCGAGTTCATCCAGTTCAAGCGCCAGGCCGTCGACGAGCACGTCTTCAACCTGGTGATCGAGGTGACTCCAAAGTTCAGGGTGCTCGCCGTCCGATTTGAGGGGAACAAGAAGGAGAGGACGGCCCGCCTGGAGAAGGAGACCAAGACCCGGCCGAACACTGCACTGGACGAGCGCCAGGTGAAGGAGGACTCCGAGAAGATCCGGGAGTATTACCAGAAGGAGGGCTACAACCAGGTGTCGGTGACCTACAAGATAGAGCGCGATCGCGCCTCGGGCTTCGGCAACATCGTCTTCAGGATCGTCGAGGGCCCGCGGGTCAAGATCCGGGAAGTGCGCTTTGTCGGCAACGCCCATATCAAGTCCAAGGCCCTGAAGGGCGAAATGGAGACCAAGAAGTGGTGGTTCCTCTCGTGGCTCATGGGAACCGGACGCTTCAAGGATGACGACTTTTCGGACGATCTGGACAAACTCCGCGATTACTACCGGGAGCATGGCTACCTGGATGTCGACATCCCCGAGGACAAGGTGGTCTTCGAGTACCCCAAGCCGGAGAGGCTCATCCTGATCATCCATGTCTCCGAGGGCCGCCAATACCATATCGGAAGGATCTCCTTCTCCGGCAACAGGCTGCATTCCTCGGTCCTCCTGAGGAGGGTGGTCCGGCAGAAGAGCGGAGCGGTGTTCGCGCCCTCCCTGCTCGATGCCGACGCCCAGCGCCTCGAGGACTATTACGGCAAGGACGGATACCTCGACACACGGGTCCAGCTCGTCCGGCAGCCGAACATATCCACGGGCAACATCGACATCCAGTACAAGGTCACCGAGAGCGACAAGTACAACGTCGAATCGATCGTCATCGAGGGCAACGTCAAGACCAAGAGCATCGTCATCGTGCGCGAGCTGGTGCTCGGCCCGGGCGACGTCTTTGACACGGTCAGGATGAAGATCAGCAAGCTGCGGCTCGAGAACACCCGGTTTTTTGACGACGTCGAGACCGGATCCCAGGACACGAACATCCCCGGCCGCAGGAACCTGCGCGTCTCGGTCAAGGAGGGGCGCACCGGGAGCCTCACCTTTGGCGTGGGGTACAGCACGCTCGAGCGGACGACGGCCTATGTGGAGCTGTCCCAGTCCAATTTCGACCTGTTCAACGCCCGGTCCCTGTTCCAGGGAGACGGCGAAAAGTTCAGGATACGCCTGCAGGTCGGCTCCGTCTCCAACGAGGCGCTGATCAACTATGAGAAGCCGTGGCTCTTCGAGAGGAACCTGACGCTTGGCTTCAGCATCTACCGCCAGGTATCCGAATATATCAGCAACTACTACAGCCAGGTGAACCTCGGCGCCCAGGTCTACCTCCGCAAGCACCTGTTCGAACTGATCGACGCGCAGCTCTCCTACACCTACCAGGTGATCGAGATCCGGGACGTGTCGGCGTCGGCGTCAAGTGTCATCCAGTCGGCCCAGGGCAACAACAACGAATCCAGCGTCAGCCTCCAGCTCCAGCGCGACACCCGCGACAAGATCCTCAACACGACGACCGGAAACAGCATCATCCTGAACACGTCGCTGGCGGGCGGACCCTTTGGCGGGGAGAACAACTACTACAGCGTCGAATTCCGCGGCTCCCAGTTCTTCGAGCTCTTCAAGGCCCAGCAGCAGGTGATCTCGCTCATCGCCCGGGGCGGCGTCAAGTTCACGTACGGAAACACCCGCGCGCTGCCCTACTACGACGGCTGGTACCTCGGCGGCCCCGACGACCTCCGGGGTTTCGCCTTCCACGAGGTGAGCCCCCGTGACCAGTACGGCGAGCCGATCGGCGGCAAGACCTACGCCCTCTACTCCGTCGAGTACTCGCTCGACATCGTCAGCCCCATCCGCTTTGCGGCGTTCTACGATGCCGGCTTTGTGAACAGCGGGTCGCTGGACTTCAGCCCGCACAACCTGAGCGACGACCTCGGCGTCGGCGTGCGCCTGTTCGTCATGGGAGCCCCGCTCGATCTGGACTACGGGATACCCCTGAGGGGCCAGCCGCTCAGCAAGCAGGGCGGCCAGTTCAATTTTTCCTTTGGCACGCGCTTCTGATTCTGCTCCATTCCGACCCTTCCCCCCACCCACAACCCTCCATGAAAAAAATTCTGCAGTCCCTTTCCATCATCGCCGCGTTTGGCGCAGCGGCCCTCGCGGCCCACGCCCAGTCGGCGCCCAAGATCCTCTTTGTCGACATGCAGAAACTCTATGACGGGCACTACCGCACCGTTGTGGAGCAGGCAAAGCTGCGGGCCGACGAGCAGAAGGCCCAGGCCGAGCTGGACCGCATGGTCAAGGAGAGGGACGCCCTTGTCGCACAATACAAGGAGCTCGAGGAGCAGTCGGGCAACCCGACGGCGACCGCCGAGGCAAAGGCCAAGGCCCAGAGCGACGCCCAGGCGATGATCCCCGAGATCAACGCGAAGGAGGGCGATCTCGCCAAGTTCCAGGAGGCCGTGGGCCGCGAGCTCCAGTCGCGAGGCCAGCAGTTCCACAGCCAGCTGATCGAGGAGATCTCCAAGATCGCCGCCGACATCGCCAAGCAGCAGGGTGCGACCCTCCTGCTCGACAAGTCGGGCCCATCCCTCATAGGCGTACCGGCGGTCGTCTACTCAGACCCCTCCGCCGACATCACCGACGCCGTTGCCGCCGAAATCAACAAGACGCGCCCGGCCCCCGCGGCACCCTCCGCCTCCGCCCCGGCTGTGGATGCGCCCGCCAAGAACTGAGCGAACCCTCCGTTCCCGCCTTTCCAAGGCCCCGCTCCCCCGAGCGGGGCCTTTTTGCGACATTGCGCACCGCCGCAAAATTTCCTAGCTCCAGTCATGCAGATTTCATTCTCCGCGGCTGAAATTGCCGCGGTCGTCCGCCCCGTCCATGAGAGGGGCGCCACGACGGAGACCATCCGCGGAATAGCGGCCCTGGCGGGGGCCGGGCCCGGCGACCTCTCCTTCCTGGGCAACGCAAAGTACCGCTCCCAGGTGGCGGCGACGAAAGCCTCCGTGGTGCTCCTGCCGGTGGATTTTCCCGGGGAGCCGGGGCCCAACCAGGCCTTCCTTTTCGTGGACAACCCATCGGTGGCCCTCGCCACGGTTTGTTCGCGAATAGAGCGGGCGCTGTGGCCCAAGCCGGCGCCCGGCGTGCACCCCACCGCCTGGATCGCGCCGGGCGCCACGGTGGCGGCCGACGCAACCGTGGGTCCCCTCTGCGTGGTGGAGGCAGGCGCCTCGGTGGGGCCGCGTTCCCATCTCCAGGCGCAGGTGTTCGTCGGGCGGGGTGCCCGCATTGGGGACGACTGCTGGCTCATGCAGGGTGCCGCAGTATCGTCGGAATGCATTCTCGGCAACCGCGTGCGCCTCCAGCCGGGCGCGATCGTGGGTTCCGACGGTTTCGGCTATGAGTTTGTCGCGGGCCGCCACGAGAAGATCCCGCAGGTGGGCACCGTCGAGGTCGGCGATGACGTCGAGATAGGGGCGAACTCCACGGTGGACAGGGCTCGCTTCAGCCGGACCGCAATCGGCGAGGGCACGAAGATCGACAATCTGGTTCAGGTAGGGCACAACGTCACCATAGGCCGGCACTGCATCATCTGCGCCCAGGCCGGAATTTCGGGGAGCACAACGCTCGAGGACTATGTCGTCCTGGGGGGGCAGGCGGGTCTGGCGGGCCATCTGAAGCTTGGCCGCGGGGCCAAGGTGGGCGCCCAAACGGGAGTCGCCCGGGATGTGCCTCCGGGAGAGTCCCAATTCGGGACCCCATCCCTGCCGCTGATGCTCGAACAGAGGCTGTCGGTGCTGCGCAACCGCCTTCCGGAGCTTTTCAAGCGGGTTCGCGCCCTCGAGGATCTGGCGGGAGCCGAAGGGCGCCGCAAAAAGTCCTGAGTTCTGGCACAACCGCGGCCGGTTTGCCGCGTTAAGCGGGCTGTTGGGCTTGATGGAACGCCCAATCCGCGCCACCTTTCAGCCCTTATAGCCCCAACCATGAACAGATTGTCCCTGCACAAGGCCGTCCTAGCCACGGCGCTTCTGGCCGGATTAGCGGGCTGCCGGGCCCAGAAGACCCTGGTTCCGCCGGCGGTGATCGTGGTCGCCGGGCAGGTGGAGTCCCGCGACACGCCCATTTACCTCGACGGCATTGGCACCGTGCAGGCGTACAACACCGTGACCCTCCACACGCAGGTGAACGGGGTCCTCCAGAAGGTGGCGTTCAGGGAGGGGCAATCCGTGAAGGCCGGCGACCTTCTCGCGGTCGTCGATCCCCGTCCCTACCAGGCGCAACTCGACCAGGCCAAGGCGAAGAAGGCCGAGGATGAGGCCCAGCTCTCCAATGCCACCGTCACCTATGGCCGGAATTTCACGCTCCTGCAGAAGGGGCTCATCGACCAGCAGACCGTCGACACCGAGAAGGCAAGCGTGGACCAGTTCCAGGCCACGGTTCAGGCCGACGAGGCGGCGATCGAGCAGAGCGCCGTGCAGTTGGGCTTTTGCAACATAGTCTCCCCCATCGACGGGCGCACCGGCATCCGGCTTGTGGACCAGGGAAACCTTGTCCAGACCAGCGACGCGGGCGGCATCGTCGTGGTCACCCAGCTCAAACCCATCTCGATCGTCTTTACGCTGCCGCAGCAGGACTGGCCGCAGATCCAGCGCCTGATGTCGGCGGGCGCCAGGCTTGCCGTGCTGGCCATGGGCGACGCCCCGGCGCCGCTCGACCGCGGAGCCCTTGAGGTGGTCGACAATGAGATCGACCCGGCGACGGGCACCATCCGCCTCAAGGCCACGTTTCCCAACGCCAGGCTGGCGCTGTGGCCCGGGCAGTTCGTGAATGTGCGGCTCCTCGTCGAGACGCGCAAAGGCGGCCTGGTGGTGCCTTCCAGCGTCATCCAGCGCGGCCCCCAGGGATCCTACGCCTTTGTCATCCAGGCGGACTCGACGGTGAAGGCCGCTCCGGTACAGGTGGCCCAGATCGACGCCGGCTATGCCCTCATCGACAAGGGACTCTCCGCCGGGGACCGGGTCGTGGTCGACGGCCAGTACAAGCTCCAGGACGGCAGCAAAGTGGCGCCGGCGCCCCCTCCCGCAGCCCCGGTTCCCCGGCCGGCGGCAAATTGAGCCGGGCAGAGCCCCGCCAGACGGCCGCCGCGCCAGCCCATGAACGTATCCGAAATCTTCATCCGCCGGCCGATAGCGACTTCGCTGCTGATGGTCGGCGTGATCCTGCTCGGGCTGCTGGGCTATGCGCTGCTGCCCATCTCGGCGCTCCCCAATGTCGACTTTCCAACGATCCAGGTGACGACCCAGCTGCCCGGGGCGGCCCCGGACGTGATGGCGTCCTCGGTGACGACCCCCCTCGAGCAGCAGTTCGGCCAGATCAGCGGGCTCACCTCGATGAATTCGGTGAGTTCCTTCGGCGTCAGCACACTCACCCTCCAATTCAGCCTCGATCGGAGCATCGACAGCGCCGCGCAGGACGTGCAGGCGGCGATCAACGTGGCATCGGGTGTCCTGCCGGCCAACCTCCCGAGTCCGCCGGTGTACAACAAGGTGAACCCGGCGGACACCGCGATACTCTCCCTGGCCGTGACCTCGGCCACGGTCCCGATCGACAAGGTGAACGACGATGCCGACACGCTGCTTGCGCAGAAGCTGAGCGAGGTGACCGGCGTGGGGCTGGTCACGATCGAGGGGAACCAAAAGCCGGCGGTTCGCGTGCAGATCGACCCGGCCGCGACGGCGGCCCAGGGGTTGAGCATGGAGAGCATTCGCACCGCCATTGCGAACGCCAACGTCGACGCACCCAAGGGCAGCTTTGACGGCTCCCACCAGGCCTATGCGATCAACGCCAACGACCAGCTGCTTTCGGCGGCGGACTACAGGAACATCATCGTGGCCTACCGCAACGGGGCTCCGATCCGGCTCAAGGACGTCGGCCGCGTCATCGACAGCGTCGAGAACACCAAGCTGGCCGGGTGGTACGGCAACCAGCCCGCCGTCATCCTCGACATCCAGCGGCAGCCGGGGGCCAACATCATCCAGACGGTCGACAGGATAAAAAACATCCTGCCCCGCCTGTTGACGGCGATTCCGCCTTCGGTCCACGTGACCGTCCTCACGGACCGCACCACGACCATCAGGGCCTCCGTGGCCGACGTGCAGTTCACCCTGATGCTCACGGTTGTCCTTGTTGTCCTGGTCATCTTCCTCTTCCTGCGGAAGCTTTGGGCCACCGTCATCCCCAGCGTGGCGCTTCCGCTGGCCATCATCGGAACCTTCGGGCTGATGGAGCTG